>Ga0316577_10000756_pt1 | contig 13855 bp, 14 predicted proteins | sample S5NA_FD_203073 | JGI IMG/M metagenome (GOLD analysis project Ga0316577, IMG submission 203073) | Rhizosphere microbial communities from salt marsh grasses in Alabama, United States - S5-7_050615r2r1 | ecosystem: Host-associated > Plants > Roots > Rhizosphere | place: USA: Alabama | collected... | reverse complement strand
GCAGCGGGTCGATCGTCATCCGCCGGCCTTCTTGGGCCGGTAGCCGAGCGTCTGGAGCTCGGCCACGATCACGTCGCGGTGGTCGCCCTGGATCTCGACCGCGTCCTCCCGCTCGGTGCCGCCGGAGCCGCAGCGCTTCTTGAGCCGGCTCGCGAGGTCCTGCAGCGCCTTCCCCCGAAGCGGGAGGCCGGTCACGACCGTCACGCACTTCCCCTTCCGGCCCTTCGTCTCCCGGCCCACGCGGACCGGAGCGTCCCTCGGGTCGATCGCGTCCGCGGCGATCTCCTCTCCGCATCGGCACTCCGAGATCGGCCGCAGACACCGCGGGCAGATCGGGCCGGCATCGGTGGTCCACACGCGGCGGCGGTTCGGGTCGGGTCGTTTCGTCATGCGACCGAGTATCGCCCGCCGGGGAGGCCGCCGCCAAGTCGGGGGCCGCCCCGCGGCCCCGGGCGTCGGGCCCGCCTCAGGTCCCCTCGACGAGAAGCAACCGGGACCGCGCCGACGCGATCCGCATCGGTTTCAGCGGCGCGTAGGCGTCGGACTCCCACCACTGGCGGGCCCTCTCCATCGACGGGAACTCGATGATCACGAGCCGTCTCGGGTCCCAGCCGCCCTCCAGGGACTCGAGCGTCCCGCCGCGGGCCAGGTAGCGGCCTCCAAACGCGACGATCGTCGGGGCGACGAGCCGCTTGTACTCCTCGAACAACTCCGGGTCGGTGATCTCGATCTCGACCAGCAGGTATGCCGGCATCGGGCTTCTCCCTCCGTGGAGTCGGGGTCCGCGGGCCTCAGTCGTCCGCCAGCGCCTCGAGGAACGCCGGCCCGTAGCGTTCGAGCTTGGCGGGCCCGACGCCGGGAACGTCGAGCATCTCGCCCAGCGTCCGCGGGGACGCCGCGAGCAGGTCCCACAGCACCTGGTCGCTGAACACGATGTAGGCGGGGACCCCCTGCTCGTCGGCCAGCCGCCTCCGCAGGGTCCGCAGCTTCTGGAACCGGGGGTCCGACGGGGAGCGATCGTCCTCGCCGGTCGCGGCGCGCCCGAGGGCTCGCCCCCGCGTCCGTCCGGCCCGCCGGCCCGGCTCCCGGCCGGCGCCTCGAGCGCGACCTCCGGCGGTCGTCTCCGCCACGAGGTCCGTGACCGTGACGCCCGTGCAGACATCGCACGAGGTGCCGCAGTCGCCGATCTCCTCGTCGAAGTGGGCCACGATCGCGCGGTGGCGGCAGGCGCCGGAGTCCGCGATCCGGAACAGCCGCACCGTCGCCTCCCGCTTCTCGCGGCGCAGCTCGGGGCTCTCGATCTCGCCCAGGAACCGCTCGCGCGCCTTCACGTCGGCCCACGAGTAGAACAGGATGCACTCGCTCGGCAGCCCGTCCCGGCCGGCCCGTCCCATCTCCTGGTACCAGGACTCCACGTCCGACGGCATGTCCCGGTGAATCACGAACCGAACGTTCGACTTGTCGATGCCCATCCCGAACGCGATCGTCGCGACCACGACGTCCGCGTCGTCGCGGGCGAACGCCTCCTGCGCCGCCGCCCGCTCTCCGTCGGGGAGGCCGGCGTGATAAGCCACGGCCCGGATCCCGCGCTCCCGCAGGAACGCCGTCGTGGAATCCACGGAACGGCGGGAGAGGCAGTAGACGATCCCGCTTTCCCCCTCGTGGCGACGCACGAGCGTCAGGATCTCCCGCCGCGTGTTCCCCTCGCCCTTCTTCCGGCAGCGGACGACGAGGTTCGGACGGAAGAAGGAGCCCTTGTGGCCCGCAGGCTTCCGCATTCCCAGCTGCCGGAGAATGTCGCGCGCCACGCGGCGGGTCGCCGTGGCGGTGAGCGCGAGCACGGGAAGCCCTCCAAGCTCGTCCTTGAGTCCGCGGAGCCGCCGGTACGACGGACGGAAATCGTGTCCCCACTGGGAGATGCAGTGTGCCTCGTCGATGACGAGGAGAGACAGCGGCGCCGCCCGGAGGCGGTCGCGGAGGTGTCCCTCGAGCGCCTCGGGAGCGAGATAGGCGAGCTCCCACTCGCCGCGCACGAGCCCGTCCACCCGGCGGAGCCACTCCTCGCGCGGCAGGGAGGAGTTGATCGCCGTCGCCCGGAACCCGAACGCCCGCAGCGCGTCCACCTGGTCCTTCATCAGGCTGATGAGCGGCGACAGGACGAGCACCGTGCCCGGGAGGATCCGGGCCGGGACCTGGAACGTGAGCGACTTGCCGGCCCCCGTCGGCATCACGGCGATGCAGTCGCGCCCGGCGAGCACGGCCTCGATCACCTCGCGCTGACCGGGCCGGAAGCGCTCGAACCCGAACACGCCGCGCAGGACCTCGTCGGGGTCCCGTGCGCGGCTCTGCCCGGGGCCGCCGTGCGGAAACAGGTCGGGAGGGGTGCGCCGGTCCGCGATCGGGCTACGGCCTCCGTCCGCGGATCGCCACGTACCCGCCCCGGTCGAAGCCCGGAGCGGGCTCCTCCACGGCGTCGTTCGCGTACCGAGCGTGCGTCGTGAGCGTCTGCGCGAACTCCAGCTCCCCGAACCCGACCCGGCGCAGCAACTCCGCCTTTTCGGCCGTGGTCCGCCAGCGGGCGGCGGCCGCCAGCTCGACCGGGTAGGGCCGCGCCGGGGCGAGCCCCTGCAGGGCAGGGTCGTCCCACGAGCCCTTCTCGGCGGCGAGCTGGTAGAGCAGCCCGAACCCGCTCTCGGCCGGCACGTCCAGCACCACGACCCGACCGCCGGGCCGCAGCACCCGGAACGCCTCCGCGAACGCCCGCTCGAGATCGTCCACGTAGCCGGGGATCCCGTTCAGGATGGCCGTGTCGAACGTCCCGTCGGCGTAGGGAAGGTCCTCGGCGGAGCCGCTCCGCACCTCGAGCCCGCGCTTCTCGGCGATCCGGGCCATGTCGGCGGACGGCTCGACGCCGTGCCGGACCGAGATCCCGTGCTCCTCGCGCAGGATCCACTCGAACAGGCCGGTCCCGCAGCCGACGCTGAGCGCGGTTCCCGGGTCGTCGAGGAAGCGCTTCAGCAGAAGGATCTCGGATCCGAGGATCGCCTGGTTGTCCAGGAACCAGGCGTCGTAGGTCTCGGCGAGGTCGTCGAACGCGAGCTTGCTCATTCGCTCTCCGGGCTCTGGGGGATGGACTCCGCGATCGCCGACTCGGCGTGCGCCGCGATCTGATCGAGAAGCTCCTGGAGCTTCACTTTCTCCCGGTTCGCGATGGAGGCGAAGATCGCCCGCGCGACGAGGTAGGAGCCGCCGATCATCAGGATCGGAAATCCGATCCCGAACGCGACCGAGCCGAGCGCCGCGCCCACGGCCCCTCCCACGCCGGCTCCCACACCTCCGCCGACCCCGCCGATCAGGCCGCCGAACAGGCCCCCGGCGAAGCCACCGAGCCGCTCTTCGATCCGGATCAGGGTGCGGCCGGCGCCGACCGAAACGAACACCTGCCGCGAGGACGTGTTGCTGTCGGCTCGGGAGGTCCAGGTCAGGGTCCGTCCCACCACGCCGGCGTGGCCCTGCCAGGCGGAGGCGGCCTGGACGATCGGAACGATCTCGTCGAATCGCTCCGTCGGGAACTCGCCGGGAAGCTCCACCTCGAGCCGGATGGTGGTCGGCGCTCCCGCGAGGGCGTCGCCGAGCCCCTTCGCCCGGGAGACCTCGAGCTGCGAGGCGGCCCGCCGGACCATCGCCGGGTCGATGCCCGCCTCGCGGGCCACCTCCTCGAGCTCGGTCAGCGAAAAGCCCGCCGGGTCGACGGCGGAGGGCTCGGCGCGCTGCATTTCCGCCGCGCGTCGGAGGATGTCGCCGGCCTGCTTCTCGGAGTACCGACGCGGGACGAGCTCGCCGCTCACGCCACGACTCCCGGCCCGCTCACCCGGTCGTGCACTCCGCCCACAGGTCCCGGTCCTCCCGGACCCGCACTCGCGCGAGCGACACGTGCCGCGGCAGCCGGGGCTCGAGCCGGTTCCAGATCACGCGCGCGAGGCACTCCGTGGTGGGGATCATCCCGCCGCGGAACTCGGGGAGGTCGTTCAGGAAGGCGTGGTCCATCGGCGCGAGGACGGTCTCCCCGAGCATCGCATCAAGCTCGCCCAGGTCGATCAGCATTCCGGTCTCGGGATTCGGCTCGCCGGCCACCGTCACCTCGACCCGGTAGTTGTGGCCGTGCGCGGGGGGCCGGTAGCATTTTCCGAACCGGGCCTCGTTCTCCGCCTCGCTCCACTCGGCGCGGACGTAGCGGTGGCCCGCCGGGAATTCCACGGCCCGCGTGAGAAAGGTCTTCATCATGCCGCAACATACATCGGGTGCCGCGCCGCCGTCGACGCGCCGCCCCTCCGGCCCCGCCCCCTCCGACGCCCCGCGCGGGGAGGGGACCGCGGAGGGACACCAGGGGCGTCCTCTGGACGCGATCCTCCGCCCTCGCTCGATCGCCGTCGTGGGCGCCAGCACCCGCAAGGGGAGCATCGGGAACGCCGTGCTCCGCCACCTCATCGAGGGCGGGTTCACGGGGCCGGTCTACCCCGTGAACCCGAAGGCCGACTCGGTGGCGGCGGTGCCCGCCTTCCCGTCCGTGACGGCGCTCCCGACCGTGCCCGACCTCGCCTTCATTGTCGTCCCCAAGGAGCTCGTGCTCGACGTGGTCCGCGAGTGCGGCGAGAAGGGAGTGCGGGGACTGGTCGTGATCACGGCCGGCTTCCGCGAGGTGGGCGGCGAGGGGGTCGCGCTCGAGGCGGAGCTCGCCGCGACGATCCGGCGATACGGGATGCGGATGGTGGGCCCGAACTGCATGGGCGTCCTCAACACCTCGGAGGCGGTCTCGATGAACGGCACCTTCGCGCCGTTCATGCCGCCACGGGGACCGATCGCGTTCATGAGCCAGTCGGGCGCGATGGGGATGACGATCCTCGACTACGCGACCGAGTACGGGATCGGGATCTCCCAGTTCGTCTCGGTCGGGAACAAGACCGACATCTCGGGCAACGCGCTCACCGAGTACTGGCGCGACGACGACGAGGTCGGGGTGATCCTGATGTACCTCGAGTCGTTCGGGAGCCCCCGCACCTTCGTCCGCCTCGCGCGCGAGACGACGCGCCGCAAGCCGATCCTCGTGGTCAAGGCGGGCCGGACGGAGGCGGGGGCGAAGGCGGCCTCGAGCCACACGGGAGCCCTGGCCCAGGTGGACATCGCGACCGACGCGCTGCTCGCGCAGTGCGGCGTGCAGCGGGCCGACTCCGTGGAGGAGCTGTTCGACGCCGCGATCGCGTTCAGCAAGGCGCCGCTTCCCCGCGGCAACCGGGTGGCGATCCTCACGAACGCCGGAGGACCGGGGATCATCATCGCCGACGCCTGCGAGGCGCGCGGGCTCGAGGTCGCACCGCTGTCGGCCGCCTCGAAGGCGGCTCTCGAGGAAATCCTGCCGGTCGAGGCGAGCGTCGCGAACCCGGTGGACATGATCGCGAGCGCGTCGCCGGAGCAGGTCGAGAAGGCCACCCGCATCCTCTGTGCCGACGAGGGGATCGACGCGATCATCGCCTCCTACGTGCCGCTCGCGCTCGAGGCGCCGCTCGTCGCCCGCGCCATCCGCGACGGCGCGGAGGGATGCGACAAGCCGGTCATGGCCGTGCTGATGAGCAAGCGCGGCCTGCCGCAGGGGATGGCCGAGCTCGAGGACTCCCCGATCGCGGCCTACCGCTTCCCCGAATCCGCCGCCCGCGCGCTCGGCGCGATGCGTCGTCACGCCGCCTGGCAGGAGCGCCCGGAGGAGGAGGTGCGGCGCTTTCCGGCCGACCGCGAGCGGGTGGACGCCATCATCGCGGACGCCATCGCGGAGGGGCGGGACCGGCTCACGATGATCGAGGGGTTCGATCTGCTCGCGGCGTACGGGATTCCCGTCGCGCCGTGGGCGGTGGCCCGCGACGCGGACGCGGCGGTCGCCGCCGCCGCGGCGATGCGCGGACCGGTCGTGCTGAAGCCCGTCAGCGCCGCGATCCTGCACAAGACGGAAGCGGGCGCCGTGCGGCTCGACCTCGCGGCGGAGGCGGAGGTCCGGGAGGCGTTCGAGGCGATCGACGCGCTTCTCGTCGAGGCGGGCGAGGAAGCGCGGGCGGAGGGCGTTCTCGTGCAGGAGATGCTGGAGGGTGGCCGCGAGACGATCGTCGGAATGACCTGGGAGCCCCGGTTCGGACCGATCGTGATGGTCGGACTCGGCGGCGTCTACGTCGAGGTGCTGAAGGACGTCGCGTTCCGCGTGCAGCCGGTGAGCCGGCAGGACGCCCAGGAGATGATCCGCTCCCTGCGCGGGTACCGGATTCTCGAGGGGGTGCGGGGCGAGCCGGGCGTCGACCTCGAGCTGCTCGGCGAGGTCGTGGAGCGCACGAGCCAGCTCGTCGGCGACCACCCGGAGATCCGGGAGATGGACATCAACCCGTTCCTCGCGTTCCCCGAGACGGGGCGCTGTGCGGCGGTCGACGCGCGGGTCCGGATCTCGGCGGACGCGGAGGAGGAGGACGAGGCATGATCGAGGACGAGGGCAACGACCCGTTCGCCCGGGACGGCGCGGATTTCGCTCCCCCGGTGCCGCCGCCGCTGCCGGGCGTGGACGCCGCGGAAGGGCCGGGCACCGCGGAGTCCGCTCCCGAGACGGGGCCGATTCCGTGGGAGGACGCGGACGGGAGCTTCCCGCGGAACCTCGTCGCCAGCTTTCACGCGAGCCTCGCCGCGCCCGCGAGGTTCTTCCGGGCGCTCGACCCGGAGGTTCCGTTCTCGCGGCCGATTCTCTACTACCTGATCGTCTCCGTGGCGGGTGCCCTGTTCTCGACCCTGTGGGCGATCAGCGGCGGGGGCCCCGCGGTCCCGCCGGAGCTCGCGGAGTCGCTGGGGTACCCCGGGCTCGGGGAGCCACTGTCACGCGGCTGGCTTCTGCTCGAGTTCTTCCTCAGCCCGTTCTTCGCCCTGCTCGGACTCGCGATCTGGACGCTCCTCGTGCATCCGTTCTGCCGCCTGTTCTCGGACAGCCGACGCCCGATCTCGGAGACGGGCCGGGTCTTCTGCTACGCCGCGGGCCCGGCGGTTCTCCACGTCATTCCGTGGGTGGGCGGGCTGGCGGCCTTCGTCGGCAGCCTCGTTCTGGCCGTGTTCGGCCTCCGCGAACGACACCGGACGACGACGGGTCGCGCCATCGCCGCCCTCATCGTCCCGGCGGTGGGACTTGGCATCCTGCTCACCGCGCTGTTCCTGTTCTCACTGGCCGTGCTCGGCTCGCTGGGCGACCTTGCCCTGCCCTGAGCCGGTCCGGACGGACAGCCGGGACGGGTCGCCGAGGCGAAGGAGGGAGGGGGCATGCCGGATCGGGAGCGGAGCATGACGGAGCGGATCGAGCGCGAGGAGCTCGCCCGCGGCCAGGTCGCGCCCGGGGAGCAGCCCGTCATCCCGCGTTCCGCGGCCACGATCGTGCTCGCCCGCGACCGGGGGGACGAACCGTACGACGTCCTCCTCCTGCGTCGCCCGTCGACCTCGCGTTTCGCCGCCGGCGCCTACGTCTTCCCCGGCGGCACGATCGACGCGGCCGACGAAGACCCGGAGCTTCACGCGCGGCTCGCGCCGGGGGCCGGGGACCGGCCGGGCGGACGGGAGCCCGCGGCCCTGGCGGCGGCCCTCCGCGAGTTGCTGGAGGAGACGGGCCTGCTGCTCGCCGACCACGACCCGGGGCCGGAGGCGGTGGAGGAGATGCGCCGCGCCCTGCTCGCGGGAGAGCGGGACCTCGCCACGCTCTCCCGCGAGCGGAACCTGACCTTCCACGGCGTTCGCACCGCCTACTTCGGGCGCTGGATCACGCCGCGCCGGTTCTCCCGTCGCTACGACACCCGCTTCTTCCTGGCCGTTCTCCCGCCGGAACGCGAGGAGTTCGAGCCCGCGCTGACGGAGGAGCTGGCGGGCTTCACCTGGCTGCCGCCGGCCACGGCGGTGGAGCGCTTCCGCGAGGGACGACTCCCGATGCTGTTCCCGACCCGGACGACACTCGCGGCGCTCGCCGCGCACGACCGGCTCGACGATCTCTTCGCGTGGTGCCGGTCGACGGCGGTGGATCCGGTCACGCCCCGTCTGCTCATCCGGGGCGACAGCGTGAGGCCGGTGCTGCCCGGCGACCCCGACTGGGATGCCGCCGAGGACTGACGGGGGCGAGGCCCCCGCGCCGATCGTGCTCGTCGCCCCGAACCCGGGGCCGCTCACGCTCGACGGGACCCGGACCTACGTCGTGGGGGCGGAGCGGGTGGCCGTGATCGACCCGGGTCCCGCGCGGGCCGCCCATCTCGACGCCGTGGTGGCCGCGGTCGCGGGGCGGGCCGTGGAGGCCGTCCTGCTCACCCACGCGCACCCGGACCACGCGGCCGGGGCGGCCGCGGTCGCCGAGCGGCTCGGGGCGCCCGTGGCGGCCTCGGCCCTCGCGCTCGGGCGTGCCGGTCTCGAGGGACGCGTGCTCCACGACGGGGAGGAGGTCCGACTGGCCCCGGGGGAAGGCGCCCTGGTGGCGGTGGCGACGCCCGGCCACTCGCGCGACCATCTCGCCTTCTGGAAGCGGCCGGAACGGTGGCTGTTCACCGGCGACCTGGTGCTGGGCGAGGGCTCGAGCGCCGTCCTCCATCCCGACGGACGGGTCGGCGAGTACCTCGCGAGCCTGCGGCGCCTCGAGGCGCTCCGCCCCTCGCGGCTCTTCCCGGGACACGGACCGCCGGTCGACGCGGCGGAGGCGAGGCTCCGCGCGTACCGGGAGCACCGGCGGGAGCGGGAGCGCCAGGTCGAGGCGGCGATCGCGGCCGGCGCGGCGACCCCGGCGGAGATCCGCGAGAAGGTGTACGGCTCCCTCCCGCCGGGGCTGGCGCGCGCGGCGGAGGCCTCCGTCTCCGCCCACCTGTATCACCTGCGCAGCCGGGGAGTCGCGGCCCCGGAGCCCGGCCCGGGCTTCGACGAGACCGACGACCAGGAGAGCGGCGCGTGAAGGCCCCCGACAGCAAGGCCGTCCTCGGCATCATCTTCCTGACCGTGTTCCTGGACCTGATCGGGTTCGGGATCGTCCTCCCGCTGCTTCCGTTCTACGCGTCCGAGATGGGCGCCACGCCTCTCATCGTCGGCCTGATCATCGGCAGCTACTCGGCGATGCAGTTCCTGTTCTCGCCCGTGTGGGGCGCTCTCTCGGACCGTCACGGGCGGCGGCCGCTGCTCATTCTCGGCCTGTTCGGGTCGGCCACCTCCTACATCGTGTTCGGCCTCGCGAACACGATCGTTGTGCTCCTGGCGTCCCGGGTGATCGCCGGGATCATGGGCGCGAACATCCCCGTGGCGCAGGCCTACATCGCGGACACCACCACGGCGGAGAAGCGGGCGAGGGGGATGGGGCTGATCGGGGCGGCGTTCGGCCTCGGGTTCATCTTCGGGCCGGCGCTCGGGGGCTTCCTGAGCCGCTGGGGCTACGGCGTTCCCGGCTTCGTCGCGGCGGGGCTCAGCTTCCTCGCCGCCGGCTCCGCCGTCTTCCTGCTCCCGGAGTCGCTGCCGCCGGAGAAACGGTCGCGCACCACGGGCCACGGAGGGCTCGACGCCTTCGCGGCCCGCGGCCGGGCGGCGCGCAAGGTGTTCGGCGACCGGAGGCTCCGGGACCCGATCATCGCCTTCTTCCTCGGGACGATGGGCTTCGCCGGGTTCACCACCACCTTCCCGCTCTTCCTCGACCGGCCGCTCGGGCTCGACGCGGCGCACGCGGGAGCGATGTTCGCGGTCGTGGGCACCATTTCCGCGATGATGCAGGGAATGGCGATCGGGCCCCTGGTCGAGAGGCGGGGCGAGAAGACGATCGCCGCGCTCGGGGGGCTGCTCCTCGGCTCCGGCCTCGCCGTCATGGGTCTCCTCCGCACGACGCCCATCACGCTCACGATGCTCGTGCCTGTCGGGATCGGGTGGGGCATGCTGGCGCCGTCGATCCAGAGCCTGATCTCCCGCCGCGCCCACGCGCGGGAGCAGGGAGAGGTGCTGGGGGTGAACCAGTCCGCGAGCGCGGTGGCCCGGGTGATCGGGCCCGTCGCGGCGGGTTGGGCGTTCGGGGCGCTCGGCCCCGGGCTCGGATTCCTGGCGGGAGGCGGCCTCATCCTCGCGTCGGCCGCCTGGGCGTGGCTCATGCCGCCCCGCGGGCCGGGCCTCGGGGACCTCCCCGCCGGCGACCCGGGACGCGCCGCCGAACGGGCGGAGATGGCACGAGGTCCCGAGGCCCCCCTTCCCGACGGCCCGGCGCCGGCCGAGCCCCGCGACTGACGGGGCCGCTCCCCCTCCCGGTCGAGCCGGTCGGAGCGGCTCAGCCGGGCGCGGGCTCCGTCGCGAGGGTCTCCAGCACCCGCCGGTTCGCGGCGGGGAAAGCGAAGCCGGCGAGCTCTCCGGGCGCCACCCAGCGCCAGTCGGAGGCCGCCCGCCCGCAGGGCTCGCCGGCCGTCCATCGGCCGCGGAACGCGTGGAGCGTGATCCGGAAGTGGCTGTAGGCGTGCTCGACGACGGCGATCTCCTCGCCGAGCTCGGCCTCCAAGCACATTTCCTCGCGCAGCTCCCGGGCGGCGGCGGCCCGCGGGGTCTCCCCCGGCTCCACCTTGCCGCCCGGGAACTCCCACAGCCCGCCGAGCAGACCCTCCTCCGGCCTTCGGCCGATCAGCACACGGCCCTCACGGCACACGACGGTCACCGCGATCGTCCGGTGGGGGAGCTCCCGGCGGGGCGCCCGTCCCGGCCGCTCGGCCTGCGTGCCCCGGGCGCGGGCGAGGCAGTCGGGCCCGAGCGGGCAGTGGTCGCAGGCCGGCGAGCGCGGCGTGCAGACCTCGCCGCCCAGGTCCATCAGCGCCTGGTTCACCTCCCCCGGCGGAGCGTCCGTCGCCTCGAGCAGCGCGCGGGCGCGGACCTCGAGCGCGCCCGCCGCGGGCCGGGGAAGGTCGTGGAGCCGCGACAGCACCCGCCGGACGTTCCCGTCCACCGCCGGCTCGCGGAGCCCGAACGCGAGGCTCGCCACGGCGCCCGCCGTGTAGGGCCCGATGCCCGGCAGGGCCCGCAGCCCCTCCACCGAGTCCGGCAGCCGTCCGTCGAGGTCCGTCGCCACGATGCGGGCGGCGTCGTGGAGGTTCCGGGCGCGCGAGTAGTAGCCGAGGCCCTCCCACGCCTTGAGAACCTCGTCCCGCTCCGCGGCCGCGAGGGCGTCCACGTCGGGGAACGCGGCGAGAAAGCGATCGTATCTCTCCCGGACCACGGCCATGCGCGTCTGCTGCGCCATCACCTCGGCGACCCAGATCCGGTACGGGTCGGTCTCGTCCCGCCACGGGACGTCGCGCGTCCGGGAGCGGAACCAGGCGATGAGGCGGGCGCCGGGCCCGTTCACGGCGCGAGCACGGTGTCCGGAAAGGTCCCCTCGAACAGTCGGAAGGCCGGGCCGGCGAGGCGGACGTGGCGCTCCGAGCCGTCGGGCGGCGTCTCGTCCACGATCCGTATGTCGAGCACGTCGCCGCCGCGCACGCGGAGCGCCGCGCGCGGTCCCGATCGCCCCGCCGCGCGCAGCGCGAACACGGAGGCCATCGAGCCGCTCCCGCAGGCGAGCGTTTCTCCCTCCACCCCCCGCTCGAAGGTCCGGACGGCGCCCGAGCCGGGCGCGTCGAGCGCGACGAGGTTGACGTTGGCCCCCGCCGGACCCAGAGATCGCATCTTCCGGATGGGCCGGCAGATCTCCTCGATCGGCCCCGCGGGGAGCGTCTCCACGGGGAGGACGAAGTGCGGCACCCCGATCCGCACCAGCCAGCCCTCCGCGGGCGCCGCCGGACCCTCCGCCTCGATCGGCCCCTTGATGGAGACTTCGATCCGGTAGTCGAGCGTGACCCGGTCGCCCTCGATCCGGCAGCCGATCTCCCCGGCGGGGGTCTCGAGCACGAAGCCCGCGGGATCCCCGAGGCCCTCGTCGGCGGCGAAGGCGGCGGCGCACCGACTCCCGTTCCCGCAGGTCGAGAACTCGGAGCCGTCCGGGTTGAAGAAGCGGACCCGGATCCCGTCCGGCCGGGGGTAGACGAGGATGAGGCCGTCCACGCCGACTCCCGTCCGACGGGCGCAGAGACGCCGGGCGAGAGCAGGCCCGATCGCGTCGGACCGCGCGTCCGCGCGGGCGATGACGAAGTCGTTCCCCGCGCCCGTGTACTTCGCGAAGGTGAACACGCGCGGACGATAGACGCCGGCCCGGCCGGGCGGCAAGCGCGGCCGGGCCGGGCCCGGTCGGCGCGGACGCGGAAGGGGACGCGATCGGCGTTGAAGCTCAGATGAGACGGCTTCCGCACTCCCTGCGGGCGGCCGCGGCGAGGACCCGGCCGGCCCGCCCCCCGGACGAGGAGGAGACGTGCGAAGCGAGCCGTTCGTCGAGCTGGTCGCGGTGGAGAAGAGGTGGCGGCGTCCGCTCCGGCCGGACGGGGTCGCCCTGGCGGGGCTCTCGCTGGAGGTCGCTCCCGGCGAGCGGGTCCTGCTCGCCGGCCCGAACGGGGCGGGAAAGAGCACGCTCCTGGCCGTCGTGGCCGGCCTGGTCCGTCCCGACGCGGGCCTCGTCCGGGTGGGCGGGCTGGCCCCGGCCTCGTATGCCCGCGCCCGCGGCGTCGGGTGGCTGGCCGATGGAGCGCCGTTCCCCCCGGAGCTCACGGTCCGCGAAACGCTGGTGAGGCTCGCCCTCCTCGACGGCCTCTCCGGCCGGGCCCTCCGCCGGCGGGTGGGCGCGGCCCTCGACCGCGTGGGCCTGGCCGAGCGGCGGGCGGAGCGCGCCGGCTCGCTCTCCCGCGGCCTGCGGCAGCGCCTCGGCGTCGCGGCGCTCCTGCTCCGACCGCGGGCGCTCCTGCTTCTCGACGAGCCGCTCGCCGGGCTCGACCCGGCGTGGCGGGTCGAGCTGCGGAGCATCCTCGACGAGCTGTGCCGGAGCGACCCGTCGCGGGCGCTCCTTCTGGCCTCGCACGAGCTCGGGGAGGCGGCACGCATGGTCCGCCGGGTGGCCGTCGTGGCGGGGGGGCGGACGGTCGATGACCTGCCGGCCGATGCGGATCCGCGCGAGCTCGAGCAGCGCGTGCTCGCCGCGATCCGGGGCGGATCGACCCGGCACCGCGGTTCCGGGGACCGCGCCGGCGGGGAGGAAGCGGCGTGAACGGCCTCGCCCGGCTGCTTCCGCGGCTGGTGCGCGACCGCGCCCGCCGGACCCTGGCGGCGGGGGTGCTCCTCCTCCTCGCGATGGCGCCGGCCCTCCGTGCGGGGCGCTCCGCCTACTCCGAGGGATGGGTCGACGGGTCCGGGGGCGCCGCCTCGGCGGCGTCCCTGCTCGCGCTCCTCCTCGTGGTCGCGGCCCCGTGGATCGGGGAGGGGATCGTCTCGCGCCCGAGACGCGACGGCTTCGGGGCGCTGGCGGCGTGCCGGCCGGTCCCGCGGTCCGGGCTCGCCCTGGCCGGTTGGGTCGCGGCAGGCCTCGCCGTGGCCGCGCTCGCGGTCGGCGTCGCGGCGGCGGTCAACGGGGCCTGGCGAGGCATCGGGCCGCCGCTCTCCCTCCCGGGCGCCGCGCTGGCGGCCGCGCTGCTCTGGGCCTGGGCGGGGTCGGCCGTGCTCCTCCTGTCCGCGCTGCTCGATCGCGGCGAGGCCCCCCTCGCGGCGGCGGCCGTCCTGCTGCCGGCCCTGCTCGCGACGGGGCCATCCTCCGGGGGCCCGGTGGTCGAAACGCTCGCCCTGGTCCCGACGCGGCCCGCGCTCCGCGCGGCGCGCGCGGTCCTCGCGGGCGCGCCGGCGGGCACGGCCGACCTGCTCCCACCGCTCGTCGGCGCGACGCTGC
>Ga0316577_10000755_pt1 | contig 13882 bp, 17 predicted proteins | sample S5NA_FD_203073 | JGI IMG/M metagenome (GOLD analysis project Ga0316577, IMG submission 203073) | Rhizosphere microbial communities from salt marsh grasses in Alabama, United States - S5-7_050615r2r1 | ecosystem: Host-associated > Plants > Roots > Rhizosphere | place: USA: Alabama | collected... | reverse complement strand
GGTTCAAACAGCCATAGAAAACGGGCATTCCGGGCTGGTGGTGTTCACGCCGGAACATGGATTCACGGGCACGGAAGAAGCAGGAGAAGCAGTTTCTGATAACACCCTGGGAAAAATTCAGGTCATCAGCCTCTACGGACGGACAAAAAGACCCAGCCAGGAACAAACAAGAGAAATAGACGCTTTTGTTTATGATATCCAGGATGTAGGCACCCGCTTTTACACCTACATCACGACCCTGAAATATGTTTTAGAGGCCGCTGCGGAGTTCGGCAAAACGGTTTATGTGCTCGACCGCCCCAATCCTGTAGGAGGGCATATCGTGGAGGGATTTCTTCTCCAGCCCCAATTCGAGTCTTTCATCGGGGCCGTTCCCATCCCCACCCGGTACGGGCTGACAATAGGGGAACTGGCTTTGATGATGAAAGGTGAAAGCTGGGTCCCACCCCAAGTCGACCTTCACGTGGTTCGGATGAAAAACTGGCACCGCAGCTTTTTCTGGGAGGATACAGGACTGCCTTGGACACCGACATCGCCCAATATTCCTTTTCCGGAAACAGCTATTATTTATCCCGGAACGGGACTGCTGGGCGCTCTCACCATCAATCAGGGACTGGGAACACCCAATCCTTTCTTGCAGTTTGGTGCTCCCTGGCTCGATGTGCAGAGCATCATCCTCAATTTGGATGGGGGCAAATATTTTGGGGTCGAATTGGAACCTCTGACCTATACTCCTCGCTCTCTGCCGGGAAAAACACTGCACCCTTCTTACGAGAATAGGTTGTGCCGGGGAATTCGGGTCCGCATCGTCAACAAGGACAAATTCCTATCCCTGCACTTCAGCCTTGCGCTCATCAAGGTTATCTGCGAAAGGCATCCCGAGGAAATCAGGCTTCACACGTCAAGCCTCAACCAGATGTTCGGCAGCGATCTCCTCGAGAGGTACATCGAGGGCAAAGTGGGCTATGCCGCTTTACTGGCGGAAATGGAAAAGGAAGAAAGGGCGTTTCGCCAGATGCGTCAAAAATACCTCCTCTACGATTAGCCTAAAAATGGAAGGGCTCCCTAAGGCTGTCCGGCTGAAGGGCGCTTTTAAGAGGAAATGGTGGATTTTAGGCAGAAGATTTGATTAAAATATGAAACTAAAGCATTTTATTCACATCGCTGGGGGAAATCACCGGACCGATATTTCAGCCTGCCCGATTCTTTCTTGATCACGGTATGAGAGATGCACCCTCCTTAATCCGAGAAATTTGATTAAATGGCCCTGTTTTGTTATCATTGCAGAGAATTATGTTATTTATCGGAATAAATGTTCCCCGTATCATCCCCTAATAAGTCCTCTTTAACCCGCCTCTGTTCCCCGGTTCTAACCATTACACAAAGCTGATAGTCGTTCTTTTTCGATAAAACTGGAACGTCACCTGCATCTTGGGATCTAGAGAAATCCTTAGGGTGCATAAAGCATAAACATATATATTTCCTAGAGAGGAGGTGTTTTTTAATGGCATTTGTTATCGTTGAGGAAGGAGAATCTATCGAAAGCGCCATAAAAAGGTTTCGGAAAAAAGTGCAGCGTGAATCCATCATGAAAGAGATAAAAAAACATTCGGTTCAATACAAGCCCGGAGAAAAAAGAAGGATGAAAGAAGCTCAAGCGCGCAAACGGATGAGAAGGCGGCAACGAAGACAGAATCGGCTGGAATTCTGACCCGCAAAACGGGAAGCGGGCGCTATCGAAAAACACCTTGTGGGAAAGAGGATGTGCTTTGATATATATTATGATTAATGGCTGCGGACAATTTCCTTGACCCGCATAAGCTGGACCTGATAGGACCTTTCCATTTCTTCCAGCCGGCTGGATATGTAGCGGATGGTTTCTTTGATGCTGGGAATGAGAATATGTTCCAAAGCATTGACCCGGCGGCGGGTTACCTCGATCTCGCGACTCAAAAGCTCCACGGCTTTCCATAGTCTGGCCATTTCCATCAGGTCTTCCATCAACTCCTGCATCGTTTTGATCCCGATGTCCAGCTCGCTTTCAGTGTGCAATAGATCATAATCGGCCATCGCCCAATCTTCGACAGAAAATTTCGGTATGGAAAGGTTGAAAACTTTCTCCTTTTTGATTCCCAGAGAAAGCTCGCCCTGGGGAAGCAGCCGTTCCAAATCTTTGTTCGCATTTCTCCCCCGTACAAACGCAAAGGAGAGAAGAACACGATTCCACTTAGGACCGATATTGGCGTGGATATCGGTCAAATGTCGCATGATTTCCAAAAAACGCCTCATGATCTCTTCCAGCTTATCCTTGAGAAGCTTATGCCCACGTTCTGCCAGCAAAAGACGGCGGCGGAGCCGGAGAAGCTCCATTCTGTTGGGATTAACGTTCAATCTCATGCTCGGTCCTATCCTACTTCTTCTTCCTCATCCAGCTCCCAGGTCATATCTTCCTCTTTTCCTTTTTCCTTATCCTGTTTTGTATCCGCTTTTCCCTTTATTTCCACAGGATTTCCCGATGCATGTGATTCCTCTAAAGGTTCCTCTTTGGGATAAAATTTTTCCAGATACTCAGGACGTATCCTTTTGAGCTCGATTCGCGGTACTGTGCGCAGCAGTTTCCAACCCAGATCCAGTGTTTCCTGGATAGATCGGGATTGGAATTCGCCCTGCCTGACAAACTCATCCTCGTAACGGTCCGCGAAGTGTAAATAGATCCTGTCGATATCGGTAAGGGCCGCCTCTCCTAGGATTAAAGCCAATTCTCTGGCCTCTTTTCCCCTTGCATAGCAGGCAAAAAGCTGGTTGAGCACATCGGCATGATCCAACCGCGTCTTTTTTTCACCGATCCCCTTATCCTTAAGGCGGGAAAGACTGGGGAGAACATCTATGGGGGGATAAATTCCTTTCCGGTGCAGTTCCCGGCTGAGCATGATCTGCCCCTCCGTGATGTATCCGGTTAGATCCGCAATGGGATGGGTTTTGTCATCCTCGGGCATGGTCAGGATAGGGATCATGGTAATAGAGCCCGTTTTTCCTTTGATCCGGCCCGCTCTTTCATACATCGAGGCCAAATCCGTGTAAAGATAGCCGGGATATCCCCTTCGCCCCGGGATTTCCTTGCGGGCAGCGGAAATCTCCCGCAGCGCTTCGGCATAAAAAGTCATATCCACCAGAATAACGAGAACGTGCATATCTAACGTGAAAGCCAAATATTCGGCACATGTTAATGCAAGGCGGGGAGTCGCGATCCTTTCGATGGGTGGTTCGTTGGCCAGGTTCAAAAACAGCACAGCCCTTTCCAGGGCACCTGTATTGCGGAAATCCTCGATAAAAAAATTGGCTTCTTCGAAAGTGATGCCCATGGCTGCAAAGACCACGGCAAAGCGTTCTTTCTTCCCAAGGACTGATGCCTGGCGGGCGATCTGAGCCGCGATCCTTGGATGGGGAAGCCCGCTGCCAGAAAAAAGAGGCAGTTTTTGCCCCCTTACCAGGGGATTCATGCCGTCGATGGAAGAAATCCCTGTTTGGATGAATTCGGAAGGGTAGTCTCGAGCTTGAGGATTTATCGGCTCCCCGTTGATGTCCAGCATTTTGTCGGCGATGATTTGTGGTCCTTTATCTTTGGGCTCACCTGATCCGTCAAAAACACGGCCGATAATTTCCTCGGAAACACCCAGTTGCTGGGATCTTCCGAGGAACCTCACGCGAGATTTGTCAACATCCAGGCCCACCGTTCCCTCAAAAATCTGAACGACGGCTCTCTCCGTCGAGATATCCAAAACCGTGCCTCTGCGCAGCAATCCATCTCCCGTTTCTATTTCGACCAGCTCACTATACTTCACGTCCTGTATTTTCTCGACTATGACCAGTGGGCCAACGATATTGGAAACCGTCAAATATTCTTTATACATGTATCTTCCTTATTTTTTGGCCTTCTCCATATTTTTAAAGGCCGAGTCTATATGGATGTAAACCTCGAGGAGTTGGTTTTCCTCCTCGGGGAGAAATTTCATCTTAGCTATCTGTTCTCTAACTTCCAAACCCTGGATTTCCTCTAGGCTCGCTCCTTCCTCAAGGGCCGCGGCAGCAGAATTGTGAAAATGGATGATGTTGCGGAGCATCAAATACTGCTTCCTGAGGGAGGTGTAGGTATCCTGCGGATGAAAGGCATTCTGATGAAGAAAATCCTCGCGGATGGACCGGGCCGATTCCAGGACAAGCCGTTCTTTCATCGCAAGGGATTCCACTCCTACCAGCCTCGCGATTTCCTGGAGTTCCGACTCCTCCTCCAGGAGCTGCATGGCTGTTTGCCTGAGCTCGACAAAATCCTCGGCGATCTTCTCTACCCAAAATCCCTTGATGTTTTCTGTGTACAGGGAATAGCTGAGAAGCCAATTGATCGCCGGAAAATGCCTCATGTTGGCCAGCCTGTCATCCAATGCCCAAAAAACCTTGACCACCTTCAGAGTGGACTGGACGACAGGATCGGAAAGATCTCCTCCCGGAGGCGAAACCGCCCCGATGACACTCAAGGCTCCCTTACGACCTTCACTCCCCAGACAGGTCACGTTACCGGCCCTTTCGTAGAACTCAGCGATCCTGCTGGCTAGATAAGCAGGATAACCTTCTTCTCCGGGCATTTCTTCCATGCGTCCTGAAATTTCCCGGAGAGCCTCTGCCCATCGGCTGGATGAATCGGCCATCAGCGCGACAGAATAACCCATATCCCGGAAATACTCTGCGATGGTCATCCCGGTGTAGATGGAGGCTTCCCTGGCCGCCACCGGCATATTGGACGTGTTGGCTATGATGATGGTCCTCTCCAGAAGAGGACGTCCGGTATGAGGATCGGTCAACTCGGGAAAACTCAGTAAAAGGTCTGCCACCTCATTGCCCCGCTCACCACAGGCCACAAAAACGATGATCTGGGCATCCGACCACTTTGCCAGCTGGTGCTGAACCACTGTCTTCCCGCTTCCAAAAGGGCCGGGAACACAGGCTGTACCGCCCTTTGTCAAAGGAAAAAGGGTGTCCAATACTCTCTGGCCAGTGGATAATGGCTCCACAGGCATCAGCCTCTCCTGGACTTCTCTGTTCCTGCGGATAGACCACGTTTGGAACATCCTGACATCATGAATGTCGTCTTTTTTTCTGATTTTGGCCACGACTTCTTCAACAGTAAAGCGGCCCTTTTTTATTTCCGCCACCTTGCCATCGACACCGATAGGCACCATGATTTTGTGCTTGATCAAGGGAGTTTCCTGTATCTCGCCCAGGATATCTCCTTCGTGCACCAGCTGTCCTTTTTCGACCCCAGGCAAAAATTCCCATTTCTTTTCCCGATCGAGGGAGGGAACTTCCACACCCCTGGTCACGAAATCCCCTTCTTTATCTCTTATGATGTCCAGGGGTCTTTGGATGCCATCGTATATGGAGCTAACCAGGCCTGGCCCTAATTCGACACTGAGCGGCTTGCCGGTCAAAAAAACTGGCTCACCCGGACCGATTCCGGTCGTATCCTCGTAAACCTGGATAAAAGCTTGGTCCTCTCTCAGTTCGATAATCTCTCCGATCAGTCCCAAAGTCCCTATTTTGACCATGTCGTACATCTTTGCACCGAGACATCCGGATGCCACCACAAGAGGTCCGGCAACACGTATGATTTTACCTTGTTCCATGGTTTCCTCTTCTTTTCACCAACGCATCAGATCCCGTGGCCTTGACTGCCATTTCTTTCATCATATTTTCCAGGTGGTCGGTGATTTTTCTGTAATCGGAAAATCCAACGACCACGGGAACGAATCTTTTCCCCAAAGCTTCCCTCTCTGCTTGGAGCGTTTCAAAATAGCTCTGATGCAGAAAACAGAGAACGACATTTTGCTGCTCCAGGCTTTTCAAGATTTCCCTCGCTTCATCCAGATGCCGCGGAGAATAAGTCTTGAAGCCCATGGCCTTAAAGCCAAATACCATGTCTTTTTCTCCGATCACAGCCACTTTACCCTTGTTTTCAAACATATGTCTCGCTCATCCGCTGTTTCAACATCTCTACGGGAATCTGGTTGAGTTTTCCTACTCCCAGGAGCCTTAAAAGCTTCAACTCTCTCATTTTAGCCTGGACATAGGCAAAAACAGGCTCTGGGCCGAAAACGACATATTTAGCTTTACGCAGAAAGACCATCAGAAAATTCTCGAATTCCCTTTCGAGAGCAAGAAATGTATTCCTCTCAACCAACTCATCGGTAGCCTGGATCCAGGCAGCATAGTAGGGAAATGCCTGGATCTTTTCTCCGATCTCCCCATAGGAAAGGTCCATGCTTTCCCGAAGAAGCTTGGTATCTATAAATCCGCCCCTCTGCAGCGATCCTTCTAATCTCTCATGGGTAAGTCCCAGATATTTAGCCCGGCAAAGAATCTTCAAATTCCCCAAATCGATTTTGTGCCGCAAGTAATCGGTGATAAAAGAGAGCTTTCGCTTTCGAGACAGATCGAGTATGCTGGCCGGTTGATCCACGCCCAGAACGATCCTTTCCATCTCTTTTTCATGGAGGACATGGGACACAAGTTCCTGCAACAAGAATTTTTCCTCTTCCAGAAATATATCCAGTTGGTCGGAATCTTCGATTCCGATTTTCTCCTGATGAAATTGTCCTTCATCGAAGATGATCTTCAAGGCTGACGAAAAATCTTTTTCTTCCGCCGCTTCCAAAAAGGAGGGACGGGCCACGAGGTAGACCTCCAGAGCACGGACCCTTCCCACAGCGTAAGCATAGTCCAGACGCGATTTTCTTTTCATATTTTCAGGGCCTCGGCAATACTCTTCTCCAGTTTCGGCCGCAGTTCCAGCTTCAATTTTCCCTGATCGACAAATTCTTCTCGCTCCCCGTCTTTCTTGATTATCTTTCGTTTCAGCCTGATCTTATCTGACTCCTGTTTCTGGAACGCTTTCTCAAGGACCTCGTCGATCAGAGCTTTTTTGCCGCCGAGAAGTTTGATCCTCATATCCAGTCGGGCTTGGGTAACCAGACGGCTCGCTTCCAGGTTTCCCTGCTGCTCCGCCTGCTCAAGGATGGCCTTTGCCTCCTTTTCTCCCCTCTTCCGCGCATTTTTTTTGATTTCTTCCGCTTTCTGATGGCTTTCCCTCAGGATCTTCTCGGCTTCATCCCGACCTTCTTCCAGGATTTTATCCAAAATTTTTTCCAAACTCATGGTTATCGATTCACAGCATCTCTTCGATCACAAGGAAATGCCGTTGAGAAGAAGGATGGTGATGAGGAGCCCCAGGACAGCATAGGTCTCCACCAGCGCAGCCATGATCACAGGTTTCATCAAATCCTTAGGTTGCTTGGCCACCATGTAAACGCCCGAAGCGCAGACCTTTCCCTGATGTATTCCGGAGACAAGACCAGTAAATGCCACAGGGAGGGCAGCGATCAGAATTTGCCATCCCTGAAAAACAGAAGGAGAAGCCAATGTTCCTCCTGTCAATCCCAATTTCAATATCACCAAAAAGGCACTCAAAAAACCGTATATTCCCTGCGTACCAGGCAGCGCGACAAGGAGAAGAAGGCTCCCGAATTTTTCAGGGTCCTCGCTCATAACGCCGCTGGACGCCTGTCCGGCGAGTCCCACTCCGATCGCTGAACCGATTCCTCCGAGTATGACGGCAAGAGCGCCTCCCAATATGGCAATTGTTAATCCTAGTGTCATCTCATCCACCTCCTAATTCTTGAATCATTCATAGAAACTGCCGATCCTCTATTCATCAAAGTAAATAAATTTTTAAGCTCCATTATTCCTATAAGCAACAGTTTCTACCCTCTAGGCGAACCCTGTTCGTGAATAATCCGGTTCCTAAATAAATTCGACATATTTACTTTCCAAAGCAAAAGGTTTGAACGGTTTTCCTCCCGATTTAAAGAATTTGCTGAAAAATTCCACAAATTGCAGTCTCATGGAATGGACAAAACCTCCGAGAAAACTTATCCCCAGATTAAAAAGATGCCCTCCGACAAAAATGAGAGCCGCGAAAAGCCACCCCACCCAGGGAATGCCCAGGGCTGTCTGGCATAGTGTATTCACCACCATGGCGATTACACTGGTAGCCAGTCCCAGTGCCAGCAGTCTCGAGTAAGAAAGAACATCTGCCAGATACCGGGATATATCATACAGGCTGTAGAGCCCGCCGAATAACCTGGCTATCGGATTCCGGCTGGGGGAGGCAAAAAGAACGATACCGGCTGCGCCGCCGAGGGCAAGGAACCCCCAAAGAGATTGTTTCATCAACGCATACAACACAAGAGAAGGGAGAAGGATCAACCATCCTCCCTGGACAAAAATGGCTTGAATAAAGTCCTTGTTCTTGATCCCTGAAATCATATTGATAAAAGTTCCGAACCACACCTGAATAAAGCCAAGGGCAAGAGACAGGATAAGAAAAGAAACCGGGTCCTGGAGCGGGTCCAGAATCATCAGTTTCCGTATCGGGAAACCGAACCATCCTCCGACCAAGGTCCCGAGAATGACGGTAGCCACTCCGAGAATGGCCATGAGTGTCAAAAACTGCCGCAACGCGCCCCGAGGTTTAGCCAATTTCAAAAAAAGGAAGCTGGACAAGACTACCAGAAGCCCGTATCCCGCTTCACTCACGGTCAATCCCACGAACAGAAAGAAAAACGGGGCCAGATATAGAGTGGGATCCAGCGTACCACGTTGAGGGAGACCGTAGAGTTTCGTGATGATTTCGAAAGGTTTGCCTATTTTCGGATTTTCTAGAATCACCGGGGCATCTTCTTCTGGAAGGGGAGGGCGAAAATAACACTGGACGAGATCAGAGAACGGCATTATTTTGGATTCGAGCCTGGGGATATCCCGCGATTTTATCCATCCCTCCAGTAAAAAAGCGCTGGTGGTTTTTCCGAGATTCCGAGAAGAAAGGCGTTTTTCTCTCTCATTGAGCAAAACATCATGGGCCCGCATCAGTTGTTCCCGCGATGAGGCCAATGCTTTCCCTTTGCTTTCCTGCTGCATCCGTTTCCGTTCAGCCCGATCTTTTTCGTCGGACAATGCCTGGATAACGAATTTGACATCACCCTTATCTCCCGCTTTTTCCAACATGGTTTCAGTGAAGTAAAGAGGATTGAGATTCTTATCCTTCAATATTTGCCGGTAATATTCCTTCTGGCTCTTCAAATAAATCACCAAAACATGCACATTTCTTTTCCCCCGAGAGATGACATGAGTCCAAAGCGCTTCATCTTTCGTTTCTTCTTTCAATTCGTTGAATGATATCAGGGGCATGAAACCAATGACAACCTCGGTGGTATCCGTATCAGCCACCGACTTGAGGGGCAGCTCCAGGTTTTGAAGAGATCGTAAAAATTCCTCCTCTTTTTCTAAAAAACGGAGATGGGAGTCGATATCGTTTATTTCCTTCTCGCAAGCCTCAACCTGATCTAACAGGGGAGTGAAATCCTGATCGAGGAGCTTTTCCCGCTCCTGTTTGTTGACTTGGGGTTTAGGAGCAAACAACTTTTCCGCCATCCCCTTTTCTTCCCATCGGGAAAGATAATCCAAGGCATGCGACAGCCGATGGAGAAGGTGTTCAACATCGGTAACTTCAGCGGATGGTGTACTTAGCTCCAGAGTCTCAATATCCGTCTTTTCTATCTGCAGCAGTCCTTCTTCCTGAAGCGAATTGATAAAACTTCTCTGCAGGCCTGCATGGGCAACGATATGGACTTTTTGCACCCCAGCAACGGACATGGACTAGAAGCCCTCCTTTTTCAAAGACTCGTCCAATCTTTTTCTCGTTTTTTCCACGGCCTCGGACATCCGGGATTGCGCTTGTTTTCGCAGGTCTGCTATTTTCTTATCCGATTCTTTTTCGATCCTCTCCTTTTCCTTTTTCGCCTTTTCGATGATTTCTTTTTTCGTCTTTTCGGCCTTTTTTCTAGCCTCTTCTATAAAATGAATTCTAACTTTCTCCGCTTCTTCATGGGCGTCTTGGATGATACGGGGCGATGTTTTCTCTTGGGCTTCCCGGATGATTTCCCGAGCTTTTTGCTCGGCCTGCTTTATTTTTTGCAGAGCGTCATAAGCGTCATTATCAGGGTTTTTTTTATCCATAGCCAAAACCTCACTCTTTCCTACGGCATAACGGAGGGATAAAGATAGTATGCCCGAAAATCCAGCCTCTTCCTTCTAATTCCTTTTTCCAGCTCTTTCAACGGCGATTTGTAATCAAAAAGAGGAGATTTGAACAAAACGACAGCCCCAGCTTTCACGATATCGTTCAGCAAAACAAAATCCTCGCCCCCCTCCCAATGCAGAACCACATTGCTACCAGCAGATCGCGCAGACAGGACGATATCTCTGATCAAAACCTTACTGTTCTCCTCCTCCAGACTTTTGTCGGTCAAATGTATCCAGCCCCCGTTTCGGGCCAACGCCAAAAGTGATTCTTCCAGAGGGCCGTGATGATAGAAAACCAGCCAGCTCCTGCTTTGCACGCATTGGTAAGCCAGCCGAGCGACCTGCAGGATGTCCCGAGGATGCTGCCTGTTGGTTAAATGCAGGTATGCCCCGCATTTTCCCACGTTTATCAAATCTGGAACAGCCATATCCCCCTCTCCTCCGTTCCCCAAATCTCCGTTTATTAAATAGAAAACGAAGGCATTCCCTTTCTTCGAAGCGGCACTGATAAACTCCAGATCATGGACTTGGGTTCGCGCCTCGTCCGATGAGTAGAGATCGGCACCGTTTCCGACTATCCATTCCAGTTGGAAAGGGTCGAGCAGGCCCGTGTCGATCAAGCGAAAACGATACCTTCGATCACGGAATCGACGAACAGCATCGAGAAGCGTGGCAAAATCATACTGATCATCCCTCAACGTGATAGGCTGTTTTTTTCCTAAAAGGGAAAAAAGAGCGTACGCTTTTTCGGGAGGAACGGGCTCCCTTCCTTCCTGTTTTTCGTTGTCCATCCGACTCTGTTTATTGATAAGAACTGGGGATTAAATTTGAATTGTCTAGTATGGCATGAAAGCATCGACAAGTAAAGCATCTTGCAAAAAAAACCCCCTTCTTTTATCATCGCTTTGGGACAGACAAAAAATGATTAAAAAGCTAGTCCTTTTCTCTGCCGGGATCGATTCGACGACAGCCCTGTACTGGGCTCTGGATCTGGATAAACAGGCGTCAGCTTTGACATTCGATTACGGGCAAACACACAGCATCGAAATATCGGCTGCCCAAAAGATAACGGGCATGCTGCGGGTCCCGCATAAAATTTTGCGAGTGGACCTCCAGCAAATCGGCGGATCCGCTCTGACCGATCCATCCCTTTCCATACCCCAGATGGAATCCGTCTCGCAGATCCGAGAAGAGCTTCCCGCAACCTATGTTCCTTTCCGGAACGGCATTTTTTTAGCGTTGGCAGCGGCCTGGGCAGAAAAAGAAGATATCCAGGAGCTCATCTGCGGATTCAATGTAGTCGACTCCCCCAACTACCCCGACACACGTGAGCCCTTCGTGCATGCCATGGAAAAGGCCATAAACGAAGGCACCGGAGCAGGCATGGGGGAAAAAAAGATAAGCGTTTTCGCACCGTTCCTGTCCATGACAAAGTCGGACATAATCAAGCGAGGTCTGGCTCTCGGGGCCGATTACTCCTATTCCATCTCCTGTTACAGGGGTTCAGAAATTCCTTGCTTGCGATGTTCCTCTTGCCTGCTCCGTCAGAAAGCCTGGGAGGAAGCCGGAATGCGAGACCCTCTCATTGCCCGATTGGAAAAGGAAGGAAGACTATGAGTTGGATACTGAAAGTCCGGGATAAATTTCATGCCGCCCATTACCTGAAAGAATACCGGGGTAAGTGCGAACAATTGCACGGCCACACCTTCCAAGTGGAAGTCCAGATTCACGTGAGAGATTTAGATAAAACAGGCATAGGGATCGACTTCACAGAAATCAAAAAAAAACTGGCCGAAATCCTCCCCGACCATGTTCTTCTCAACGATGCCTACGATTTCAATCCCTCGGCAGAAAATCTCTCTCGTCGATTTTTCGAGGAATTGAAAAAAGAATATCCCGTCAAATCCGTCACCGTATGGGAATCAGAGGATGCCTCAGCCACTTACTCTGAAGATCAATGAAATATTTCCCTCGATCCAGGGGGAAGGACTCCGCCAGGGCAAACCTACTCTGTTCATCCGTCTCTCCGGATGCAACCTGAAATGCTCTTTCTGCGACACAAAGTATGCCTGGCAACATGGGCAGGAGATGACGATCGACTCCATCCTCAAAAAAATCCAAAAAATTCATGCCGCTTTCCCTGCCCAGTGGATTTGCCTTACAGGAGGTGAGCCCCTCCTGCAGGATGTCGGGGGATTGATAACATCTCTCAAAACAAATAAATTCCAGATCCAAGTCGAAACCAATGCCACTATTTTCCGAAGGCTTGGTGTAGATTGGTACACCATATCCCCCAAGCCACCTGATTATTTTTACAGACAGGAGTACCAAAAAAAGGCCAATGAATTAAAATTAGTGGTGACAAAAGAGTTGCACATCGGCGTGATAAACAAGCTCAGGGAGGAATTCCCGGAGAAAACACCGCTCCTCCTCCAACCACGATCAAACAGCCGGCGCAGCGGTGAACGTGCGTTGAGACTCCTCGGGCAATCTCTCAAGGAAGGCTTGAAAAACGTGCAGGTGACAGCCCAAATCCACAAAATTTTTGGTTGGCGCTAGCGGCGCTTTATCCTTCAATTTGCCTTGACGGAAAAAAAGCGGAATCCCGACCTCGCCAAATAGACGCCTAACAAAATGATCAACGCGCCTGCTGCCTGCCAGAGCCCGATTCTCTCGGCGATAAGCAGGCTGGCAAAAATCACGGTGAAAATCGGCAGGATATTTCCGTATATGACCGTTTTGCTGTTTCCGATTTTTTTGACAGACATATACCAGATGACATAGTTCACAGCCAGGGCAAAAATGCCGGAAAATGCGAGGATTGCCCAGGCCTTCAAAGAAATCCGGCCAAAGTCCTGCCTCATAAAGGCAGGAAAACAGAAAGGGACAAAAAACACGGTCCCTGCTGCCAATGTGAGCGAAGACCACTTCAGAGGCGTTACTCGATCGAGAATAGGCTTGGAGAAAACCGTGTAAACAGCCCATGCGAAGTTCCCTAGAAAAATCAAGATGTCCCCTCTTAGATTTTTCCAAGATAAAACGATTTCCTCCGGCTGATTGGTAATCACCATAGCAAAACCCACAAAAGACAGGGCGATGCCCAGCCAAGCTGCCCAATGGATTTTTTCATGCTTGCAGAGGGTACTCAACAGAGCGACCGATGCTGGAGTCATGGCCATGATGATGGATGTGTTGGAGGCCGTGGTCAGGTTGATCCCATGAATGAACAACAACTGGTAGACCGCGTTGCCGATGATCCCCAAAACCACCAGCTTTCCCAATTCCTTCTTCGGCACCCGGAGACCTTTTTTAGTCAAGAGCAGGAAGAAGATCAAAATAACCGAGGCAAAGACCATCCGGATCCCGTTGAAAGCCATCGGGCTGAATTCAGTCAGCGCTACCTTGATCAAGCTGAAGTTGACAGCCCATATCAAAACGACCAGGAGCATAGAAAGATCTGTCTTGCCAAATTTTTCAGAATTTTCCATGCCGGGTTCAACAGATGATAAAACCGATTACCTTTTATTTCTGGGGTAATACGCCACCACAGTGGACATCATTCCTCCCCTCGGGTTGAATTCGCCGGTAACACTCGCCCGAACGGGCTTGCAGGCTTTGACAATATCATCCAATATCCGATTCACCGCATTTTCGTAGAAAATCCCGAGGTTTCTGTATCCCAACAGATACA
>Ga0316577_10000754_pt1 | contig 13884 bp, 12 predicted proteins | sample S5NA_FD_203073 | JGI IMG/M metagenome (GOLD analysis project Ga0316577, IMG submission 203073) | Rhizosphere microbial communities from salt marsh grasses in Alabama, United States - S5-7_050615r2r1 | ecosystem: Host-associated > Plants > Roots > Rhizosphere | place: USA: Alabama | collected... | reverse complement strand
TTGCCATGTGTCATTTTGAGCTAAGCGCGGCTGAAAAAGGTTTGTTGGGAGGTTGGCAACTCCGGGATCCGCAGATCGAGCTGCCGGACGAATACACAGAGTATACAGTCAGCTGGATCGCATAGAATGCGAGGGATTAACCAAAAATTCTTCCATGGATAAAATGCTATCGGGTAGACGAGTAAGGTTTCATCCAACCTGGGATTGAGCCTGTCGACTGCACTTTGAGCGGGTGAAGTGGTTTGATCGATTCTGAAGATGGAAGTGCAATTTACAAGGAATTTGCTGAGTATAAAATATCCCCTGGTTGGATGTACCCTGTTGCTCCATCGCCGCTCATTTTTAGCAGGAATCCTCTGCGTCCGTCACCGAGGAACTGCAAGATATCTTTGAGCTTTTCAGCCTCAATGCGCTCGTCGGGGCTGTTGGCTGCAAAGTGGCTGAATTCATCACAGGGGGCAGCGATTTTAACCACTTCGAGGGAAAGGATGCTCCCGGTTTGGGGATTGTGGAATTCAACCTGCTGGCCAAGATCAGCAAGCCAGATTTCCTGCTCCGTGTCGATGATGATATTCTCGCCGGCAGTTCCATCCTGCAGGTGGTCACCAAAACGAGCGCGCATCTTTCTATAATGGGAGGTAAATCCGATCGAGATGCCGTTATTTCCGTTATTACTCGAATCTGGATGATCTGCATGGTGGATGTCCAGCATGCGTTGGTCCTGGAAATCAATGCCTTCTACGCCGCGTGCAGATACTAGGAGGCGGTTTACTTCGACCCTGCAAGAAGGATCATAACGGTATCCACCGGAGACTTCATAGATCAATCCTGAAGGTTGTACCTGTGTTATTTTCACCCGGCCTAATTCGCGCAAGTTTGTTTGCACCATCATACTCCTTTTGTTCTGCTAACCTGCCTTTGCAGCGGTGGCGCTGATTTCAGCACGGTGTTCTGCATCGTGTTCAACCATGTAGTTTACTAACTTTGCGATATCCCCGCGCTCATCACCCCAGGGGTAAAGAAATGCTGTTTCCAATTGGTCACCGGGAAAGCGTCCTACGACCCGCTGAAATTCCGTTCGCGCATGATGGGATTCCTTGAGGACCTGGTCGAGGGGCAATTCTCGCCCTTCATTGATGGCAGCCTCATTGAATCCATCTTCATCGAAATCCGGGATAGAATATTGACCCCCAACTTCAAAGGCTTCAATGGACTGGGTGACCTGTCGATCCCAGGCAGCCAGGTGCCAGATGATGTCGCGCACTCGCCATTCAGGATCTTCAAAAACCACTAGGTTTGGATTAGTCCCGGAAAGTAATTCCTGGGTTTCGGCATAGGATTTCCTCAATAAATCAGTAAGCTCGGATATTTGTGAGCTGGGCATGCTTAAGACTCCTCTGGCAGGATTATACAAGTGAGTGGGTATCGGCGGATTATACTTTACTTCCCGGAAATCAGATAAATTGCCCGCTGTGCAAAGATTGGCCACCATCGATGACCAGTGTAGCACCGGTCATATAATTTGACTGGTCAGATGCCAGAAACAAGGCAGCGTTGGCGATTTCTTCCGGGTAGGCAAACCGTTTTTGGGGGATAGACTGCAGGGTGGCTTCATTCAACTGTGGATTCTCCCAGATGGCAGCGCTGAAGCGAGTTTTGACAAATCCCGGAGCAATGGAATTCACCCGGATGTTGTCTTGCGCCAGCTCAGCAGCTAATACGCGGGTGAGCATCAGGATACCGGCCTTGCTGACGCAGTATACACCCATTCCAGGCTGTGGATCGAGACCAGCGGTAGAGCTGATGTTGATCATCGTCCCACCAGCCTGCTTGACCATTAACCCGGCAGTGGCTTTCGCCATGCGGAAGTAGCCAACCAGGTTGGTATCCAGGATCTTCTCCCACTGGCCTTCATCTGCAGTTAAGATCGGACCAAAATGCGGGTTGGTCGCAGCATTATTGACCAGAATGTCGAGGCCACCATGCTGGTTGTTGATCTTATCCAGCAGTTCTTCGACCGCCCGGGTGTCCCCGGTATGCGCAGCAATCGCTGTCGCCTGACCGCCGTTAGCAATTATTCGCGCTGCGACCCGGTCAAGAGCTTCCTGTTTTCGACTGGTGATCACCACCTTTGCACCCTGGGCTGCAAACAGCTCCGCGATGGCTTGTCCAATCCCCCGTGAGGCACCGCTTATCAGGGCGATTTTTCCATTGAGTTGTTTTTCCATTTCTTTTGTAGTCAGCAGTTTACTCAGCTAATTTTCCGCTCGATTTTTCAGAGTTCTCCCTTGATAATGTGTCAATGATACCCCCGGGATGACCACTAATAAAGCGCTCCTGTGGTGTGCCCTTGGTCTCAAGTACATTGAACACGAGGGCGTCACAAACCGATTCCATAGCCAAGGAGCTGCCTACACCCATCAGGCCATTGTAAGGATCGACTTCAGAGGGAGTTTTAACCACGATCACAACCTGGCTGAGCCGGGCGATGGTCGAACCTGGTGCCGCTGTGAGGGAAATGATGGGGGTTCCTCGCGGCTGGACGATCTTTGCCAGGCTGCAGGTTTCCCTGGTTTCACCGGTTTTTGACAGCAGGAAAAGTAGATCTACTTCCTTGACTGCACCTGAGCTTCCGTGGAGGCTGCGTGCAGGAATAGCGCGGGGCAGCCAACATTGCACAAGAGGTGGGCAAAACGCCTGGCAACGATTCCTGTAGTTCCAACCCCGGATACCACTACAGTCCCCTTGCATGCTGTAAGCAGCTGAACCGCAGAGGTAAAATCTTGATCAAGTTGATCCGCTACGAGTTCTAAAGCCTTGGCTTCAAATAGAATTACTTTTCTAGCGAGCTGAATGGAATTCATAAGTGATTATTGAGATCCTGTGCTTGAGTAGATCAGTTCTGACCAGGTGCCATGACGACCCAATTTCCACGCGTAGAGAGTGCTGAAGTAGACCAGGGGGGCTGGTAATCAATCTTCTTCGCATAGCCAACAAGGGAGTCCATATTTTCCCAGATTTTTTCAAATGCCTGGATGTAAGCCTTCATTGTGGCACGGTTCCTGAAGTAATTAGGTCCCGAGGTGCCGGATTTTCCAATGCAGCGTGTGTTTTCAAGCACTTCTAATGTAATTGGGTAATCTTCGATATCATAAGTCACGGGTTGTGCATCCGGCAGTGTCCAGGGGATACCGTTTCCAAAACCTTGTTTATGACGAAAGATGGTTTGTCCAGGTACAGGTGTAAATTGGTAAAACCGCAGCGGTAAACCCTCTGCTCGCATCGCATCTGAAACTGCCTGTGTAAAACGCCCTGCATGGATCTCAAAGCCCAGCTGAGAGGGGTCAAATTTTATCCGAAACATGTGATAAACATGAGTAGAACCAGCCGGAATAAAAGGCGGGACAATGCCGGGCAGCTGGCCAATTTTCTGTGCAAGGTAGTTGCCATTATCGGAAAATTGGCGGGTATAAAGCGGCAGCCTCGTGAGCTGGCTGCGGGCATACGCTGCTTGAACCGGATTGAGCCGGTAGTTCCACCCGAGTGTATAAGCATTATATGCGCGTGTTTCACCTTTTCTGATCACTTCGCCGAACAGACGCACCATGCTCGCACGGTTGTAATAATCCACCTCGTTGGTTGTGAACAGGCCTCCTTCCCCACAGGTGGCGAGTTGTTTCGCCTGCATGATGCTGGTTCCGGTAATGTCAGCTAAATTACCTACTTTTCGGTCTTTGTAACGAGCTCCCATTGAATGGGCAGCATCAGCGATCAATACCAGGTCGTGATGATCTGCAATTTTTTGCAGTGCATCATAATTAGCCGGGAGACCGTGCATATCAACAGCCATGATCGCCCTGGTGCGTGGAGAAATTTTATTTTCAACAGCCTGCGGGTCGATATTGTATGTTTGCGGGTCGATATCAGCAAAAACGGGTATGCTGATGTGATGCAAAACCGCTGATGCCGATGCGAGAAAGGTCAGGGCAGGCACGATTACTTCATCCCCCGGTTCGCAGCCCGCAGCTGCCACCGCTGCATGCAGGGAAGCCGTTCCGTTGCCAAGTGCCAGGGCATACTGCGCTTCAGTAAAGCGTGAAAAATCCTGCTCTAAAGCCTCCACTTGCGGGTTGTGGAGTCCTGTGAACTGGCCAGTTTTAAAAACGTCTTGGACAGCCTGCATATCTTCGGGCAAAGTCTCTGGCCAGGTATCTTCGAGGAGATAATCCTGGGGAAGGATGGAATTTCCACCAAAGAGAGCGAGTTGGCTCACAATTTTCTCCTTGTAAGTCCATCTGCAACGCCGCACCAATCCAGGATAAAGCGCCCTAAAATCCGTGCCGCTTCCATCACCGTATCGATGTCAACATACTCATCCGTTGAGTGGATCGCGCCTCCGGCCGGGCCAAAGAGAGCGCTGGGGCTGTCCGCATATAAGATCGGCAGGCGTAGATCGCTGCCGCCACCGCCTAATATTACCGGCTGATTTCCAGTCACATGCCGGTAGGACCTGGTAAACTCTATAATCAAGTCTGCATCGCTGGCGGTCGCTGCAGACTCGAAGCGCAGGCCGAACCATTCGATCTGTGGAGGGTGTTCCTTGAGCCAATTGTCCTGCCCTGCAGCTTCTAGCAAATATGCTTTAAACTGCTCTTTGATCAGCTCGATATCTTCACCTGGGAGGCACTCCAGACTGCCTTCCATGATACACAGGGCAGGTAAAGTTGATGGCCAGCTGCCAGCCTGAATTTTACAAACCGCAACAGGGATCTTGGTAGGATCCCAATCATACAACGGGTGGTCAGCACCTGCAGCTCTCCAGGATGCATAGGACTGGATCGCTTGAAACAATATAAAAGCTTTCTCGATCACATTCACTGTTGTGCGGGTGTGTTCGATAGGCGCTTCCTTCCCCGGTACATTGATGCGGAAGAACTGCGCTCCCCGTGATGATACTACCAGGTAATTAGGGCTGGTTGGCTCAAGGAAAATTGTTGCATCTCCGCGATAACCCTTCAGGATCGCGTCCAGTGTGCCATTGCCGCCGTTTTCCTCATCCACGACGAACTGCATATGCAGATCTCCCATCAACTTGATGTCATTTTCAAGCAGTGCATCCATGACAATCATTCCGCACGCTAACCCGCCTTTCATATCCACCGAACCGCGACCATACACACGACCGTCAATATATTTGCCACTCCAGGGATCACCATATGTCCAGGGGGCTGGATCTACTGGCACCACATCGGTATGACCGTTCAAAGCCAATGAGCGACCGCCGCCTTGTCCTTTGAACATGACAACCTGGTTTGGTCGCCCGTGATAGTCATAGTCGATGTCCACAAACGCAGGATGAGTGCTCAATACCTGGATATCTGGTTCCCAAATATCTGGCTCAATGCCTCTTTCGCGCCACCATTTGGAAATGAGCGCCTGTACCTCACCTTCACCTTCAAAGGAGGGGATGCGTACCAAGTCTTGAATTAATTGGATCACTTGGTCGCGGCGTGCGTTGATGCTGTTCTCGAGTGCAAGCCAAACAGTTTCAGTGTTCAAATTTCACTCTCCGCAGTAAGAAATACTGGTTTCCTTTGAATCAAGGGAACTCGTTAGCCATCAATAGGTAAGGGTAATTTTCTTTAATCCACGCGGTTTATCCGGATCTAGACCTCTTGCCAGTGAAAGGTGAAGGCCTAGCAGCTGGCCTGGCACTATGCACGCGATAGGTGACAACCAATCTGGGAGATCTTCAGGCAGGCGGATGATATCCTTGGCGTGTTGATCTAGCCAATCAACATTGGTCATGATCGTTAAATCGGCACCCGTCCAATGAATAGCTTCAATCATATCCTCCATATCGCTGAGCGCGCTGCCTCGCATGGCAATCGCCAAAACTGGAAAACCGGTCTCGAGCATGGCAATGGGACCGTGACGAAAGTCAGCTGCTGAATATGGCTGGGCGATCATGTAAGATAGTTCTTTTATCTTCAAGGCAATCTCAAAGGTTGTGCAGTAGTTAAATCCCCTGCTGACGATGGCAATATGCTCCGTGTGACTGAAGCGTTCAGCGATTTTTTCGGTTACCGGTCTCTGTTCCAGGGCAGATTGGATGATATCCGGGAGCAAATTAATTTCAGCGATGCGCTCCTGATCACCGCTGTAATGCGCTGCCAGCATGGCTAGTGCAGTCAGCTGACTGGTGAATGTTTTACTTGCGGCGACGCTTTTTTCCTCATCCGCTCCAAGTATGATTTTGTGTTCAGCTGCTAACGCAATCGGTGAATCTTTCGAATTAGTGATTGATATTGTTGGCACACCCTGATTTTGGGCGGCATCCAAGACTGCCCGTACATCCGGAGTCTGGCCTGATTGTGATATTGCGATTACCAACCCACCACTCATATCAGGAACTGACCTGTAAAGGGTGTATAAAGATGGCATTGCCATACCCGACGGGATGTGGTTGATCCCTGAAAGCAGGTATTTCGCATATATGGCTGCATGGTCGGATGTTCCGCGGGCAGTAACCAGCACAAATTTTGGTGGATTTTTACGTAGTGTTTCAGCCAGCTTCGCGATTTCGGTGCTCTGGTTAGTGATCAGTCTTTTGATCACTTCGGGCTGCTGGTAAATTTCTTTTTCGAGTAGAGATTTCATCCTCTTACTTCCTATCAAGGATCAGCGCACCTGGCGTAGGATATCTTCAAAAACTTCGAGTGTTTTGTTCACCTGGTCTTCTGAAATAACCAGTGGAGGTTTGATTTTAACGATATTGCCCAATCCGAGATACTTGGATTCGCCGAAGATGACACCTCGCTTCAAGCCTTCCTTAACAAATTGGCTGGTTTCTTCCCGGGCGGGCTCTTTCGTGGTGCGGTTTTTGACCAGTTCAACGCCAATCATTAAGCCTGGACCGCGGATATCACCGATCAGCTCGTACCTATCCTGGAGCTCCCTCAAACCGCGGGTGATGATCGCGCCCATTTTGGTTGCTCGTTCCAGCAGATGTTCTTCCTCGAGAACCTGGATAGCTGCATTGGCTGCTGCCATAGAGAGTGGAAAATGAGCGAAGGTGAACGAGTGATCTCCGGGAGCCAGCCCCTGCATTTTCGAATTGAATAAAACCCCGAATAAAGGTAAACCACCGCCGAGTGCTTTCCCGATCACCAAGATATCAGGTGTCGTCTGGTACAGATCGGCAGCAAACCAGGTACCCAGGCGGCCAAAACCAGTCTGGATTTCATCGAATATGAGCAGCATACCGAGGTCATCACACATCTTACGAATCGCGGGGAGGTACTCCGCTGGGAATTCGATCATGCCGCCATTTCCCTGCAGGGGTTCCAGGATCAGCGCCAGCGGAGGTTCAGTTGCACCTTTTAAGATGATCGTCCTCGCCAGGTCAACGCAAGCCAATTCGCAGGTGGGGTAGGTCAAATTCAATGGGCAGCGGTAGCAGTATGCTTGAGGAATGCGTACAACCGGCGCGCTCCAGGCAGTAAAGCGATTATTGGGGTGAGGCCAGCTCAAGTTCAAGGTTGCCATTGTACGTCCGTGATAACCATCAAATAAACTGACGAAGGTGTTTCCGGGACGGTTGCGCATTGCGATTTTCAGGGCCCCTTCGTTGGCTTCGGAACCAGTTATGGTGTAAATAACCCGGTCCAGTCCATCCGGGGCTAGTTCGACCAGTTTTTTAGAGAGCAGCAGCTTGGGGACTGTCTCGAAACTGGTGCGGATATGGCTGTATTTACCAAGCACTTCTTCAACTGCCTGGATCACCCTGGGGTGGGAGTAGCCTATGTTGAGACTCCAAGCTTGAGAAGTGCAGTCAATATACTCCTTGCCACTCTTATCATATAATAGTGCTCCTTTCCCGTAATCTACCAGGATCGGAATTTCGCTGCCTACTCCGCCACCACCGAAAGCTTTCCGTCCTGCTTCGAGGTCGGATTCTGTGTAATTTGAAAACACGTTTGGTTATCTCCTAATCAAATTGAGGCACAGCGCTGTGCTCAAACACCGGTCTAAGCGCAGTGTGCAACTCTAAATAAATTTGGTATGCTGCTTCGTATCGATCAGCATTGTTTGGATCAGGATGGGTAATCGCGTCCACTCTAACCCACTCATCCTGAAGGGGTTTGAAATCTTCAAACCAGCCAAGTGCCAATCCGGCCAGATATGCACAACCTACAGGAGCATCAGCTTCCGGGACATACTCCTGGGATAGGCCGGTGATGTCGCTTACAATCTGGCGCCAGAGGGGGCTCCGAGCACCACCGCCTGTTGCAATCAGCCGTTTGATCGGGTGTCCCTGTGGATATACACTTTCCAAGCCATGGCGGATGTTGAAGCCAAATGATTCGAGGATCGCCCGGTACAGGTGGTTTCGGGAATGTCCCTTCCTTAATCCGAAGAAGACACCACTGGCCCGGGGATTGAATTCCGGGCTGCGCTGTCCGAGGAAATATGGCAGCAATACCAAGCCTTCGGATCCGGGGGGGACGCTTTCTGCCAATTTATCAAGGGCAACGTAGGCATTCACACCGTTTTCAAGGGCTTCTTGGGCCATTTCCAATGGCGCAAATTCGTCCCGGAACCAACGTACAAGATCGCCAGTTGTCAGGCTGTAGGTCGGGTAATCAAAGATGTAACCATCTTGGGGGGTTAATCCGCGTTCTTCGATCGGGTAAGGTTCGAAGATTCCAGTCAGTAGATCCGCTTTCATGACCGGAACCAGGCCAGCTGTACCATAATATGCGGCAGTTTCATAGGTGTGAACCGCGCCAGCGCTCAATAATGAGGCCACCAGGTCAGGCATGCCCGGAAGGACGGGAGTGCCCACCGCGAGCCCAGTAATCTCTGCCGCGGATTGGGTGACACTGCCGATAAACACGCCGGGTGGATAAACCTTGGGTAGAATGTTGAGCGGTATGCCGAATTGTTCACATACATCTTCCCGCCAGGATGCGCTGGGTGATTGGTAAATGGCACCATACAAGCCAGTTGTGATGGTATCGGTAACATATTCACCACTTAAACGGTAAACCAAGTAGTGGGCTGCATCGAAGAACATGCGCATTTGCGATGCGAGCTGCGGTTCGTGGCGTAAAAACCAGACTAGTTTTGGGGTCAGTTCTTCTGTGGTCAGCTGCAGGTTGCGAACCCGGTTAATCTCTTGAACTTCGGCAACGGAGCGGTTGTCAGAATACAAGATCGCCCTGCTTACCGGGTTACCGTTTCCATCTGTAGGGCCTAAGGCAGGGTACAGGCCGCTGACACTGATGGCTTTGATCTGGTCTTGAGAAATTTCATCTGCCTCCAACAGTGTGCGAATAACCAGCACAGGATTTTGCCACCAATTGGTTGTCATATCCTGCTCGCACCAGTCTGGTTGCGGGTAGAAACAGCCGTGTTCAATATGGTGTTGGGCATGAATCCTTCCAGAGGAATCAACCAGGATGCCTTTAACCCCCTGCGTGCCAATATCAATACCCAGTAGAAGATCTTCTCTCATAGATCGTCCAGCTAAATCATACCAGCGCGGAAAAAGATCAATGCAAGGATCGAAGTAACAAAAAATAACAGAGTCAGGATGATGATGATCTTGTCGCGCAGCTGCAGGGTCAAATCCTGTAAAGGTGTAATCTGTCCCGATCCAAATCCGCGAATCTGGGTCGCGATTGTTACCTGGTCAACAACCATTGCAGCCCTGCGAATGATGGGGTTTGCCAGGGGGATCGAGCGGCGGAATAATTTCGCAATATTCCAGGTGCGCAGATTCCATCCGCGCAGCTTCTGTGCATCCTGGATCTGGTTCATCACCGTTGCCATGTAGGGGATAAAACGGTAGGTCATCTGCAGCACGAAAACGATCGGTTGCGGGACTTTCAAGGCATAAAGTGTATTGGCAATATCGAACATGGGCGTGGTCGAGATAAACAACAATGCCCAGGTAACCACAGTAGCGAAACGCAGTAAACGGCCCGCCAGCCACATCAGACTCCCGTAAGTAAACCCGAGCGTTCCGAGACCTAGGATGCGGGTGTTTATCGTGGCAACATTGGTCGCAGCCCATACTGGATCAAGTACTTTGTAGTATTCAGGATCGGCCTGGCCGACCGTGCTACGCAAGGTAGGCAACATAGTCAATGCCAATGCTGTTAGCATCACTAGAAACCACTTCTTTGGGGTTTTTGCTACGTAATTAAACGCCAATCCCAACAACAGCAGTGGTGCTAGATAGCGGGCGTCTAACCACAAGCCTGCAAGGATTGTGACAGTCAGGAAAACTACCATCTTGGTCAGGGTATGCAAACCACCATGAAAAAAGGTCCCTTTTTCTTGGTATCCCATCATTTCTGACATAATTCACCTATTTCTTGTTGAGCGTGTAATCCAATGTAGCTACGAATTCCTCTACTGTCAATATGTCGCGCGGACACTGGAATTCGTCAGCAAGCATCTGGCCGAGGCGGGTTATCTGTGGGGGCAGAATATCTGCTTCAAGCAGTTTTTCATCTTGTGTAAAAATTTCACGGGTTGATCCATCCAGAATCAGCTCACCGTCGGACATGACCAGCACCCGGTCGCAATAGTTCCCGATGGTCTTCATATTGTGGGTGATGATGATGATCGTTTTCCCCTGCTCATCCCGCAGATGGTTTAGACTCTCCATCATCTTAATTTCACCGCGTGTATCCAGCCCCGTGGTGGGTTCATCTATGAAAATGATTTCTGGTTTCAATGGAAGTATGCTGGAAATCGCTAGGTATGTTTTAAGATCTTCATCCAGACCTAACACGTACCGTTTGCGGAATTTATTGAGATCAAATACCTCTAATGCTTCCTCGGTCAATTTCTTTGATTCTTCTTCATCCAGCTCCATCATTTTAGGGGCGAATTCCACCTCATCCCAGATTGTTTCTGCAAACAATTGGTCGTCAGGATTTTGGAAGACATAGTTGACCATTTTTATGATCTTGTCGATCTTCATATCAACGATGTTCTTGCCCTGGACAATTAGTTTGGCGTCTTCGTTGGTAGGTTTTAGTAGGCCAACCAGGTGGCGCGCCAGCGTGGTTTTTCCGGATCCGTTTTGTCCGATGATTCCCAGGATGTGTCCTTGCTGGACCTCGAAGGAAACTCCTTTTAGGGCATGCACATTTTCGTTGTACCAGTGGTGCAGGTTCTCGACAGATAGAATTGTTTTCCCGGACCCGGTATCCTTTTTTAGCGGGTAATTGGGTGGTCTGTTAATCGTGGTGATTCCCAAACTGAGCAATTTGCTGCGGATGATCTGGTGGGCACTCTCCAGGGTGATGGGGATGGAGTCGAATTGGTGCCCGAGCTGAATCATGGCTAAAATCAGATCTGTCACCTGTGGGCGTCCAACCCCTGCTTTTTCCACTTCATCGCTGGCCAATACTTCGCTTGGTGTCCCGCGCAGGACGAATTTTCCTTCATCCAACAGCAGCAATTCATCCACGACTTCAGCGATAGATTCGATATCAGCGCCTGATTCCGTGGTAATACTGGTAGTCTTGCGGACCTCGGTCAACCGGCGAATGACTTTCATAACATGTTCTTTTCCAATCGGGTCCAGCATAGAGATCGGTTCATCAAATGCCATGATAGATGGTTGCATCGCCAGTGCACCAGCGATTGCCAAGGCTTGCTGTTCACCGCCTGATAACTCGTTTGGGTTGCGATCAGCCATCGACTCCAGCTCAGTATCCACCAGTGCTTTTTCAACCCTGGCAAACACCTGTTCGCGTGGAATACCCAGGTTTGCCGGTCCGAAGGCAATATCATCCCTGACGCGTGTCAGAAAGATTTGGACTTCTGGATTCTGCAGGACAACCGAAACATGGTGGGCCATCTCGTTAACTTCATGTTCACGTGTATTCAAACCCTCCACGATCACATCGCCATCCTGGTAACCAACATCAACTGATGGTACTAAGCCATTTAGCGCTTTTACCCAGGTGCTTTTTCCTGCCCCAGCAGGACCCAGGATTCCGATCACGCTGCCACCCTCGATGTCCAGGGTAATTCCTTCCAGCGCCTGTCCCTTCTGGTGGATATATCTAAAACTAAAATCTTTAAACTCAATAGCTTTCACAGGTATAAAATCCCTAGGTAGTTGATTTGTGATAGATGATAATAATAATTGCTTGAATAATTGAAATTAGGTTCATTGGATTAATGAGAATGATGAGTGGACTGTGATTAAGATCGTGCCAGGGGGTTGGGTTGACCTGCCCACAATCCACTCATCCTGGAATTTTGAAATTTGATTTGTTTAATAAAACTCAGCTTTCCTCTGCCTCATCAGTCTCGCTGCCGCGACCGGCGCTGAGGGCACGTCGGGCTGCTTCACCAGCCAGATAGCCTACCGGTACGAAGAGCAGGCCGCTCAGCCACCAGTATGGAATCGGCACCAGGTTGATCCCTCCAACAACCCAATCGTTTAGCACTGCCAGTGTGGCCGCTTCACGGGTATTCATAATCCAGTATGTTGCGAACCACCAGAGCTGGTGGATGGGCTCGGTTACCAACCAAGCGAGCAGGAAGGCGCCGATAAATGATCCCTTCCGATCATGCACAAAGTGGAAATACATGTAACCGGCATAAGCCCAGATGGATGCATCGATCAAGGTGTATGGCAGCAGGGTTACCGCAGCGGTAGATGTGCCACCTGACCAGACAGGATTAATGAAGATGCGTGCGATGATCTGGCCAACGAACAATCCGAAGAACGATATGACCGCGCCAAACAGCGATGCTGAAGCCGAGATCACCATTGCCTGTACGTCGATTCCCCCCAGGTCTCCTAATCCCGCCGCAGCGAATAAGGCACCGATGATGCCCATTGCGACAAGCGCGTAGGGTGAGAATACCCTGACTTTCATGCCTTCAATGTAACGTCCTGGCTGGGCTAACCAGGTTGGTCGCTGCGCAAACAGGTACATAAAGTACACTGCGAAGGGTAAACAGAACACAAAGGCAAAAATGTACAGCAGGGTGATACGACCGGGCGATTCGGATACACCCAGGCCTTCACCCAATGGATTCATAACGACGAAGGCAATAATGAATAGGACAAGCCCAACAATCCACAGGATTGCTCCGCTTCTCTTGTTATAAAAACCTTGTTTCTCCATGCGTGATGATCTCCTTTCTAAAGTTTATAAAACCAATGATGTTTCTTCTATTGACTCTTGTTACAAAACTCCGGACGTTCACCTCCTTCTGGTACTGCTGAAATGGATATTGTTGTCCATAACCTGTGGTTAAGTCCTCACCCGGTTATGGGATCTCCGCCATCAAATAACTTCCTGCGGAAAATCGGCAATACCCTGACGCGAATGGGAATTTGGGGAGCAAACTCGCGCAGGGATTGATCTGGAATATATTCTCTCTTATCAAGGTTCTGCACACCCAACGAATCACATGATCTAGAATTGGAGTCGTCCAACCAGCTCTCTGATGAAATCTGGTTCAATTGTTTTTTCATCCAGGATTGAGTACCGGCGCCCGAAACTCTTTTGGTACCAGTTGAGGGAGGCCATGATCTTGGAAAATTCAACCTCGGTCAGTCCGATATCCCTGGGTTGCCACAGCAAGCCTGTTTTCTGATAGAACTCTTCTAAGTAGGTCATCTCCCTTCCTTGCAGTTGGGCCATGACATAAGTCCCAAGTGCAACAAGCTCACCGTGTAGGAAGTTCTTCCCGGTTTGGAATTCGGCGTTATAGGCGAATGTATGGTCGGATGCTTCCTGAGGGCGGCTGCTGCCAAACCGCCGGCAGATCAGACTGATGTCCTCAAATGCCTGCATGATCAGCTGGATACCTTTTTTATTGACCTGCTTGATATCT
>Ga0316577_10000753_pt1 | contig 13891 bp, 11 predicted proteins | sample S5NA_FD_203073 | JGI IMG/M metagenome (GOLD analysis project Ga0316577, IMG submission 203073) | Rhizosphere microbial communities from salt marsh grasses in Alabama, United States - S5-7_050615r2r1 | ecosystem: Host-associated > Plants > Roots > Rhizosphere | place: USA: Alabama | collected... | reverse complement strand
GCGAGCTCAGACCATGGACACCTACTACCACTATGCTTGGAGTGCGTCCTATCTGGTCGCACACACGTGGCTCCTGATCCTTGCGGGAGCCAGTGCGATTATTGGCCTGCTGAGGCGCAACCTGCTGGTTATACTCTGCCTGCTGTGGACCATTGCCCTGGTTCTGCTTGGCAATGCTGCCGCGCTCGGCATACCGCTGCTGAGCATTACCAACCTGGGTGCGGTTCTGATCATGCTGTACTTGCCCATCGGGCTGACGGTTGGCGCCGCCACGGAAGAGTTGAGCAACTTGCTCAAGCCCAGAATGCAACCCAGCCAGGTGCGCCTGCTGGCAGTCGCCGCCCTGCTGATCGCCTTTCTCGCCAGCCATGCCCGGGTCTATGACCTCGAACCGTACAGGTTTTTTGTGACCCCCGAAGATCTGAAGGCGATGGATTGGATCGAACAGAACACCCCACCCGACGCCACGTTCGCCGTGAACACCTATTTCTGGCTTCCCAGGGCGCCGCATGGCACCGACGCCGGTTACTGGATACCCTACCTCACCGGAAGGCAGATGACGGCAGGCGTTATGCTGCTCAACTTGGGCACGAGCGAATACCAATCCAGCGTCGTCGATACGTCCCGCCTGGTGGAGCAACTGGAGACGGAACCTGCAGCCCTGGAAGGGCTGTACGAGCGAGGCGTTGACTTTGTATACGTCGGAGAGCGGGGAGATGTGGATGGCCCAGGCCTGAATCCCGCACTGCTTGCTCAGTCCGATCGCGCTGAACTGGTCTACCGTGACTCGGGCGTGTACCTGTTCAGGATCCTGGCACCGTAGGCCTAGCGCCAGGCGACACCGGGGCGCCCGCTGCCCAACTGTCCGTAGCAAGGGGTTGCCTGGCTCACTGCCGGTGCCCCCGTGGCAGGCGCTTTCGCTTGTAGGCTCGGCCGGATGCAGGACTCTGGCAGCCGGTAGGCCTGCCCAGTTGGTGCCGTCCACTCCATGGAGGGCTTTATGCGTCTGGCTTTGATCGGGCCGGTGTATCCATACCGGGGAGGAATCGCCCACTATACCACAGCACTATGCCGGGCATTGCGCAAGCGAGGGCACGAGGTGCTGCTGGTGTCCTTCAAGCGCCAGTATCCCCAGTGGCTATTCCCCGGCCAGAGCGACAAAGACCCGAGCCGGGAGCCCCTCCGGGCAGAGCAGGCCCACTACTGGATCGACTCGCTGAATCCCCTGACCTGGCTGGCGACCTTTCGGCAGATCCGTGCCTACCAACCCGACCTGATCGTTCAACAGTGGTGGGTGACCTTTTGGGCGCCGGCATGGTTCGTGCTTGGGGTGCTGAACCGCTGGTTTCTCAAGCGGCCCATCATGACGATCTGTCACAACGTGTTGCCCCACGAAGCGCGACCCTGGGACCGCTGGCTGGCCAAGTTGGCGTTGCGACAAGGTACAGCCTTTATCGTGCAATCGATGCAGGAAAAGGACCAGTTGCTGTCCCTGCTTCCAGATGCCAGGGCGCAGATCTTGCCTCTGCCCACCTTTGATATGCTGGCCGACCAGCAGATACCGAGGGCTCGGGCCCGCCAGCAACTGGGGCTCTCGCAAGATCTGCCCATCCTGCTGTTCTTTGGCATCGTACGGGAGTACAAAGGGCTCATGGATCTCCTGGAGGCCCTGCCAGCCGTGAAGGAGAGCCTCGGACAGGTGCTGCTCATCGTTGCCGGCGAGTTTTGGGGCGACAAGCAGGGGTATCTGGACACGATCCAGCAGCTGGACATCGAACGCTCCGTCCTCATAGATGACCGCTACATCCCCAACGAGGAGGCAGCGGTATACTTTTCAGCCGCCGATCTGCTGGTGGCCCCGTACCGTCGCGTGACAGGGAGCGCCGTGATACCCACCGCACGCGCCTTCGGGCTGCCGGTCGTGACAACCGAGCTGCCGGGCCTCGCGCAGGTCGTAGACAGGGAATCGGATCGACTGGCGCCCCCTGGTGACCCGCAGGCACTGGCAACAGCCATCACCGCTATTCTTGCTGAGGTTGCCCAGCCCGGTAAAGCAAAACCGCATCAGGGCGAGGCATGCACCTGGGATCAGTTGGTTGCGACCATCGAAACGCTCGCCGAGCAGGATTGATCGAGAATAGCTGGTGCCGGCCGCCAAGTCGGGGATTGCCCGGCGTGGAGAGAAGATCTTCTATCTCCTCCAGCCTCTGCATCGAGCGTCTTGTTGGAGCTCTGCGCTCTACAAACCTCGGAAATTGACTTATAGGACTGTGCAGACTATACTGCTCTGGCGAATGTCGCTCTCGCAGTTGGTTGCAGCACTCCCTAGCTATCAGGCCAACCTGCGGCAGGAACGTAGGAAGAGACGAGCTATGCGAATTGTCAAGAAACTTCTATACTGGTTTGTGGTTGGCGTGAAGTACATCATGACCGGACGCACGCGGCTGAGCGAGGAGGATGCAAGTCGCAAACTAGACGAGATCGTGCAGATTCTCCGCGCCACGTTGCGGAACCTGTTCATCGAACGCGAGGGAACCAACTGTCCCCAGCTGTGGGATACTGCTTTCATAGATCAGTACGGCAACGTGTTCAACTGCTGTCACAGTCGGCCAGGGGCTTTGGGCAAGCTGCAAGACAGCCACTTGAGCACAATATGGCAACAGAGTCGGCGCCTTCGGTTTTTTCGCTGGCTGTCCCGTCACGGTGCACTCTATTGTGCATTGAATTGTACCTTGATCTCAGCAGAGGACCGAGCCAGTCCACCCAACAAAATGCTCGCTCCTGTTCACCCTACTACTGTCCGCATCCTCCACGGCGAGCTGTGTAACCTTGCCTGCACGATGTGCTGGCAGGATCATCGCGATCGCCAAATCGTCAGCAACAGCCTGATTACAGAGCAGATCGATTGGCCAAAGGTCGAACATGTCGAGCTCCAAGGCGGAGAGGTTCTCGCCATGAAAGAAGCCAGGGAGTTCTTTGTCTGGCTGACGCAGGCAATGGGCAAGAAGGCCGACCTCATCACGAACGGGACTCTAATCAACGAAACATGGGCGCGCAATCTGGTCTTGGGAGCCAACTGGGTCGCCATTTCGGTCAATGCCGCCAGCAAGGAGGTGCATGAGCGGATAAACCGTGGGTCCAGCTTCGAAAAGGTGACGGCAAATATCAAGCGGCTGACTCACCTGAAGCGGCAAATGGGAGGAGACCTGGAGATCATCTACAAATTCAGCATCATCCAAGAGAACATACACGAAATACCAGATGCAATTCCGGTTGCCGCTGAACTGGGCTGTGACAGGATAGCGTACGGCTTTGACCCGACCACCGTTCCGGACTATCTCGAGCGGAATCCCGAGCTGCAGGCATCTTTGCGCCAACGTGTGGAGGAGCAGATCGCTATCGGATACCCCATTGAGATCGAAAGGATCCGTCTTCAACGCCTCGGATTGCTCAACGAGCTGGACAAAGGATCATAGCCATGCCAATTCGCATGGAGAGCTTTGTTTGAGAATCACTCTGCTATTGACGCAGGATCTGGACAGCCCAGGTGGAGCGGGTAGATTCATGCCCCTCGCCCAATCCCTGGTGCAGTTGGGTCATGCGGTAACAATCCTCGCGCTGCACCATGACTACAAGTGCCTGCCAGTGCGCCGCTTCAATAGAGACGGTGTCGATGTTTGGTACGTGGGACAGATGCATGTCAGGAAACCTGGCGACCGAAAGGTCTACTACGGGCCGCTGCAGCTGATAGCGGTGAGTATCATGGCGACACTGCGTTTGACATGGGCAGCACTCCGCACACCCAGCGACGCCATCCACGTCTGCAAGACCCAGCCCATGAATGGCATAGCTGCCTGGGTCGTGCATGTACTCCGTCGTATCCCTGTCTATCTAGACAGCGATGACTACGAAGCAGTCAACAACCGCTTTGGTGGCGCCTGGCAGCAGAGGATTGTAGCCTGGTTCGAGGATTGGATGCCCTCCTTTGCCGCGGGCATCACTACCAATACCACCTTTATCGCCGATCGATTTCGACAGATCGGCCATCCACGTCTGCGGATCCTCGTGGTCCCGAATGCAGTTGATCGGGAGCGCTTTTCGGTTCTCGAACGCCCTGATCTACCCGCGGTGCTTTCTGACCTGCGCCGGTCCTTGGACATTGATGAATCGGACAGGGTCGTCGTGTACGTAGGCAGCCTGAGCACCACCAGTCACGCCCTGGACCTCCTCCTCGAGGCATTTCGCAGCGTCGTGCATCACCTGCCCAATGCATTGTTGCTTATGGTCGGCGGCGGAGAGGACTTGGATCGGTTGGAGCGAAAGGCTAGCGACCTGCAGATCGCGGAGCGAACCCGATTCACCGGACGCATTCCGTCGGCCCACATCCCCCTTTATTACCGTCTAGGGGAAGTCAGCGTGGATCCGATGCAAGACTCGGTTCCTGCACGCTCCAGCTTGTCACTCAAGCTGCTGGAGAGCATCGTGGCCGGTGTACCCTGTGTCACAGGCGATGTCGGCGACCGTCAGCGCATAGTCGGAGATTGTGGACTGGCCGTCCCCGCAGATGATCCTTTGGCACTCGCGCGAGGCATATTGTCCATCCTGGAAAATCCTGAAAAGGCCAGCGAACTGCGGGCCGCCACAGTTTCCGCCCGCGACTCGCACTTGTGGGATCACCGGATACACACATTCACCGAGATCTATGGGTAGGCAGGAGCAGGAATCCAAGATGGCCAGTACCGTGAGATTACGTGGGCGTGTCTTCGCAAGAAAGTGGCTTCATGCCCTGAGACCCAACCCTTCCAGAAAGTACCTGAACGATTTCGCCTCCGAAGCCGCTGCGTCACTGCCTACGGGTGCGCTTGTACTCGACGCTGGCGCAGGCGACTGCCCCTACAAACACTTGTTTGCCCATGCACGCTACGAATCAGCCGATTTCTGCCAGATTAAAAAGGAATACGGACAACTCACCTATACATGCAACCTCGCTGAGATGCCCGTCAAGGATAACCGATACGACCTTGTCCTGCTGACGCAGGTCCTCGAGCATCTACCTGAACCGTTGGCCGTCCTGCAGGAGATGCATCGTATCCTAAAGCCCTCAGGGCAGCTATGGCTCTCCGCTCCGCTTTTTTTCGCCGAGCACGAAGTACCATTCGACTTTTTCAGATACACGCAGTTCGGCTTGAGACACCTGCTCGAGTCTGCCGAGTTCACAATCGAGCGCATTGATTGGCTCGAGGGTTACTACAGCACCCTCTCCTATCAGATGGCTACCGCGGCCACGGATTTGCCATTGAATCCCAAAGCCTATGGAGGGGGAGTAACAGGCGCAATGGCAGCCAGTACAATCCTGCTCGTGAAACCTCTGGCCCTATTGCTATCTATCATGTTCGCACGGTTGGACCTGAGAAAGAGAAACACCACATCCGGCTACTGCAAGAACTATGCGGTCGTCGCCGTAAAGCGCTCGTGAGGCGTATGAAGCCTGATATCATGTACGAAGCACTGCGAACTGGCTTGAGCCACAACCGCTAACAACATGAAGCTCACACGCCCTCCTCAGCCAGCTACATCCCAAGAGATGTGGAGTACAGGTTTCTGGAAGCTTGTCGTCACCAACATCGTCACCTTGCTTTCGGGCACGGCGCTGGCGCGCGCTCTCTTGGCCATCGCATCCGTTGTCATTGCCCGGCAGGTTGGCCCGGAGGTCTACGGGCAGTACTCTGCCAGCCTCGCCCTCATCGGATTGACGACCATCTTCTTCTCGCTGGGGCTTGACAACTGGCTGCTCTATAAAGGCGGAAGAGACCACAAGCAGCTCAATCTGCGCTTGGGCTCGGCCCTCTCAACCCAGATCCTACTTGGGGTCATCTGGGTGATGGGGCTCTGGATCCTGGCGCCCAAGCTGAACCAATCGTCGTTCCCCTGGAGTCTGATCGCTCTCGGCAGCCTCGCCCTATTCATGGAAGAGATCGCAAAACTCATTGGCGCAGCCTTTACAGCTCTACTCAGAAACGATCTCACCACGATCACGATGCTCACTACTCAAGGGACATTCCTGAGCTTGACCATATGGCTGGTCACGCAGGGCAATCAGAACCCGCAGGGCTTCATGGCAGCGAGATTGGCCGGTGCCCTTGCGGGCACGGTGCTCGCCAGCATCTTGATAGCGCGTGCAATCCGCGTGCGTGCAAATCTATCCGCTGTTCCGGCTACTGTGCGAGAAAGCCTGCCCTTTGCTGCCTCCGGTCTCCTGGCCGTGATCTATGGCAGTGCTGATCTTGCGCTTGTGGCAGCCAGGCTCGGTGAACGGCCTGCGGGTGTCTATGCATCGGCCATCAACGTGCTCAGCATCTTCTTCCTGATCCCTCTGGCCGTGTATGCCGTCATGGTTCCCATCCTCAGCCGCGGGTATGTCGAGGAGTCACCAGCATGGTTCAGGAAGACATCTACCTGGCTCCTGCTGATTGTGTCCTTGATGGGAATTGCACTGGGAATCGGATTGAATCAGTTTGCTCAGACCCTTGTCAATCTCCTATTCGGCATGAAATTCGAGGAGGCGGGTGCTGTGCTGGCCATACTCGGCGGAGTCCTGGTATTGCGTTGTGCAAGTTCAGCGTTGGCAGCCATGCTGGTTGCCTTGGGCTGGCAGGGCCGACGTGCTGTCGTCCAGGCTTTTTCCGCTTTTAGCAATGTTATTCTCGTTATTCTATTTGTAGAAAGATATGGATTGCTCGGTGTTGCCAGAATCTATGTCTTCACAGAATTAGCGCTATTCCTGGGATACCTGGCGATGAATACCCTCTGGATGCGCAGAGAGAGAGCGGGACAGAAATCATGAAAATCCTGCTGGTCAACCTCCATTCTTCGTGCAACGCTGGCGACGATGCCCTTACATCGCTCGCGCTGCAGCAATTGCGCGAGCAATTTCCCAAGGCATCCTTCACACTAGCCATGAACGATCCACCAAGCTACTCCGGCACGGAGCTTGTAGTCAACTCCTTCACCAACCTCGTCAAGCCCATCGGTGCTGCCTCGGCAGCATGGAAGTGGCAGGTCATTCCAGCACTGGCGATACAGAGCCTGTTGGCGGCAGTCGGCTATCGCCTCACCGGGCATCCCTGGTACCTGTGGCTCACTCCAAAGCGCAAAGCTCTGCTGCAGGGATATTTCGAGGCCGACCTGGTGATCAGCGCAGCCGGGAACTTTATCTATACGAGTGGCAGAATCGGCATTCCCTTCTTGCTATCCCTCTTTACCATCTTTTACGCTCAACTCGCAGGCAAACAAACCTACACTCTGCCCCAGACTCTGGGGCCGATCCGCCGGATGCACGAAAACTGGCTGGCCAAGCATGTGCTGTCCCGCATGCGGTTGGTCCTGCTTCGTGATCCTATCTCGGAGCAGGTATGGAAAGGTTGGGCTGTGCGACACACTCGGAGTTTACTCCAGCCCGATCTGGCATTCGCGCTACCTCCCCCAACTCATCGACAAGAAGCTGCGGCCTTGCTGGAAAGCTACGGACTGGACCCGGATCGCAAGCATCCTCGGATGGGGGTGACCGTCATCCAGTGGGGGGCTCAGAACCGGACATTTGACCGCCAGCACCAGTACGAGGATGCAATCACCTCGGCCATTCGTGGCTTCCTGGAATCACCTGGCGGTCAAGTTGTGCTCTTCTCACAGGTCTGCGGTCCGACCCCGTCCGAAGATGATCGCGTAGCTGCCAGGCAGGTGAAGGCGAGACTGGAGGATCTTGCAGATCGGGTGCTCTTGATCGATCAGCCACTGCTTTTCCCAATGCTGAAAGCCGCGTACGGCCAGATGGACGTATTCCTCGGCACTCGGCTGCATTCGAACATCTTTGCCTTGACCGAGGGCGTGCCTGTTGTCGCCATTGGCTACCAGCACAAGACCCGCGGAATTATGCGCATGCTGGATCTTGAACAATGGGTTCTGGATATTGAGGATGTTGGCGGTGACAACTTGCTCCGCCTCATCCGCGAGGCGTGGACAGCAAGGGAGCAAAGCCGGTCGCACCTACGCACCGTACTGCCGCTGGTGGAAGAGCAAGCCTCACGAGCAGGGGCCATAATCGCAGCGGATTACCAAGCCTTTAAGGGCAAAGGAGCGCGGTAGGCATTGTGAGTACGATTCGGGTACTTGAGCTGATCAACGGTTTTGCCGTGGAAGGGCCCTTGGGAGGCATCGAGCGCTTTGGGATCGAACTGGCCCGGGCCATGGACGGTGCACGCGTCGAGCCCCTCCTGTGCGGCCTCTGGCGATTCGGCACCCCCTACGAAGAATCTCACGTCGAGCAGCTCCGCGCAAGCGGGATTTTCTCCTTCTTTGCCGCAGATTGGGACGAGGCGCACCCGTACCGCAGTTTCGTTGCGGCCTGGCGCGGAATACGCCACCAGCTCGCCCATCAGAGGTTCGACATCATTCACAGCCACTGCCAGTTTGGCGATGGGCTGGCGATACTGCTAGCACGCCAACTGCACGCACAAGCCCTGGTGCGCACCGTGCACAACGAGCGAGAGTGGCCCAGACGCCCCGGTCGCCGGCTTCTCCTTACTAATCTCCTGTACCCCCTGCTATTCCACCAGGAATTCGGGGTCTCTGGCCAGGTTGTCGAGAATCTGGACAATCGTGCAGTGGCTCGCCTACTGCGTAAGAGGGGGCTGTGCATCCATAATGCCGTCAACCTCGAGCGTTTCTCCTCACCGCGCGATCCACGCATTCGCCAGGATAAACGCAGGGAGCTGGGCATCCCCGCACTGGCTCCTGTGATTGGGAGCATAGGACGGTTGACGGTCCAGAAAGGGTACTCTTACCTGCTTCAGGCTGCCGGTTCTGTATTGGAAGAACTGCCCGATGCACACTTTGTGATTGTTGGGGACGGTGAACTGAGACATGATCTCGAGAGCCTGGCGGTGCGGCTCGATGTGGCAAAGGCGGTGCACTTCACCGGGGCCAGGAATGACGTCGAACAACTGCTATCATCCATGGATCTGTTTGTGTCTTCTTCCTTATGGGAAGGGCTACCCACCGTGCTCCTGGAGAGTATGGCCTCACGCATACCCGTAGTGGCGACCGATGTATCCGGAACGCGGGAACTGGTGCGCAATGGCGTGACCGGACGCCTCGTTACAGCAGGTGACTCGGCGCTCCTGGCTCAGGCCATAATCCGCGCCTTGCATGATAAAGAGCAGACGCAATCAATGGTGGACCAGGCCAGCGTCCTTGTGCGGGATTTCTCGATCGAGCGGGTCGCACAGCAGCATGTCGAAGCGTATAATGCCCTTCTGAACCGGAAATAACCCAAAAGGAGTATGCTCTCCGATGTTGTTTGGGGCACATCTAGCCCAGATTAGGTATTGACTTGACGGTTGGGCTGGTGTAAGATGGAGCCAGTTGGTCAAGAAAACCTTACCACCCATCACCACTCGTTCTACAGAATAAGGAGGAACACAATGTCAAAGAAAATCGTAATGCTCACCGTGCTGTCTTTGTTGGTGGCCGCTTTGGTACCAATGGGAGTTAGTGCCCAGTCCGCGACCAGCCAGACGTGGAGTACGTCAATCACGTACTACACGCCTAGTGACACGGGCGGAACTCTCATGATCAGCTACTTCCCAGAGGGAAGCGGCACATCTATCGACGCCGATCCCATCGTCCTGAGCCCTCACAAGGCAGGGTCGTTGTACATCGGCAACGTGCCCGGAATGACCAGCACATTCCAGGGTGGCGCAGTTCTCCTGTCGGACGTACCTGTCATCGCCGCAGCCGTGAACATTGCGGGTGATGCGGCTGGCTATCCGCGTCCGCTCTACAGCGGGTTTGAGCCGGCACAAGCATCTGCCGAATTCCTCATCCCGACCGTTCTGTTCGAAGCATACGGTACGAACTCGCTGGTCTCCATTCAGAACGTCGAGAGCACGGCCATCGATGCCACTTTGAGGGTGTTCGCTACGGGCAGTGCGGTCCCCGCCTTCGAAAGCACCTACAACATCCCGGCTCAGTCAGCCAAGCTGGTTGCCGCCAGCGACATGGGTCTGGCCTCGGGATTCAGTGGCTCGGCAACTGTCTCTGCAACAGGGAACGTCGTGGCCGCCGCGCAAGAGACCGATAACAATGCGCGCGGTGCCAAGGCTTTTGAGGGCGTTGCAGCCGATGGGGGTGCCACGAGCATCTTTATGGCAAGCATGATGTGCCAGGCATTCGCAGGGAACACTTCATACTATGCCATCCAGAACGCTGGAGGGTCCGAGGCCAACGTCGAGATTGACTTCTACAACACCGCTGGCAGTCTCTTGTACACGGCCACAGGTCTCACCATAGGTGTGGGCAACAAGCTCAGTGCGAATCCCTGCGATTTCACTGGTGCAGCGCCTGCCCTGCAGGGAGTTTCCGGCTCGGCTGTCATCCGCAGCACCAATGGCATGCCGCTGATCGCCATGGGCAAGATCGCCGGTGGTGGGTTGTCGCCAACTGCCTTCCTGGGTCAGTCGGTGGGCTACACGAAAGTAGCAGCGCCCTACATCCGCTGGAAAGCCAATCCGGCTGCTGGTGAGCGCGCCTACGTGGCAGTGATGAACGTTGGCGGAGTCAATGCGACAAGCGTAATGGTTAACTACTATGACAACCAGGGCAACTTGGCTGGCTCTCACAATCTGACGGCAAGCGAGCCGCTACAGCCTTTCATCAAGAAGAACTCAGACCCTGCCGCTGCTGGCGCCCTTGATGTGAACGGGGACTTTGGTGTGGATCCCTACGGCGGCGCGATCGAAGTAGTGAGCGATCAGCCGGTTATCGTAGTGGTTCGTATCGCCAGGTCTGTCACGCTGCCGGGCTACAGCCTGCTCGCCGAAGACTATAACGGTGTGAGTGTTCCCTAAGAAACTCGGACAAGATTGGGAGTGGGGTTCTCTAGCCCCACTCCTTTTTCTTTTTCCTGGCTGGTCGAGGTACAGCACTATGCAATTAGCGGGTTCAAGAAAGGTCATAATCACTCTCATTGCCTTTGCCATCATTGGCTTAGGTTCTGTTTCCTGCGGTGAATCTGCCACGGTAGAACCTACCTATCTGTCGCCCTTGCCGACGGGCGAGGTTGAGGTCTTTGAGAGCCCAATCCTGCCTGAAGCCACCCTGCCACCCCTCGTTTTGGAGGAGGGTTTTGGCGGGGTGAAAGGTGTGGTCAAGCAGTTCCCGTCATCGTGGGAAGGTCAGGTGCTGTATGTATACCTTGCACCCTTTTTCCCAGGGGAAGAACAGGGCGGAGGTGGTATCTATGTCTTGGAACCGTCCATTCATCCCAGCGCTGAGATAAATTCGACAGGCGCGTTCCAGATAGGCAATGTAGAGCCGGGCCAGTATGTGGTCGTTGTCGGCCCGAATCCCGAGGACGCTCTCGTCCTCTTGGATGGCGACCGGCCACGCGTCATCGATGTGAGTGAGGGAACGGTCCTGGAGCTTGATGCGCTGCGCTTGCAGTAGATGGTTGCCAGGCAAACGATGAGCCGCGTTCACCAATTGGCCCTGACTCTTATGGGCCAATTCAGGCTGTTGATGATCTCAGCCTCACACCCCGCTGCAGCTCGTTCCATCCGACGAGTAGTCCGCGAGAAGCTCTCCTACCTTGGCACCTTGTCCCTGACAGAGCTGCATGACAGCGTCGCCAGATTGGAGAAAGAGAAGCGGGCAGGGATCCTCATTGAGGCCGGCTGCGCCCTCGGTGGGTCAGCATTGGCCATCGCTTCCGCCAAGGCGGCATCAAGACCGCTTTACCTATATGACGTCTTCGAGACCATACCTTCACCTACTGAGCGTGACGGTCCAGACGCGCATCAGCGCTTTGAAGTGATCGCGTCAGGTCAAGCGACCGGCATCAAAGGCAGCGAATATTACGGATACAGAAAGAATCTGCTCGATTCAGTTGAGAAGTCCTTTGCCGACTTTGGTTATCCTGTTGGTGAGAATAACATCCACTTGATCAAGGGATTGTTTCAGGATACCTTGGCAGTAACCGATCCCGTGGCACTTGCCCACATTGACAGTGATTGGTACGACTCGGTCTATGTTTGCCTGCAGAGGATCGTGCCGATGCTGGTGCGAGGTGGAACTCTTGTCATTGATGACTACAATGCATGGTCGGGATGTCGTGCTGCGGTTGATGAATACTTTGCTGACAAGCAGGACCTGTTCGACTTTGTAACCAAGACGCGCCTTCACATCGTCCGCAGATAGATGCCAAATCGCTGACAACTACAACCCGAGTCATGCACTCATGAAAAAGCAACTGCTGATTTTACGACGCATGATCCTGGTCTTGACGCTCTGGGGAGTGATCGCCTATCCAAGAGCAGTCCAAACGCAGCCCGGGCATGCGGCAAGTCTACCACGTCCTACCCCTCTCGCTGCTCCAGGTGCCATGTCGGCGGAGCAGCGAGATCTACGGTCATCAGTACAACACCTCGCGGTTGAGCCAGAGCTTCTCCATCATCTGCTCGAGAGCGAACCAGACCGCCAGTACCAAGTCATCGTTGAGATGACAGAGCAAGCTCACGCTCCTCAGCTTGCCAGCGACGCTGTCCTGGAAGCCCGGGCGAGCTACGTCGTGGCCGAGCTTCAGGAAACAGCAAGAAAGTCACAAGCCGGACTGCTCGCCTTCCTCGAGGCACGGCAATCTGAGGGACACGTCCAGAGCTACCGGTCCTTCTGGATCTTTAACGGTCTCGCCGTCATTGCCGACGCAGACTCGCTCCTCGAAATCGCCGCCCAACCAGAGGTGCGCCTCATCCGCGAGGACCGTTGGCGACAGTGGGTGGATCCGCTGGCAATAGAAGAGACTCTCGATTCTGCTAGCGACGCTCCCGCGCTCTGGAACCTTGCGCAGATACAAGCGAACCTAGCATGGATCAATCTGGGCATCACCGGCAGCGGCGCCACGGTAGGCATCATGGATACTGGGGTGGACTGGCAGCACCCGGCCCTCCAACTGCAGTACCGGGGCTACAAGCCCAGCGGATTGAGCGTCCACGAGGGCAACTGGTTCTGCGCCACCGATGAAGGCTACCTCTATCCCTACGACGGGCACGGGCACGGGACTCATGTGACAGGAACGGCAGTGGGCAGCCAGGGTGCAGATGGCGTGGACGTCGGCGTGGCGCCGGGAGCGCAATGGATCGCCGTGAAAACCCTGAACAACGCAGGCTATGGATACGACAGTTGGATCCATGCCGCTTTTGAGTGGATCCTGGCCCCGGCTGGCGATCCAGCACTTGCCCCTGATGTGGTCAATAGCTCATGGGGCTCCCCGGTCGGACAGGACGAGATCTTTCGCGCCGACGTGCAAGCGCTCAGGGCTGCGGGCATCGTGCCCATCTTTTCCGCCGGCAACGACGGGCCCGAACCTGGCACTGTGGGCAGCCCGGGCAGCTATCCGGAGACTATCGCCGTGGGCGCAACGGACGACCTCGACCAGGTGACCAGTTTCTCGAGCCGTGGCCCCTCAGTGTGGGATGAGATCAAACCAGAGGTTTCCGCCCCCGGCGTACAGATCTACTCCAGCCTGCCGGGCGGCGCCTACGGGACTGCCAACGGAACGTCGATGGCTGCCCCCCATGTCACCGGGTTGGTCGCCCTCATGCTACAGGCCGACCCCACACTGTCTGTGGATGATATCGAGACCATCCTGACCTCCACGGCGCTCCCGCTGGGCGAGCAGGTTCCCAATAACGATACCGGATGGGGACGCATCGACGCCTACAAGGCAGTTGCAGTGGCGATGCAGGCAGGGTACGTCAGCGGCCACGTGATCCGCCAGTCTGACCTGCAGCCTGTGTCCTACGGCCTGGTGACCGCTTTCGACCACGAGGGCCAACTA
>Ga0316577_10000752_pt1 | contig 13910 bp, 11 predicted proteins | sample S5NA_FD_203073 | JGI IMG/M metagenome (GOLD analysis project Ga0316577, IMG submission 203073) | Rhizosphere microbial communities from salt marsh grasses in Alabama, United States - S5-7_050615r2r1 | ecosystem: Host-associated > Plants > Roots > Rhizosphere | place: USA: Alabama | collected... | reverse complement strand
GTCGTTGTGGCCCATCCTTTTAAACCCAAATATATCGGTGTAGATCTTACGAATCATAAGGATAAAGAAGGTAAAGAGTTTGTTAAAGAATATATTCAGGTTGTAAAAGAAAAAGGTTCGGGGTGGGTTGATTATAAGTTTTGCAAACCCGGGGAAAAAAAAGCGTCAGACAAAGCCACCTATGTTCTGAAGGTTGATGATAATTATTATGTGGCTTCAGGTTACTATAAATAAGAAGCTTCAATTACCCGGGGAAAAATTTCCATGACTTTGAAAAGCATAGAATAATTAATGGATATTTTAATCAAGGCAGGGTCATTTTAGCTCTGCCTTTTGATATTTGAATATTAATAGAACAAAAATCCGACCATGCGAAGATGTTCTGTGCCCCAAAGATATACCTGAAGAAGAACCAACTTTGTGATCTGTAATGGATATCTGAAAAACGTTCTCCACTTGATATATGCAGAACAAGTTTGATATATATGGGTTTCAATGAATTTCATGCTTTGGTATTCGGTACCATACACTTTAATCTATAACCCGTAGGTTTAGAAAGCAGGTTAAGATGAAAAAGAAAATGCGCGTTATGAGCCAAGAACCATTTAACGCAGAGACACCAAACCAATATCTTCGCTCATGGATCACAGCCAATAAAGTGTTTTTCGGTCGCAATCAGGGCAAGATACCTGAAAAACCAATTCCGTTATCCGACTGGTCGCTAACCATCGAAGGAGAAGTTAATAACCCTTTAGTATTGAGTTTCGATCAAATCTACCGTATGCCCAAAGCAATTGTTTCCAACACCATTGAATGTTCCGGAAACAGCCGATCTTTATTTGACACAAAGGCTTCTGGAAATCCCTGGACAATCGGGGGAGTTGGCAATGCCGTCTGGGGAGGGGTTTGGCTGAGAGAGTTGTTCGATCGAGCTGATCTAAAATCCAGCGCGCGCCATGTGGCGTTTGAAGGCATGGATAAACCGTTGGGCTCTGCTCAAATTCAGTTTATTCGCAGCATTCCTATAGAAAAAGCGCTGTCTTCATCTCTTCTCGCCTATGAAATGAACGGTGAACCCCTGCCTCTTGATCATGGGTATCCCTTAAGGGCATTAGCTCTAGGATGGACAGGGGCTAATTGTGTTAAATGGTTACATAAAATTACCGTTTTGGACCGGCCGTTTGAAGGTTTTTATATGGATAAGGTTTACCGGAAATTTCAAAAAGGGCAAGACCCCAAGACCGGAGAAGTTGTAAAAGGAATAAATTTAAAATCCATCATTACCCAGCCTGAGAAGTCTGAAATACTTGAGGCAGGACTCATTACAATTTTGGGAGCAGCTTATGCCGGTGAGGCGGAGGTTGAGCGGGTTGAACTATCGGTAGATAATGGAAAGACATGGAATGCCGCAACATTTATTGGTCCTAACGAACCTTATGCTTGGCGGCAATGGCAATTTTTATGGTCCGTAAAAAAGAAAGGCGAATACACACTCCTGTCGCGTGCAACAGATACGCAGGGAAATCAACAGCCGATGAATGCAAATTGGAATGTTCTTGGCTATGGAAATAATGGGGTGAGTGAACATGCAATAACGGTCCAAATTACCTAGAAGCTATCTCAAAATGATCTTTTGGCCCAACCCGCCAAAGGCGGACAAGTCTCAGTGTTGAGACCTCGTTTTAAGTCCTCGACATACTCGAGTATGCCTGCGGGTTAAAACTCGGCTCCGCCTTGATCTTGAACCAAAATCTTTATTTTGAGATGGCTTCTTGTAGTTGGCCGGGTTTTTCGGGAGCTCTTTCGGCAGAGGAGAATTGAAGAGTTGTAAGTTCAGATCATCACAAGATATCAATTCATGCTTCACTCTATCGCTTGAAACTTCTTCATGAATTTCCTGTCGATATAATCTTTAATGATAAATGCGAGTCTTCCGTCGAAAGTCAGCCACTTTTTTCGCAAAACCCCTTTTCCACCGCCCATATTAAATATCAACAGATAATCGCCACCCGGGGTAAACACCTGAAACGGTTCTCCTTCCAGCGCAGCCATGAGATTGTTGTATAAAACCGGATTTTGACGAACGGCATAGACGCCCACTTTATCCAGGGGGTGGTCCTGAAAATAAATGCAATCACCACCGCCAAACATTTCCGGATAGGCAATACTCTGTAGGTAGGAATTGACCAACATCCCCCCATCCGGTCCGGTAGGGATCCCGGAATTTTCAAATAGGACATTCGGCTTAACGCCAATGGCCAGAAAAATAATATCCAGATCGTGCCGCTCTCCGGACGCCAAGATGATGCCATCAGGTTCAATTGTTTGTACGAGGCTGTTTGTGTAGATTTCTACGCCATGACGTTTAAGGGATTTTTCAATACGAACTCTTACTCCCTCCGGGAAATTGGCCATAAGGCTATTGCCTGCAAAGATTTTTATACGGGGTTGGTTTACGCCGTATCCGGATGTCAATTGCCGGATATTCCCAGCAATCTCCACAGAAGAAGGTCCGCCCCCTATAATACCGATGGTGATGGGCTTTTGTGAAGCCAACTCCTTGATTCTGGTTTGAGCTTCCAAGAGCCTTTCAATAGGTTTGACCGTGTAAATGTTTTCAATATCTTCCGAAAGGTTCAATCGCGGTACATAGCTGCCCGCATTGAAGGAAACCACATCATAAGGAATGGTATCTCCGGATTCCAATTCAATTTGTTTCTCATCGGGTCTGACTCGGACTGCTTTTCCCAGCACAAAAACACCACCCTGTTTATCCACCACATGTTTAGTAGCAAACCGGATATCGGATGGGGAATAGGTTCCTCCCAGCATACCGGGTCCCATGCCGGAATAATAGTGGTGTTCGGAGGGACCGATGACCGTTACCCGATGGCCTTTTCCCAAAAATGCGTGAATATTGGCAAGGGTCACCATATGGGCATGACCACCGCCAACCAGCACCAGATGTTTTGCCATAGGTTAATTCCTTTTCGGCTTTATTTTATACCTCGATCATTTGAGGTTATAATGTGTCCATCAATTTTGCCAATTGCTCTAAATGAACCCGCTCTTCCTCTGCAATTTTATTCAGGGTTCCTCGACTGCGTTCATCTGTGCTGCGATTCGCAGCCCGGGTATAAAGATCCATCGCCTGAGCTTCGATGGACATGGCTAGATCGACAATATCGGATAAAACGTTCAAATCCGGTTTGAATAACCCGATATATTCGTCAGTGGTAAGACCCCCTTCCACTGCCTGTTCCACTTGTTCCAATTCAAAGGTGCCACGATCAATTTCTTTTCCGGTGATCTGAACGTATTCTTCTAATATGCGATTCTGATGGATCACTTCGATATCAGATAGCTTCCGAAACAGGGATTTAACCTCATCGGCGGCCACTTTGTCGATCATGGTAACATAAAAGTCCTGCAAACCAGCCTCAAGAGCATAGGCAATGATCAGTGTCTCTTCAATGGATTCGTCGCCCGTAAGAAGATCCAGTCCCAGTTCTTCCGATCCAAAAGCCAAGGGATCGTCCCACGCCTTAATACCGCCGGACACATTGATGACTTGATTGAATCCTTTTCCGGCAAGCATTTGCGAAGCCACCCGGCTTCGTCCGCCGACAGCTCAGTAAGTCAGTACCGGTTTGCTCGGATCGATTTCATCCAATCTTTTATCAAGCTCACCAATGGGGATCAATTTTGAACCGGGGATATGATTCTTTTTGTACTCACTTGGTTGACGAACATCCAACAGGGTAAATTCATCCAGGGTTTTTGCGGCCATAAACTCTTTGGCCTCCTCGGGATTCATAGACTGAACCGGGGTAAAAAATTGTTTCCAGCGCATCACACCCTCCTTGTCTATTTATTTTGGTTTTTGAAGAACATGCAGTCTAAGAGGAATCGGTTTATAGAATCAAAAAAGTCAGGCAATACAGGAACTCGTGCGATATGCCTACAAGCCATCTCAAAAATACATCTAACGCTCAATTACGGCGTTGCGAGCCTCTTCAAAATGCTCACATACTCCCATGTATGCTGCGCTTTTTTATCGGCTCGCGCCTTGTCCTTGAACGTAATCCGCATTTTTGAGATGGCTTGTAAATATATTATGATGTTTTTAAAAAAATTGTCTATTACCGAAACAAAGATAAAGTAATTTTAGAAATATAAACTATCAAGCACGCGACATCAAGTCTAAACTCTTGCAACATATACCTAAGTTTTCAAGACTAACTTAACCCATAACTGAAGACGAACCATTATATGCTTGTTACACAAATCAAATTCTCAAGGGTGGGAATACTAGGGGGTGAAAGAAGAAAGCACTTACAGTAAAATCATAAGTGCTTAAGATTAGTTGGCGTGTTCAACCCCGATTCTCGGGGCGCTGTCCCGCTTGAGCGGGATGTCCCCGCAGAGCGGGATCTTCGACTGACCCTCATAAACAAAAAAGCCCAGCAGTTGTGCTGAGCTCTAATGGTTTGAGCGGCGTTCCCAAGGGTAATCCTCATTTACTCGCCGTGCTGTATTCGCATTAAATCTTATTGTAAATACTATGAATTTTATCCACATGCTCAAAGCCATCTAATGAATATGAAAACAAATATATAGAACAACGGGCAAGATGTAAATGTCACTTCAAAAGGTACTCAATTCTTACTTCTTCAAAAAATGCTTTATAACTGCGATTCAATGGGCAGAATACTCATAACGCCGATACCGAAACGTCTCCAGAAACCCGTGTAAGGATCGACGTCAAATGTGTGTTTTTTTCCATTGACCATACCGTGCCAGAGAAGCTTTTCGGACCCGTTTTCGTCTTTTTTTAGTTCCAACCGGAAAGCAAGCTGTTCAATGTTCTCTTCAAACCATTTTGTCATCTCTTCGGCGATTTCAGGTGCTTTTATCACGACACCAATTTCGGTGTTATGCAGTAAAGCCCGGGGATCGAGATTCAAAGAGCCGATGAAAACTTGTTTGCGATCAAAGACAAAGGATTTGGCATGCAGGCTGGCTTTGGATGAGCCTCCTTTCCCCTTTTTATCTTTACGCTGTTTCCTGGTCAACTTTTTATTCAACTCATAAAGCTCGATTCCGCCGCGAAGAAGGTCTTTGCGGTATTTTTTGTATCCGGCATGCACCAACCCCACATCGTTTGAGGCCAGAGAATTGGTCAGAATTCGCACCCTAACTCCGCGTTGGGCCAGCTTGGTCAAAAGAGCGGTTCCCGATTTGCCCGGTACAAAATATGGTGAAAAGATAATCAGCTCTTTTTCAATCCCTTCAAAATAGGGTTTAAGCATCGGCGAGAGATGATATTGGGTTTCGCTGAAATCGTGAAGAAGTTTTTCAGGCTGATCAAATACGACCTCTGCACCTCCCCATTTGAATTCAATATGGTCTTTTCGGATTTTGTTGGCTAGTTCGGAATTGCGTAATGCCCGAAGATACTCGGAATCGTTTTGATCGGCCATATATTTGTTTAACTTCCTTCGAAATTCTTCGACCTTTTCAGGTGTCGGCGGTTCACCTTTGAGAAGTACCGAGGCAGGATAGGCCAGTTCACTGTTCCAGTAACGATCAAAGACCGACGAAACCTTCTTGACCACCGGCCCGATGGCCATCACATCCAGATCGGCAAAGGCTAAATCCGGATCGGCATCAAAGTATTCATTGCCGATATTACGTCCCCCTAAAATAGAGAACTGGTTGTCCACCGTAAACGTTTTATTATGCATTCGACGGGTCACAGACCCCATACGAGTCACAAATTGTGAGGTCCGGCCCACATTTCTGCTGAAAGGATTGAATATCCGAACTTCAATGTTGGGATGGCTGTCCAGGGTAGCCGTCCCTACATCCCTGCCGGCAAGGTCCATATCATCCACCAACAGGCGCACTCTAACACCCCGATCGGCCGCTTTGAGCAGAAGATCGGTAAACAGTTTACCAACAAGATCATTGTGATACAGGTAATACTGAACATCGATGCTGCGTTCGGCGTTTCTGGACAATGCCGCACGAGCCACAAATGCATCCAATCCGTTGCCCAACAAATGAAATCCGGACTTTCCCGGGTTTGCCGTTCTTTCACCGGCGATTGCTCTGCCTAATGCTGTATCTTTCGTGTTGGTGTACGAATAGGATACCGGACGTTCAAAATTTTTTGGCAGGGTGGCGCATCCAGCAATCATAAGTATAAGTACTGCTGCCGCTATATGGATGATAATAGCAAGTCTATACATTTTAAAAACCTAATGTTGTTTAAAAACCTTGATAGCGATAATATATATCCCAAAAAACAATATTTTTAAAGTCATAAAAACTGATGATATATTGCAGATATCGGAGATTGAAGCTGATTCGCGATAAAGTGGAGATACCACAAGTTTCATTAAAGATCACATCATCCCGATATCATATATGGAAAAGAAAAAAGAAAATCGTGGAACATGTCATTAATTTTTAAATTCCAAAAAGCTGAGAGAACAATGATGATCAGAGTGCTCTGAACCTCTTTCTGAATCGGCTTTATTTGAGCTGAAAAGGATAAATAACCTTCCAGTCCTTCTTCATGTCCACCAGGGTCCAACCTTTCCCCTTGGCTTGGTCAAGCGCCTTGTCCAGATGACCGATATGCGACTTCCGGTCATAGGCCCACTCGCGCTCGGCGTCGGTATGGTGGACGATACCCATGAATCGAGGACCCTTTCCTGCCGTTGTCCACTGTAGCATTTGAAGGTCGCCGTCAGAGTTGCCGAAGGCGAAAATAGGTCGACGACCGATATGCTGATGGATGCCCACCGGCTTGCCTTCTTTGTCATCTATAAAGTTGATTTTTGCAAGCCGTATAAGTACGGGTTTGCCGTCACGCAGCTCGAACTTTGTCTTGATGCTGCTTCCGACGACTTGCTCGGGAGGTATGCCATAGATTTTTTCTGTCCAGGGTCGCATGAACTCGATACCACCTCCTGAGACAATAAAGGTCTTGAAGCCGTTCATACGCAGGTAGGAGAGCAGTTCCAACATGGGCTGATAGACCATCTCGGTGTATCGTCGCATGGTTTTGGGATGTTTTGCGGCAGCAAGCCAATCTTTGACGATCTGCTCGAACTCCTCTGTGGTCATATTGGCATGTGTGCTCATGACAATTTCCAGCATCGCCCGCTCACCTCCCGCGAGTGCGCCTTTCACGTCGCCTTTGAGGAGAGAGGCAAAGGGTTCCTTGGTCTTCCATTCGGGATGTTGCGGGGCGAGGGCGTTCACGCGGTCAATGGCAAAGAGGAGCTGAAAATACATCGGCTGCTCCGCCCAGAGTGTGCCGTCGTTGTCGAACACAGCGATGCGCTTGTTAACCGGAACGAAGTTCGGGCCCCCTTTGGTGACGACACTTCGTACGAAATCGACGATGGCGTTTTTGGCCGCGCCGTCATTCCAGGAGGGCAGAGGGTTCGATTGTCCTGTAGCGTTGGAAATAGCACTACCTGCAACCAACAGAATCAGTATCAATGTAAAATTCAAAAAAACCCTGTTTTTCTGTTTACGAGTCATTTTAAATCTCCATCAATTTCTCAAAAAGCAGGCCGTCACTCATCATCGCGCGGCGGCCTGCTCGAGTGTATGATAGTCGCCTACTTGTTGCCCCCTTCTGAAATTAGCTTTTGGATCTTTTCCAGATTAAACGAACCCGGTGTCTGGCTGGGCGGATATTCCTTCATGGTCTTGAGAAAATTCGCAGCTAATCCCTGAAGCGGTACAATGACAAACGCCCGATCCAAGAACCAGTCGTTGTATGTGTTCGAGTTGTGCTGGGCCTTCTCGAAGGGGTCGCGGCGTAGGTTGAACAGAAGCGGTACGCGGAGTTCCGTGAACGGTTCTCTCCAGACGCCAAATGCCTTTCCACGGTTTTCTAAGAAAACGACCTTCCAGGCAGAATAACGCATGGCAACGATCTGGCCGTCGTCGTTGACGTAGATGAACTCTTTGCGGGGCGATTCCTTCACCTTGCCGCTGAAGTAATCGAGCATGTTATAGCCGTCAATGTAGTTTTTGTATTTTCGGCCATTGAGTTTCACACCTTTGGCGAGCTTGCCTTTGATGTCAGGATCGCCGGCCACAGCGGCTAATGTCGGCAGCCAGTCTTCGTGCGCTACGATGCCGTTCAGCGTCACATCCGCCGGAAAGTGGCCCGGCCAGCGCACAAATGCCGGCACACGGTAAGCACCTTCCCAGTTCGAGTTCTTTTCGCTGCGGAACGGGGTCGTAGCAGCATCCGGCCACGTGTTGAAGTGAGGGCCGTTGTCGGTGGAATAGAAAACGATGGTGTCTTTTGCGATACCGAGCTTATCGAGCAGTTTGAGAAGTTCGCCCACTTGCATGTCGTGCTCCACCATGCCGTCATGATACTCGTCACCGCTAGGGCCGGAAATGCCGCGGTGTGAAGCCCTAACGTGGGTACGGAAGTGCATGCGTGTGGCGTTCCACCAGACAAAGAACGGTTTGCCGGCCTTAACCTGTCGCTCGATAAAATCCTTGGCTCCGGCAACTGTTTCGTCGTCAATCGTCTCCATCCGTTTCTTGGTCAAGGGACCAGTGTCTTCGATCTTCTGTTTTCCATTGGGCATAGCCCAGGAGTGAATAACGCCACGTGGGCCGAATTTCTTACGGAACTCGGGATTCTTCGGGTAGTCCTCGTTTTCCGGTTCCTCCTCGGCGTTCAAGTGGTACAGGTTTCCGAAGAACTCATCGAATCCGTGCATTGTGGGCAGGTGCTCATCGCGGTCGCCTTGATGGTTCTTGCCGAACTGCCCGGTGGCATAGCCGAGGCTCTTCATCACCGTTGCAATGGTCACATCGGTCTTCTGCCAGCCTTCCTTGGCGCCTGGAAGCCCCACTTTGGTCATGCCCGTTCGAACGGGAACGTTTCCGCCAAGGAACGCCGCACGGCCGGCCGTGCAGCTCTGCTGACCGTAATAGTCGGTGAACGCGAGGCCCTCGTTCGCAATCCGGTCGATGTTCGGCGTCTGATATCCCATCATCCCCCGGTTGTTGTGGCTGATGTTCCAGGTGCCGATGTCATCGCCCCATATAATGAGGATGTTCGGTTTTTTTGATTCAGTGGCCATTGCGGTCGCCATGAAAAGGGGAACGGTTATCAACAGTAAAATACAAGTAAAAAAACATCGTTTGATTTTCATGATTGTCCTCCTTTTAATAGAGTTTGGTTGTTTCATTATTCAAGCTTCATCCGTTCTATAAACTGTGTGAGTTTGCCGGACTTTCGCATTGCTTCGATATCCGCGCGCAACTTTTTGGCTGCAGCCTGATCGGCGGCGCCCAATACAAATCGTATTGGCTCATCCCTGAATACTGCGTTGTCGGCAATATTGAGGTGGTTCACGCGAATAATGCTCTTCAAAGAATCTACGTAGGCTTGGCCTCGTTCGGAATAGTGTCAATCTTGGTTTTTAAATATCCAAATCGTATTTGGATACACGTATCGGTTGGGATTTATTGAAGGTAATAACAAAATTTGATCTGTCAAAATCTTTGTGATTTGTTCGAGATGTTTTATATTAAGGAATTTAACATCTTAATTTATTTTGCACTTTTTTGCTTGTCGTCTATTTTAAAGTGTTTTTCATAACAGGTTGGGCATTTGGCCGTGTATTTGTCATTTGAGGACTTGAATAAAACGCCACCCATTAATCCAAATCCTCCTGATGTTGGTGTTATTTCAATGATTGTCTCGCATCCGCAGTCTGAGCACTTTTGTTTCAAAACGATTTTCGATTTCTCAGGGTTAGCTTCAAACATTTTTCTTAGTATCTCAATCATTTTTGGTTATACTCACTATTGAAAGCTCTAACTTTTCTAAGTATGAATTATTTTGACATTCTGGGTTTTAATCTTCGCTCAGAAATATATACGCTATAAGAAAATTGCTCCGATCAATCCCTAAGCGTCTACCACCATTATCAGGCAATATTTGCTTCATAATTAGAGTTTTTAAAGACTCTTATAGAAAATAATGAAAAATAACCTCACACGATAGCGCCGTCAAGGGCTGTGCAGTACATTCCGATACGGGTTCTATTGCAATTATAATATCGACCCCAGCAACACTCATATGTTCTGGCAGACTCCTTATTATCTTGCATGAACCGAATTACCTTTTCACCGGTGTGAGGTCCCTTTTGAGTTATTTCGGCTATTGCAACAAAATTGGTCCCTCTCTTGGTCATAAGCTCCGAAATCTCATGCGTCTCAAGCCAATTGTATGCTTTTTGAAATTTGTGTTTAAGTTGAAGGGTTCCTTCGTGTGGTTTGAACATTTCTCACCTGATTCAATTTTCGATCTATCTGGATTAGCTTCAAACATTTTTCTCAATCTATGAATGCTTGGAATCGATGACTGTTCATTACAATCAACTTTCACAAGAGAAAAATATGGGAATTGAATGGATATTTGGAGAAACTGGCTTCCCCCAAATAAAAATAAATGACAGGTATATAATAAAAAGTCAATGCTGATTTTATAAGTATAAAATAACTATAAAATATACTTATTCAACTGAGGGATAAAAGGTAAGATCTTAAATTGACTCTTTTCTTATTTAAACCTATTTTCTTCCTGATATTTCTTCGGTGAGTATTAACTGTTCTAACGGATATGTTTATAATTTCAGCGATCTCTTTTGAGGAATTGCCTTGCCGTATCAAATTCGCTATCTGAATTTCTGCCTGTGTGAGATTTAACTCTCCCAATGAAATTTTGCGTGTAAATTGAGATGTGATCTCTTGAAAATTTGATTCCATTATATTTAAAAACGCTTTTTGTCGGCTGTCTAATTCGGTTTTTCTAAGTTTTTCAAAATAAGGTTCAATCAATTTTCTTATATTTGTTAATACGTTATCCTCTATATCCTTTTTATCTTCTTCTCTTTTTTTTAGTAAAACCTTCATGGCAATATTAATTTCTTCAAGGTTTTTAGTTTTAATTTCCAATTCCTTGGTTCTTTCATATACCCGTTGTTCAAGTTCATCGTGGGCTTTCTGAAGCTCATCGTCAACCCGGACTTTTTCGGTTATGTCTCTGGAAATTTCTAATACTGCAGTGGGTTTTCCCTTTTTATCTTTTAAAGCGATATTAGCAGTACAGTGAAAAAAAACAGTTTGTCCATCTTTATCAACTACTTGAGTATCATGCTCATGATTTTTTCCGTCCTGAAATGCCCGAAGCGCAATACAAGGATACGGTTTACAGGGCTCTGTTCTTTTATGATATACTTCATAACATTTTTTGCCAATAATATCCTTTCCGAATATTTTCTCAGCGATTTCGTTGGCCCAGATAATATTTAAATCTTCATCCATCATGCTCATGTGATCGCCAATAGATGCTAACATTGCACTTAACTTCGAATTGCTCTCATATAGTGCTTCCTCCATCCGCTTTCGATCAGTAATATCTCTGATTAATGCTAATACGGCCAGGTTCCCTTGGTAAGTTATGATTCCAGAATTTGTCTCAACATCTAATTTCCTCCCATCTTTATGAAGGGCTCGCATTTCATAAATATCCGGAACATCCTTCCCCTTCAAACGCTGTTTATGCAATTCTTTTATTTTATTACGCTCATCCGGAAAAACATAATCTAAAAATGGAGTATCAACCATCTCGCCAACACTGTAACCAAACATATTGGCCACGCGGTTGTTGACGAATTTCACAATTCCATCCTGAACAATAATAACGACATCATTAGCTCGTTCAATTAGATTGCGATATTTTTCTTCACTTTCTTTTAAAGCTTTCTCTGCCTTCTTGCATTCCGTGATAAGTGTTGAAAGCTGATCAATTCCTCGCAAATATTTTTTCCCAGTTGCTTCTGCAATATTTTTAAAATACTCTACCTCTTTTTTTGTTTTTATGAGTGACTGCTCCAATTCAGAATATTGATCTATTAAAGGTTTATTTTCTTCAACCATCATCTTTTTCTCCAGCCAAAACCACTAACACTCCTGTCCAGTCAAGCCCTCTACTTTTTTGGAGAAGAGGGGCCACTTCAACGCCAGAGTAAAAACCAAATAATGGCAAATTATGCCGGTTAAATACCGTCTGGATTTCCGAGGCTTCTTCGGTTATGGTATTAGAATAAGCTGATGTTCGCCCAGCGCAATCAATATAAAGCCCGAAATAAGCTTTCTTTCCATCTGCTTTTATCTGATCAATTAGCTCTTTGGAATTTTTCTTTGCAGACTCAACCATTTTTTCAGCATCTCTTAACATAAATTGTATTTCTGTCCCCGTCTCAAAGTCTGGTTCAAAAATACCAATACCCTCTCCATTTGGCAAACACCCTGTAATAAGCTTATTAACGTAATTTTCTTCAATTGGCTGTTCAAATTTTTCCCCATAGTTTTTCCCTATTGTCAAAAGGCTGACAGGACGTTGGTGTCGCCAATCCCTGTTTCCATAAAGCTCATCAATCATCTCAACAATCGGTTTTCCATCCAATTCATAAATGATAGATCCATCCATTTTTGTAATTTTATGATAGACACCACCTAAAGGAGTGCATCCGTGCATAATTCGAAAATAGGGCGTAACATCACCGGATAACATGACGCCCACAACACTTTGGCTTTCAACATAAGAGCCGCAAAATTGTTTAGTAGGACCAAGATCATAATCTCCAAGTAAACCTGCACCTACAATCGGCACATTTGATTGGATCACCTGTTCAATGCCTTCAATTAGAGGAGATGAAGCATTAAGAACCGGGGGTAATTGATCTTTTGCAGGGGTTTTGACAGAATCGTAAAAAATAATTAAAAGCTTGTCTTCTTGTTCGTGCAACCATTTTTGGGCCAATTTACGCCCTGCCTGTTTTTCATCTTTATCCAAACCACTTGCTGCAGCCTTTTTGAACTGCAGTGTTTTTGACTGAATTATTGTAGCACCGGCAGGGTAACCTTCGTATGACAGCGAATCATTAGTAATGATACCTAAAGCTGAGCCGCCTATAATGGGTACCTGATCTCCCACAACATTTTGCAGGCCTCGGAAATAATCGTCATGATTAACTTGCCCACCGCAAAAGGCAAACACCAAGTCTGGGCGTTGTATATTTCCGTTTTCTATTGCATTTTTGGCTACTGCTATACCTGATAAGAATCCATCTTTTTGATTAGAATATCCAGTTCCAACTTTCATTATTTTCATCCTGAAACAAAAAATATAACGATAATATATGCATCATCACTTTAAAAGTGTCTATCCGAAATTTCGTCAACTATTTATTTTCATATAGTAAAAATTTCGAGAGAACAAGACAGATTTTTTGAATGGATACCTGGAGGGACAAGCCGGAATATTAAAAGGGAAATCCTGCTTTTGGAAGTTAGATATGATCACCGGAGGGTTAATCGGTTCGAAACTTGCCGTAAAAATTACCTTCAGAGGCGCATAAACCCCTTTCGTCCCGTTTGAGAAGCGGGATGTCCCTGAGCTTATATCATAAAAAAGCCCAGTTGTTGTACTGAGCTTTAATGGTTTGAGTGGCGTCCCCAATCCCGCCGATGGCGGGGCTGCTGCCCCGTTAGAGAAGCGAGATGTCCCCGGGCTTATATCATAAAAAAGCCCAGTTGTTGTATTGAGCTTTAATGGTTTGAGTGGCGTCCCCAATCCCGCCGATGGCGGGACTGCTGCCCCGTTTGAGAAACGGGATGTCCCTGGGCTTATATCATAAAAAAGCCCAGTTGTTGTACTGAGCTTTAATAGTATGATTGGCGTCCCCAAGGGGATTTGAACCCCTGCTGCCGGCGTGAAAGAGCCATCACACTACCTTATTATTACTAATTTTAGACCATATAACTCTGCAAAACATTCATTTTTC
>Ga0316577_10000751_pt1 | contig 13921 bp, 8 predicted proteins | sample S5NA_FD_203073 | JGI IMG/M metagenome (GOLD analysis project Ga0316577, IMG submission 203073) | Rhizosphere microbial communities from salt marsh grasses in Alabama, United States - S5-7_050615r2r1 | ecosystem: Host-associated > Plants > Roots > Rhizosphere | place: USA: Alabama | collected... | reverse complement strand
ACCACGGCTTTGAATGCCATCGCTGCCTGGGAGGATCTGGGTCAGCGGGCCTGGACCGTTAGGACCTCGGGTGTCCTGACCGAGGCACGTCTGCATAGGGGAGCATATCCTGAGGCGCGCGTCCTGGCAGAAGAGACTATCTCTCGGGCTCGGGAAATTGGTTATGACAATGGCGTCAGCCAAGCGCAAATCGTGCTCGGCGGGGTCCTCCTGGCAGAAGCTGCGGTACCTCAGGCGTATGCAACGTTGCAGAACAGCCTGAAGGCTCTGAAGCAGATCAGCGATGACCCACGCGACATTCATCCGTCAGCCTGGATCGGGCTGGCAGCCCGGGGCCTTGGCCACAGGCACGAGGCGTGGCAACATCTCGCTACTGCGCTCGAATGGGCAAGCCGGCACCAGGAGTTCCGGGAACTGATGGTCACCCTGGCCGGCATCGCGCTCCTGCTCGCCGACGAGGGACAGATCGAGCGGGCTGTGGAGCTGTACGCCCTAGCCTCGCGCTACCCCTTTGTGGCCAACTCGCGCTGGTTTGAGGACGTTGCAGGGAAGGCTCTTTCTGAGGTCGCCGCTAGTCTGCCAGCCGAACGAGTCGCCGTCCTACAGGAGCGCGGCCGAACACGGGACCTGGAGGCTGCCGTCGCAGAGCTCCTCGCCGAATTGTCTGAGTAGAGCTACATGCCACACTCCCGCCCCGGCAGCTATTCAGACGGGGGTTGGCTGACCTGACCCGTTCGCTCATAGTGCTCCGGGACCGGGACGTGGCGTTCGACCATCTCCTACAACTGCTGGGGACGGCGACGCGCCACCCAGTTGATCTTCCACAGCAGGCGGCCGATCTGGAATGGTTCGATGGGCTCGTCAGGCCAGGCCAGCTGCGCCGTGTACCCTCGTCGGAACGCTGCCAGTAGTACCGGGTATCGCCCATCATCCGTGTCCTCGAGCAGGTCGAGCATGGCCATAGCGATGTCGTGGGCGCGAAAGCCCCAGACGGTATCCTCAAAATCGATAGGGTGCAGCACGCCGCGGTAGAGCTTGATGTTGTCGTGCCATAGATCACAGTGGATCACCCGCAGATCGGCGCGGTCGATGGTCGCGTACGCCGACTCCACGCGTAGGTGCAGTCGCTCCAGCAGGTCACGCGCCCGGGAGGGCAGCGCAGCCAAACCTCCATCTCAGGAATGTACCACCCGAGGCAGCTTGGCTTCACAGAACAAGTCGCATCATCAGTGGAAGCCCGAGCGTATTGGAACGAGCTACCCTTGCCGAGGCACGCTGAAGCTTAGGCTTGCCCCGACTTCAGCTGCCGAGCACCAGTGAGGGAGCGAGAAGCGCTGCGGGCGCAGGTGGAGTCAGATTGAACTAGTGCCGGGGCGTGCGATCGCGCTACATCGTCGACGAACTTGGGTCACTTGCATCCAACTACCACTAATCTCTGCGACGCTTGATCGTATTCGGTTCCATCCAGGCTGCCAAAGACCCGAACTTCAGAGAAGCCACAGGCGGCCAGCAGCGATGATAGTTCCACAGCAGAGTAGGATCGGACAGACACTCGATGTTCAATCCGTTCTGTACCTCGTATCACGATCCATCGCGTCTCGATGCGACCCCAATTCTGACTGACCTTCTTCTCCGACAGGATCAGCAAGTCACCCTCTTTGCCCCAATCTCTCTCCCGGAAATCCCGTGCCAGAATCTCCTTGCCCTGTGTTTCAATCAGGAATCGGCCACCCGGACGCAGAGAGGCATACGCGTTTTCGACCACTCTCCGATCGTCCTCAGGATCCTCAAAGTACCCAAACGAGCCGAACAGATTCAGCACGATGTCAAAGCTATCCGGCGCACAATACGCTCGCATATCGCCGATCAGAAACTCTGCATCCAAGCCACGCTTCTCGGCTTCTGCCCTTGCCTTGTCGATGTATGCCGTCGTGCGGTCAACACCGATGACATCGAAACCTCGCTGAGATAACTCGAGACTGTGGCGGCCACTTCCACAACAGAGATCCAGGATCCTGGCTTGTTCTTCTATCTCAAGCAGTTTCTCAATCTTCTCTACTTCTGCTATTGCGCTCAGTTGCCGTTGCTGACTGAACAGCACGGGCCCAAACAGCTCCCAAAACGCATCTTGACTATGCCACAGATCCTGATCATTCATCCTGATCACTTTTCTCCTGCAACCAAGCAGTCCTTGAAAAACAGAGCACAGCGATCCGTTTTCGGCTAGGCTACCTGAGGCCCCAAGAGATAGTCCGGTTGCGGTGGCAGTTCGTGTGATGATACTATTATGCACCCAGAGTCCTGTTCTGTCAACGGGAAAAGTCTGCCCATTGATACGGTGGAGGCATAAAGTCGAGCAGTGCTTCCATGCTGGCACAGTCCAATTGCACATTCTCACGGCTCTGAAACTGCGTATTCATACCCCAGGCCGCGAAAGAGTTCAGCCATGAGGGCCGCCCCTTCCGGAGTGGTGTGACGTCCGTCAGAAATCAAGCCGCTATCCTGCGGGTCCTCAGAACCATCATCTCCCATGAACGCATCGTAGACTCTTGCTACAGGTATGTGGTAGGTTTCCGCTACCTCTATTACGTGCGCGTTTGCTTCTCTCCAATACCTGTTGATGGTCTCGAACGCTCCTTTGGTTTTGCTCTCTCTGACATGGAACTGGTACGTGTCCTGTATGCGTATCAGCGCCTCGGACGGGCTGCGAAGCGAGACGATCTCGGCAATGATCGCCTCCGTATCCGCCATGTAGGTTTCGAGTGCTTCGCGCAAACAGTCCTCATTGTCCGAACCACCGCAGGCGCCGGGGGAACCATTGAGGAAAGCCAGGCACGGATCCTCAAAGGCATTCCACGGGATCTCAATCGTGATGACATCGGCTTCACGCAGCTCTTTCCGCAGCCAAGTGGATGTACGCAGGCGTTGCAGCAGTCGGCTGCTGTGCTCTCCACCGACGGTCCTGTCCTGGATGACCACTGTGACTCCCAGGTCTTTCTCCAGCATCTCCGCATAGAGTGGGATCATGCCCCACGTAACAGAGTCTCCCAGCGCGACGTAGGTCCATGTTGTATCGCCGATCTCGGCAATGGCGGTAGCCGCGTTCTTTGCGTCGGGCACAGCCGCTGGCCCGATAATGAGCGGCTCGTACCCCATCTCGGAGAGCAGATCAGCGATGACGGCATCACCTTCGTCGCTGACGTGCACCCCATCGCCACGGTCTGCTATCTCGGGCAGGCTGGGATCGGCATCCGGGCCATCGTACAGCGCGTACAGGTCCAGCACGGGAATGCCCCGTTCCGCGCAGGACTGGGCCATGTGCTCGTACAGCGCAACCACGTAGGAGTTGTACACCTCGACATCCTCCGGCTGGTCCTCGTATACACGAGCGTAATACTCGAGAATCCTAGGTATGATGGGCCGGATGAGGGTCTCGCCCGGGTCAGCGAGGGACGCGATCTCGTCCAGCAGGGCATCCCACTCTGCTTGGGACTCCTCAAGCTGCTGGCGCAGGCAGTCCTGGTTGTCCGCGCCGCCGCAATCATTGTCAACAAAAAATCGCTTCTCCATGCGGGGCAGGTCTCCGCCTCCTACAGAAATGAGAACGATCTCAGCCTCTTGGAGCGATTCCCGGTACCAGGGATACTTTTGCACGTTCGTGAGCAACGACCTGGTCGACTCGCCCCCCACGGCCAAGTTCTGGATCTCAACCTCGACGCCCAAGTCCTCCTTGATGCGGGCTGCGTACGCTTCCGGCAAGGTGCTATAGTCGTCTGCCACCAGGCTGTCCCCCAGCACCACCATGTCCCAGGTCGTGTCGCCGCTTTCGGCGACGGCGGTGGCCGCGTTCTGAGCGCGGGGCACGGATGTCGGCCCGCTAACGAGCGGTTCGTACCCCATCTCGGAGAGCAGCTCCGCAGTATGCTGGTTCATGAGGTCAGAAGGGTGTTGGCCATCGCTGACTATGTATCCCTCCTCTCGGGGATCTTGATCGTGATTCAAGCCATTGTAAGCATCGTAGCGACTGAGAAAGGGGATGTCGTACGCCTCGGCAGCCTGACGCGCCGCCTGCGACATGGCCCCCCAACATTCGGTGCAGGCTTCGAAGGCGCCTGCTTCCTTCCAGGGACTGACGAGAGGGTTGTAGAGATCTGTTGCCCGCAGGACCGTCGGCTGGCCGTCGCGCAGCTCCAAGATCTTGGCCCATATCGCTGCGAGATCGGCCGTGTATCCCTCGAAGGCCTCGAGACTGCAAGACTCGGCCGGATTCTTTGGGCTCTTGGGCGCGCTGGCGCTGATGCACGACTCGAGATCCTTGAGTTTCTCAGCGTCCATGGAATCCTCTGGATTGGCGAACATCACCACGACCTCGGCTTGCCTCAGGTCACTGGCCAATTCCTTCTCCAGGCGAGTGCTTGGCGGCCCTTCCGAATGCAGCGCCGCCAAGACTGTGCCCGCGCTCAGCCCGCCGACGGTAGCGTCATGGGATACCACCTTGACGCCGACATCTGCTTCTATCTGGGCAGCCAAGGTCTCCGCCAAGCCCCACAGACTGGAGTCGCCGATTACCACCAGGTCCCACACCTCCCTTTGGTATGGGACATTGTCTACTGCGGCCTGCCGATCCGTGCAGTTGTCTTTTCCTTTGACCTGGAACTCCAGTGTGTCATTCTCGAACGCCCAAGTGTAAGTCGCTCTCATCGAGGCCGCATTCCCACAATAGCCGTCTGTCTCCCAGGTCAATTCATTGCCCTGGATGGAGAAAGTGCCTGAGGCTACGACTTCTCCAGACTCTGACCACGTGAAACTGCCATCATCATCAAATCTAAAGACCCAGTCGCCATCCTTCGCCGCAAACACGCCACTCGGAAAGGTCACGGTGATCCCCGCGTTCGCCTCGGCCGGCGCAGGCGGGGTATCCGTTGGGGCGGAGGTCGGCTCTGGCGTTGGCGCTGTCGTCGCCGTGGGCGGCGGTGCGCCACAGGCAGCCGCCGACCCCAGGGCAACGATCATCGAAAACAGCACAACAAAACGATTCTTCCTTTTCATTTTGCTTCTCCTTCTTCTGCTGTGGAATCTGTCTTGGGCGCGTCTTCTCCCTTTGCCAACCTCTCTGCAGGCGAGGCCAGGCCGGTCTGCTCTCGCAAAAACGCCACAAGCTCATCCAGGTGAGCAAAACCCATCCTCTCGCCGGAGTGCGGATCCTGCAAGGAGGCCCGCCAATGAATCGATGCGCTGCCCCTCTCTCGCCACAGGCGCAGTAGATAGGAAAGATAGCCCAATCCCTCTCCGACCCCTCCCGGTTCCTCCGTCATCGCCGCTCCTGAGCACTTGAATGCGGACAGCATAGCATGCTACCATTCGGAAAACATTCGGAAGCGGTTCGCACTCAAGGCCATCAATTGTCCACCGAACCTAAACCCGCGTCTCAGATTGCTTATCCACGTTGGTGGAAACATTGCAGGAGAGTCACTTGTCACTGCTAGGCGCATTGTTTGCGCCGAAGCAGTCACCCCCTGCGAAGCTGTGGACCGCCTTATCACTCAGAACCAGCACTAGTTCCTTGCAGCGACAGCGACAGGTAAGTGCCCACCGAAAAGTACACTCCATCGCCTTCCGGCTGATGTTGCGTTCGCCTCGGGCCGGGTGTATAATGCAACTGCTGCCCCATTCACTAGGGTTCACGTCGACAGGAGTAAGCATGGCTCGTCTCTCGGTGCGCTTGCTGGGCACCCTGCAGGTCACGCTGGGGGGATCCCCCATCACAGACTTTGAATCAGACAAGGAAAGGGCTCTGCTGGCCTTTCTGGCCGAAGAGTCCCACCAACCCCACCGCCGTGAGAAGTTGGTAGGCCTGCTGTGGCCCGAGTTCACCGAAGCAGCGGGTCGCAACAACCTGCGCCGGGTCCTGTCGAATCTACGACGCACGCTCCGAGATCGCGAGCCACCCGGACCTCCCTTGCTGTTGACCAGGCAACAGAACGTTCAGCTCAACCCTGCCGCTGATCTCTGGGTGGACGCTCGCGCCTTTGCGGCCCTCCTCGACCCGCCCACACAGCGGTCGATTCAGAAACTCGAACAAGCGACGGCCCTATACAGGGGCGACTTCCTGGAGGGCTTTTCCCTCCCCGATAGCCCTGCTCTGGAAGAATGGGTACTGCTATGTCGCGAGCGCTACCGGCGCTTGATGATGGCTGCACTGCATTGCCTTGTAGAGGAGTATGAGAGGCAAAGCCGATACGAGCGGGCGCTGGAGCTGGGCTGGAAGCAGCTGGACCTGGAGCCCTGGTGGGAGGAAGCGCACCAGCAGTTGATGCGACTCCTGGCCCTTAGCGGGCGCCGCAGCGAAGCCCTGGCCCAATACCGCAGGTGCCGCCGCCTTCTCGCCGAGGAACTGGATGTGGCGCCCTCTCCCGAGACGACGACCCTATTTGAGCAGATCCGGGACGGGGATCTGGCCGAAACCACGCCCTCACTGAAACATCGTGCGAGTCCCATCCACAATCTGCCTCTGGCTACCGGACCCTTTGTCGGCCGTGAGACAGAGATCGCCGCGATCCAAGACTGCCTCCAAGACCCGGCCTGCCGCCTCCTGACCCTGGTTGGCGCCGGAGGCATGGGCAAGACACGGCTTGCCCTGGAGGCTGTCCGGGACTGGATGACCCAGCCACAGCAGGACGGGTTGGAAGGGGTGACCTTGGTCGCCCTGGCTTCTGTGCAGTCGGCAGACGCCATTGCCCCCACCATCGCCCAGGCCGCCGACTTTCCTCTTTCGCCCGCTCGCGAGCCAGAACAGCAGGTGCTGGAGACCTTGCGCCGGAAGCGTTGGCTGCTCATCCTGGATAGCTTCGAGCACCTGCCAGATGGGGCAGGGCTCGTCGCCGAGATCCTCAGGACCGCTCCCCACGTCAAGGTCTTGGTGACGTCGCGCACCCAGCTCAACCTGCAGTGTGAGCACAGTTTCCCTGTCGCGGGCATCGAGTTCCCCCAGCGAATCACCGAGGATGCGCACGACGTCCGCAGCGTTGCCGCTGTCGAGCTGTTCTTGCAAGCCGCCCACCGGGTCCAGCCAGGATTTGAGCTGGCTGATACCGACCTTGCAGAGGTTGGGCGCATCTGCCGCCAGGTGCAAGGCATGCCGTTGGGCATCCTCCTGGCAGCGTCCTGGTCGGGCATGCTCCGCCCGGCAGAGATAGCCAACGAGATCGCCCAAAGCCTTGACTTCTTGGAGGCTGACTGGCCCGACGTGCCCGAGCGGCAGCATAGTCTTCGCGCCGTCTTTGAGCAGTCCTGGAATCTGCTGAGCGAGCCAGAGAGGGAGGTCTTCCAGGTCCTCTCCGTGTTTTCTGGTGGTTTTACTCGGGCGATCGCTCAGCAGGTCAGCGGGGCGTCCCTGTCCCGGCTGAGGTCCCTGGCAGCCAAGTCCCTACTCCAGGTCACGCCCTCAGGCCGCTACCAGATCCACGACCTGCTGCGCCAGTTTGCCGCGGAAAAACTCGAGTCCTTGTCCGACGCAGCGACAGGCGCGCACAACCGCCACGCTGCCTACTACATCGCTGCCTTGCAGAGCTGGGAAGCGGATCTCACCGGCGCCCGGCACCAGGAAGCACTGGGCGAAATGGAAACCGAGCTCGGGAATATCAGCGCTGCCTGGGCCTGGGCTGTGGAGCGAAGCCAGGTCGAGCGACTCGGCGCGGGCATGTGGGGACTGGTGCAGTTCTACTGGCACAGCGGGCGCTACCGCGAGGGCGCAGCAACTCTCCAGGCGGCAGCGGCAGCAGCGGCCTCCGCCGCCCGCGATGTGGATGACAAGACGGCCTGCCTGAGGGTATGGGTGCAAGCTCTGGCCTGGCAGAGCAATTTCCAACGGGCGATCGGCCAGCAGGAGGCTGCCCGGCAGCTCCAGCAACAGTGCCTGGAGATCCTGCGGGACCCTGACCTGGCAGAGTCCGACACCCGGCTGGAACGCGCCATCCTGTCGATGGCCACGGGACTCACCGATTGCATGGCTGACTATGCGCAGGGCAGGCGCTACTTTGTGGACAGCTTTTCCCTGTTTCGTGCGCTGGACCATCGATGGGGGATGGCCTGGGCGCTGAACACCTCGGGCAGCATGTCCAAGTTCATGGGCGAGTTTCCGGATGCCAGTGAGCGATTCAAAGAGGCGCTGACCATCTACCGGGCACTGGACTACGGCCCGGGGCTCGCTGGCTCACTCTCCCAGCTGGCGCAGATAGCTTGGCTACAAGGACGCTTTGCAGAAGGCGAGCGATTGGCCCACGAGGCAGTTGCTACCGCCCGGGAAGCGGGCAGTCGGACAGAATTGGCCAATGCCCTCTTGAGCCAAGGGGAGGTCCTGGAGAAGGTGGGCAAGTTCGAAGAAGCCCACGCTGTCTTTCAGCATAGTCTGGCGCTCTACAACGAACTGGGACACCGCTACTACGTCACCGAGGCACACTCCTCCTTGGGCAGCGTCGACATACACCGCGGACGCACCAAGGAAGCGCGAGATCGTTTGCAGACAAGCCTGGCACTTGCTCGATCACAGGGGCCGCCATACTGCATCAGCCTGAATCTTTTGCTCTTGGGCTGCCTGGAGCTGGCCGAGGGACTCCATGCCCGAGCCTATCAGCAGCTTCGGGATGCCACCGCCGCCTGCCAAGATGTTGGCCAGCGGGACGATCTGAGTTGGGGCTTTGCAGTCCTTGCGATCACGGCCATTGGGCTGGGCGACAGACGTGAGGCCAGACGGCATCTCTCGCGATCTTTTCAGCTCGCCGCTGACTTGGGAGTAGTACCGCCCCTACTATGGGCACTGCCGGCCATGGCCCTGCTGCTGGCCGGTGAAGGACAGGTCGAGCGCGCCGTGGAGTTGTACGCCCTGGCCTCGCGCTACCCCTTTGTGGCCCAGTCGAGGTGGTTTGCCGATGTCACGGGGGACACGCTCGCTGAGATCGCCGCGACTCTACCAGCCGAGCGAGTCGCCATCCTCCAGGAGAGCGGCCGAACGCGCGACATGGAAGCTACAGTCGCGGAGCTCCTCGCCGAGTTGTGCGAGTAGATCACATGGCGCACTCTTGTCCCTGCAGCTAGTCAGGCGGGGGTTGGATCACCTGGCCCGTTCGCTCATAGTGCTCCAGGACCGGGACGTGGCGTTCGACCGTCTCCTGCAAGCGCTGGGGACGGCGACGCGCCACCCAGTTGATCTTCCACAGCAAGCGACCGATCTGGAATGGCTCGATGGGCTCATCAGGCCAGGCCAGGCGCGCCGTGTACCCACGCCGGAACGCCGCCAACAGCGCGGCGTATCGCGCATCATCCGTGTCCTCGAGCAGGTCGAGCATGGCCATGGCGATATCGTGGGCGCGAAAACCCCAGACCGTATCCTCAAAGTCGATAGGGTGCAGCACACCGCGGTAGAGCTTGATGTTGTCGTGCCACAGGTCACAGTGGATCACCCGCAGATCGGCGCGGTCGATGGCCGCGTAGGCCGACTCCACGTGTAGATGCAGTCGTACCAACAGGTCGCGCGCACGGGATGGCAGCGCAGCCATACCGTCGTATTGCGCTGATTGGGCATTTCCTATGATCAGGTTCTCCTCGCCCCTGGACAACCAATGCTCAAACCGCCGTGTCGTGAATCCTGTGGGAGGGTGCCAGGAAGCTGCATGGTGGTGCAGCCCGGCGAACAGAGCCCCCATCCTTTCCAGGTTACGCTCCGAAAGGTAATGCCCCAGGAGCCGGCCAGGAACCCAGCTCATGAGCGTCGTGTTCCAGATGTCGGGCACACCAGGCAGGCGCATGGGCAGCACCAGCTCTCCCGCTCGCGCCGGCACGACGCGGGGTACAGGGAGGGAGGTCTCCTGGCTCAGTGCCGTCAGCCACAACGCCTCTGCCTGAAGATCCTCAAAGGTGCGCCAGCCAGGTACGGCCAGGCGCAGCATGAACCGCTCGCCCGACGCCGTGGTCACTCGGTACAGCAGATTCGTCGCAAGGCTATGGAAGGCAAGCTCAGGGCTCTGGAGATCGTAGAAGGCCAGGGCTGCCACGGCCAGATGGTGCAACCGGCGCAGCTTTCCAGCCAGAGTCAAGTCGCTATACGGCTTCATGGGCTGAGTGTATCCTTGGGAGCAGGCTGTCGACTCCGGCCTTGCCTGCAAGGGCTCACGTTGCCAAAGTTGGGGCGACAAACACCCGGAACCCCAAGTTGTTCAGTGAGTAGTGCGGTGGATCCAGGTCGCGACACGCGCAGCGCATGCCCTTCCTGTCGTCCTTGAACGAGCCACCGCGGATAATGCGGAAAGCGCCGTCGCCCGCGGCTTGGTTCTCGCGCCCGTCGTCGCCGACGTAAGGGTAGACGTAGTCGGACTTGTCGCGATCCGTGCCCCACAGAGTCAACGTCCACTCCCATACATTTCCGCTCATGTCCGCCACACCGTATGGGCTATCTCCCTGCGGCGAGTACGCTCCAACAGGCGTCGTGCATACCTTGCCTTTTTCTCTCGAGTTGCACAGCGCAGCATCAAAGTCGTTGCCCCACGGCCACTCGCGACCATCTGTGCCTCGAGCTGCCTTTTCCCATTCGGCCTCGCTGGGCAAGCGGAAATGATAACCCGGCGGCAGATTCCTGCCATGCTTCTGGTTGAGCCACTCACAGAAAGCCAGGGCATCGTGCCAGCATACCGAAGCCACCGGGTGCTTCTCGAAGAAGATGGTATTGCTATCGGTTCCCAGTTGATTCCTCCAGTTTGCGCCTTCTCCTTTTCTCCACTGCTCATTTCTACTGTCCCACACCCAGGCCCAACCTTCCCGCTCAGCCCTTGTTTCAAAGGCTGTCGAGCGCGCGAACTCTCCAAACTGGGCAGTAGTGACGGGGTATTTGCCGATCCAATAATCGTAGGGAATCCCTACTGTGTGCTGGGGTTTCTCGTCATCCCAGGCCAGTACACTGTCATCCGTACTGCCCATGACAAACGGGCCCTTGGGTATTCGGACCAGCTCTATTCCGCTCCAGGATCCTGCTTCCATCATCGAGTTTGCTTTCATGACGTCTGATTCGAATACCTCCCTGCGATCTCCCACCTTCTGGCGCAGCTCCGACCCTGAACGATTCCCACTCGACACAGGATGCCGGCAGTGAAGGCAGAGCGGACAAGTTCCTTATCCGGACGTCGATGGTGATCCACCCAGTCCCTCTCTGCAACCGCCCCCTACCTGCCCAGCAGCAGATACAGCATCACCCCTGTGGAAACAGCGGTCAGTGCCGGCAGAATCTGATGCAGCCTGAGAACAACTGGCGGCCTGGGCTTCTCGAAGCTGAGCACACCGCCGGTCGCGACATCGCTGGCAAATAGCAAACCAGTCACTACCATGGCGATCCATTCCGTAGCGCCCAGCGGGACAGCCCGGTTTAGCTGGTAGACAGAGACAATGAGAAAGATCCCCGCCGCCACCGAGATGAGTTTGTGGAGCGCCGAGATGCCAGCATGGAGGGGCCTGCCGGACCTGCTGAGCCAGAGGCCCGACAGGAAGATAAAAAGGAAGAACACTCCCGCGACGATTGCCCTTGTAGTAGCACTCATCTCAACTCCTTTGACCTATGTGAGAGATCGTACCCTGTAGTCGATCTGAAGCGGACGCTGACGGCGCCACCGACATTTTATCACGGGTGTGCCCGTGCTACAAATGCACCCTGTGGCTATTGGGGCTCGACTGAGCCCTATCTCCCCATTCTCCAGGGTTGCCTCCGGGCCCGACTTAAGGTATACTACAGCCTGCGCGCCAGTGTCTCACGTCAACTACCAGCCTCCGGCAGGGAGGCCAAGGGGAGGTAACGATGGCCTTCAATCTGCGAAATCGCAGCTTTCTCAAGTTGCTTGACTTTACTCCACAGGAGATTCGATTCCTCCTGCAGCTCGCGGCTGACCTCAAGGCGGCCAAGTACGGCGGCTACGAGCAGCCCCGGCTGACAGGCAAGAACATCGCCCTGATCTTTGAGAAATCCTCTACCCGGACGCGAGTCTCGTTCGAGGTCGCCGCCTACGATCAGGGTGCCCACGTCACCTATCTCGGCCCCACCGGGTCGCAGATCGGCCACAAGGAATCGATGAAGGACACAGCCCGCGTGCTGGGCCGCATCTACGACGGGATCGAGTATCGCGGCTTTGGGCAGGAGATTGTCGAAGAGCTGGCCCGCTACGCCGGCGTGCCTGTTTGGAACGGCCTGACCAACGAGTTCCACCCCACCCAGATATTGGCCGACATGCTGACCATGCAGGAGCACGCGACCAAGCCTCTGCCCGAACTCTCCTACGCCTACTTGGGCGACGCGCGCAACAACATGGGCAACTCGTTAATGGTCGGCGGCTGCAAGCTGGGCATGGATGTCCGCCTGTGCGCTCCGCAGACACTGTGGCCCGAAGAGGCCCTCGTCGAGACCTGTCGTGCCATAGCCGCTGAGACGGGCGCCCGGCTGACACTGACGGAAGATGTCGCCCAGGCCGTCGAGCAGGTCGACTATCTCCACACCGATGTCTGGGTGTCCATGGGCGAGCCCGACTCTGTTTGGGAAGAGCGCATCAAGTTGCTCAAACCGTATCAGGTCAACATGGAGACGATCCGGCTGGCCGGAAACGCCGGCGTCAAATTCCTGCACTGTCTGCCTTCCTTCCACAACCGCGAGACCAAGATCGGTGAGGAGATCTACCAAAAGTTTGGGCTCAATGGCATGGAGGTGACCGATGACGTCTTTGAATCGGAGCACTCGGTTGCCTTTGACCAGGCCGAGAACCGCATGCACACCATCAAGGCGGTCATGGTCGCCACACTAGGAGACTGATTCAAAGCCCCTCATAACCGTAACGATCGATCAGCGGGAGAGGAACATGTCGGATCACAAGACGAGAAGCCTGGGAGTGCTCACCAGCGGTGGCGATGCGCCGGGCATGAACGCTGCGGTGCGTGCCGTGGTGCGCTCGGCGCTCAACTGCGGCGTCGAGGTGTACGCCATCAACGAAGGCTACCAGGGCATGGTCGCGGGCGGGCAGAACATCCGCAAGATGACGTGGGACTCGGTCGGCGGCATTCTTCAGCAGGGCGGAACCGTTATCGGTTCTGCCCGATGCGCCGAGTTCCGGACGCGTGAAGGAAGGCGTCAAGCCGCCAAGAATCTCATGGCCTGCGGCATAGACCGCTTGATCGTCATCGGCGGCGATGGGAGCCTGACCGGAGCCAACATCTTTCGGCAAGAGTGGCCCGAACTGCTTGCGGAGCTGGTGCAAGCAGGAGAGATCGCCCAGCAAGCAGCGGATGAGCATCCTACACTGGCCATTGTCGGGCTGGTCGGCTCCATCGACAATGACATGTTTGGCACCGATATGACCATCGGCGCGGATTCTGCATTGCACCGCATCACCGACGCCGTGGATGCGATCTCGACAACGGCAGCCAGCCATCATCGAACCTTTGTCATCGAGGTCATGGGGCGCCATTGTGGCTACCTGGCCCTGATGAGCGCCCTGGCTACGGGCGCGAACTGGGTCCTCATTCCCGAAAATCCACCCGACGCGGACGATTGGGAGAGCCTCATGTGCCAGCGCCTGAAAGCCGGCCGGGACATTGGACGCCGTCACAGTATCGTGATCGTCGCCGAGGGAGCACAGGATCGCTTCGGAAATCCAATCACGTCTGCTTATGTCAAAAAGGTGCTCGAAGAGCGGCTGGGCGAGGATGTGCGGATCACCATCCTGGGCCACGTGCAGCGAGGCGGATCGCCTAGCGCCTTCGACCGCTACATGAGCACCGTGCTCGGTCACGCTGCCGCCGAGGAAATCCTCTCCGCCGCAGCGGCAAAGGAGCCACTACTGGTTGGCATTCGCCAGCACGACGTGATTTCTTCTCCTCTAATGGAGTGTGTGGACAA
>Ga0316577_10000750_pt1 | contig 13935 bp, 12 predicted proteins | sample S5NA_FD_203073 | JGI IMG/M metagenome (GOLD analysis project Ga0316577, IMG submission 203073) | Rhizosphere microbial communities from salt marsh grasses in Alabama, United States - S5-7_050615r2r1 | ecosystem: Host-associated > Plants > Roots > Rhizosphere | place: USA: Alabama | collected... | reverse complement strand
ATTGTCGTTGCCTTTGCTTGCAAAACATGGAGTTATCATGGCCATGAAGGGGAAAATAACCGATAAAGAAATTGAGTCCGAGCGATTAGTGTTAGAGAAACGTCGTGACATGCAGGAAAACAACATTAGCAGTTTTAACATGGTATTGAAAAAATATAGACTTCCGTATCTAAACTCCCAACGCTCTCTTGTGATTATAAAGAACGTTCTTTGAAGAATTTAGGTTTCCAGGACAAATGCATTTGAACTCCAATACAGGGAGAACGCTCTACGACGGCGTATATCTCTTTCCAACCGACTGAAACTTGTGCTTAAGCACCCGTAAGCCCGAGCCGCGCCGGAGGTGTTAAGAACAATTGGTCGCTAACTTATGGCATTGATTTTTTAGGTCATAATTTTATTCGGCCCGGGCTAACGCCCTTCAAACAGTCAGTCGGTTTCCAATGGAAACACGCCGTCGTTACGCTATACCGAAATCAAATGTGTTTATTCTGATTTAGGTTTTGATAAGTATGGACAAGTAATAATAGTTTTGGTATCAAATTAAAATGTAACATTTGCCTGCCCCAAGAGTACCGGGGGCGAAACCAACACATGAAAAGGAGACAACTATGCCCAGTAATGACCCGCAGCAAACCATCGATTTCACCGTTGACCGGAACAATCTTTATCGTGAGGAATCCTTCACTGATATCAAAGTCGCAGCCATAAGGCGACTCACACCTGTAAAACCCGATGGAACTGTTGATGAGAGCCGAGATCCCCTTTTTATGGCACAGACCCAGTTGATGTCGCCATCCGGACCGGTATTGCTTCAGTCCATTCTTGATGCCGGGAATTTGGAACAAGCCATGGAGAGATTTCCCGTGGCCATGCAAAAAGAATTGGACAGGGTAATGGCGGAAGAAAAGAAAAAGAAATAGGGGAGACATATATGAAAGTTTTAATCTGTGGCAAAGGCGGCAGCGGAAAAAGTACCCTCTCGGCGCTTATCGCTATGGGTTTGAAAAATCGCGGTTACCATGTGTTACTGGTGGATGCCGATGAATCCAATTATGGTCTCCACCGGTTGCTTGGCATTTCTCATCCTGTTTCATTAATGGACAGTCTGGGCGGTAAAAAGGGATTCAGAAAAATGACGGCGTCGGCATTCCCACAGACGTTAGATGCCGTTCCTTTTAAGGAAAGGATACGCATCGATGACATTCCAAAGGACTGTGTTTCCGAATCTAACGGAATCAAGCTGCTGGTTGTTGGAAAGATTCATCATTTTGGAGAAGGATGTGCCTGCCCCATGGGGGTGCTTTCAAAAATGGTTTTGTCAAAACTCGATTTTAAAGAAAATGAAATCGTTATCGTGGATACGTCTGCCGGCATTGAGCATTTTGGTCGAGGCGTCGATGGGGAATGCGATATAATCATCGGAGTGGTGGATCCCTGCTTTGAGTCCTTTGTGCTGGCAGATCAAATGCGGGAGATGGCATTAAAAGCCGGGGCTGAAATATTTTTTGTCCTCAACAAGGTTGATGAAAAAACGCTGGATACCATGCATAAAAATATAGACCATAAAATGGTGATAGCCGAAATTCCGTATCTGCATGCTGTTTTCATGCATAATCTTGAGGGTAGGGAACTGGAGACAAGTTTTGTGGAAATAGATCCCATCTGTCAACGAATTGAAGATGTTAAACATAAAGTATGACCCGGGAGCATTACCGATTTGTTAAAATGGTTTTCACCCATTAACTTATTCATTTTTTTAGCGAAAGCCTGCAATCAGGTTTCAGGTGTCAGGAGTAAGAAACGAATTAGCTGATACCTGAAACCTGAAACCAAAAAGTCTCGGATAGCAATTAACAAACTGGTAATGCATCCTATGACCCTATCCATCGAATCGACAGTGGAAAATTCAAAAACCATACCCAACGGCGCTTATCCCGACTGTCCGCTTGTGGCGGTGGGTGCCGTTGTTTTTAATAAAGGCAAGCTCTTGCTGGTACTGCGTGCCAAACCGCCTGCTGAAAACTACTGGACCATTCCCGGAGGATGCGTTGAATTGGGAGAGACGCTTCAGGAAGCGGCAGAACGGGAAATACGGGAAGAGACAGGCCTCACCATACAGGCCAGAGAGCCTGTATATACGTTTGATCTAATTGAACGTGACGCGAACGGGGTAATTTTGTTTCACTATGTCATTGTGGACCTGGCGGCTCATTATGTGAGCGGGGAACTCAGACCCGGAGATGATGCCACTGACGTATGCTGGGCCTCATTTAAGGAGGTTAAAAGCCTGAAGGTCAGCGCTGCGACGCGAAAGCTGTTAAAGGAATGCTACAATTCATGGGGGGATGAAACTAACTTGATAAAAAATCAAAGGAGTTGATTTATGGTAAATGTATCCATTAACGATTATTATGAAGATTTACAGATAAGTCCCAACGCCGATATGGAAATGATCGAGCGAGTTTTTCGGATACTGGCGAAACGATATCATCCCGATAATTCTGAAACCGGGGATACCGAAAAATTCAACGTGCTTTATAAAGCATACCAAGTCCTTTCCGATCCAGAAAAACGGGCGGCCTTTGATGCAAAACACGAGCAGTTGCGTGCGGATAGATGGAAGATCGTTGAAGAAGCATCAGAATCCGACGGTTTTGAGCACGATGAACGGATCCGCCAAGGGGTTCTTTCGTTGCTATATGTTGCACGCAGACAGGATGCTTTGAATCCTGGAATGGGCGTCATGGAATTTGAGAAAGTGCTAGGGTGTCCCCAGCATCACATGGAGTTTCATCTCTGGTATCTCAAGGAAAAAGGATATATTTTGCGCACCGATACCGGGGGGTACGCCATCACAGCGGATGGCGTAGATAAGATGGCAAAGAACGATCTGTTGTTAAGAAAGGATCGTTTGTTGCCGGGAATCGGTGAGACTTCTGAAAGGAAAGGGACATCAATGGACCCGGCCCCCGAAGACAAACAGCTTTTAAGAAGTGATGGAGAATAGAATACAAATTAATATACGGTTCCAACTTTAGGTATTTCATTTTAAAGGGAGACGGTAATTATGGGCACAAACAATATTGTTTTTCTGGAAAATCTGGAATGGTTCGACGATACCGGCAAGGAACTTGTTCACCGACTTCCTCAGAAAGGTTCCGGGGAAATCAAATACGGGGCCCAGCTCACAGTAAGGGAAAGCCAGGCGGGCGTCTTTTTTTATCAGGGTAAGGCCATAGATGCCTTCGGACCAGGACGGCACACCCTTAAAACCGCAAATATTCCCATTTTAACAAAAATTCTCAGCCTGCCATGGGGGCTTACCAGCCCGCTCAGGGCGGAAGTCTATTTCGTAAATATAAAGGTATTCACAAACCTCAAATGGGGGACCCGTGACCCGGTGGCATTTAAGGATTCCGAGCTGGGTCTGATCCGGCTCAGGGCTTTTGGAGTGTTTAACCTTCAGGTTATGCAACCGGTGTTGTTTATAAACAACCTTGTGGGTACCCAGGGCATGTACACCACCGGAGAGATTGAAGAATATCTAAACCGTGTGATTGTCTCAAGGTTCAACGATTATATGGGAGAGACCATTGACTCGATCCTGAACCTTCCGGCAAGATACGAAGAGCTGTCCGAGGGTCTGGTCAAGCGTCTCCGGAAGGATTTCAGCAACTTCGGTCTCGGACTTACCCATCTGTATATCAATGCCGTCACTCCCCCACCCGAAGTTCAGCAGGCCATTGACGACCGGAGCCGTATGGGAGTTTTCAAGGATATGAATAAACTCATGCAAATGAAAGCAGCCATGGCCATGGAGAAAGCTTCGGAAGGCGAGGGGGGTGCGGGCCCAGGCATGGGCATGGGACTCGGGTTGATGATGCCGGCCATGTTTTCCCAATACTTTGCCGGAGCACAGCACCAATCCCGTCAACCCGACATCCCGCAAGAGGTATCTTGTCCGGATTGTAACCATTCCATTCCCCCGGATGCAAAATTCTGCCCGTTTTGCGGCCATCAGCAACTTATTTTTAAACAATGTACAAAATGTGGCAAAAACCTAACCCCCAGCGCAAAGTTCTGCTCACGCTGCGGCCATCCCACAGAAGAAAAGCCAAAGCCAAAAATTTGTTCAAAATGTGGCAGTGAGAACGTTGCCGAGTCGACCTTTTGTAACCAGTGCGGGGAGAAGTTATAACATTCAATCGAGTTCCAATTCGATTCGCGCATAAGCGAAGCGAACTAAGTTCTTTTTGTATTGAAACATGCCTGAGATACTGATCGAACATCAATGCCCCCAGTGCGGGGCACCTGCTACTCTGAAAGAAACCGATCGACTATTTGCCTGCGAGTTCTGTCGGGTAAAATCTTATCTGCTTCAAAATAAATTTTTCCGTTATATACTTCCAAACGCTGCTCCGAAAAATAAAAAATTGGTGTTTTTCCCGTACTGGAGATTTAAAGGCATGCTTTTTTCGTGCGTGGAAAGCGGCATAAAACACAGGTTTGTAGATGTCAGTCACCAGGCCGTGGAATCCGGTTATTTCCCAATCTCGGTCGGGCTCCGCAGTCAGGCCCTTAAACTTAATTTTGTTGTGCCGGAAAACAGAGGGTATTTTCTGAAGCCGACCCGGCCCTTTAACCGTGTGATGGATATTGTTAAGCATCGTTTCAGCACTTCTTTACCCAAACCGATTTATCACCAGTCACATATCGGTGAAACACTCAGTCTTATTTATTCTCCTTTCTATGCAGAGGATAAACTATTTGACGCCATATTGAACAAACCGGTTTCGCCGGTACTGCCGGATGGTTTTGACGCAACACTTCTTCAGGGCGGACGTCCGGACGGGCGAATCAATTTTATCCCTACGCTTTGCCCGGCTTGCGGATGGGATTTAGAGGGCCGGCGAGATGCTTTGGTCTTGAACTGCAGGAACTGCAATTCGGTATGGAGGCCGGACACAAAAGGATTTAAAAAACTGAAATTCGGATTTATGCCGGCAAAAGAGAAAAATAATATGTATCTGCCTTTCTGGCGTATAAAGGCGGATGTAACCGGCATAACGCTCAATTCGTATGCGGATTTGATCAGGATTGCCAATATACCGAAAGCGGTTCAGAAAAAATGGGAAGATGTGGAATTTCGGTTTTGGGCCATGGCCTTCAAAGTCAGGCCCCAGGTTTTTCTTCGCCTTGCTCGTAATATAACCCTTGCACAACCACAGGAACAACTGGTCAGGGAACTGCCTGACGATTCGCTTCATCCTGTAACATTACCGATTGACGAAGCCATTGAGAGCCTTACGATCAATCTGGCCAGTTTTATGAAACCCCAAAAAGACCTTCTTCCCATTCTCAGTGAGATAACAATAAAACCGAAAAGTTATCTCTTGGTTTATATACCGTTCATTGAGCAACATCACGAGTTCATTCAACCGGAACTTCATTTGAGCATTAACAAAAATCAGCTTAAGCTTGCATCAAATTTGTAAAAGTGGTTTCAAAACTTCCCCTCAGGCCCAATTTCTGTGTTGGACCGAGGGATTCAATACTCGAAATATTGCATATATTCCTGCGGTTGAATCCCTTGCCCCGCCTTGACTTTGAACCTGATTGAAGGTTTTGAAAGCACTTCAAGTGATGTGGGGCATGGGGTAAACGTATTTGATTTCGTCGGAGCGGAACGACGTCGTGTTTTTCTTGGAAACCGACTGACTGTTTGAAGGGTTTTAGCACGCGTTAGCCCGAGCCGAACGAAATGATGACTTAAAAAAGTCAATGGGATAATTAAGCGAAGAATTGTTCTTAATAACTTCGGCGCGGCTCGGGATTACGGGTGCTTAAGCACAAGTTTCAGTCGTTTGGAAAGAAATATACGGCGTTGTGAAGCGCACTTACTAAATTGGGATTCAAATGTCTTTTTCCTGATATAGGTGATTAAGTGTTGGACTATGGGCTACGGACGTTGTTAAGTGATTATTGGTCTTTGAACACTGATTCTGGTTCCAGAAGCGAATTACATATGTTCTGAAGTTCTACCGCATTATTTGAGAAAATCCAGTTTATCCCCCTGTTGAGCTCACGGAATAAACAGTTTTTAGAACCGACAAACCCGGTTCCAACGCGTTGATTCTCCTTATGGTGTTTTTCCAATATGGTGTTGATGATTAAAAAATAGTGCCCTGTAATTCCCCGGTAGTTTTTCAAACGCGCCTGATTACTTAACCGTTTAACATTGAAGCGGGCACCGAGAAGAAATGTTGACGAAGGTGTAAAGTTGATCAACATGAACATCTCGGGTCGCAGAGAAATCAAATGAAAATCAATTTGAGGCGTCAGCGGATCAAAAAGATTTTTCAACACCTTATTTTGATATACAGGATCAGGATATTCTTCTTCCTTAATCTCAACCATAAGGTGTAGGATTTTACCATACTTTTGAATTACTTCGGAAAGAGAAGGGATCAAGTTACACTGTTCTTTTAACTCGGCAAGAGTTATCTTGTTTATCTCTATATCAGACTTGAACACTCTTTGAAGGGTCCTGTCATGGAAAACAACCGGATGCAGATCTTTGGTCCAACGAATATCAAATTCTATCCCCCACACGCCGGCTTTTCTTACTCGGTCAAACGCAGCGATCGTATTTTCAAAAACCGTCTTATTATCATACTCTCCCCGATGTGAAACAATTTTACACTGTTTCAGCCGTTCTTTACCGGGAAATGGTTGTGGCCGCGTGGTATAGAAAAAATCGACAACCTCAAGCGATCGTTCTTCAAGCCAACAGGTGAATCTCATAAGCATATCCTTGTGTCTATCCATAAACAGCATCTTTCGGTCCCCGGCCGCGTTCTTGTTTGTTTTCAATCCTCGAAATAGTGCACTATATCTGCGGTTGAAAACTCGCTCGGGCCTTGCCGGAAACCAAAATCTACTATTTCTGGATGGACACGAGTTAGTCTTATAATATAAATAACAAATTGTTAGCAATATATAGTTAAATTATCGGATTAAGTAGTTATCGTTGAAAAGTAAGATCAATTGTTGTATACATACCAATAAATATAGAATAAAATTAACATTTCGTCAAACTGCTAAGTGAAAAAGGATTAGAAGTGGTTTCAAAACCTTCAATCAGGTTCAAAGTCAAGGCGGGGCGAGGGATTCAACCGCAGAAATATATGTAATATTTCGAGTATTGAATCCCTCGGTCCAAAATAGAAATTGGGCCTGAGGGGAGGTTTTGAAACCACTTCTAGGCAGGAAAGGATAGGCATATGATTTCCATTGAAAATATTCAACAGGCCGCAAAAATGATTAAAAGAACGGTTATTAAAACCCCGCTGATCTATTCACCTTCATTGAGTCAAATGTTTGACGGAGAAATTTACCTCAAATTAGAAAATCTTCAGAAAACCGGGTCCTTCAAAATCAGAGGGGCAACATATAGTATTTTGGCTCGCAAAGATGAAATCGGTCATGGGGGCGTGGTGGCGGCCTCTGCAGGAAATCATGCGCAAGGGGTGGCCCTGGCCGCCAGGGAGGCGCATATTCCGGCAACCATCGTCATGCCTGAATGGGCCTCCATCACAAAACAAGAAGCTACGCGCGGCTATGGCGGCGATGTGGTGATTGAGGGTCAGAGCTTGAAAGAATGCATTAAAAAAGCTCAACAAATGGCTCTGGAGGGAAAAACATTTATTCATCCTTTTGATGATCCTGATATTATTACGGGGCAGGGGACTGTGGCGTTGGAAATCCTGGAAGATCTCAAAAAGACCGATATGATTCTTGTGCCCATCGGGGGCGGCGGTATTATTTCAGGTATCGCATGCACAGTAAAATCGATCAGACCGTCAGTTAAAGTCATCGGCGTTCAATCTGTAGCCTGCCCATCGGCCTATGAATCCTATCGCAGTGGGAAAATCACAAGTGTCGATTCCCATCACTCCATCGCCGACGGGATAAGCGTTAAACAGCTGGGGGATCTGAATTTCGAAATTATAAAAAAGTATGTAGATGATGTAGTGTTGGTGGAGGAAGATCAGATTGCGGCCGCAATCCTGTTGCTTCTGGAACGAAAAAAGATACTGGCCGAAGGCGCAGGGGCAGTGCCTCTGGCGGCGCTTTTAAACGGCTCAGTGACGGTTCCCCGGGGAAGCAGAGTCGTTCTTTTAATCAGCGGAGGGAATGTGGATAGCCCTTTGTTAGGCCGCATCTTGAGTCAGGGGTTATTAAAAAGTGCCAGGATTATGCGCATAAGGGTGCGTTTGACCGACGCCCCCGGTTCTTTGGCACAATTGCTGGCCTTGATATCCGGTCTTAAGGTAAATATTCTAAATATTTATCATGACCGTCATGCACGGGATTTGCCCCTTTATGTCACACGAGTGGATATGGAACTCGAAACCCGCGGTCCCGAACACGTTGAGAAAATAGCTCACAAGCTGAATATGGCGGGTTATGAAATAGAACTGAGATGAATTCAAGGACCAAGAAATTCTTTACTCCAAGTCCGTTGGTATCTATATTTCTGATTGACAGCTAAATTTCTTTGGATTAGAATTTTTTAAATTTATCACAACTCATAAAAACAAACTTATTTAAGGAGGTTGCAATGCAAAAGAGATTATTTTTGGTTGTTCTGATTCCGCTGCTGGTTTTTTTTATGACATCCGGATGTATGGAAAGCATGGTCAAGCCGACCGCCAAAACAGATACCGGAGAGGAAATGCAACTTCCACCGTATAGTGGACCGAAAGCCAAAGTCGCGGTGGCCAAATTCGAATGGAAAGTCGGGGGGAGCAGCAGCACGACCAAAATTTCAGGATTTGGCGGACAAGAGTACACGGTTACCCATGAGCAGAACACAGGGTATATGACCGGCTTAAAAGATATGTTGACCACCGCTATGGTGCAGAGCAAGAGATATCGGGTGCTGGAGCGCATGAATGTTGATGCGCTTAAACAGGAAATGGAATTAACCGGACAAGGTTATTCTGACAAGAGCGGTATTAAGAAAGGCGGAATCAAGGGGGCTGACTTGCTGATTATGGCCGCCATAACCGGGTGGGATCCAGCCACATCCGGAGCAGGCGGCGGACTTGGGGGTGGCGTGCTGGGTAAAGCTTCCGCCTTGTTTGGCGCTGCCCGAGGGGCTTATAAAAAATCATCCATGGCCATGGATATCCGTATCGTCGACACCAGTACATCTGAAGTATTAGCGGCAACCCGCGTAGAAGGTGAGGGAAAAAGTGTTGATATTGGCGGCGGACTTCTCGCACTCACCGGCAGTGGCGGCATGGGGGGCGGCTTGGGCGGATTTGCAAAAACCCCCATGGAAAAGGCGATCCGGACGTGTATCTATAATGCAGTAAAGTATATTGCCGAAAACACGCCACAACAGTATATGAAATATTAATGGGGCGTTGAATGGCTATGCTGTAACGTGCGTAAGCATCTTCCAAGTCAATGTTTGGAAGATATGGCCCTAAACGGGCAGCGAAATTGTAATTGATTATAAGGTCAAGATACTGGATACCGGATCTAATAATAGGATATCCTTCATTATCCAGCATCCAGAGGCTGGCATCCAGTATCTGATCTAATTGCAAATAAATTTGGACCGTTCAATTATCGATAATATTTTAAAGATCACTTGACCTTTTTTAATTTTTCTAACAAGCTTCGGGCGTTACTAATATTTTTTTTTGCTTTTTGGTGTTCCGGATTCAGGACTAAGGCCTTTTCCCATTCCTTTATGGCGCTTTGCAGTTCCTCATTCAGAAAATGTTTGACGCCGTTGAGGTAATGTACTTCAGCCTGTTTTTTCTTCGCCGTGTAAACATCGGATGTGGTTTTTTTAACGCAATCATACTCAGGGTCTGCTTTGCTAAGCACATGTAATGCTTCGGTATAATTCTTTCGAATGATCAAGTTCCTTGCTTGTTGGCAAAAAGCGGTGTTGATCAGATTCTGTACCGCTGTATTGGATTTGTCATAATCTAAAATCTTTCCTGCAACAGCTAATGCTTGCTCATATTGTTTTTGTTTTAAAAGACTTTCAGCTTTGAGCAACTCTTTGTTAATCGCCTCTTGCATTGCCTCGTTAACCCCCTGGTATACGGGAGTCACCTTTTTGAACATCTTCATGGCTTCCGGATAGTTTTTTTGGCCGCTCAACTCCAATCCAATTTGGTAATAGGCAGCATTTTTCAGATCAGATGCCTTTTGGTTCAACGGATCGTATTCAAGAATCTTTTCAGATACACCCAGCACCTCCGGATATCGTTTTTCCTTTAAAAGGGTTTCCGCTTTCGCTAATTCAGCAGAGATATGGATTGAAGGCCGGTTAATTTCTGGTTCAAGGATGGGAAGTTTAAGCATTGTATCGGATGCCAGTTTGCTATCTGTTTTAAGATTATTAAAATAGGCGATCAGAAACTCTTTTGAAGGATCTTTATAGAATTTCTCTGAAATGTCTTTTATGGTATCTTTGTCTTCTACTTTATAAGTTCGGTATTCTTTTGGATGTAACGCGTTTTTCAGGTAGTCTAAAGCCTCTTTATGACCCGGGGCATATCGTAACGTTGTCAGAAACTGCTTTCGTGCGTCTTCGAATTTTCTTGTTTTATAAAACGTTACCCCAGTTGTAAAATGCTGCCCGGCCTTTTGATCGATGGCAGATTTTAAGGAGGCAATCTTTTCATGAATTTTTGTACTGTCTGGATCCAGCCTGCCGGCTATTTGCAGGTAAACAAGGGCGGTTTGCAATTCCTCATTTTCTTCATATTGTCCCGCTTTTTCCAAGTAATAAGAAGCGGGTAAAACTTTAGTGCTCTCAGGTGCTTTTTCGGATTTTTTTTCTGAAAGTTTATCGGCGATGTCTCCGAAAAACTCCCATACACCTGCGCATCCGGTGAAAAAAAACAGAACGAGTAACACAAAACATATGGTGAACAATCTTTTCATTTCAATTCCATGTCTTGGAATACGGACAGTTTGTTTTTAAACTTTTCAATATCGTATTTTCCGTATATTGGCGAACGACTGATCTTGTATTTATCAATAAAAAACGGATTCGATTTATTATCAACGGTGAATGCGGCACGGTAGCCGTGCTTTTTTAACATGGCAATGACAAGATTGTTGGTTTTACCGTAAGGGTATGCCAGGCAGTTGCATTCTTTGTTCAGCTTTGTTTCGATCAACTTTTTGGGGTAACTTATTTCCATTTCAAGGGAATCGAAATATTCTCTAAACGACTCCTTGTTTTTTAACACGGCCAAATTTCGGTGGGTTTTGGTTTGGCATTGGATATCAAACCCGGCTTGTGAAAGCTCTTTGATATGATTCCAGGACATGGCTTTTCCGCCGCCGACGAAATCGGTATAAATAAAAATCGTGGCCGGGAAACCATATTCTTTTAATATGGGCAACGCAATATCATATACGGAGATCCATCCGTCGTCAAATGTAATTACAACAGATTTCTCGGGTAGCTGTTCCTGGTAATCGAGAAACCCTAATAATTGATCCAGCGTGATAACATGATAGCCGTTGTCCTTCAAATATTTCATTTGGGCTTTAAAGTCGTCCTGGGTGATTGCTATTTTGCTTGGTTTGTTTATGGATAATCTGTAATATGATAAAACCGGGACGGTTTGATACCCTCCAATTTTAAGACCGCCCTTATTGAAGGAAAATAAGGGGATAATCAGTTCCTGTCCGGCAGTCAGGGTTTTAATATGGTTAAATTCAGCGATAAGCCACCCTTTTGACGGATCGTTCAAGTATTCCGCTGCCAGGGAAGAAAAAGTGTCTTTGGTGGTTACCGTGACAATGATAAAGTCGTCATTAACGCGAATTTCAGAAATTTTGTGATAGGACCGGGCACTTGTGATGCAGGCGGCAAACAATAAAAGGAACAACAGAAAAACAATTCCGGAAATTGTTTTCCTTGTATTTGCAGATCGTTGCATTTCGCTAGTCCTTTATACTGAGCAACTTAAACCTTTCAACCGGTTTTATTTTGCCCTTGATATGCTTCGGTGGAAGCGGTTCTACGGTAATCCTGTCTTCCAGATTTTCATAAACACTTTTCGTGATAATAATTTCACCGGGCTCGGCGGTTCTGTTCAGATGTGCGGCCAGGTTTACCGTATCGCCAATTACGGTATATTCCATTTTGTCTTGTGATCCGATATTGCCGGATACAACAACTCCGGTATTAATTCCGATACCTACAGATTGAAGAAGGCTGTTTCCATTGTTTCGTTTGTTCATAAACTTCTTCTGCATGTCGCTTGCAGCCCTTACTCCCCTTTCCACGTGGTCTTTATGATAAACCGGGACCCCAAAAACTCCCAACACCGCATCACCGATAAACTTATCCACATATCCGCCATGATCCTGTATTGCCTGCGTGGCAATCTCAAAATATTCATTCAGACTTTCAACGATTTCTTCAGGTTCTTTGAGCTTTGAATATGATGAAAATCCTCTGATGTCAGTGAACACGATGGTCGCTTCATTCCTATGGCCCTTTAGCCAGTCATTTTCTGGATTGGCCAGGATCATCTCAAGAACTTCAGGACCGATATACTTGCCAAAGGATTTTTGCATGAGAGAGTTCTTCCAGAGTTCATCTCCCATGCGGTTAAAGGCGGTGGCCAGGTTTCCGAGTTCATCATTTCTTGCCAGTATTATTTTGTGCTGATAATTTCCAGAAGCGATTTCACCGGTTGCCATAACGAGATTTGAAATAGGACGGGAGAAATGAAACCCTATCCATACTGCAACCGCGCTTCCTAACAGTATGATGAAAAATGTTATCACCAGAATTGTCAAACGAGCTTTGTGGATTAAATTTTCGATAAAATCGATGGAAACTCCGACATGGACCTGCCCCAGTTTTTTGTTTTTAAATAAAACGGGACGCGTTAAATTCAAAATGTGTTCGCCGGATGATGAGTAGTAAGTAAAATAAGTAACATCCTGTTCTTTTATCACACCTTCCATGTGAGCGAACTCTTCAAAAGTCTCACCGATTTTGGTTATGTCGGTATGTGCCTTGATAATCTGATTGCGATCAACGATGATGGCATAAACAAGCCCCTCAACAGCCGTTGCATTTTTTATTAACGTATTAAGCCTTAAGATGTTGTCTTCCAGAAGGGCGACCGAAGAGTTGCTGCTGAAATAGTTCAGACTGACCTTGCCGATCTTAACGGTTTGCCGGTAAAGTCTTTCTTTTTGATGGCTTAACATAAAAAAACTCATTACAAAAATAGTCGTGATAATAATAACCATGGTTGCAGCAAAAAACTGAAGCCATATAGGGATACGGGGCGGAGGAAGACCTTCGACAAAGTTCCCGCGCTTATCTTTAACAAGTCTTATTATATCGTCAGCCAGCGTTTTAACCGAAATCTGATATCCAATATTTACCGCCTTGACCAGTTCTTCTTCGGAGGCATACCCAAGTTCAACGATGATCTGCCCTAATCGAACGGCCTTGCCCAGGGTATAAAGTTTTTCTTTTTGTACCTTTAGGGCTTCTTGGAGTTGTTTTTCGGTTATAATGCCTTTTCGTCTAAGAACTTGGCCGATGGTAATACGAAAATCATCGGGAGACTTACCAAACAATTCCTTGATCCTGGAAAGAAAAATATTTTGTGGGGTCAATGGGTTCATGGATAAGATTTCGAGACCGTTGTAAAATTGAAAGTTTTTCAAAGGTCTCGTTTCGAGATTTGAACGTCCAATAGCTTTATGATTAATATTTCTTTTTATTAAAAATTCTTAAAAAATCAATCTATATAAACAGAGTCGATCTGTCAATACTGGAGAAGTGGTCAAACAGGTTTACTTTTTGAACCCTTGAAACATCGAAAAAAATGTCAAGATGAGATAAACCGTAAGAAA
>Ga0316577_10000749_pt1 | contig 13942 bp, 7 predicted proteins | sample S5NA_FD_203073 | JGI IMG/M metagenome (GOLD analysis project Ga0316577, IMG submission 203073) | Rhizosphere microbial communities from salt marsh grasses in Alabama, United States - S5-7_050615r2r1 | ecosystem: Host-associated > Plants > Roots > Rhizosphere | place: USA: Alabama | collected... | reverse complement strand
CGAGGTGGAGAACTATTTCGCGCCCGAAGACGCAGCGGCGGCGCAAATCATCGCCGAGATCAGAAATGCCAAGAGCCGCATTCGCTTTATGGCTTTTACCTTCACCAGTGAGGAAATCGCCGACGCAATGTCGGAGCGGGCGCAGGCAGGCGTGGTGGTGCAAGGCGTGATCGAGGATCGTAACGCCGGGGGAGAATACAGCCAGTACAACCACCTGCTCCAAGATATCCCGGATATTCTCCCCGACGGCAACCCCTACATCATGCACCACAAAGTCATCATCATCGATGACGAGACCGTCATCCTGGGCTCGTACAACTTTACCGCCAGCGCCGAGGACAGAAACGACGAAAACGTGCTCATCATTCACGACGCCGAGGTGGCGGCGCTTTTCGTAGAAGAATTCGGGCGCGTGTACGAGACAGCCAGAACCGCCGATTAATGCCGTTCCAACAGAGGCAGTTGCGCGCGTGCGCGCGCAACTGCCCAAGCAACCTTGTTGCCGCTTGCCGTTATTCCCAACTGGTCTATAATAATGGGCGTAGCCCGTCAACCTGCTCCTAGACCGCCTATCCCAGCGATCACTTCTGTCCAGCAGACCGCTTCTAGACCAAGACACTGCTTTGCGACCCAGCATCCTACAAATCTCACACCGAAAATGGAGAGGAGAGGAGGTGATGGTATCGAAGCTCAGCCCTTGGAAAATCTCCCAATACTTTTGATCCAACTCACTTTCCATACTGAAGAGAGGAGAAAACGAAATGCGTGAGCAGCTTCTGAAAGCTTTAACCCTATTAGTGATTCTCGGGATCCTGGTAGCGTGCACCTGTACCCCTCCAGCTACCCCTACCCCCGAAGCGACCGATGTGCCTCCGGAGCCCACAGCGGTTCCGTTCCGCGTCGGGTTCGTCACCGATACCGGCGGCATCGACGACAAGAGTTTTAACCAAAACCAGTGGGAAGGCATCGAGCGCGCGGCGAAGGACTTTGGCATCGAGGCCCAGTTCATCCAGTCCGATGAGGCCACCCAGTACGAGCCTAACCTGACCGAGTTCGCCAGCCAGGGGTACGACTTGGTCGTCGCCTCCGGGTTCTTCTTGGGGGCCGACACGGCCAAGGTAGCAGAACTGTACCCGGACGTGAAATTTACCATCTTTGACTATGCCTACCCTGACCCTTCCCTGCCTGAGGGCACACCGGGCCGCGATGCGTGCATCCCCAACGTCATGGGACAGGTGTTCAAGACTGACCAGGCGGCCTTCCTGGCCGGCTACGTGGCAGCCGGGATGACCAAATCCGGCAAGCTCGGCTACTTTGGTGGCGCCAAGATCCCCACCGTGACGATCTTTGGTGTCGGCTTCCAGGCAGGTATGGAATACTACAACGAAGTGCACGGCACGGACGTCGTGCTCATCGGCTGGGATAACGAGACCGGCGAGGGACTTTTCACCGGCGACTTTGTCGACCTGACCAAGGGCAAGGAGTCAGCCGAATCCCTGTTCGACGAGGGCGCGGACATCTTTATGGGCGTCGGCGGCCTGATTGGCTCGCCCGGCTTTGACGTGGCCCGCGAACGCGGCGGCTATGGCATCTGGGTGGACACCGATGGCTACTACTCGGTGCCCGGGGTTGAAGACGTCATCCTCACCAGCGTGATGAAAAAGATGGACAACTCCAACTATGCCGTGGTCAAGGACGCACTGGAGGGCACCTTCAAGGGTTGCACCAACTACGTTGGCGACCTGGCCAATGGTGGCGTAGACGTGGCTCCATACCACGACCTAGACGATGCTGTCCCGGACGATTTGAAAGCCGAGGTCGAGGATCTGAAAGCCAAGATCATCTCGGGCGAAATCAGCGACACCGGCTGCATCTCCTACCCCGAGTATTGCCCAGGCGGTCTGTACGAATAGCCAACTGACCGAGCACAATCTGCCGACAAGGCTATGAACCAGGGAGATTAGAGATTGGCCCTGCCAGTCTCTAATCTCCAAATCGATAAAACACAGATTCGTTCCTAAATCCGCTAATTCACTCAAGGAGCGAGCTATGCCCCCAATTCTGGAATTACGCGGTGTGACCAAGGCCTTCCCCGGCGTTTTGGCCAACGACCACATCGACCTGACCCTCAACGAAGGAGAGATCCTGGCCCTGCTGGGCGAGAACGGTGCGGGCAAGACCACCCTGATGAACATCCTCTACGGCCTCTATACCCCCGACGAAGGCGAGATATTCATCCAGGGCGAAAAGGTCGATATCCACGATCCCAACGACGCCATCCGCCAGGGAATCGGCATGGTACACCAACACTTTATGCTGGTGCCCGTGTTCACAGTGACGGAGAACGTCATGCTGGGTGTCGAATCGGTCAAGTTTGGTCAATTCCTCGATCGAAACGCAGCCGCAGCGCGCATCCGCGAGATATCATCCCGCTTTGGGCTAGAGGTGGACCCGGATGCCTTGGTCGAGAATCTTCCCGTGGGCATCCAGCAGCGCGTAGAGATCATCAAGCTTCTCTATCGTGAGGCCGACATCCTGATCCTCGACGAGCCCACGGCGGTGCTCACGCCGCAGGAAGTAGAAGACCTTTTCGCAGTCGTCCACTCGCTGGTCGAGCAGGGCAAGTCCGTTATCTTTATCACCCACAAGCTCAAAGAGGTACTCTCCATCGCCGACCGCATCACCGTGCTGCGCACAGGAAAGGTCGTCGGCTCCACTGCGCCGCAAGAGACCACGGAGCCCGAACTGGCCAAGATGATGGTGGGGCGCGAGGTTATCCTGCAGGTAGATAAGGGACCGTCACAACCGGGAGACGTGGTGCTCGACGTGCAGGATATCCACGTCCTCGACGACCGCAGGTCGGTCGCCGTGGACGGCGTCTCTCTCCAGGTTCGTGCCGGCGAGGTGCTGGGCATCGCCGGCGTTCAGGGCAACGGCCAGACCGAACTGGTCGAAGCCCTGACCGGGCTGCGAAAGATCGAGGATGGCAAAGTGACCATCTCGAGCCGAGACACAACCCACGCCACGCCGAGGGAGATCACCGAGATCGGCACAGCACACGTCCCAGAAGACCGGCAGCGCGATGGGCTGGTTCTTTCATTTCCGGTTGAAGACAACATGGTGATGAACACGTACTACGTTTCACCATTTGCCAAAGGCGTCGTACTCCAGCAGAAAGAAATTGCCCAAGCAGCCCAGGAACGCGTCGACCTGTTCGACGTGCGTACCCCCAGCATATTTATCCCGGCTTCCAATCTCTCGGGAGGGAATCAACAGAAGGTGATTGTGGCTCGGGAGTTTTCACGCCCTATCAAGCTGCTCATCGCCTCACAACCGACGCGCGGCCTGGACGTGGGATCGATCGAGTACATTCACAGCCGACTGGTTGAGAAGAGAGATGATGGCTGCGCTGTCCTCCTGGTCTCCCCAGAACTTGACGAGGTGATCAGCCTCTCGGATCGCATCGCCGTCATGTACAAAGGACAGATTGTGGCAACGCTGCCAGCCGAGGAAGCGACCAAGGAAAGGTTGGGCCTACTTATGGCCGGCATTAAGGAAGAAATCCCTGCACCCGCCGCTGCGTAGAGACTAGGCCCCTCTCGCCAGTTCTGTAGAATAGGAGGCCCCATTGAGCGAGAAAACAAATCCACCAGCAGAGACCAAACCATCAACCGACCCCATACGCTATATCATTCGCCGCATTTTTGTCAGACAAGGGACACTACATTCCACGTTGGTGCCGATTCTGGCGGTAATCACAGCTCTGATCATCGGAGCAGTTATCATTGCAGTATCCAGCCCGGATGTTATTTCTGCTTGGGGGAGCTTTTTCCAAAACCCGCTCAACGCGCTGTCGGTGAGTTGGATGACGGTTAGAGATGCCTACGTTTCCCTGTTCGAGGGAGCCTTCGGCAGCCCGGCCCGCATCGCCCAGGCCATCGACATCTGGCGAACCACTGGAGAGACCAGGGAGCTATTAGAGGCGCTAAGACCGTTCGCCGAGAGTCTGGTGATCTCGACACCCTACATCTTTGCCGGTCTGGCCGTGGCGCTGGGCTTTCGCGGCGGCCTGTTCAACATTGGTGCCGAGGGCCAACTCTTTGTCGGCGGCCTAGCCTCTGTCTACGTGGGATACTCTATTTCCGGGCTACCGTGGTACCTGCATCTCCCGCTGGCTTTGCTGGCTGGCATGGCAGCCGGTGCAATCTGGGGAGCTATCCCCGGCTATCTCAAGGCACGTACCGGCGCCCACGAGGTGATCAACACCATCATGATGAACTATATCGCCTTCCGGCTGACTGATTACCTTTTGCAAGGGGGGCCGATGACACGCCCCGATGGCCTGCCCATCACGCCGGAGATTAAGCCCAGCGCCTACCTGCCGGCGCTGTTCCCACGGCCGATGCGCCTGCACGCTGGGTTCTTTTTGGCCCTGGCATTTGCCGCCCTAGTTTATTGGTTCCTGTGGAAAACCACCAAAGGCTTTGAAATTCGCATGGTGGGCGCAAACCCGAATGCGGCCCGCTACGCCGGCGTGCGCATCACGCGCATGACGGTCTTGACGCTGGCTCTCAGCGGAACACTGGCGGGGTTGGCAGGTGCAAACCAGGTGTTGGGCCTGGATCACAAGATGGTGCGGGCGTTCTCTACCGGTTACGGATTTGACTCTATCGCACTGGCGCTTCTGGGAAACAGTCACCCCTTGGGCGTGGTGCTCGCCTCCCTGTTGTTTGGGTTTTTGCGAGGAGGTGCAGCGCGCATGCAGTCGGTCGCAGGTGTGCCCGTAGAAATCATCCGCATCGTGCAAGGAATGATCATTATCTTTATCGCAGCGCCAGAGATCATCCGCGGTCTATATCACTTGAAGGCGGCGGATGGGGAGAAACAGTTGCTCACCCGAGGATGGGGCACATAGAATAGAGAAGAGAGGATGCCATGAAACTATCACTCCAGAGTCTGAAGGCCAGACACACTCAAAGGTCCATCGCCCTGGGCGTAGCATTCCTGGTCATTGCCGTTTTGATCGTCGCCTTTTTGCCACGTGGCACGGCGGGGTTAAAGTCCACCTTTGCCCTCGTCAGCCAGCGTGGAGGCGTGACCATCGCCGCGCCTGACCTAGTCGTCCCCACTTCTCTTTCGCTCTATATCCTTGGGGCGCTGGTAGCGCTCGCCGGCGGGTGGCTACTGATCGTGGGGGATAGACGCCTAACCCTGACGGTCGCCCTGGTGGCCGTTTCCAGCATCACCGCCTTTCTCGTGTGGGCCAGCCGCGACAAGTCGATCAATCTCACCGGCATGCTGGTCAGCAGTCTGGTGCGGGCCACGCCCATCGCCCTGGCGGCGCTGTGCGGCATCTGGAGCGAGCGATCCGGCGTGGTCAACATCGGCATCGAAGGCATGATGCTCTCTGGAGCCTTTACCTCGGTCGTCGCCGCCAGCGTCAGCGGCAGCCTCTTTGTGGGTGTGCTGGTGGGGGCCCTGACTGGCCTGCTGCTCGCGCTGCTGCACGCGGTGCTCTCTATCCGCTTCAGAGTAGACCAGATCATCAGCGGAACGGGGATCATTATCCTGGCGCTCGGCCTGACCAGCTATCTGCAGCGCTCGGTCCTCAACAACTACCCGGAACTCAACCAACCAGGACCGGCCATCCCCGCCTTCGGCATTCCCGGCCTGTGGCAAATCCCCGTTCTTGGCCCAATCCTCTTCAACCAAAGCCCCGTTATCTATACACTGATCATCCTGCTGGTGATTACCCACATCATCATGTATTATACCAAATGGGGCCTGCGCATCCGCGCCGTGGGTGAGCATCCCAGGGCTGCCGACACACTAGGGGTCAACGTTTTCCAAACACGCTACATCAGCGTGCTGATCAGCGGGGCGATCGCTGGATTGGCGGGCGCCTACATGAGCATCGGCGCCGCTGGGCGCTTTAACGAAGGGATGACCGCCGGCAAGGGCTTTCTCGGCCTGGCGGCGATGATCTTTGGCAACTACAATCCGGCAGGGGCGTTCCTGGGATCGCTGATCTTTGGCTTCTTTGACTCGTGGCAGGAGAAGCTCGCCCTGCTACAAGTCGGTGTCCCGCCCGATCTATTGGGGATGGCACCATACCTGGCGACAATGATCGTCCTGGCAGGCCTTGTCGGGCGCGCCCGCGTGCCCGCTGCAGATGGGCAACCGTACGAAAAGCAGTAAACTCCCCCTGACAAAGACTCCTGTGCAGGGCAGGGCCTCTGCCCTGAATCTGCTCGACGCACTGTCGCAGACAGCAATCGTTTGACAACCAAGTAGAACTATGCTATCGTGTAATTGATCCCCTTCACCATCACCCGGCGCACACAACACAACAACCAAATCCTCTATATTTGCCAAAGGAGGTTTGAGATGAAAAGCAAAACGCCCAGGCTCGTCATCGCAGCAGTCCTGGCATCGATCGCGATGGGAGGCATTGTATACACCTTGGCCTGGTGGCAGCCCAACACAGCCAAAGCCGCGGTCAGTGCCGCCCTCCCCCCGCCTTACCTCAACCACCCCGAGGTCGCCGACGCACCTTACGACAATCCTCCTCCTCCAACCATCGACGGAGCCATCGCCCCCGGCGAGTATGCTGGCGCCGGCAAGGTCACATTCCCCGGTCACGGCACCTACTATGACGAGGTCGAGGTCTTTTTCAAGGAGGACGGTACTTACCTGTACATCGCCTTCGACATCCCTCTCTTTGATACCAGCAGTGGCTCGGCCTACGCCGACGTCTATCTGGACACCGACCACGACCACACGATGGGCGGCAACGACTATCTGCTGCGCGTCCGCGACGACGGTGCAGCCAGGGAGTACACGCCTACCGTGGGAGGTCTGTGGGGCGGTGAGAAAAGCGCCGTAAACTGGACCGTCGCCATAAACACGAACCTGCTCAACGGCGGCTGGCAGGTCGAGTATCAGATCGACTATACCAAGTTGGGCATCACGGCGGGGTCGTTCAAAGAGCTTGGACTGGCCCTGAGCACCGTGAACGGCGGGTCTTACTTCTGGCCTCCCGACGCCCATTCCACCGATCTCAGCCTATGGGGCTCGCTGGTCTCTTCCAGCGACTGGGGCAACTTCTACTGGAAGCCCGGTCCGTGGGAGGATTACGCCCCATCAGGTATGCCGGATTTCGATCAGAAACAGGCTCCCTGGGGGATTCTCGGACCATCAGGGATCATCTCCACCCACTGTGGCCCGGTAGCGATGGCCAACTCATTGTGGTGGTTCGATTCCAAGTTCGAGACGCTCACCGGCACCATGCCACCCGTCATCAGCGATACGTACCGCTTGGTGACGTCCTACAATCCCGGCGTCTGGGACGACCACGATCCCCAGAACGTCGGCGGCCTTGGCCCTCCCGGCCTGGTGGACGATCTGGCCACGTATTTCGGCACCAACCAGGGTCTCCAGGGAACCAACGTCATCAGCATGTTCTACGGCACCCACCAATACCTGCGCGACCACGGCCTGTGGGACGACTATATCGTCACCCTGGTGGAGCAGCCGGACTTTGCCTGGGTCGCCGAGGAGGTGATGCGCAGCGAGGACGTGATCCTGCTCCTGGGGTTCTACCAAGAAGACCCTCCAGGTATGTGGAATCGACTGGGCGGCCACTATGTCAGCGTCGCCGGCGTCGACCCCAACGGGCCTATGATCGCCTTCAGCGACCCCTACGTGGACAATGCCGAGGTGACCGGCATGGGCCGCATTCTCGACGGAGCGCTCTTCCCTCACACCCCCCTTGCCAGTCACCCAGCTTTCATCCACGACGACGCCGGCAACGTCTCCCACGACCTGTACCCCGTGGTGCCCACCAACAGCCCAGGCGGCAACTGGGGGCCAGATCCAGGCTTTTACCCCTGGTATCTGTTCGAGCCGTGGTTCTTCCCTGCGACGATAATCAACCCCCACCCCGCGATCCCGCCCGGACCGGGCTCATACATCCCCGGCCCGCCAATCCAGGTCGAGGTCGAGTTCGCCCTGACCGTCTCGCCCTACACCTGGAAGTCCAGCGGCTACTGGGAGCCGAATCCCGCCGATCCCGTGTACGGTGTCTGGTGGCCGTGGGAGGACTATGCGGTCAACGGCATGCCCGACTTTAACCAGAAACAGGATAACTGGACCCACCCGCTGTCCGGCACCTGGTCCTACTGCGGCCCGACCGCCGCGGCCAATTCGCTGTGGTGGTTTGATAGTAAGTTCGAGACCCTTCCCGTAGGGCCTCCCCCCCCTCCACCGCCACCTCCAGTAGCACCGGCGCCACCGCTGTTTCCCGTGGCTATGCCACCCAACGACAACTACCCGCTGGTCTCATCCTACTGGGGTCCGGGCGGCGATGACCATGACCCGGCCAACGTGGAAAGCGGCATACCATCGCCTATGCCGCCGCCGCCACTCCCATGGCCGTTATTGGGGCCTACTGCCCCTGGCGGGGAATTCGTGGACGAGTTGGCCGCCTACTTTAACACCGACGCACAAATGACAGCGTATTATGGCCTGCACGCCGGGACCGTCATCACCGATATGTACCACGGCATCGACCTGTACATAACCCAGCGGCCAGATCCTCGCCTTCCAGCTGGCATCACCCTGCGCCAGGGGTACGTGATCACGATGACTCACTCCCCCGATTTTTGGTGGGTGGCCGAGGAGGTCGAACACAGCGAGGACGTGATCCTGCTGTTGGGGTTCTGGCAGAACCAGGCTGGCGACTGGGTGCGGCTGGGGGGCCACTATGTCACCGCTGCCGGAGTCGATAAGCAAGGCGGCTTCATCGGCTTCTCCGACCCGTGGTACGACGGCGTCGAGTATGCCTGGCCCTATGCCTATCCCAGCGGCACGCCTTTCGTGATAGGACGCGCCGCCGACGGATGGCTGTACCTCCACTCACCATACCACGCGCACGCAGCCCATGTCCACAACGACGCAGGCAACATCTCTCACGATGTCTACCGTGCGCTCCCCACCGATAGCCCGGGCGGCGTGTGGGGACCGTGGATGTACATGGAGACCTGGGAGGGGAACTTTGAGGGACAGAACGGCGGCAAGACGGGCTCCTGGGATGGAGACCTTAGCAACCCCGTCCAGACCGAGGTGGACGGCGCGGTCGCCGTCTCCCCCGTGGCAGACGTGTGGGTCAGCAAGAGTGTATCTACCAACACTCTCACGCTAGGCGACACCGTCACCTTCACAATCCAGTTCGCCAACTATGGCTCTTTGCCCGCCCAGGGTGTCGTCCTCACCGACACTCTGCCCACCGGGCTGGTGACCCCCACCTGGCAGTACTGGACTTCCAATGGCCTTGCAGTCACCCAGCGAACGGGGATGACCTACACATGGGACCTGCCCGACCTGGCGTGGCTGGATTGGGGCATCATCACCGTCACCGCGCAGGTCGACTCCAACCTCTCCACCTGGACGACTGCGGAAACGGTCCTCACCAACAACGTCGAAATCTCTACCAGCAGCATAGAACAGTACCAGTTGACTCCGCTGGACAACACCGCCTCGGTGATTATAACCATTCACAGGCCTACAGTCTACCTGCCCTTCATCCTACGCAACTACTGACGGCTAGCACACTGACCGTCGCAACACAGCCCTCGACACAAACCGAGGGCTGTGTTGCTATTGCTGCGTTTCCCACTGCGCCCTATTCACTTTGCTCCCCACGAAGGGTATGGTACAATGCGCCATACCACTAAACGAGGTAGAGAGATGGACAAGCAGCTATCGATAACCGCAGTCGTCACCGCCGGTTGGAGTCCCAAGGAAAGCGACCCGCTGGTCGAATACACACAGGGGGGCTCCAAAGCCGCCATTCCCATCGCCGGCAAGCCGATGATCACTCACGTGATCGATGCCCTGGCCGAGTCGCTCTACATCAAGCACATCACCATCGTCGCGCTTGACCCCAATCTAAAAGTGCCGTTCTCAGTACCGGTAGAACACTTGCCTGATCACGGAGGACTCATCTCTAACGCCAACGCCGGCATCCAGTACGCACTGAAACATCATCCGAACATAGATGCCGTGCTGCTCTGTAGCTCCGACGTCCCCACCATCACCCCGGCTATCGTGGATGCTTTCATCGAAGAGTGCCTTAACACAGACCACGACGTGTACTACAGCATCGTCGAGCGTTCGGTGATGGAAGCTCGCTTCCCTGAATCTCACCGCTCCTTTGTGCACCTGCGCGACGGAGATTTCGCCGGCGGCGATCTTTTTATCATCCGCCCCAGCACCAACTTTGACCACCAGGACCTGATGAAAAAGCTGTCGACGGCACGCAAGAGCGCTCTGCGCCAGGCAAGTATGCTGGGCCCGATCATATTCTTCAGGCTGCTCACGCGGCGGCTATCACTGGCCGAGGCTGAAAGACGCGCCCAAAAGATATTTGAGGTGCGCGCGCGGGCCGTCCCCTGCCCTTACGCAGAAGTAGGGATGGACGTGGACAAACCATTCCAACTAGAGATCGTCCGCGCCGAGTTGGAAGCTGGCACAGCCGGCCCCGCGTCCTAAGGAGTTTCTTTGCAGCAGCTCGTCGGCCTAGATCAGAAGCTCTCGACGCGCCTCGCCATTCCCCGCGAGGCACGCCTACTGCGCCTGCTGGCACTCGCCGCCGCTCACAGCGGAGATAGCCCTCTGTGGCTGCTCGGTGCTGCTGCAGCTCTCACCTGGGGAGGCCCTGCCTGGTGGGGCTTTGGCGGCCGCGTGCTTCTCGGGACGTTGGTCGCAGGCACGGTCACCACCGCCCTCAAGTGGCTCTTCCGGCGAGAGCGCCCACCTGGAGAGAGCCTGGGGTTCTACTCGCGATTTGACCGACATGCCTTCCCTTCTGGACACGCCGGTCGCTGCGCCTGCCTGACCGTATTGCTGGCCCCTCTCCTGCCAACATGGGTATCTATGCTGATGGCTTTGTGGGTTGGGCTTGTAGGCCTGGCCCGCGTGACGCTGCAGGTACACTTTGCCTCAGATATCGCAGGAGGTTGGATAGCAGGCCTTTTAACCGGCCTAGCGTTGCTCCTACTGTTCTGAATCCAATTGGACAAAGCCTGCCTGAGACGCAAAGGGTTCCCCCTGTGACAGAGATTGTAAACTGTCAGAGTAGCGCGTCTCGTTTTCCACACCCCTTGAATCGTCATCCACACCAGAATTCCTGCCCCCTACGCCAGACCATCCCCCCACATATAGGGCTAGTCTAGCAAGCTAACCACACAACCAAGCCTTAGTTTGTGGATAACCCCCCTGTTTCCTGTGGATAACAAAGGTGAATTGGGGATAACTCTGGTCTGAAGTGATGTTTTCCCCTCCCAAAAACCCCCGACAGAAGAACCCTTCGGCATCTCCCTCCTTTAGCAATCCCCAAGCCCTCACAGTTTTCCACAATCACTTGTGAACAACTTGCATGTTCCTGCCCCCCACATTTACGGATGCTCAGCGAGCAATTCCCCCACATCTACGTCCAACTCTGCAAAAACACCGAGTATTCCCCATTTTCCTATCCCCTACTTCGACTACGATATTAGATATAAAACAAAAATAACAATTATTACAACATAAGGATACCTAACTCAACATGGCTTGATCTAGATTGAGCAGACTTACAGCTTGTTCTTCTTTTGCGTAAATGATTTACTTTTGCTTTCAACCGAAAACTGAATGAGTCTGTATGGATCTGGAGAGATAACTCTCCGGGCGGGTAGGCAGCGTACCTAGGTTATTTTCTTACCCTACCAAACCCGTACAGACACCGTTCAGAATTTGGGGGTGTTAGGAGCAGTTGAAAAGTGGACACCTCAGGCCTGATTTTCAGTTCAAAAGTGGACACTGAATCCCTCCAGAGGAAGTGCCACTGCGTGCACCATTTTGGCATTCCACCAGATACGGATCTCCATGATCTGCTTGGCTATGTCTGGAACCATGTGGATCTCGACCTCTTCATGCAGCTCCACATTGGGGACTTCGATGGTGTGATTGAACAAAGAGATTCGACGATACCCGTTGACAACTCTGGCCTCGCGCAGACAAAAGACATCCTTGGGAGAGGTGTAGGGCTCGGGTAGGGAGAAGGGACGAAACAGGCTGTTGCCAACTCTCTTGGCTCTGTTGAAGCGGATACTGGGAATCTCTTTGGTGGTGGAATGGACTTGATGGTTATTATATCGGTCGACTTCTTCCTTCAAGACGAGACGGACATCTTCAATGTCAGATAGGTTTTCCAGAGCACAGGTACGAACGATACGGTCTTGCATCCATTGGTAAGGCCTCTCGACTTTTCCTTTGGCCTGAGGAGATAAAGCATAGATGACATCCACGCCCAAGACACGCAGCATCTTGCGCCATTGGGTGTCGACATCATCAGTCTCCAGGACGTGCTTACGCCAGAAGCTATCTCTACCCTGGACGAAGCGGAATATGCGCAGGGAGTCTACATAATAGCGCAGAGGGATGCCGTAAGCCTGCATCAAGGCCTGGGTAGCCTGAATATGAGCCCAAGTTGTGTCCTTTTGGACAAGATCAGCGAACAACAACTTCCGACTAAAGTCATCAATGGAGGTGATCAAGACCCACTTCTCTTGAGCGAAGGGGGACCACAGGTGCAGAGAGGAATCGTGTTGTACCAAGGCGCCAATGGCGGCCGTCAGCACCTCGCGGTCGTGGACCTTCCGTGTCTTGTGGGGTATGTAGCAGTCCAGGTGTTTGGCACGGTCGATGATGGTGTTCAATGACACCTTGATGCCTCCCTTCTTGAGACGGTCCCGCAGTGCCGAATAGTTGTAGCCGGAGATCGGCAGGTCCTTATTCTCGACGATCTCCTTCTCGCGCAGCAATTCGCGCTCAATCTCAGCTTCTATGTTCGCTGACAACCGGCCTGGCGTATGTCTCTCGTAGGCAATTGAGAAAGCTTCTGGATCCTTCCGATACTCTTTGAGCAAGGCAAAGAAGCGGCTCTTGCCAATGCCCAGCATCTCTTGAATTTCAGCTCTTGCCAGCAATCCCTGGCGGTATCCCTGAAGCAGCACTTTGACCTGATCGTTTGTGAGCCGCTTGTGTATTTGAGTCATTCTGTTCCTCCAAATCGTGAGATTGACTTGGAAGAACTCTAGCATGACCTGTCCAGTTTTCAATTGCAAATGATCCACTTTTCAACTGCAAATAGTCCACTTTTCAATTGCTGCTGGCACCACATCAAAAAAGCTTGACAAACGAATGTCAAATCAGTATAATATAGTCGTAGCCCCCGGCGTTGACATGGGATTTCGTCTTGGCAAAGTATGAGTCTTGTCTTCTTAGCACCTTTGAAACCGTGTGTTGAACTTGATCACTAGTCGCCCGTTTTGGTGTGCCTATTGAACATGTTTCTTCCCTAGTGTTACAGAGTTGCGTGTAGACTTGTCTCGAATGGAGTTGAGGCTTTCCTTAGCAGCCGTACAGGAATGGTAACGTCGGGCCAGAGAGAGAGATAGCGTCTGGGTCAGGTCACACTGATTGAGGTCTATCGAGCTTATACAAGCGTCCGAAGGGTTCGAGTCCTGGGGCTACTGAAGGTGTCACACTGTGAAGGGGCACCTTCTTTTTTTATGTCTATCCCGCTCCAAACCCCTTCCCTCAACAGGGATGCTTATCTCCTCCACACCCAAGAACGCTCAATCTCTTGAGCACACCAATTTACGTGGCATAATACAGGTTGGTCAAACCGCCATATCCATAGTACAGTCATGACCACCGGCAAAGCCGGTGGCTTGAATATGTGAACCGCTCAAAGCGGTTACTGTGAGCCGCCTTCGGCGGCAACTAGTTCCAAAGGCTCAATTGATCAACACGGCGGTCTTCGTCTTCTTGGTGACGGATGTACTCTCGAATAACATCTTCGTCTATGCCAACCGTTGACACATAGTAGCCTCTGGCC
>Ga0316577_10000748_pt1 | contig 13944 bp, 12 predicted proteins | sample S5NA_FD_203073 | JGI IMG/M metagenome (GOLD analysis project Ga0316577, IMG submission 203073) | Rhizosphere microbial communities from salt marsh grasses in Alabama, United States - S5-7_050615r2r1 | ecosystem: Host-associated > Plants > Roots > Rhizosphere | place: USA: Alabama | collected... | reverse complement strand
CATCGAATGGCAAAGTACGGAGGACAGCGCGCAGGGCGAATTCCCCTATGCCACCGATCCGGAGAACGCTTTCGAGGTGCCGACGGATGAAGTGCTTCAGTCGGGGATGTCCGCCGTCCTGATCACGGTGCACTACATTGACGGGACCACGGCCTCGGTGACCCTCACGCCGGATCAGTTGGCCACTGAAGACGCCTCGTATGTGCTGGACGATGCCGACGTTGAGCCCCCGCCGGACCCCGACCCGACCCCCGCCACGCACGCAGATAACCCCTTTGTGGGCGCCGACGGCTATATCAATCCCGACTACACCGCCAAAGTGCTTGCCGAGGCGCAAAGCACGGGCGGCACGCTGGGGGCCAGCATGGCCGAGGTGGCCGATTACAGCACGGCGATCTGGCTGGATCGTATTGCGGCCATTGAGGGCAGCGCGGATGTCATGGGCCTGCGCGACCACCTGGACGAAGCCCTGCAGCAGCAAAACGGCGACACGCCCCTGACCATCATGCTGGTGATTTACGATCTGCCCAACCGCGACTGTGCTGCGGCAGCCTCCAACGGCGAATTGCGTATCGCCGAGGATGGGCTGAACATCTACAAGACAGAATATATCGACCCCATTGTCGAGATCCTCTCCGATCCCAAATACAGCAGCCTGAACATCGTTACCGTGGTGGAGCCGGACAGCCTGCCCAACCTGGTGACCAACCTGGACATCGCCGCCTGCGCGGAAGCCAACAGCAGCGGCGTTTACATCGACGGCATCCGCTATGCCATCGACCGGCTGCACCCGATGGAAAATGTCTACATCTATCTGGATATCGCCCATTCCGGCTGGCTGGGCTGGGACAGCAACTTCAACCCCGCCGTGCAGCTGTATCTGCGCATGCTCCAGGGCACGGCCGCTGGCGTGGACAGCATCGACGGCTTTATCACCAACACGGCCAACTACACGCCGGTGGAGGAGGTCTTTCTCCCCGATGCCAATCTGAACGTGGGCGGCCAGCCGCTCAAGGCGGCCAACTTTTACGAATGGAACCCGTACTTCGATGAAACGGATTATGCCATGGCCCTGCGCTCGGCGTTCATCAACGCAGGGATGCCCAGCACCATCGGCATGCTCATCGATACCTCGCGCAGCGGCTGGGGTGGATCGCAACGGCCCGATGGCGTGAGCAGCGCATCCGATCTGAATACCTATGTGGATGAATCGCGCCTGGACCGGCGACCGCACCGCGGCGGGTGGTGCAACCAGGTCGGGGCCGGCATCGGCGAGCGGCCCCAGGCCACGCCGGCATCGGGTATTGATGCCTTCGTGTGGGTCAAACCGCCGGGAGAGTCCGACGGGGTCAGCTCGGACGGTATCGTGGATCCTGACGATCCCAATAAACAGTTTGATGTCATGTGCGATCCCAACGCACAAAGTCGTTTCAACGCGGCCTATCCCACCAATGCCATGCCCGGTGCACCCCATGCCGGCCACTGGTTTGCCGAGCAGTTCCGCATGCTGGTGGAAAACGCCGACCCGCCCCTGGTGGGCGACAGCCCACCCCCCATTATCGTGGATGCGCCATCCAACCTGACCATTGATCCTGCTTTGTTGGGTCAATACGGCGCGTCCTACTAGGTTCTGCGGAGGTACCATGCTCAGAAAAATACCCGTCATCGTCCTGTTCATCCTGCTCTGCGGCAGCACCGCCATGAGAGCTTCCAAAGATCATCCAACGCCGAAAGTGAGCACCACGCCTCATCATCATGATGCGACCCAGCACAACTGCGCCGCCTGTCATTTCCTCTCAAATGAGGAGGCGGCAACCCTGCTCAAGCAATTCGGCGAGGTGAAGGAGGTCAAACTCGCGCCCGTCAAGGGGCTTTATGAAGTCACCCTCCAGCAGGGCGACCGGCAGATGCCCGCCTATATCGATTTTGGCAAACGGCTCATTATCGCCGGCCGAATATACACCATTGCCACGCGCAAAATGATGACGCCCCTGCCGCGGGAAGTTCCGGTCCAACTCTCACCCACGCAACTCCACCAGATTCACCGCGACGATTCTATCATCATGGGCAATGGCAATGGCAAAAAATGGCTGTTCGTATTTACCGATCCGGAATGCTCGTATTGCAAACGACTCCATGGGGAACTGAAAAAACTCGTTTCCATGGAGCCGGACCTTACGATCTATATCAAGATGAATCCCCTGAAGATGCATCAGGGCGCCTACGACAAGGCGCGGGTGATCCTTGCGGCCGGGTCGCTGGAGATGCTTGATAAGGCCTTCGCGGGAGGGAAACTGCCCCCGCCTGGTGAAAATGATCCCAAGGAACCGATTGATGAGACCATCAAGCTGGCGGCGTCGCTGGGCATCCAGGGAACCCCGGCGCTGGTCTTCCCCGATGGCAGGCTGATTATCGGCTTCCGGGACGCGCCCAGGATGCATGCCCTGCTGACCCTGCCAACGAAATGGGCTGTTAAATAAACCACTGCCGAATGAAGGTGGTGGATGGCAACGGTCGTTTGCTCAGCGGACACGACAGCATCGATTGGGGATGCAGCCATAGTTGGAACACGCGCCTGGTCTGGGATGATTCCACGGATCACTTCGCCATGGTCTGCGCCACGGACCGCGGTGGCGGTATCGCGCAACCCAACAATGCCGGCCATCTGCTCTACACCGCGCGCGAGCTTGCCAGCTTGAGTGTCGGCGACATTGTGGCGGACCCGGACGGCGGGTACTGGATAACCGCCAGCGACCAGGGGGCAGTGCTGCTGATGCATTTTGAAAATGGTACGGTTGACAGCACCGCTACCCTCGGCAGTTCCCCCTATTCCAAGCTGGCCGCTTACGGCTCGGGGCTGATGGCGGCCGGATGGGGCTCGGGATCGACCATCACGGCTCAGGTGTTTGACATTGCCAACGGCAATCCGGTGAGCTCGAAATTTGCGGTCAATGTACCCAATAACATCTATCAGCCTTTCAAGGCTTATCCTGACGGTAGCGTGGCCTATGCGGCACCGGGGACCAACACCAGGAGCATTCGGATCGCACGTATTTTGCCGTGCATCCCGTCCTCTGCCTTGAATCCAATAAATAGCCTGCGAGTGGTGGATTAACGCCGATATGCCTTCTCGTCATTCCGAGGGAGACCGGAATCCAATTTCATCTCTTTGGATTGTCGCCGGTCTATGCCTACGAAAGGTTTCGGAAATTGACTGGTTTCAAGGAATGCGAATCTTTCGCTTCAGCCCATGGCCATTCGGTTCAACCCCCTCAGCAAAAGATGGACGCCAAACGTGGAAAATGCGATAGAGGGGGCATGACGCGTAAAGCCATCACGAAACAGATCCTGCCCTTCCTCGGCCTGGTGTTGTTCGCTCTGGCCGCCGGGGTACTTTATCGGCAGTTGCACACCTACCATGTACGCGAGATCATGGCCAATATCCGGGTGATGGGGACCGGCCAGGTCTGGGCCGCCCTGGCGCTGGCAGCCTGCAGCTACCTGGTGATGACCGGCTATGATTTGCTGGCTCTGCGTTATATCCGGCAACGCGTCGCCGTGGGCAAGACCATGCTGGCCGCGTTTCTCGGCTATGCCTTCAACAACAACATCGGCCTGTCCATGCTGGCCGGCGCTTCGATCCGCTACCGGTTTTATTCGGCCTGGGGTCTATCGGCGGCGAAAATCACCCAATTGGTCCTTTTTTGCACCACCACCGCCTGGCTGGGGTTCGCGGTCCTGAGCGGCTCTGTTTTCCTCTTCGAACCGCTGGTGCTGCCTCGCAGCCTGCGCCTGCCGTGGGTAACCGTGCGACCGCTGGGCCTGATCCTGCTGTTCCTGGCCGGCTGCTATTTTGTCGCCACCCTCCTGGCCAGGCAGCGTTTGAACATCAAGTCCTGGCAAGTTCCCTTGCCATCCTGGCGTCTGGCCGCGGCCCAGATGATCGTTTCCGGCGTGGACTGGCTCATGGCCGGCAGCGTGCTCTATTGCCTGCTGCCGGAAAACACGCCCATCGGGTTTAGCAATTTTTTAGAAATTTTCCTGCTGGCCCAGTTGGGCGGTCTGATCAGCCAGGTGCCCGGCGGGCTTGGGGTCTTCGAATCGATTATTCTGCTGCTCAGCCCTGCCAAGATGGCCGCGCCCCAATGGCTGGGAGCCTTGCTCGTCTTTCGCGGGATCTATTATCTGCTGCCGTTGCTGGTGGCCATGCTCGCCCTGGGTCTCCAGGAACTGCTGCCGCGCAAGGCCCTTTTATCACGGATTCAGTCTCTGGCCGGCAGGGGCATGGAAACGCTCTTGATTTTGCTGCTCAGCCTGGCCCTGTTCGTAGCCGGGGCGATCCTTCTGTTTTCCGGTGCCCTGCCAACTATTCCCGTGCGCATAGATTTTCTCAGTTAAGGTCTTCCCTTGCCGGTTCTGGAGATCTCCCATGTTGTGTGGACAGCTTGGAGACCTTGGGGGAGGTGATCCCATGAATCCTTTGCACGATCGGCCTTTTGCGGCCGCCGTGGTCAGAATCGGTGCCGTGCTTTTGACGACGGCCATGGCGTGGGCCTGCGCCCAGGTGCCCATCACCCATCGTGAAGGCCTCCACTTGGTGCCCGATTCCGAACTGGTCAGCATGAGTTTTCAGCAATACCGGGACGTGCTCAAAAAAAGCAAGCTCTCCAAGGATAAAAAGCAGATCAAGATGGTGCGCCGCGTGGGCTCGCGCATCGCCGCGGCCGCGGAGCAGTTCATGCGCGAAGCGGGCCGGGCCGGGGCCGTGGCCAATTATAAATGGGAATTCAATCTCATCCAGGACGACAAAACGGTCAACGCCTGGGTGATGCCCGGCGGCAAAGCCGCAGTCTACACCGGGATTCTGAAGTATACCAAGGACGAAACCGGCTTGGCCGTCGTGCTGGGGCATGAAGTGGGGCACGCCCTGGCCGATCACGGCAATGAACGCCTCAGCCAGGGCTTGCTGGCCCAACTGGGCGGCATGGCCCTGGCCGTGGCCATACGCGACAAACCGGAGCAGACCCAAGCGCTTTTTATGCAAGCCTTCGGGGTCGGCGCCAACGTGGGGTTTCTGCTACCCTACAGCCGGCTTCACGAAAGCGAAGCCGACCGCATCGGGCTGGTGCTCATGGCCCGGGCCGGCTACGATCCCCGCGCAGCGATCCCCTTCTGGCAGCGCATGCAGGCCCAGGAAAAGGGCCGTCCCCCGGAATTTCTCTCCACCCATCCGGCGTCGGCCGCGCGCATCGAAAACATCAAAGCCCATATGGCCGAGGCGCTCCGTTACTACCAGGCCGGGGAGCCCAAGGACCGCAAGCACTCTTGATATTCGCGGAGGGTGATCCGACGCGTCCACGGTCCGGAACGCGGCGGCGGGCCGGGACACGCCTTCTGATTGAACCCGACCGAAATGAAGATGGTGGGCGAAACGATGCAAATAGGTTTCAGGGCGACTTTAACCCATGGGGCAGCGTGATATATCTGGCATTCGGTCCAGGGAAAACCGCCAGCCCGGGCGCGGCCCTGATGACCCTGGTGGACCTGGCGCATCTCTATGTACGTGTGGACGTGGAGGAAACCATTGCCGCGGACATCACCCTGTAGCCACCAGCAGTGATCCGCAGCCAGGGCAGCCCCGAACAGCGCCTGGAGGGACGGGTCATCGAGATCGGCGCCCAGGCTGATTTTGCCCCTAGCGCGACGTCAGCAGGGGCCGGCAGGACATTAAAACCTTCAAGGTCAAGATCGGAGCGGACAACCCCCCAGGCTGGCTCTTGCCCGCCCTGACCGTGATGGTGGACATTTCACGCAAGCAACAGCCATGACCCAGATGCCCGATCAGATGCCCAAAGCCGTCGAAGTTACCCAACTGAACCGGAAGTTCGGCCAGATCACCGTGGTGGACAAGGTTACCTTTGACATTGCGGTCTATCCCATTGCCAGCTTTCCGGAATGGTTGTGGATCTTTGCCGCCGTCAACCCCGGGGCCTACGCGGTGGCGGCGCTCAAATCGGTCCTGTTCAAGGCCGAGGGGCTCGCAACCATCTGTATGGCACGTTAATAATATGGATGGGCACTAACTCACGATTCTTCCTGATGGTAAGGCACCACCAGCACCGGCACCGGGGCGTGCCGAACAACCAGTTCGGTGGTGCGCCCCAGCACTTTGTCTTGTTCGAATGGTTTTAGGTGGGCCCCCAGGACAATGAGATCGCAATTTTGCTGTTTGGCCAAACGAATAGCCTCGGCCGCTGCCGTACCCGTGCGCACGACAGGATTAAAATCAAGGGAAACGTCGGCTGTTTTCCGAATCCAGGCCGCCAACTCTTCCTCATCTGCTGCGGCAGCAGATTCCAGAGTTCGCAAAACCGTCAAACGGGCTTTAAAACGCTTTGCGATGGCACCTGCCACCTGCAACGCTCGACCAGCGGCCATGGTGGAATTGCAAGGACACAGGAGGTGTCGGATGTCGGGTTTGGCCTCCGGCCGGGTTATGTCGATAAAGTCGTCCATTTTCTGGCGGATGACAAATACGGGCACGTTGGACCGATGCAGGATGCTTTCCGTGACCGATCCCAGCATCCAGCTTTTAAACCCGCTGTAACCATGCGTGCCCATCACAACCAGATCGGCCTTCTTCTCCTGCAAGGTTTGCATGATCGCTCCCGCTGGTTCCGCGTCGGTCACCTGATAATGCATACGAACCATGTTGCCACCGCCTTCGCCCAGGACGTTGCGGACGTGATTTTCAAGCGCACGCCGGCCAGAAGATTGGGCGTATTGAAGCTCCTCTAAAAGGCGATCCGTTAGCTCCCGCGATAAATAGCGGGGATATTCGAAGTGCATGCTATGCAAGATGGTCAAGGATGCATCAAAGAGGCGGGCGCCGACATGAGCGTATTTAAGGGACAGATCGGAAAGGGCGCTCATGTCTACAGGACAAAGGATTTCTCTGGGGCTGAAGAGCAGGCTGTCTTCCATCGGTGTTTCTCCTTATGTATCATATTAGGCTGTAGGAGCGCGGTGTTATGCACACGCATCAAGCATACCGGCCTAAATCCCTCGCCATGCCGCCACAGCAGCTGGGCTGCTGTTCGGGCTGATCCTTCGCTGCCCTGGCCGTTACAACAACGGCGCAAAAAGCCTGGCCACACTTTCTATGAGCCCGAACGAGCGTTTTGGTTTCAGTTCCCGGCTTGAGCAGTCCAGTTTTAACTCCCGCATCCATGACTCAACCTTCTTGATCACCTCCGGATCGTAGACACATAAAGCAATTTCGTAGTTCAACAACATGCTGCGCATGTCCATGTTGGCCGATCCCACCATCGCGATCGAATCGTCAACTAGAATCGCTTTTGCGTGCAGCATACGCGGCTCGTATAACCATAAAGAGCCACCGGCTTCCTGAATCCGCGCCAAATAGCCCTCGCGGACAATATCCGCCAAACGATGATTGGACTTTTTCGGCAGGATAATGGAGACTTCCACCTTGCGGCAGACAGCGATGCACAGGGCCTCCAACATCAATTCATCCGGAACGAAATAGGGCGTGACAATCCAGATGCGCCGCTGTGCCCTGAACATCTCGACCAGGATCGCATTGCGCAGTGAATCGTTGCGGACATCAGGCCCGCTTGCAACAAGCTGGGTCAGTCCGTTGATGTCCGAACGGTCCGGGAGGTCCGGAGTTCTTGTGTGGCCAGCGGCTGAAGGAGTTTCGAGGGGGGATTTACTTGAAAACGCCCAATCCGACCTGAAAACCTGCCAGATATGCTCAACCACCGGTCCCTGGACCGTTAACGACAGATCGCGCCATCGGCCAGGGGTATCCCGCGGTCCCATGTATTCCAGCGCAAGGTTCATTCCGCCGATCACTGCTGTGTGATTGTCGCAAATGAGCATTTTTCGATGATTGCGCAGATTGGCTCTTCCTCGAAAAGGCAGATGAAGCATCGGCATAAAGAAGGCCACCTGACCGCCGGCCTCCAGCAGCGGCGACAGGAACGCTCTGGATATTCTTACCGTTCCCAACGCATCGAGCAGGAGATAAATGTTCAGCCCTTGGGCGGCTTTGCGTGCAAGGGCCTGCACAATGGCTTTACCGGTTTCATCTTTTCCCAGGATGAACGTAGCGATGCAGATGGCGTGGCGAGCATTGCTGATAAGCGCCAGGATGGTTTGAAACGCCTGCTTGCCATTTGGCAGAAGGGTGATGCGGTTGTCCGCCGCGGCTGGGAAAATGCCGCTGTCCGGTTCCAATACGCGTACATTGCTGATTTGAGGATCTTCATGAGCCCTCCGCGTGTTCTGGGCAAGATCCGGTTTTCCCCCGGCCTTGCTGATCATTTTCCGTCCACCGAACATTATGTAAAGGGGAACACCAAGATAGGGGATAAAAATAACGGCCATCAGCCAGGCCAGCGTACTGGTTGGCGGTCTACGCTCCCTTAGAATGTGGGAAAGCAGCGCCAGGGCCAGAATAAATCCGACCGTCGGTAAGAGATGGACGAGCAGCCAGCGCAGAAACATACCTTTACAATCCTTAAGGAAACGAAACATATAAAGAAGGCAACTGGAAAAAAGCTGCAAATCAAATAACGAAGGCATGCTATGACAGCAAGAATTTTCTTAGATTCCGTCCAGAGTGTTGCTTGCCGGCGACCATTTCAGTGCGTTTGCGTTTGATCCAAAAGCACTGAGCGACGTATGGAGATCTGATTGAACCTCACCACCCTGAGCCTGCTCAGCCTGATGTTCAAACGCACGTTGTCTTAGGAGGCGGACTGGGCAAGAGTTGGCGGAGATGATCAGACCAGCCATCATAAAAGACCTGGAGGGCCTGCTGGCCGATCTGGCCTTTCCCAAGTCATAGGTGCCGGATCCGCCCGCTTGGAAGATATTCGACGCATATGACTTTGACGGGGTCTTGGTCGGCAGGACCATATGAGGAAGGATAATCTTCAGATCAAGCGCCAGGCGACAAGACAATCCACTTGCGATTATTGCGGGCAATCCATTAAACTATTTTCACTGATCCTGCCGCCTTTGCCTATTCCCCCTCTGGCCTGAAAGCGATTTGAATTCCAAGAATCCCCGTTCCCAGCCGAACATGCTGATCCCATGCGACGATGTAGCTGAAGGAAAGTGGCCGAAGCCGTGGGCAGCGCCGGCTGCAGATCAAGGCGGCTGATATAGGGTCAGGTGGTCCCGGATAGAAACAAAGGCGTTTGACCCTAAAACAAGGCGCACAGCATGATCCGATCGGCGGATATCTCCCTGCGCAACAAAGTGTTCCTGATTGTCGGAACAGCCCTTTTGTTCCAGGTGATCACCGCCCTGGCAAGCCTTTATTACCTCAACAAAAACCAGCGTCACCTGGAAATTATTGTGGATCGGGAAGCCGAGGCCATCAAGCTCGCCGTTCGCATCAACAGCCGCTTCCGCGAGCTGGTCATCGCCGAGAAAAACATGATCATGACCCGGTCGGTGGTGGATACGTCTTCCTATGCCGCCGCGTTTGACAAGGACCGGGGCGATCTGGAAGAATTCCTAGACGAGCTGCGCCGGATCATCGTTCCCGAAGCCAAAAAGGGACTGGCCGGTTTCGAGGCAGCCTACCGGGATTACCTGGCCACACACCAGCGCATCCGCGAGCTGGTGGGAAACAGCCAGATCGATGAAGCCATCCGGTTCAGCACCGGAACCGCCCGCGATTACCGGTACAAGGCCCGCGAAGCGCTCAACCGCCTGGTCGGGCAGCTGGAGGCATCGCTGGTGCGCCGCGAAAGTGAGAGCCGGTCCGCGGTGCACATTTCCCTGTACGCCATCACCACCCTTCTGGCGGTCATGCTGGTGGTCTTGGCCACCCTGGCGCTGGTGGTCACGCGAGTGCTGGCCAGACGGCTGGACCGCCTGGTTGAGGCCACCCATGCCATTGCCGGCGGCAATCTGGACGCCCCCATGGCGGCGGCCGGCCGGGACGAGGTCGGCAAGCTGGCCTCCGCCATCCAAGCGATGCAGGCCGCCCTCAGGCAGACCCGGGAACAGGTCACACGCCAGAACTGGATCAGGGAAGGCCAGACGCGTCTCAACGACCGCCTGCGCGGCGACAAGGCCGTGGAGACCCTGGCCGGCGACATCGTGGCGGCCCTGGCCGAGCACATCGGCGCCCAGGTGGGGGCGCTGTTCCTGGCGCAGGACAAGGTCCTGAAACTGCTGGGGCGCTACGCCTACCGCAAGCACGACAACGTGCCGGAGCAATTCGCCTTGGGCGAAGGCCTCGTGGGCCAGGCGGCAGCGGACTAAAAGGTGCTCTTGCTGGACGACGTGCCCGCGGACTACGTAATGGTGGGCTCCGCCGTGGGTCAAAGTGTCCCCAGGAACATCGTGGCAATGCCGCTCCTTTTTGAAGGCCAGGTCAAGGGGGTGGTGGAACTCGCTGCCCTGCAACCTTTTTCCCAAAACCAGCGAGAATTTCTGGATCGGGTTGGCGAGGGCATTGCCATCACCCTCCAGGCGGCCCAGGCCAGAGCACGCCTGGGGCAATTGCTCCAGGAGACCCGTCGGCAGGCCGAGGTGCTCCAGATTCAGCAGGAAGAGCTCGAGACTGCCAACGAGGAGCTGGAAGAGCAGACCCAGCGCCTGGAAGCCTCCGAGGAAAGGCTCAAGGTGCAGCAGGAGGCGCTGCAGGCCGCCAACGAAACGCTGGAAGAGAAGAACGAGATGTTGGAGGTGCAGCGTCGCCGCGTCGAACAGGCGCGCCGTGACCTGGAGGCCAAGGCCGCCGAACTGGCCCAGGCCAGTGACTACAAATCCCAATTTCTGGCCAACATGTCTCACGAGCTGCGCAGCCCGCTGAACAGCCTTCTGCTGTTGGCTCAAGGTCTTGCCGAAAACCAGGAGGGCAACCTCACCGACGAGCAGGTCGCTTCGGCCAAGGTCATCCACGCCAGCGGCACCGATCTGCTTGGCCTGATCAACGATATCCTGGACCTTTCCAAAATCGAGGCCGGCCGGATCGATCTGCACATGGACACCGCCCGAGTGGCCGAGATGGCCGAGGACGTGCGCAGGATCTTTCGGCACCTGGCCGAGGCCAAGGGCCTGACCCTGGAGGTCCGGGTGGCGGCCGCAGCGCCAGAGGCCATCGCCACCGACGTCGGGCGCTGCGAACAAATCATCCGCAACCTGGTTTCCAACGCCATCAAGTTCACCGAGACCGGCGGGGTTACCGTGACCTTCGGGCCACCGGCCCCGGGCTGCGATCTGTCGCGCGGTGGCCTGGATCCGGCCCACACCTTGGGAATCGCTGTCCAGGATTCGGGCGTCGGTATCGCGGCCGAGGACCAGCAGATGATTTTCCAAGCCTTCCGGCAAGTGGACGGTGGGACCAGCCGCAGGCACGGCGAAACCGGCCTGGGGCTCGCCATCGCCAGGCATCTGGCCGGTCTGCTGGACGGGGAGATCCAGGTGGCCAGCGCGCTGGGCGAAGGTTCGACTTTCACCCTCTACCTGCCCATCGAGGGGTGCGGGCCGCAAAAGACGGTCCCTGGGCCAGCGGCCGGGCAGCCGGCCCCGGCTGCCGAGGCGCGCGGGCCCACGTCTATCCCCGATGACCGCCAAAACCTTACGCCGGGGGACCGGCTCATTCTCGTCATCGAGGACGATCCGATCTTTGCCGGGGTGTTGCGCGACACCTGCCACGCCCGTGGCCTGAAGTGCCTGGCGGTCCCTACGGCGGAGGCGGGCCAGGCGCTGGCCGCCGCGCATCTGCCCGACGGCATCATCCTGGACATCCGCCTTCCGGGCATGGACGGTTGGACCCTGCTGGGCGCGCTCAAGGACGACATCCGCACCCGGTATATCCCCGTGCATGTCATCTCGGTGGAAGAGGCGGCCACCGAATCCCTGCGCAAAGGGGCCATTGCCCACGCCATCAAGCCGCTCAGCCGGCAAGCCCTGGAACAGGCCTTCACGCGGATCGAGGAGACCGCTACCCAGCAGACCCGGCGTGTGCTGATCGTGGAAGATGACGAGGCCGTGCGCTGCAAGGTGAAGCAACTCATCGGCAACGGCGATGTCCAGGTGGACGAGGCGGGCAGGCGGCGCGCAGGCCCTTGCGGCGTTGCGCCACACGCGCTATGGCTGCCTGGTGCTCGATTTGCACCTGCCGGACATGGACGGTGGGGCCCTGCTCAAGCGGGCCGAGGACCAGGGGCTGGTGCTGCCGCCGGTGATCGTGCACACCGCCCGGGATCTCACCGAACAGGAAGAGCGGGATTTGCGCGAGCGCGCCGAATCCATCGTGATCAAGGATGTGCGTTCCCAGGAGCGGCTGCTCGACGAGGTGTCGCTTTTTCTGCATCGCACCCTCAAGAATATGCCGGAAGGCAAGGCGCGCATGATCCGCGATCTGCACGAGACCGACAGTCTGCTCAAGGACAAGCAGGTCCTGGTTGTTGACGACGACATGCGGGCCACCTTTGCCATCTCGCGCCTGCTTGCCCAGCGTGGCCTGCAGCCGTTGAAAGCCGAGAGCGGGGAAAGGGCCCTGCGCCTGCTCGACCAGGAGCCGGCGGTGGATCTGGTGCTCATGGACATCATGATGCCTGGGATGGATGGCTATGAGACCATAATCGAGGAGATAGAGATCGACCTGCTGCTGGAGGCGCTCCACCGGGTCTATGGCTACGATTTCCGGTCCTACGCCCGGGCCTCTGTGGAACGACGCACGTGCCAGTTTCTTGCAACCAGCGGATGCACAACTGTCTCCGAGCTGATGGGCCGGGTACTGCGCGACAAAGTGCTGTTCGCCAGACTGGTACAACATTTTTCCATCTCTGTCACCGAGATGTTCCGGGATCCATTTGTCTACCAGATGATCCGCAGCGAGGTGGTGCCCATGCTGCGCACCTGGCCTTACGTGAAGATCTGGCACGCTGGCTGCGCCACAGGCGAAGAGGCTTACTCCCTGGCCATTGTGCTCAAGGAAGAAGGTCTGTATGACCGCGCGACCATCTTTGCCACGGATTTCAACGACGCCGCCTTGGAGAAGGCCAAGGCCGGGATTTATGCCATCGACAAGGTTCAAGAGGCCACCCGCAACTACCACAAGGCCGGCGGCCGTGCCTCATTCGCGGAATACTACCACGCGCGGTATGATGCGGCAGCCCTGGACAACGCGCTGAAGACACACCTGACTTTCGCCAATCATAACTTGGTTTGCGACGGGGTTTTTGGCGAGATGCACCTTGTTTTCTGCCGCAATGTGCTCATCTACTTCGACCGCGATTTGAAGAACCGCGCCCTGTGGCTGTTTACCGAAAGCCTGGTGCACGGGGGCTTTCTGTGCCTGGGCACCCGGGAAGACCTGCGCTTTAGCGAGGTCGAGGAAAAGTATGAAATCGTGAACCGCGAAACGAAAATCTACAAAAAAACGGCTATCGCAGCGCATCACGCACAAGCGGGACACGCATTGGAATGAAAGATGAACTGAACCCGGAACAGATCCCCGCACCCGGCGCTGCATTATGCACTGTGGTGGTGGGTGCTTCGGCAGGGGGCGGCCAAGCACTGGCCGCAATTCTTTCCCTGCTGACCGGGGCCAGCAACGACGGCACCCAGGGCCTGCGCACGGTCAAGGCGTCGGGCGGCGCTACGCTGGTGCAGGACCCGGCCACAGCGCCGTATCCAGTGATGCCCCGGTCGGCCGTGGATGCCGGCGTGGCGGACCAGGTGATGCCCCTTGAAGGCATCGGCCGGCTGCTGACCAAACTGAGCCGGTAGACCACCATACCCAACGACAGAAAAACAGGAAGGTCAAAGAAAAAGGCAGGCTGAGCATGGAAACAATCACCATCAAACCAGACCCGGGGGCGGGAACCGGCGCCGGAGACGTGATGAATCCGTCCGATTTAAGCTTGCCCTTGCCGCGGCAGGCGA
>Ga0316577_10000747_pt1 | contig 13944 bp, 14 predicted proteins | sample S5NA_FD_203073 | JGI IMG/M metagenome (GOLD analysis project Ga0316577, IMG submission 203073) | Rhizosphere microbial communities from salt marsh grasses in Alabama, United States - S5-7_050615r2r1 | ecosystem: Host-associated > Plants > Roots > Rhizosphere | place: USA: Alabama | collected... | reverse complement strand
GCAGGCCGCCGGCGTCGAGGTGGAGGACGGTGCCGTGGAGGATGTCGGCCTCGGGCGCGAGCAGCATCTCGACGGCCCAGACGAGCTCGTCGACGCGGGGCAGCCGCCCGAGCGGGACCTTGGCCTGGTACTCGTTCCACACCTCGTCGACGGGGCGGCTGCGCTCGGCCGCGATCCGCTCGGCGATCCGGCGCAGCCGCGGCGTGTCCATCGGCCCGGGGACCAGCGTGTGCACGGTGATGCCGTCGGACCCGTGGTTCAGCGCGACCTGCTTCATGAGGTTCACCAGCCCCGCGTTGACCCCGCCCGGCCCGGCCTCGTCACGGCCCGGCTCGAGCCCCAGCGTCCCGGCGATCGCGACGAACCTCGACCCCGGCCCCATCGCCTCGCGAACCGCGTGGAGCAGCCGCAGCACGCCGGCCATCTTCACCTGGGCGCCGGCCGCGAGCAGGTCCGGGTCGACGGTCTCGACCGACCCCGTCACCGGCAGCCCGGCGGCGAGCACCGCCATCCGCACCCGTCCACGCAGCGCCGACCTGATGGCGTCGGTGGCCGTGTTGCTGCCGATGTCGGCGGCACAGGGCACGACGTCGCCGTCGACGCCGGCCGCCAGCGCCGCGAGCGCGTCGGCGTCACGGGCCACCGCCACCACCCGCATCCCCCGTGCCGCGAGCGCGCGCACCAGTGCCGCACCGACGGTGCCCGTGGCCCCGACGACGACGGCGTCCTCGCGCTCCGGGCTCACCCGTGCAGCTCCGCGTCGGCGAGCCGGGCCCCGGCGACGAGCGACCGGAGCTTCTCCCACACGACCGAGTCCGGGATCTCCGGCGCGAACGACGCCCGCGACGAGAACCCGCAGTCGGTGCCGGCGATGACGCGCTCGCGGCCGACGAGCGACACGTAGCGCAGCAGCTGGTCCGCCACCATCTGCGGGTGCTCCACGTAGGGCGAGGCGTGCCCGATGAGCCCGGGGATGATGACCTTGTCGTCCGGCAGGGGCAGGTCCTCCCAGATCCGCCACTCGTGGGCGTGCCGTGGGTTGGCCGCCTCGAAGGAGTACGCCCCGGCGTCGATCCGGAGCATGTACGGCGCGATCTCGGCGAGGTCGAGGTCGTGCACCCGCGGGCCGGCGTTGAGGCCGTAGCAGGTGTGCAGCCGGATCCGGTCCGCCGGGATGCCGCGGATCGAGTGGTTGACGATCTCGATGTGCTCCTCGGCCTCGCGGCGCCGGTCGTCGGGGTCCGTGCCCGGGCCACCGGTGAGGATCTCGATGAGCCACGGGTCGTCGATCTGGAGCAGCAGGCCGCTCCCGACGATGGCGAGGTACTCCTCCCGCAGCGCCTCGGCGACCGCCTCGAGGTACTCGCGGTCGGAGGAGTAGTAGCGGTTGACCCCGAACCCGCGCGGGCTCGTCGACGGGATGAACGCCTCGGTGACGTCGACCCCCTCGAGGGCCGCCTTCATGTTCGCGATGTCGGCGGCCACCTGGTCGTGGCCGCGGTAGGACACCGGTCCGGTGCACGCCATCGCACGCAACGGGACGACGGTCTCCTCGTACTTGCTGAAGTACCGCTCGTAGAAGTCGGGGAAGGCCTCGGTCTCGCGGGTCCACGACGGCGGCAGCACCGGCTCGCCCTCCTCGGCGGAGTACCCGTCGAGCCGCTCGACGACGTAGGTGAAGAAGCTCGCCTTGCCCTGCTCGCCGTCGTCGACGACGTCGAGCCCGACCTCGGCCTGGTGCCGCACCGTGTCGGCGACGGCCTCGGTGACGGCGTCGTCGAAGGCCTCGTGGTCGTAGGGCCGCCCGTGCTCCTTCTCGCGCATGATCTCGAGCAGGGGACGCGGTCGCGCCAGGCTGCCGCAGTGGGTGGTGAGGACGCGGTCGGTGCTGCGCTGCACGGGCTCTCCTGGGTCTGGGGGCTGGGACGGGTCACTCGGATGCGGCCGTGGCGTGCGCGTCGAGCCCGATCCGGGCACGCAGCGCGGCCACCGACCCCTGCGGGTCGCGGACGTCGAACCAGTGGCTCTGCATGCCCACCGCCTCGGCGCCGCGGCAGTTGACGTGCATGTCGTCGACGAAGACGGCCGAGGGGGCCTGCGCCCCGAGCACGTCGAGGACGTGGCGGAACGCCTCGGGCGCGGGCTTGCGCACGCCGATCGTCTCGACGTCGACGACGGCGTCGAAGAGGTCGCGGTGCGGCCACGACTCCCACCAGCGCGCGCCGAGCCACGCGGTCGCGTCGTTGGTGAGCACCGCCTGCCGCAACGGCGAGGCCGCGACGTCCCGGATGAGCGCCCAGACCTCCGGGCGGTCCTCGACCTCCCAGTCGGGGTCGTGGCGGGGGTCGTAGTCGATGTCCTCGTCGGCGAGCCGGTCGAGGACGCGGGCGAGGTACTCGCGCTCGGGCACCTCGCCGGCGTCCATCGCCACGTAGTCGGGGTCGGGGACCTCCCCGGTGGGGCCGAGCGCCATCCGGCCCACGGGCCAGCCGCGGGCACGTCCCACGTCGAGGAGCACCTCGGTGAAGTAGCGCCGGAAGATGCCACCCATGTCCCAGACGACGACCCCGATGCCGCTCATGCGCCCCGCTCCCAGTCACGGGCGTGGGCGAGAAGACGCTCGCGCATCGACATCGGCGGCGCCGGGTCGGGCACCTCGACGAGGACCTCGCCGGTGGCGGTGACCTCGACCGGGTAGGAGGGCAGCGTGCCGCGCCCGCCGAGGTGGCGGCCCGTGGCCAGGTCGTACTGCCAGAAGTGTTGCGGGCAGGTGAGCCGGCCACCCTGCACCCGGCCGCCGGCGAGCTCGGACTCGCGGTGGAGGCAGCGGTTGCGGAAGGCGACGACGCCGTCGGCGGTGCGGACGACGACGACGCTCCCGTCACCGACGCTCGTGCAGCGGTCGGTGGGGAGCCCCCCGACCGGCCCTGCGGACACCCTCACGCGCCGGCCGCCTCCTCCTGCGCGGCGGCGGCCCGCTCCGCCTTGACCTCGGCGATCGGCCGACCGCCGACGGCGTACTGGTGGTCCTCCATCTCCGTGACGATGACACGCACGGTCCCGATGGGCGCGTCGATGGCGTCGGCGATGGCGTGCGACACGGCCCGCGTCATGTCCTGGATCTTCTCGGGCGGGCGCCCCTTCATCAGGGTGATCGTCACGATCGGCACGGCTGCTCCTCACGGGGCTCGGCGTGGTCGGTACCGGAGCGCACGGCGCGCAGCCGGCAGGAGCCGAGGCGGTCCACCTCGACCGCCACCATCATCCCCTCGGTCAGGTCGACGGGCGGGGTGAGCCCACCGGAGATGACGACCGAGCCGGCGGGAAGGGGGCGACCGCACGCGCCCACCATCCACGCGACCGCCTCGGCAGGGTCGCCATGGGCCGCGGCACCCGCGGCGGTGTGCGCCAGGGCGCCGTCGACCGTGACGACGCAGCCGAGCAGGCGCAGGTCGGCACCCTCCAGCGCGGCCACCGGCACGGGTTCGCCGAGCACGACCTTCCCGGCGGAGGAGTCGTCCGCGATGTTGTCGGCGGCCGCGAAGCGGAATCCGGTGTAGCGGGAGTCCACGACCTCGAGGCACGGGGCCAGGGCCGCGGTGGCCGCGAGCACGTCCGCGGCGGTGACGCCCGGGCCGTCGAGGTCGTGGCCGAGGACGAACGCGATCTCCGGCTCGACCTTGGGGTGGATGAGGGCGTCGAGGTCGACGTCCCCACCGGCGAGGACCATCGCGTCGGTGAGCCAGCCGTAGTTGGGGTGGTCCACCCCCATCGCCCGACGCATCGCCTCGGAGGTGAAGCCGAGCTTGCCGCCGACGACCCGCTCGCCGGCCTCCTCGCGCAGCGCGATCCCCCGCGCCTGCACGGCGTAGGCGGTCTCCTCGTCCAGCCCCCCGGCACGCTCGGTGAACGGTGACACGGTCGTGCGGTGCCGGCGGGCCTCGTGCAGCTCGACGGCCATCGCCGGCACGTCGGGGACGCTCACCGGTGTCGCCACTCGTCGTCGCCCGGTCTCAGGAGGCATGGTCGACGCCTCGGCCGGAGTGCCCGAGCCGCCGGCTCGCGACGGCGGCGGCCTCCACGACCGCCTGGCGGATGGCGGTGAGGTCGTGGTCCATCCGCGCGCTCGGCCCGACGACCGAGAGTGCGGCCACGACGTGGCCGGTGACGTCGCGGACCGGGGCCCCGATGGAGGTGGCGCCCACCTCTGACTCGTCGACGTTGTGGGCCCAGCCCCGGGTTCGGATCCGGGTGAGCTGGCGGCGCAGCACCGCGGGGTCCGTGACGGTGTTGACGGTCGTCGCCGGGAGCTCCCAACCCGCGAGGGTGCGGTCGAGGACGGCGGGCTCGAGGTGGGCCAGCAGCACCTTGCCCGTGCTCGTCGAGTGCGCCCAGTTGCGGCGTCCGATCTCGAGGAACATCCGCAGCGAGTGCATGCTCTGCAGCCGCTCGACGTAGACGACCTCGCGTCCGTCGAGCACGGCGAGCTGGGTGGTCTCGCCGACGCGGTTGCGCAGCACGGTCATCGGCGGCAGCACGGCCTCGGAGAGGTCGTAGCCGGCCGAGGAGGCCGCGACGAGGTCGTAGACGGCCAGGCCCAGCCGGTAACGGCCGGTCTCGGGGTCCTGCTCGACGAGGTTCTCGGCGCGCAGCGTGCGGAGCAGCCGGTGCACCGTGGAGGTCGTGAGGTCGAGGGTGCGGGCCAGCTCGGTGACGCCGTAGTCGCGTCGCCTGGACGAGAACGCCTTGAGGACGCGGACGGCGTTGCGGACGCTGCCGAGGGACTCAGCCACGGCCGGTCCCGCGGACGACGTCGAGCAGCGTGCGTCTCAGCTCGACGGGGTCGGGTCGCTGCTGGGCGGCGAGCCTCTCGACCCGGTCGTCCCACGGCGCCACCCGTCGGGCGACCTCGGTCGCGAGGAGCGCCTGGGCCCGGGGCAGCCCGGCGGCGGCCGCGCCCTCCATCTCGTCGACGAGCGCCTCGGCCCCTCGCGAGCCGGCCCGGATGCTCTCGAAGTCGCGGACGTCCGACAGGTGGTCCATCGCGAGGCCGGCGCCGGCGTGGCCGGCCTGGTGGCCGCTCAGCTCGGCCCCGGGCTGGACGACGAGGTGGTAGACGACGGTGCTCACCCCGAGGATGCGGCGCACCTGCTCGTACGCGGGGCCGGCGGACTCGTCGACCATCCCGAGGGCCGGGATGACGACGGGGTCGAAGAAGCGCAGCGTCCAGCGCATCCCCTCGACACCGTCCTCGAGCGCGACCTCCTGGCCGGTCGGCGGGGCCAGGAGGTCGGTCGTGGCGATGACGTGGAGGTTGCGCGCCCCGGCGGCGAGCACGGTGACGTCGTCGCGGTAGAGCAGCAGGCGGCCCCGCACCGCGGGGGGCTGGCCGGCGGCGCCGCTCGCGTACGCCTGGTGCACGCTGCGGACGTAGTCGGCCATCGCCGAGCGCATCCCCGCGGCCTTCCTGACCCCCTCGGGTGCCTCCCGGGACTCGCCGTCCGACTCCGTCGTCACGCCCCGACCCTAGGAGCCGCCAGAGCGGCCGGACACCAGGTTTCCCGCCATGCGGGACGACCCGTTGCGCTCCGCGGGATGGGCCGGCGCCTCTCGGACGTCCGCAGGCGACGCATCCAGACGCTGCGGCCGGGCCCGCGCCCCGGGCGGGGGGTCTTCCTTCCCGCTCCGCGGGACGTGCGTTCCCACCCGGCGCGGCGCGTGTCAGCGTTCCGTGCATGGGAATCCTCCGGCTGAGCCACGTGGACATCACGGTGCCCGACATGGACCTCGCCCGGGCCTACTACACCGGTGTCATGGGGATGGACCTCACCGAGGACACCGGTGACCGGGCCTTCTTCAAGTGCTGGGACGAGGAGGACCACCACTCGCTCGCGGTGCGCTACGACCCCCGGGTCGGCATGGACCGCTACGCCTTCAAGGTCGAGCACGAGGACGACCTCGACGACCTCGAGCGCAAGGTCGAGCAGTACGGCTTCCCGGTCCACCGGATCTCGCGAGGCGAGGAAGTCGGCCAGGGGGAGTCGATCCGGTTCGAGACGCCGTCCGGCCACGAGATGGAGCTCGTCTTCGACGTCGAGCGCGTCGGTGGCCGGACGAGCAAGCTCAACCCCGAGATCCCGATGGACCTCGTCGGCATCGCCCCGCCGCGGATGGACCACCTGCTCATCAACGCCGAGGAGGTGGGCGAGTCCGCCAAGTTCCTCATGGACGTGCTCGGGTTCCGGATGACCGAGCAGCTCGTCGGGGGCGACGGCCACCAGATCGGGGTCTGGATGGAGCGCTCCCACTCCCCGCACGACATCGCCGTCGTCAACGGCCCCAACGGGGCGCTGCACCACTTCGCGTACTGGCTCGACGACTGGGACCACGTCCGCCGTTCGGCCGACATCCTCGCCTACAACGCGATCCAGATCGACGTCGGGCCGACCCGCCACGGGGTCACGCGGGGCAACACCATCTACTTCTTCGACCCGATGGGCACCCGCAACGAGGTCTTCACCGGCGGCTACCGCCCGGACCCGGACTTCCCGACCATCACCTGGACCGAGGACAACATCGGCCAGGCCGTCTTCTACTACGAGGGCGAGGTCAACGACCGCTTCGTCAGCGTCCACACGTAGACCACCGAACGAGAGAGACGACCGCCCATGGGGATCCTGCGGCTCAGCCACGTCGAGGTGCGCTGCCCCGACCTCGAGCTGTCCACGGCCTACTACACCGAGGTCGTGGGCCTCATCGAGACGGCCAGCACCGACGACGCCGTCTACCTCAAGGGCTGGGACGAGCAGCAGCACCACTCCCTGATCCTGCGCTACGCGCCCACGTACGGCGTCGAGCTCATCGGCTTCAAGGTCGCCGAGGCCTCCGACCTCGACGAGCTGGCCGCGGCGATCGAGGGGTACGGCATCGCGACCACGCGCTTCGCCGCCGGCGAGCTCGGCCCGGGCTCGGGCGACACGGTGCGCTTCACGACCCGCAGCGGGCACGTCACCGAGCTGGTCCACGCGATGGAGCAGATCGGCAACGCCCTGCCGCTGCACAACCCACCCCCCGAGCCACAGGGGCTGTCCGGCATGCACCCGCCGCGCCTGGACCACGTCTTCCTCATGTGCGAGGACGTCGACGAGACGACCCGCTTCTACACCGAGGTCCTCGGCTTCCGCCTCACCGAGCAGATCATGGCCGACGACGGCCACCAGCTCGCGACCTTCCTCGAGCGCACCCACACCGCGCACGACATCGCCTTCATCACCGGTCCCAACGGCGCGTTCCACCACGTCGCCTACTGGGTCGACGACTGGAACGACCTGCGCCGCTCCGCCGACATCGCCGCCTACCACGGTGTCCGCATCGACGCCGGGCCGACACGGCACGGGGCCACCCGGGGCTGGGGCCTGTACTTCTTCGACCCCGCCGGCAACCGCAACGAGGTCTACACCGGCGGGTACTGGGCCGACCCGGACCGCGAGCCGATCACCTGGACCGAGGCGCAGATGGGCCGCGCCGTCTTCTACTACGAGGGGGTCGTCGACCAGGACTTCCTCACGGTGCACTCATGAGCGACCCGACGAGCCCCGAGCCCACGGCCCCCGGCCGTCACGGCCTCCCGACCACGCAGCGGGTCGACCCCCCGCGCTACCTCGCCACCTACCTCGACCGCCAGGCGAAGGCTGCCCCGGCGCCGGAGGAGCGCGACGACCGCTCCGAGTCCACCCCGCTCTACCTGCGCCGCTTCCGCGAACGCCGGACACAGCCGAAGACCGGGCCGCAGGCGCTCCCGCCGCTCCACGAGCGGGTCGGCTTGGGCGTGCAGCGGGCGATGTCGGAGGACAACCGCACCAAGGAGATCTCGGCGCCGCCGCAGGCCCGCAAGAAGGTCATCGCCGACGTCTACCTCATCCGCCACGGCGAGACCCAGGGCTACTCCACCGAGTCCGGGCTGACCCCGCTCGGCAACTGGCAGGCGCACACGTACGGGCACACCGTGTCCAAGCGGGTCTCCCCGGGCGAGACCCTCGTCGTGCGCCACGCCGACACCAACCGGGCCCGCGAGACGGCGCAGAACATCACCCGCGGCCTCCAGGACGGCCTGGCGATGTTCGAGAAGGACGTCAAGGTCTTCGAGCCCGAGCCGATGGAGGAGTTCCGCAACTTCGGCGTCGCCACCCCCGACGGCGTCCGCGACGTCACCGCGGCCTTCCGCCGGTACTACTCGACCCTCGAGGAGTTCGAGCGGACCGCGCTCGGCGACCGCCCGATGTGGCTCGTCGAGATCGACCGGTTCTGGCGCACCCAGCAGGGTGGGGCCGACCCCATCCAGCACTGGCTGCAGATCCCGATGCTCCACTTCGAGCCCCCGGTGATGTGCGTGCGCCGCTTCTGGACCGGGATCCAGCGCCTCGCGGCCGAGCACCCCGGCGCGCGGATGCTCGTCGCCACGCACTCCGGGCCGATCCGGGCCTTCGCCATCACCGCCCTGGGCTACGACCCCGGGGAGCCGTACAACACCGAGCACGTCCGCGTGAAGGTGTTCGAGGGCGGCACCGAGGCGATGGTCTCCTACCGCAACCGCGTCCAGGAGATCCACGTCCCCGAGATCACCGCGCTGCCGACGTGGCAGCAGGGCGAGCACTGGGTCCCGCCGGGGACCGGGGTCTGAGTGTCGAGGTGCAGGGATGTGCCGGAGCTGTCCGACCGTGACCGAGGAGGAGTGGGCGCAGTTCACGGCCGTGCCCACCGGCGAGAAGGAGGCCAGGATGCCTGAGGCGCCAGTGTCGTCGCCGTACATCGTCTGGTTCGAGGACTACACCGAGGACGACCGCCCGCGCGTGGGCGGGAAGAACGCCTCGCTGGGCTCGATGACCACTGCGGGGCTGCCGGTGCCGCCGGGCTTCGCGATCACCACCGACGCCTTCGAGACGCTGCGGGCCGACCCCGTGCTCGTCGACGTGGTCCGGACCCAGGTGGCGTCGCACGACGCCGACGACCCGCACAAGCTCCGCCGGGTCTCGGCGACGATCCGCTCGGCCATCGAGGAGCACCCGATCCCGGACGACGTCGAGCAGGCCATCCGGTCCGCCTACCAGGCCTTCTCCGACCGCTGCGGGCTCGAGGCCGTCGGCGTCGCGGTCCGCTCGTCGGCCACCGCCGAGGACCAGCCGGACGCCTCGTTCGCCGGCCAGCAGGACACCTTCCTCTGGATCGAGGGTGCCGACGCCGTGATCGAGCACGTGCGCCGGTGCTGGTCGTCGGTGTTCACCGACCGGGCCATCGCCTACCGGCACACGATGGGCTACCCCGACAGCGGCATCTCGATGTCGGTCGGCATCCAGAAGATGGTCGACCCGCGCGCATCCGGCGTCGCGTTCACGCTCAACCCGACGACCGGGGACCGGTCCCAGGTGGCCATCGACGCCTCGTGGGGCCTCGGGGAGGCGGTCGTCTCCGGTGAGGTCACGCCCGACAACTTCCTCGTCGACAAGGTGCTGCGCACCGTGATCGAGCGGAAGATCTCCGACAAGCACATCGAGTACCGGCACGACGGGATCGGGGTCAGCCCCTGCCCCGTCGAGGACGAGCGGCGCACCCAGCCGTGCCTCACCGACGAGGAGATCCTCTACGTCGCGACCATGGCCCGCCGGGCCGAGAAGCACTACGGCGTCCCCCAGGACGTCGAGTGGGCCCTCGACAAGGACCTCCCTGCCGGCGAGAACGTCATCCTCCTCCAGGCCCGGCCGGAGACGGTCTGGTCCAAGAAGCCGCGCGAGTCGGTGAGCCACGGCAAGTACGACCCGATGGCCTCGATCGTCTCGACCCTCAACGCGCCGATCCACAAGAAGTAGCCCCTCCACCCGACCCCGCCTCACCACCCCACCAGCAGGACACGCGCCCCCCGGCGCAAGGCACGGCAAAGGAGCCAGCCGATGACCGAGAACCGCTTCCCGAGCCCGTTCGAGCTCGAGGTGCCCGAGGGCGCCGAGGGATGGGAGGAGCTCTACCCCTACTCCGTGCTCTTCTCGGAGGGGCGGAGGGAGTACGAGGACTCGCAGTTCTGGTTCATGGACTCCATGCACTGGGGCTGGGCGATGTCGCCGTGGGACTGTGACCACCTCATGTACGCGATCGCGTCGCTGAGCCAGTACAACTCGCGGCACTACCTCGTGCCCCCCGCCAACGGCATCAACTTCCGGGTGCACCTGGGCTACCCGTACTTCTCGCCGATGACGATCGACGACGGCGCCGTCGTCGAGAGCCGGGTGCCCCAGTTCATGGAGCGGGCCGGTCACTACTTCATGAACTGGGACGATCTCTACGAGAACTGGCTCGTCAAGGTCAAGGAGAACATCGCGGCGCTCGAGGCCATCGACTTCTCCCCGCTGCCCGAGGTCGAGGACCTCGAGGTCGTCACGTCCGGGCGCGGGGTGGGGAGCGGCTGGGACCTGCAGGAGCAGTACCACCGCTTCCAGGACCTCGCCCAGAAGATCTGGCAGTACCACTTCGAGTTCCTCAACCTCGGCTACGCCGCCTACCTCGACTTCTTCGGCTTCTGCAAGCAGGCCTTCCCGTCGATCCCGGACCTGGCCATCGCCAAGATGGTCGCCGGTATCGAGGTCGACCTCTTCCGCCCGAACGAGGAGCTGAAGAAGCTCGCCCACACGGCGATCGAGCTCGGGGTGGCAGGCGCGTTCGCGAACCCGCAGGACGTCGACGGCGTGCACGCGGCGCTCGACAGCGACGCCGGCCGGCAGTGGCTGGCCGCCTGGACCGAGGTCGAGGAGCCCTGGTTCAACTTCTCCAGCGGCACCGGCTTCTACTGGTACGACAAGACCTGGCGCCAGGACCGCTCGGTGCCCTACGCCTTCATCGCGGAATACATCTCCAAGCTGCAGAGCGGTCAGGACATCTCCCGCCCGATCGACGAGATCCGCGCCGAGCGCGACCGGATCGTCTCGGAGTACTCCGAGCTGCTCGCCTCCGACGAGGACCGTGAGGCCTTCAACGGCAAGCTCGGGCTGGCCCGCACGGTGTTCCCCTACGTCGAGAACCACAACTTCTACATCGAGCACTGGTCGATGTCGATCTTCTGGAAGAAGTCCCGCGAGCTCGGCGCGATGCTCGTCAAGGAGGGCTTCTTCAGCGACGAGTCGGACATCTACTTCGTCCGCCGCGAGGAGATGGACACCCTCCTGTTCGACCTCTACTCGGCGTGGGCGGTCGGTGCCGAGCCGGCCGGCCCGCACTACTGGCCGGAGAAGATCGCGAAGCGCCGCAGGATCGTCGACGCGCTCGAGGCGAGCAAGCCCCCGAAGGCCCTCGGCCCGCCCCCGTCCGTGGTCACCGAGCCGTTCACCATCATGCTCTGGGGCATCACCACCGACGCGATCGACATGTGGCTCTCGCCCGACGACGACAGTGGCGTGGTCTCCGGGATGGCCGCCTCCCCGGGCGTCGCCGAGGGCCCGGCGCGCATCGTTGTCGACGCCGAGGACATCGGCGACGTGCAGGAGGGCGAGATCCTCGTCGCGCCGATCACGGCGCCGTCGTGGGCCCCGGTGTTCTCCAAGATCAAGGCCACGGTCACCGACATCGGCGGGCTGATGTCGCACGCGGCCATCGTGTGCCGGGAGTACGGCGTGCCCGCGGTCACCGGCACCGGCAAGGCGACGGAGTCGATCCAGACCGGTGACATGATCAGGGTCGACGGCAACTCCGGCAAGGTCACCCGGCTCTGAGCAGCCGGGGGAGCACGGCAGGACGACAGGAGGAACCATGCTCAAGCAGGAGCTCAACGAGCAGCTGACCCAGGTGGGTCCGGGGACGCCGATGGGCGAGCTGCTGCGCCGCTACTGGTACCCGGTGGCGTTCGTCCGGGAGCTCGACGAGTGGCCGATCAAGAAGGTGCGGCTGCTCGGCGAGAACTTCGCGCTGTGGAAGCAGCCCAGCGGACGCTACGGGATCATGCAGGAGTGGTGCCCCCACCGTCGGGCCTCGATGGTCTACGGCGTCGTCGAGGAGGAGGGCCTGCGGTGTGGCTACCACGGCTGGCTCTTCGACGAGGGCGGCCAGTGCCTCGACCAGCCGGCCGAGCCCGAGGGCTCGACGTTCGCCAGCCGGGTCACGGCGTTCGCCGGCAAGGCCGAGGAGATGGGCGGCATGGTGTGGGCCTACATCGGCCCGGACCCGGCTCCCGAGCTGCCCCGCTTCGACGTCTACGTCGACAAGGGCTTCAAGGACGTCGGCTGGACCGTGCTGCCGTGCAACTGGCTGCAGATCATGGAGAACTCGGTCGACCCGCACCACGTGGAGTGGCTGCACGGCCGGTACTTCAAGTTCCTCGGCGAGCAGCAGGGCTTCCTCGCCCCGCCCGGGTTCCAGAAGAAGCACCTCAAGGTGGCCTTCGACGACATGGAGTGGGGCATCCTCAAGCGCCGTGTCCTCGAGGGCAACAGCGAGGAGAACGACGACTGGGCGGTCGGTCACCCGCTCGTCTTCCCGTACTGCATGCGGGTCGGCGGCGCCGGGATCGAGCAGATGCAGATCCGCGTGCCCATCGACGACACCCACACGTGGACGGCGTTCTTCTCGAGCCACCAGCCCCCGGGGATGGACACCTTCCCGGAGCAGGTGTACCCGGTGGACTACGAGTTCGAGTGGCTCGACGAGAACGGCGAGCACATCGTCGACTACATCGAGGGCCAGGACATCATGGCCTGGGTGACCCAGGGCGACATCAACGACCGCACGGCCGAGCACCTCGGCAAGTCCGACATCGGTGTCATCCAGCTGCGGAAGATGTTCCGCGAGCAGATGGCGCTCGTCGCCGAGGGCAAGGACCCGACGGTCGGGTTCACCCGCGAGAAGCACGACCGCATCGGACTGCCGTGCGAGAAGGACAAGTTCGGTGTCGACTACACCGAGTTCGCCCTCTCGTGGATCTCCGGCGGGTCGGGTCGGTACTCACCGGCGATGGACACGATCAAGAAGCTGTACCTCGAGGCCGCGGCGCTCCGCGGGGACACCTCGTGGACGGTGGCCCGGGCCGACGAGCTCATCGAGAACTCCGCGGCCGAGGTGGCGCGGCGCAAGCGCCTCGCGGCCCGGGACGAACGGTGAGTGGTGGTCGCCCCACCCATGACGGCGCGCCGCGGGCGTCGAGCACCCTGCCGGCGCCGCGGTTCCGCCGTGACCCGCAGTGGAGCAACCACGTCGAGCTCGAGGCGCCCGTCGCCGACCGCCGGCTCAGCGGCGGTCACTGGTGGGACCCGGACCGGATCGCGCACGTGAACGACGCGCCGAACCACTGCCCCGCGTGCGGCTCGGGCCTGGACGGCCCGGGCTCGCTCGCGGTGGAGTACTGGGAGGGCGACAACCGCACCTTCCACACCCGCTGCGGCGAGTGCGGCTGGAGCGGGGACATCACCAAGATCGAGCGGATGATCGGGCACGAGGCCCCGCATGACTGAGGCGACGTCGGTCGTGCTGTTCGACTTCGGTGGCGTCGTCATCCGCACACCGTTCGAGCTGCACGGGTTCGACTGGCGCGGCCCCTTCGACCCGGGGTCGGACCCACTGTGGGAGCAGTCGCAGCGCGGTGAGATCACCGAGCGCGAGTACTGGCACCGTCGGGCCTCGGCGTACCACCCCGACGCCCAGGACCCGACGCACGCGTTCATGCGCGACCTCTACGAGCAGGACGAGGCGGTCATCGTCCGGCCCGAGGTGCTCGCGCTGCTGGCGTCGCTCGAGGACGCCGGGCTGCGCCGGGCGGTGCTCACCAACGACCTCGCGGCGTTCCACCCGCAGGAGTGGATCGACCGGATGACGGTGGTCCGTCGCTTCGACCCCGTGGTCGACCTCTCGCACGTCGGTGTCCTCAAGCCGCAGCCGGAGGCCTTCGAGCACGCGCTCAAGGAGCTGGGCCTC
>Ga0316577_10000744_pt1 | contig 13965 bp, 11 predicted proteins | sample S5NA_FD_203073 | JGI IMG/M metagenome (GOLD analysis project Ga0316577, IMG submission 203073) | Rhizosphere microbial communities from salt marsh grasses in Alabama, United States - S5-7_050615r2r1 | ecosystem: Host-associated > Plants > Roots > Rhizosphere | place: USA: Alabama | collected... | reverse complement strand
GGGGGGGCACTTCGCGCGTGGGGGGCCGCTTGGGGGGTGGGGGGGGGGGGGGGGGCCGGGCATCCACCTCAGCCGGCCCAGAAGGCGCCGGCGCGTCAGGAGAAGGAGAGCCGCCAGCAGGTTCGGATTGTCGAGAACCCCCTTTCCGGCATTCTCCAGGAGCTCGTGCCAGGGGTACCAGGTCAGGGAGGAGCGGGGCGCGTCGGACGCCTCATCGGGAGGCGGAGCCGGCGCCGCCCACACTTCCATCAGGGGCCGGCCCTCCCTGGGATCAGTGGTCCCGAGCCTGACCAGCTCCAGATCCTCGTGCCCGGTGAGGTCGGCCAGGAGAGCCCGGGCGGCGTCCTCCCCGGAGCCCCGGAAGGTCGGAATGGTGAGGATCTCTCCGCGCCGGACCAGGCCCAGACCACCCTCCCGGAAGAGAGCCAGGGCCAGGCTCAATGCATACGGAGACAGCTCCGAATCCCCTGAACCGCCCTCCATTGCCAGGATCCGATGAGCCCTCTGGAGCGTGCTGAGGCCATCGGGGAAGAGGTGATATTGGTCCCGAAGCGCCCGGGCGATATCCTGGATCGACGGTCCTCCCCCTCTTCTCCGGCGAATCCTTATCTCATGGAACACGGAGGAGGACCTTCCGGCCTGGACGGTGATCCGATCGAAAAAGAGGAGGAGGACCGGGTTTCGGAGGATCCGGGTCCGAAGGGCTCGGCCCAGGCGCTGTATGTCCAGTGCGATCAGGGGCCTGAGCTCCCGAGGGTCCACGCACTTCTTGATCTGGGCCGCTGCCTCGGAGTCGCCCCTCAGGGTCTCGAAGACCCCCGTCCCGACGGCGGAGGCCGTGAGCCGGGACCGGGACGTGATCCCCTCCGAATCGGGACCCTCACCGACGGTGACCACCACCGAAGGCTCCTCACCCTCCCCCTGCCGAAGCTTGCAGGTCATACCTCGTCGTCGGAGGGTCTGGTCCGGAGTGTCGAAGTAGGTCTCCCGGAGCAGCCTTATCCGGGGCGGACCCGCATTGACCCCCAGGGGTCGCTCCCCAGAGGCCAACCGGACGAGTAGCTCCGAGGACGGCACGAGAAGGTTGAGCTCGACTTCCTGGATCATGGGCGCCCCTCTCCCTCGGGTGCTCCTGCCGAGTACCGGGTCACCCGTCCCTTCTTCCCCTGACCCTCGTCGGCCAGAAGGAGGGATCCGTCGGCCAGGAAGGTGATTCCCTCGGGCTGCGGGTGGGTCTTCCGGTGAAGCTCCCGCCCAGCCAGAAGCGCTCCCTGAGGGCTGAGCTCGAGAATCGCCTCTTCCTGGGCGGAGATGAGAATCAGCCTCCCCGTTTCCGGGTGCACTTCGATGCCGGACGGGTGGAAGGAATCCTTGAGATCGAGCTCCTTCAGGACTTCCAAGGGGAGGAACACCCTGGGAACCGCGGTGGTTCGCATGGAGTCCAGCTCCACCGAGAAGACCACGAGATGGTCTTTCAGCTCTCTGGCTCTGGTTACCTTGCAGGGGAGGAGAAGGGATCGGCTGCCAGGGTCGAAGGCCAGCCCCTCGATCTCACAGAAGCGGCCCAGGTTCGTCTCGTGCACCCTGTACGACAACGCGGAGCCGTCCTCCCCCTCCGTCGTTTCCAACAGCTCTCCGGCAGAGGTGACCAGAAAGAGGCGCTCCTCAACCGCGGCAATCCCTTCGAAGTCTCCTGCTACGCCCCCGATCCCTGCGGAGAAGGCCTTGAGGACCGAGCCGGTGGCAGGGTCCAGCTCATAGATCACGGCTCGCTCGTCATCGTGCGCCAGGACTCGACCCCCGGCGGTCACGGTCAGACCCGAGATCTCTTCGAGAGAGCGTGGAAGCTTCTCCTGGACTCCACCGTCCTTGGAGAAGTCGAACGCATCGAGAACGCTCGATGGGGCCTGGGCCGCGATGACCCAGCCCCCGGAGAGCAGGGCGAGGGTCATCGCGGGTGAGATGCGACGCGCGAGCCGGCGCCTCATGAACGCCGGGCCCGGGCTTCGGGGAGTGGGATCCGTGGTCATCGGTCGATGCCGAGCCCCTCCAGCGAGCGATACTCCGCGGCCAGGACCTGTCTTCCCGGAGCGCTCTGGAGGAGCTCCAGGAGACGGGAGGGCGACTCGCCCTTCTTGAGGCGGACCAGGTATTCCAGTGCGGAGGTGGTGCCGGCACCGGGCAGGATCTCGGCCAACTCCCAGCGCCTCGCCTTCTGGGCCAGGATCTCATCCACCAGGGCCTGGGCCCCCACCAGCTGCTCGGCGTGAATGATCAGGAGACAGTTCAGGCGGTCTCTCTTCCTCACCTTTGCCTCCGCCTTGAGATACCGGTCCATCCGGGCGACCCGCGTGGCCACGTCCCGGATCTCTTCCTGGGTCATCGCTTCCAGCAACTGGCTATCCCCGACGGAGAGTGCCGTGGCGGCCGAGCCCGGCCCCGCCAATACGTCGCCGAGGCTCATCGCGCCGGTTCGGCTCCGTTGGTCGGCGTAGATATTCCCGAAGTTGGACCACCAGAGGTAGAGAATCACCCCGTTGAAGATCACGGAGAGGATCGCGGCCACCCCCAGGGCCCACGCACCGGAGGCCAGTCCGACGCCGATGGCGAGGAACACATACACCGCGTCTTTGGTGTCTTTAAGGGTGCTGCGGAACCGAACCGCCGCCGCGGCACCGGCGAGGGAGAAGGCCAGGGCGAGGTTGAACTGGACGATGAAGACGATTCCCGCCACCGCGATGGGCAGGATGAGCATGGCCTGCACCACCGATTCGTCGTAGCCCCGCCTCTGCTTGGTAAGGAGGTAGACCCACGCCACGGGGATCATCAGGGCGAGGGCACCCAGCAGGGAGATTGCCGCGAGCATGGCGAAGACCCTGCCGGCGTTCTCACCCTGACCGAGCGTCGCCATGGGGGTGCTGTTGAGAGCATCCGGGACGAGGGAATCGTTGAGGGATGTGCCCACCGGCTGCGCTCGCGAGAGCCTCTCGAATCCACCGAACACGACCTCGTGGAAGACCGGGAAGTTGCGTGCCAGGACGTATGCGGCGGCAAAGAGCGCCACATAGTACAGCGCGATCCGCCACAGGCCGGTGAGTGGACCCCGGACCTTCATCCTCCTGTCGTTGTCGGGGAAGCGATTCTCAGCCAAGCTTCCACTCTCCTCTCCACGGGTACGTCGGAGTAACCATCCCCTGATGTTCAGCCATGATCATCGCCAGGAGGGCCGAAGGAAGCGCCGGGGGTCACATCAACTTCACGAGGGAAGAACCACCCCCGATGCCGCCGTGGACCGATCGATTTGGAACGGGATCGCTGGCACAATGATTCAATGAAGACGGTCCCCATGGCAAGCCAGTCGGCTTCGACGCCTCTCCCCTGCCCCCCGAATATATCGACATCCCTGATTGCTGAAATGGGAACCGGGTGTCGAGCGTAGAGAATTTTGAGGACGGCACGAGCCGTCGACAGGCAACTGGAGCCCAGGCATGAGCATCGAATACCGGGTCGATAACCTCCTCCGCGCCGCCGCCAGGGCGGAACGGGAGGGAAACGCCCGCCTGGCCGCCATCCTGAGAAAGATGGCTGAGGAGCTCGGTCCGCCGGAGCTCGGCCTCGTCCTGTCGAAGACCCCCGCGTCCCCCTCCTGATCTCGTCAGTCTGGGGAAACCGCGCCAACCGCGGCCCCCGCCTTCCCCTTTCCCGCCCGGATGTTGAGCATCTCCACGAAGATGGAGAAGCCCATGGCGAAGTAGAGGTATCCCTTGGGGATGTGTTGCCCAAGGCCTTCTGCCACCAGGGCCATCCCGATGAGGAGAAGAAAGCTCGACGCCAGCATCTTCACAGTCGGGTGCCTGTGGATGAATCTGCTGATGCCTTCCGCGGAGAGCATCATCACCCCCACGGCCAGGACGATGGCGATGACGACGATGTTGTCGATACCGAGAGCGATCTCGAGGACCGTCAGGGTCGCCAGGGCGATCCAGGCCTCGGGTGTGGCGATCCATTCCATGGATGGGGCCTCGCCTGTGCTTCGGTATGCAGGGAAAAACGCCGCGAAAGGTGCATTCGTGCCGGGAGGAACGGAAGGGGAGACGTCGGGAGGGTGCCCCGACCTCGCCTACTACTCCCACCGGAGGGCCACGATGGGATCCACCCGCGAGGCTTTCCGGGCTGGGAGAAGGGTGGCCGTGAACCCCGCGCCGAAGAGGATTAGGGCCACGGCGAGGAAGGTGGGCAGGTGGAAGGGGCTCACCCCATAGAGGAAGAAGGAGAGCCCACGAGTGACTCCCAGGGAGGCGATGAACCCGATGCCCACCCCCAGTGCCGCCAGAGCCCCACCCTGCCTCAGCATCAGCGTGAGGACCGCACCCGAGTCAGCGCCCAGTGCCATGCGGATCCCCACTTCCTGGACCCGCCGGCTCACCGTGTACGCCATCACGCCGTACACCCCCACCACGGCCAAGGAGAGGGCCACCACCGCCAGGACTCCCATGATCTTGGCCATGATCGTCTCTCCTCCCATTTCGTCCTTCAGCACTTCGGTCAAGGTCTGAACGTTGTATGCGGGCTGGTCTGGATCCACCGACAGGATCGTCTCCCTCACCGGTGCCACGTGAGAAATGGGGTCTCCAGCCACCTTGACCGTGAGGGCGAGGTGGCGGGAAGGTCCGGCATAGGCCGGCAGGTAGACCATGATGGGGGCCTCGTCGTTTGGGCCGAAGGCGCGGACGTTTCCCACCACCCCGACGATCTCCTTCTCCCCGGACACGAACTCCACCCGCTTCCCGATGGGGTCTTCCTCGGGCCAATGCTGGGCCGCGAAGGCCTCGTTGACGAGGACCACCGGGACGGCCGCGTCGTCGTCGGTGTCCTCCAGGAACCTTCCCGCTACCAGGGGGATCCCCATCGCTTCGAAGTACCCGGGGGTAACGATGCGGAATGAGACGACGGGCTGGCGGCCCTCTTCCGGCGGATCCTGATCCGGGATCGAGTAGAAGGTGGCGTCGTTTCCCCGCATGGGAAGAGTCTGGGCCAGGCCGGCTCGCTGGACGCCGGGAATCGCCTCGATCCGGCCCAGCAGGTTCTGCTCGAAGGCCACGATCTCCTGGTCGGTGCCATAGCGTGCCTCCGGGAGGATCATCTCCATGGTGAGGACCGGGTCGGGGTCTATTCCCATGTCTACGCTTCTGATCCGCAGGAAGGACTCCACCAGGAGGGCGGATGAGACCAGGAGCACCATGGCCAGGGCCACTTCCGTCACCACGAGCCCTTTTCTCAGCCGTCCCCCTCTCGCGCCTGTCGATCCCCTGGACCCTTCCGACAAGCTGCTGCGGATCTCCGATGCAGCGGTCTGAAGGGCGGGCGCCAGGCCAAAGAGAAGGCCGGAGAGGAGCGTGATGCCCGCCGTGAACGCCAGGACCCGCCCGCTCAGCCTGATCTGGTCCACCAGGAGGAAATCGCTGGGCATGATGGACACCAGGCCTCTGACGCCCAGGACCCCGAGGCCGATACCGAGCACGCCACCCAGGATGGCCAGGAGCAGGCTCTCCGTCATCAACTGCCGGATGAGGCGACCCCGCTGGGCGCCCAGGGCCCCCCGGAGAGCGAGCTCGGTTTCCCTGCCCGCGCCCTTGGCCAGAAGGAGGTTCGCCACGTTGGCGCAGGCGATGAGCAGCACGAGGAGGACGGCCACGGTGGAGATCATACTCCCGCTTCGAAAGCCTTCGTCGAACCATGCGTCCCGGATGGTCTCGAGCCTGGCACCGTTCCCCACGCTGGTCTCCGGATAGGCCTGAGCGATCCTCCGCTCCAGCTGGTCGATCTCCGCCCGGGCCTGGTCGAGGTCGAACCCGTCTCTGATCCGCCCCAGCGTCCAGAGGTAATGGGAATTCCGTGCTTCCTCGCCGGTGATCCCGAGGGGGAGGATGACCTCGGGCTGGTTGTAGCCGAACTGAAACCGGGGGGGGAGGATCCCAACGATGGTGTAGGGGGCACCGTCCAACAGAACGGTCTGCCCCACGATATCGGGCTGGGAGCCGAACAGTCGCTCCCACACGCCGTGCCCCAGGAGGACCACCTGGGCGCCCCCGGCCCGTTCGTCTTCGGGGGCGAAGGAACGACCCATCACCGGCCTCTCTCCCAACACCTGGAGGAAGTTCCATGAGGCCTGGTAACCCGAGAGTCGTTCGGGAGTCCCTTCTGCGGAGAGGTTCACCCCCGTTCCCCGGAAGGCTGCAAGATCCATCGTGCGGGAGGCCTCCCGCCAATCGAGGAAGTCCGGCATCGCGTTGGAAACGCTGTTCCAGCCCCGCTCCTGATTCGTCGTCCAGGCGAACACCAGACGCTCTGATTCATGGTAGGGAAGGGGGCGGATCATGAAGATGTCCACCGCGCTGAAGATGGCGGCGTTGGCGCCGATGCCGATACCCAGGGAGAGGGCGGCCACGAGGGTGAGGAGCGGACTCTTACGAAGCGCCCGTACGGCGAACTTCAGGTCCTGGATGAAGGAATCCATGGAGGAGAGGGCTCCTGGTCCGGAAGACGCTTGGACTGTCGCCACCCATACGGTCGGCGGACCCGGAAGGGTTTCAACCCCTGGGACGGGGGTTGGATCCATGACCCGGCCCGGGATTCGCCACCTCCATCCCGCAGGGGGAGAGGGCCCCAGATTCGGGGAACTTCTATCGGACGGAACAGGGCGAGGGTACGTTACGTACTGAGAAGAAACCCGGGCGTTTCCGGGCCCCGGGGGGTTCCCGGCCGGCCCCTGTCCGTCCGAGAGAAAAGGAAGCAGAGACGGCCTTGTTCGACCTCCGAACCCTCCTCCAGGAAGTGGGACGCCGGCATGTGGCAAGGGTGGCGGTGCTGTACTCGGCCGTCGCCTTCGGCATTCTGGAGGCCGCGGACATCATCATTCCCGCCCTGGGCCTCCAGGAATGGACCATTCGCTGGGTGATCGCATTGGCTCTCATCGGATTCCCCGTCACCCTCGTCCTGGCCTGGATCTTCGACTTCACCCCGTCGGGAGTGGTTCGCACACAGACGCTGGAACCCGGAGAAGAGGGGAGGGTGGGCCACAGGCGCACCAACACGCCCTTCGTGTCCGCGGTTCTTCTTCTCTTCAGCGGCGCCCTGGTGGCCATCGCGGCGTACTTCGCCTTCGAGTGGTCGGTGTCCTCCACTGCCTCCGGTGCCGATCCCGCCGTCCAACCGGCCTCGGAGTTGAATCCCCTCCGGGTCGCGGTGCTGCCGTTCGCCGACCTGGACGGCACGGACGAGAGCGGATTCCTCGCCAACGGGATTCACGACGACATCCTGAATCATCTGGCCAAGATCGATACCCTGCAGGTCATTTCCCGTACCACGGTCCTCCAATACCGCGACACCGAGAAGCCCGCCGGGGTCATCGGACAGGAGCTCGGGGCCGGTTCCATCCTGGAAGGAAGCGTCCGGCGTCAGGGCAACCGGATCCGGGTAGTGGCTCAGCTCATCGACGCGAGGACCGACAACCACCTGTGGTCCCAGGACTACGACAGGGACCAGGAAGACATCTTCCAGGTTCAGAGTGAGATCGCGCAGGAGATCGCCCGGGCCCTCCAGTTGGAGCTCACCTCCGCGGAGATGGAGGAGTTGGCGGTTCCCACCGTCGTCACCGGGCCCGCCTACAACGCCTACGCGGAGGGAATCACCCACTGGGATCTCCGAGAGAGCCGGATGAGCGCCGTCAGGGCAGCGGAGCTCTTCCAGGAGGCCACGGAGCTCGCGCCCGATTTCGCCCAGGCCCACGCCGCGCTGTCCCAGGCCCGGATGTGGCTCTTCTGGAACTTCCCCGGATCCCAGGACCAGGCGGAGCTTGCCCGGGAGGCGCTGGACCGGGCCCTCGATCTGGCTCCGAATGCGGTGGAGACCCTCCTGGCCCAGGGGTTTTTCTATTTCTACGGCCGGGGAGATGCCCAGGAGGCGCTTCGCTCTTTCAGACAAGCTCAGAGGCTCAAACCCAGCGACGCCGACGTCATCAGCGCCATCGGCTTGATCCTCCGGGGGCAAGGGGAGTGGGACGCAGCAGTGGAGAAGTTCCAGGAAGCGAGGAGTCTGGACCCACGTTCCTACAACCTCAACTACACTCTGGCGGAGACCCTCCTTCGGATGCGTCGCTACGAAGACGCGCAGAGCGCCTACGACCTGGCGGCGAGGCTCGCCCCGGAAGTCCCCGCCGTTCACCGGGACGGCTTGCGGGTCCGGTTGGTGATGACCGGTGACACCGTGGCGGCTCGGGAGTACCTGGAGGCGCTTCCCCGGAATCTCAATCCCTCCATCGTGAGCCTGTTGGAGGCCGATCTCGCCTACTACCGGGGGGACTTCCAGCGGGCGCTGGGGGCCCAGGGGGCTCAGGGGCCTCGCGGCGGCCGCTCCCACGAAAGACTGGCCATCCTCTACCACCTCATGGGCAACAAGGCCCTCAGCAACGCCCATGCCGATTCTCTTCGAGCAGCGAGCCAGGCTGTTCTGGACGAGGCCGCCGCCAACCCGGGACCGGACCAGACCGGCGTGAAGGCCCGTGCTCATGCCAAGCTCGGGATCGCGTACGCTCTCCTGGGTCAGGGATTCGCCGCGCTGACGGAGGGATTCACGGCGGTGTCCAGCCTCCCGGTCACGGTGGACGCCTACGAGGGTGGGAACCACCTTCGGGACCTTGCGCTCGCCATGACCCTCATGGGAGAGACGGAGCTGGCCCTGGAGCAGATAGAGACGGCCCTGTCCATACCCTCCCCTCTGACCCGAGCCGATCTGGTCCTGGATCCTGTCTTCCGGCCCCTTCGAGACGATGCCCGTTTTCAGGAGCTTCTGGAAACCGTCCGATAGGTCTTTTCAAACAATTGCAGCCGTCGGGGGATCAAAGGGTGTGAAGAACGACGAAACATCCTCCGGAGATGGAATGGGTGCTCTTCCGTTGGCAAAGGCCTCCCATGCGGGGTCCCAGGACTCGGTAAGCACCGAGACCCTCGTGGAATGGGCCCAAGGGGGTGACACCCATGCCTTCGAAGCGATCTACCGGCGGCTCGTGGGGCGCATCTACGCCCTTTGTCTGAGGATGTCCCGAGATCCCCAGAGAGCCGAGGAGCTCACTCAGGATGTGTTTGTCAGGGCGTGGGAGCGCATGGGGAGCTTTCGTGGAGACAGCAGGTTCACCACCTGGCTTCACAGACTGGCCGTGAACGTGGTGCTTCAGGCCGGCAGGACGAGGGGGCGGAGGGAATCCCGGGAACACCTGGTCGCGGATCCGGGGGAATACACGGCGAGGGTGGTTCGGGAGATGCCAGGGACCCGGGTGGATATCGAGAGGGCCATCGCTGCGCTCCCGGACGGTGCCAGAACGGTGCTCGTGCTCAGGGATATCGAGGGGTACAAATACGACGAAATCGCCGAGATCCAGGGTGTGGCCCTGGGCACGGTGAAGGCTCAGATCCACCGGGCCAGGAAGATGTTGAGGGAGGCATTGGGTTTATGAAACGGCACGCCAGCTTCGAAGAGCTCCAGGACTTTCAGGAGGGCCTCCTGCCGCCTGAGGAGAACGAAGCGGTTCGTGGCCACCTGGAGCACTGCTCCGCCTGCCGGAGGGACCTGGAGGCTCTTTCGGATCTTCTGAGGAGGATGGGCGATCTCCCCCGGGAAGCCGAGCCTTCCCGGGATCTCTGGCCGCAGATCGAATGGCGGATCGGAAGGGAGGCCGGTGCGGTTCGGGGGGCGGAGGGGCCCGGGCCCTCGGACGTGAAGCGCCGGCGGCAGATCACGCTCCCTGCCTGGCAGCTTCTGGCCGCCAGCATCGCTTTGGCCCTGCTCTCCGGAGGTGTCGTCTGGGTGGCGCTATCGGGGGGACTCCGGGATTCCGGGCCCGTAGCCTCGGTGCCGGTGGACGTGTCCCTGGCGCAGCCGGCGGGATGGGAGACGGCACTGGACGAGTATCACGACGCCGTTTCAGACCTGGAAGAGGTGCTGGAGGTGGGGAGGGACGCGCTGGACCCGGAGACGATCAGGATCCTGGAAGAGAACCTCCAGGCCATCGACAATGCCATCAACGAGGCCCAGGCTGCCCTGGCACAGGATCCGGGTAGCAAGGTCCTCGGGCGCTTCCTGGCGGAGAACCTGAGGCGGAAGATCGACCTCCTCCACCGGGCGGCCGCCGCAGTTTACGCCAACACTTAGCAACGGCATCAGGGGAATACCATGCTCACCACCATCGTCATCGGCGCACTGAGCGCCGCAGCGCTGATTCAGCAGACCGACACCATCGTCGCCCTCGACGGTGCCTCTCGGCTGTCCCTGGAGAACTTCCGGGGGGAGGTCGTGGTCCGGACGTGGGATAGGGATGCCGTTCAGGTGAGGGCCCAGCACCCCGACTCCCGTTACATCGAGATCGACCGGCGGGGCAGCACCGTAAGCATCGAGGTGGGCAGGAATCGGGGGATGGGTATTGCCGGTTCCGTGGACTTCGATCTCACGGTGCCCAGGGGCTTGGATCTCTCCATCGAGGGGATGGCACTGGAGGTGGATATCGAAGGCACCGAGGGAGAAGTGGAGGTGAACACCGTCCACGGAAATATCACCCTCACGGGGGGACGGGGTAGCGTCTCCCTGGAGTCCGTCAACGGCGAGATCGTCGTGGACGGTGCCGAGGGGGACCTGGACGTGAGCGGGGTCGCCGGCGGTGTGACCATCCGGAACTCCTCCGGTGACATCTATGTGGAAGGGGTCGGTGGGTCCGTGACGCTTCAGGATGTGACGTCCCGGGACATCGAGGCCGGGACCGTGGGGGGGGCGCTTCGCTTCGAGGGAAGCATCATGGACGGGGGGATCTATAGCTTCGGGACGCACGGGGGGCAGATTTGGCTCTACCTCCCCGAAGCCATGAACGCACGGGTCGAGGCCGTAACGCTGGCGGGGAGCATCGAGGTTGACTATCCCGGGGCCCCTTCGGAGCCCACACGCGGCCATGAGATCCCGGGCCTGCGGGAGATGGAGGTCACCTTCGAGACCGGGACGGGTTCGGCCCGCGTCGAGGTGGAGACCTTCGGCGGCACGATCCACATTCTCCGGGCGGGAGGAGGGATGTAGCGGAGGGCCCGTGAAGGGATCGTCCAGGGCGGGGGCCGAAAGACTCCCCGCCTGAGATCCCCGGGCTCAGGGCGTTGGAACCGCGAGACCCGCCGGCGGGACATCCGCCGGCGGGTCTCGCTTGTGCAAGATCTGCCCCCATGCACGTCATTCCGGTCAGAAGCAGTCCGTTGTTTCCAACGCCGGAGGCGTGACCATGTCTGTTACAGAGTCCCGGCAAAGAGCTTGAAGGGGGATGAAGCGGCGATGTTGGTGAACGGGCGGCTCTTTCGGCTGAGGCAAGGGGTATGGAACGAAGTGGGGCTCACGAGCCTGTCCTGCCAGGAGCTGGAGAGGGTGCGCAGGCGATTCATCTGCGGAGATGGCGAAGCAAGGTGAGCGTTGATTGGGGAGAGGTCTACCGGTCCACCTTCCAGGAGTTGGTGAGATTCCTCCACCGGAAGGTCTGGGATGGCGAACGGGCCAGGGACCTGGCACAGGAGGTCTTCGTCCGGGCGCTCAGACACGACCCGGACCAGCCCAGAGCATGGGTCTTCAAGGTGGCCATGAACCTGGCCCGTGACGAAGCCCGGACGGTGCTCAGGAGGAAGCGCCACCTGGCCCTGCTGAAGAGTGAGTCGGAGGTGGGGGTGAAGGTGGCGACACCGGAGGACGAGCTGGCCTCGCAAGAGCGATGGGCCCAGGTGAGACGGGCGCTGGACGCGATATCGGACCGTGACCGGGAGGTCCTCCTCCTGTGGGACGCGGGTCTGAGTTATGGAGAGATTTCAGAGGTGATGGAGCTTTCACCGGGAGCCGTCGGGACGACCCTGGCCCGGGCCCGGAGACGGTTGGTGGAAGCCCACGGCCAGATGGAGCAGGAACATGCGGCACATAGCTGACGGTGAGCTCCACGCGTACCTGGATGGTGCTTTGAGCCATCTGCCCGAAGGGCGCGGGGACGAGGTCAGACGTCACCTGGAAGAGTGTTCTGTTTGTCGTGAGCGGTTGAGGGACGAGGAGGAGCTCCGTGCCCAGGCACGGGAGCTCCTGGCAGGGGCGGATCTCGAAGAGGTGCCTCTCCCTCCCTTCGAGGAGCTCCGGGCACGAGCCGCGGCTGCAGAAGACTCCCAGACCCCGGAGGGATCTCCCCCTCGCCGCCGGGGTCCGCTCCTGCAGTTTCCCCTGGCCTGGGCGGCTACGGTGGTCCTGGCCCTCGGAGTCGGTTGGATGGGTGGGGAGCTCTGGCGGAGTGGGCCTCGGGCAATCAGGGCAGTGCCGGAGATGCGTTTCGAGGACCGACGGAGCGAAGCCGACCTGGATTCCCCGCTGGGAGTGAACGTCCGGGATGACGTGGCGGGTGGGTCCCGAACCGCGTCCGATTCCCCCGCCGAAACCGGTGCCGACGCCCTCTCCGAAGGCGTAGCCGCAGAGCTCACGGGACCGGTGGAGGGAGGTCCGCCAGAGGCCGAGGTCAACCCCACCACCCCGGAATCCGCCCCGGCGGTCGTCGGTGGCCGGGGAGTGGCCGGTGAGCCCTCCGAAGAGAGGGAAAAGACCGCGGTCCAGGAGGTCCGGGCTCTGGGAGCCCGGGTGGGGGCCGTGCCTCCGACCCCTTCGGCGGCAGTAGTGTCTCCTGACATGCCCCCAGGCCGTGAGGCCATGGAGGACGAAGCAGACGCCCTGTTCAGCAGCCTCCCGGCCTCGGAGGAGACCTCCATGGCCGTGCCGGGGCTCGATCTCCTGGCCGTGGAGTGGGAAGAGTGGACGCCCGGTGAGCGGGCTCTCTACATCCGCCAGCTTCTGCCCATGGGCGATACCCTGGAGCTCCGGTATCTGGGGCTATTCATGGGCTCGGACCCGGAAGCCGCCAATACGCTCCTGACCCAGAGCCGGGCTCCCGAAGAGGCTTCCGAAGGACCGCTCTCCCCCAAGGTCATGGAGGCGTCTCTCCCGCCGGGTTGGAACCAGGTGGTGATGCGCTGGGGTCGGGGGTGGCTGGTGGCCCGGGCTCCCCTTTCCGTGGAATCGCTCCGAGGAATCCTGCGGGCCCTGCATTGATGTCCGCAGGCTCCGGGTCCCTCATCCCGGATGGACACCCACCGCGATCTCCCGGTAGCTTGATGCCCGGCCGGCTCACGCCTTCGGGGTGGGCCCTCCAGGCATCCCGTTCCGGAGGTGGACCATGCACAGCTCCATTCGGTTTCCTGCCCCGAGTCTCGCGGCGCTCGTGCTCCTGGCTCTGATCCTGATTCCCGGAGCCCTGCCAGCTCAGTCCTCGGAAGTGGCTCGGGCGGCCGCCTCCATCACGGAGGAGGATTTCTACAATCGGGTCGGGGTCATTGCCCACGATTCCATGATGGGACGGGACACCCCGAGTCCGGGCCTGGACATGACGGCCCGGTGGGTCGGCAACGAATTCCGTCGCTTCGGACTGAAGCCCGGAGGGGATGACGGGAGCTTTCTCCAGGAGTACGTGATTCAGCTGGTGGCTCCGGACTTCGAGAACTCCGTCATCCGGGTCTCGGGAGGATCGGAGTTGGCCTTCGGGAAAGACGTCATCGCGGCCTTCGGAACGCCCGCCGAGGAGGAGGTGGCCGGCGGAGTGGTCCTCCTGGCGGGTGGGGTCCTTCCGGAGGGCATCGGAGATGAGGAGATGAGGGGTCGCCATCTCATCCTCCTCCTTCCGGAGGACACAGCCGGTCAGAGCCAGCGGGCCCAGATGCGGATGCTGAACGACATCGTGGCCGCCGAGCCCGTCTCCATCATGCTCGTGAACCGCCAGAGCGACGCCGACTGGAACCAGGCGGCCGCCCTTCAAGGGCAGAGAACCCAGCCCAGGACCCCCTGGGAGAGCGGGAGCCGTGCATT
>Ga0316577_10000743_pt1 | contig 13970 bp, 16 predicted proteins | sample S5NA_FD_203073 | JGI IMG/M metagenome (GOLD analysis project Ga0316577, IMG submission 203073) | Rhizosphere microbial communities from salt marsh grasses in Alabama, United States - S5-7_050615r2r1 | ecosystem: Host-associated > Plants > Roots > Rhizosphere | place: USA: Alabama | collected... | reverse complement strand
GCGGCCACCATGGTGGCGGAATGGAGGAGGGCCGACACCGGGGTGGGGCCTTCCATGGCATCAGGCAGCCACACGTGAATGGGGAATTGGGCGCTTTTGCCGGCCACGCCACAGAAAATCAACAGGCTGGTCGTGGTCAGCAGCCACTGGGGCATGGTCTTTTTGACGGCCGCCAGATTGACGATATTGATGTCCAGGGTGCCGAAATATATCACCAGAAAGGCCAGGCCCATGAAAAAGCCGATGTCCCCGAAACGGGTGACCACAAAGGCCTTCTTACCGGCTTCCGAGGCCGAGAACTTCTCGTACCAGAAGCCGATCAACAGATAGGAGGACAGACCCACCAGTTCCCAGGAGATGAACAGTTGGAGCAAGCCGTTGGCCGACACCAAGCTGAGCATGGACATGCCGAACAGGGACAGATCGGCATAGTAGCGAGCAAACCCTGGGTCACCTTCCATGTAGCCGATGGAGTAAATCTGGATGAGCCAGGCGATGGTGGCGACGATGGTCAGCATCAACAGACTTACCGGGTCCAGGAGAAACCCGAAGGGCACCTTAAAGCCCTCGGAGGACACCAGCCACTCCACCTGGGTAATCAAGGGCTTGGCCAGGGAGACGTCCCGAATGGTTATGAACAGATACCAGGCCAGAATCAGAGGAATGGTGGAGCACACCAGGGAGATGGCCAGGGAGAGCTTGTGATTCCTCCAGGTAAAGATCATGATGATGGCAAAGGCCAACAATGGCAGGGTGACGATGGCAGTGCACATCAAGAAGATCGTGTCGACCGAGCCCATGTTTAACCCCTTAGCTCTGTGGCTTGTTCCGCGTTAATGGACTTGAGCTTCCGGTAGACCGCCATGATGATGCTCAGGGCAATGGCGGCCTCGGCTGCGGCCACCGCCATAATAAACAGGGCGATGACCTGACCCACCGCAGGATGAGGCGCCAGGAAGCGGTTAAAGGCCATGAAGTTGATGCTGGCGGCGTTGAGGAGCAGTTCCACGGAGATGAGCACCGCGATGAGATTGCGCCGGGACAGCACCCCGTAGAGGCCGATGCCGAACAGCACCAAGGCTATGAACAGGTAAGTCTCCAACTGGTTAAAAATCAGCATTGGTGACCTCGAACTCAGGAGCCGCGGCCGTTGCGGGCATTGACAATGGAGCCCAGCATGGCCACCAGCAAGAGGAGCGAGATGACCTCAAAGATGAGGACGTAGTTGGTCAACAAATAATGTCCGATGGTGGTGATGGACCAATCCTTACTACGCTCCGCCGCCGCAACCCACTGGGTTTTCAGGGTGAGGAGCGCCAAAAAGGCCAGGACCGCACCGGCTCCCAGCAGAGCCCCTAAGCGTTTGAGAAAGGAGCGGGGCGGTCCTGGTAGGTAAAGGGGCTGGGACAACATAATGGCAAAACAAATGGCTATACAGATGGCCCCCACGTAAATCAGGATTTCCATGAGAGCCACAAACGGGCTGTTAAGATACAGGAAGAGCCCGGCAACCCCAATGAGGGAGAGGGCCAGCCCCAGGACGTTGTGGAAAATATTGCGGGCGCCTACGGCGATGAGAGCCCCCAGAACGGTGATGCCGATGATCATCAGGAAGGCGCCGGTGGCCAATCCCTGGGCTGAGAAGAAGCTCACGTTCATTCCTTTACCTCCCCTTCAGCTTCGGCCCCCTCTTCGGTTTCAGCCGGGGGCTCCGGGATGGGAGTCATCGGCACTCCGGCCAGCTGCTGCTGCCGTTGAAACCTGGTCATTAAGTCGATGACCGAGTCCTCCCGGGTGTAACCCGCCAGGCGGTATTCATTGGACCACTCCAGGGCGTTGGTGGGACAAACATCGACACACAAGCCGCACAGGCTGCAGTACTGGTATTCGATGACGTACTGCCAGGGCACCTTTTTCTTTTTGTCCAGCTTGACACCCTTCACGGTGATGAGTTGGGAAGGGCAGGTGCGGGCGCATAGTTCACAGGCGATACAGGTGTGGGTGCCGGTTTCTTCATCCAGAGCCAGTTGGGTGTGACCCCGGTAGCGCGGGGTCATGGTGATTTTTTCCCGAGGGTACTGCACGGTGACGATGGGCTTGACAAAGTAGCGGATAGTCACCGACATCCCAGCCAGGAGGCTGTAGAAACCCACCAGAATGTCTTTGAAATAACTAACCATTGTCTCTCAACCTTAGGCCGTCACAAAATTACAGTTTCATAATGAACGCGGTTATGATCAGGTTGGCAAAGGCCAGGGGAATCAGTATCTTCCAGGCGAAAGTGATGAGCTGGTCGAAACGCACCCGGGGAAACGTCCACCGGAACCACATGATGAGAAAAATGACGAAATAGACCTTGAGGAGAAACCAGGCAATGCCCGGTAAAAAGGGTCCCTGCCAGCCCCCCAGGAAGAAGACGGTGGCGATGGCGGCCACAATGAACATGTTGGTATATTCCGCCAGAAAAAAGAGGGCGAAGCGCATGCCGGTATATTCCGTATGGAAACCGGCCACCAGTTCGCTTTCCGCTTCCGGGAGGTCGAAGGGTGCCCGGTTGGTCTCGGCGGTGGCGCAGGTGATATAAAGAATAAAGGCCACGGGCTGGACTAGCACAAACCAGTATTTGGATTGGGCATTGACGATATCCGCCAGGCTGAAAGACCCCACCATGATGATGATACTCATCAGGGTGATGAGCAGCGGAATCTCATAAGCCACGTTCTGGGCTACGGAGCGGATAGATCCGAAGACCGAGTACTTGTTATTGGAAGCCCAGCCGGCCATGAGGATGGCCAGTACCGTGAGGGAGGCGAAGGCCAGGATCAGCAGCACCCCGACGTTCATATCCCGAATGATGAGGGTCTGGGAAAAGGGAATCACCAGGAAGGAGAGGAGCACCGGCAGGAAGACCACGATGGGGGCCAGCAAAAATACCGGCCGGTCCACATCCCTGGGGGTGATGAGCTCTTTTCCCATGAGCTTCAGGGCATCGGCGATGGTCTGGATGGCGCCGTGCCAGCCCACCTCCATGGGGCCGGGCCGCAGCTGCATGTGGGCCGAGACCTTGCGTTCCATCCAGATGAGAAAGAGGGCGTTCACCGACACCAGCCCAATAACGGCGATGAGGCCGACGATCATGCCAAAAACGCTGACTGCAGCAGGTTGCGCCATAGTTTCCATATCTTGCCCGTCTTAGTTACCGGTCAATTTCCGGCACCACCACGTCGATGGAGCCGAGGATGGCCACCAAATCCGCCACCAGGGTATCCACGGCGATTTCCGGGAGAATACTCAAGTTGCCGAAAGAGGGGACCCGAAGTTTGATGCGATAGGGTTTGGGATTGCCTTCGCTGACGATGTAGCAGCCGAATTCTCCCCGGGCCGACTCCACCGCCATGTAAACCTCGCCCGCTGCGGGCTTGATGCGCTTGGGCACCTTCTCCGCCATGATGGGCCCGTTGGGGATTTTATCCAGGGCCTGCTCAATGATGCGCAGACTTTGCTCCATTTCCCGGAGGCGCACCAGGTACCGATCCATGACATCGCCCCGCTCGCCGATGGGAATTTCGAAATCGAAGCGGGGATAGACCGAGTAAGGTTCGCTCCGGCGGATATCAAAAGGAAGGCCGCTGCCCCGCACCATGGGGCCGGTGAGGCCATATCGGATGCACTGTTCCTGGGTGATGAGGCCGACGTCCCGGGTGCGATGGATGAAGATGACATTTTTGGTCACCAGGTTGTCGTAATCCACCCAGCGGCTGCGCAGACGCTGGATGAACTTGCGGCAGCCTTCGGTGAAATCGTCGTCAATATCCACCGGCACGCCGCCGAAGCGATAGAAACAGTAAGTCAGGCGGGAGCCCGTGAGGTAGTCCAGAAGATCTAGGGCATTCTCCCGGTCGTCGAAGCAATACAGGAAGGGCGTGAATGCGCCCAAGTCCAGAAGATAGGCCCCCACCCACAAGAGGTGGCTGGTAATCCGATTGAGTTCGGCGGTAATAACCCGGACGAATTCACCCCGCTCCGGGACCTCGAGGCCGATGAGCTTTTCCACCGCCATGCAATAACCTTGGTTGTAAGCCAGGGCGTGGAGGTAGTCTACCCGGCCCATATTGGGCAGGAACTGAGGGTAGGTGCGGTTTTCCGCCATGTGTTCGTGGCCCCGGTGGCCGTAGCCGATGTCCGGGTCCGCCTTGGTGATGAACTCGCCCTCCATTTCGAGCTCCACCCGGAGCACCCCGTGGGTACTGGGATGCTGGGGGCCCAGATTGAGGACGTAGGTTTTTTCTTCTATTCCACGCTCAAGCATCGGCCGAACTCGCTTCAAATTTTTTCAGCAAGGGGTGAAAATCGGCTTCAAAGGGCAACAGAATTCGCCTCAGATCGGGATGATCGGTGAAGCGAACCCCGTACAGGTCATAGGCTTCCCGCTCATACCAGTTGGCCCCGGGGTAAATGTGGCTGATGGTGGGAGCCTCCTGGTCCAGGGGGACCTTGACGTGCACCGCGGTGCGGCACAATTCCCCAAAATTGTTGAAGTGGTACACTAGGGTGAAGTGCTCCGGATAGTGCAACCCGGTGAGGGACTCCAGAAAGCAACCCAACGACAGCATGGTCTTGGCCACTTCCGGTATCTGCTCCGGGGCAGCGGTTATTTCCAGATGATAGCCGGTCTTAGCGTAGTCGCCGGACTCCACCTGCTCCAGGTTCAAGGGCGCCAGGGCTTTGTGGATATTATCCCGTAACATCTCTGAACTTCCTCAAACGGCCCCGCTGGGTGATTTTTTCTTCCAGCTGCAAAATCCCTTCGATTAAGCCCTCAGGGCGGGGCGGACATCCGGGCACGTAGACATCCACCGGAATCAGGAGGTCGGCCCCGGGGACAATGGCGTACTGGTCAGGATAATAGAACGGCCCGCCGGAAATGGCGCAATTGCCCATGGCGATGACCCATTTGGGGGCCGGCATCTGCTCCCACAGGCGGACCAGGGCGGGGCCCATCTTTTTGGAGATGGTGCCGGCCACGATCATGAGATCGCACTGCCGGGGAGAAGGCCGAAAGACCCCGGCGCCGAAACGGTCCAGGTCGAAGCGGGCGGCCCCGGCGGCCATCATTTCAATGGCGCAACAGGCCAGACCAAAGGTCAGGGGCCACAAAGAATTGGCCCGGGCCAGATTCAAGGCCTCTTCCACGAGGCCGATGTGAACTAGAGGCGCTCCGGTTTTCGTTTCCAAGTGAAAACCCCCCTGCACCACGCATAGACAATCACCAAAGAGAGAATGCCGATGAAGATGGTGACCTCAATGAAGTCCCGCCAGATATACCCCTTGCCGTAGGCCAGCAATACCGGGAAAAGGAAGAGCACGTCCACGTCAAAGGCCAGAAATAACAGAGCGAAGAGGTAGTAAATGACGGCTACTTGAATCCAGGCGCTCCCCAGGATGGGCATGCCGCATTCGTAGGTTTCATCCCGGGCGGCGCCAAAACTGCGGGGTGCAATGAAATACGCGATGAGCAGCGGACCCAGGGCAAACAGGCCCGCAAACACGAAAAACACCAGCACATAAGTGAAGTCGGTCAAGGCTGCAGGGATTTCCAAAGGTGGACTCCTTGTGCTTTTCGGTACAAATACTCGAAGTTTTATACCCTACGGGTGAAAGGGGAGTCAAGTCTTTTTTCCGAAAAATCTCCTTGCCCGGGCGGACGGGGTGGGGTAAGAGGAAAGTGAGAGGAAGTTTACTGGAAAGTCAACCTCTTAAATTTGATTCCGTTGGCAGGGTATTTCACCAAGGTGTGGGAGGACCCCGTCCTTTTTGGCAAACAAAAAATCCGCCCAGCCGGTCACCTTAAGACAAACATTTTAAGCGGGATAATGACAGATGCCACAGTGGGAAGACCTGCGCATGCCGGAGTTTGAGGCCTGGTGCGGTAAACACCTCACCATTCTCCTGCCGGTGGGCTCACTGGAGGAACACGGGCCGCACCTGCCCCTGGGGACCGACACCTTTCATGCCATCGAGGTGGCCCGCCGGGTGGCGCAGTTGCGGCCGGTCCTGGTGGCCCCGCCCCTGTTTTACGGCTTGTGCCGCTCCACCCGGGAACACCCCGGCACGATTTCCATCTCCGGGGACATCTTGCGGGACCTGGTGACGGACCTGGGGCGGGAGTTTTACCGCCACGGCCTGCGCCATCTCGTGATCATAAGCGGCCACGCCGGGGGTACCCACATGGCGGCCCTGGTGGAGGCCGGGGAAACCCTGTTGGCCGAGTTGCCGGAATTGCAGGTGGCGGTGGTCAACCTGTTGGAGGTGCTCCGGGAAGTGCTGGCGTCCCGGCCGGACTTGGTTAAGACCAGGGGCGACTCCCACGCCGGCGAGGTGGAAACGGCATTGATGCTGGCCGCCTATCCCCATCTGGTGTCCGGCACCGCGCCGGCGGAATGGCCCAGTTTTCCCAAGTACGTGCTGGTGCGGGACAAGCGCCGCTACTGGCCGGGAGGGGTGTGGGGCGATCCGGGGGCGGCCACTGCCGCCCAGGGTGAAGCCATTCTCCAAGCCGAAGTGGAACGCCTGGTTGATCTCCTCGATTTTTTATCACAAAGGGACTAATTTTTCTTGACATGTTTTCCGTAATATAGAAGTATTAATAGAGCCTAGAAACTTTCCTGTGAAAGGTGTGTCTCGCCTCCTATGATCCCCGAAGCCCTTGAAAAAATTGCAGATAACGTATTAGCTTTGGATGAATCAGACTTGGCCATCCTCCTTGACCATTACAAAGACCGCATGACCCAGGGCGAACCCACTCGTGCCTGGGAACGGGCAGTCATTGCGTATTTTCTTCTGAACGGCATTCGAATTAAGAACACCCTCAAGCAGGGTAAGCTGCGACGACAAGATCCGACTCCCCAAAAGACTTCGCATCTCTGCCTGGTCAAGGCCTGAGACATCACGAAGCGACATAAGTTATTTCCCTTCCAGCGGCGCCGCCGTTGATAGTGGCGTATTCCCTAATTTCCGCATCACTTTCCTCGCACCGACAGCAAAGGTGTTTCTGAAACGCAACACTTGTTCCTAAGAAATGGGCACTCCAATTGTTGCAAATTGCAACAATTCGAAAGGATATTGCTGGGCTGCCGGGGGGGACAGGGAGCTTTCTCAATAAAGCTGGCAAGACGGGTTGGCCGGATTTTTGCTCAAGTCTTCAGGTGGAACCCCGGCGGGAGCGCTTTTTCAGAAAAAGACGTATGGGAGCCAGATTCAGGTTCAGGCCTTGGCGGAGCTCTTTGACCAGGTACCGCCGGTAGGAATCCGGCACCCCCTCCGGATGATTCACAAAGACGATGAAGGTGGGGGGATGGGTCTCGGGCTGGGTAAGGTAGTAGAATTTAATGGGCCGGTAGCGAAAAAGGGGAGGGCGGACCCGTTGGGTAATGCGGGCAAACAGCTGATTGAGCTCCCCGGTCCCCACCCGGCGTCCCAGCTGCTGATAAACTTCGTCAATCAGGGGAAAGATTCGTTTCAGGTTATGCCCGGTCAAAACTGACAGGGACACCTTGGGGGCGTAAGGCAGAAAATTCAGCACCTCTTTGACCTGTTGCAGGGCCGCGGCCCGCACTTCCCGGGGCACCAGATCCCACTTGTTCAAGCTTACCACGCAACCCTTGCCTTCTTCGGCGATGAGATTGGCAATGCGCATATCCTGGCTGGTCACCCCCTCCTGGGCGTCCAGCAGGAGAAGGGCCACATCGCAGCGCTCCAGGGCCTTGAGAGCTTTCAGGACTGTGAATTTTTCCAGGCCCGGGGCCACGTGGCTGGGGCGCCTGAGGCCGGCAGTATCAATGAGCACATAGTCCGTGCCCTGGAAGGTTACCGGGGTGTCGATGACGTCCCGGGTGGTGCCGGGCCGATCGCTGACGACGAGGCGTTCTTCCCCCAAGACACGGTTGATGAAGGAAGATTTCCCCACGTTGGGCCGCCCCACCACCGCCACCCGAATGCCCGGGGTTTCCGCCGGGATTTCCTGGTGTGCAGGCAAGGCCTCCAACAAGTCCTCCAGCAGGGGGGAGAGCCCCAGCTTGTGGACCGCAGACACGGGATAGAGGGGAGACAGGCCGAAGCGGTAAAAATCGGGCAGCTCTTCTTCCCGGCCGGGATGGTCAATTTTATTGACCACCAGGAACAGGGGCTTGCCGGTGGTGCGCAGATAGTCCACCACCTCGGCATCCCCGGCTTGGGGGCCTTCTTTGCCATCCATGACCAGGAGGATGGCGTCGGCGTCGGCCACCGCGGCTTCGGCCTGGCGCCGCACCAGGGGGCCCAGCTCGTCTTTAGCCCCCACCAGGCCGCCAGTGTCCACCAGGAGAAAGGCGCGCTCGCCCCAGATTACCCGGCCCAGGTGGCGGTCCCGGGTGACCCCGGGGATGCCCCCCACCAGGGCCTGGGTGGAGCGGGTCAGGGTGTTGAACAGGGTGGATTTACCCACGTTGGCCCGGCCGATGATGGCCACCAGGGCGTGAGCGACCGGGTCAGAAGCGGGCATAGGAAATCAGAGGGAGGGCTTTTGAGCCAACTCCTTGGGGGGCCAGTGGCGCAAAATCTCCACGGCCTTTTTCAGCACCGGATCCTGCTTCAAGTCCTTGTCGGTGAGGGGCTTGTCCCAGGCCTTGTCGGTGATGCCTTCGCCCCGCATATGACGGTCCAGGGCTTCATCACGGAGTTCTTCCGCGGTCTTGCCTTCAATGAGCTCGGTATCCTTGACCTCAATATCCGGAATGATGCCCTTTTCGTGGATGGTCTTGCCGCTGGGAGTGTAATACAGGGCCGTGGTCAGGCGCAGCGCCGAGCCATCCACCAGGGGAATGATGGTTTGCACCGAGCCCTTGCCAAAGCTCTTGGTGCCGGCCACGACGGCCCGATTCTGGTCTTTGAGCGCGCCGGCCACGATTTCCGAGGCCGAGGCGCTGCCCTCGTTGATGAGGACGATTATGGGGAAATTGTCCCGCTCGCCGGGATGTCCGGCCCGGGCATTGAACCGCATTTTCTGACGGGCGTCCCGGCCTTCGGTCTTCACGATGAGGCCGTGGCTCAGGAACTCATCCGACACCATGACCGCCTGATCCAGCAAACCACCGGGATCGTTACGCAGATCAAGAACCAGACCTTTGAAAGGATTTTGAATCTGACGCATTTTTTGCAGGAAATTGCGCAGGTCCCGGTCCGTTTGGTCCTGAAAGTTGGCTATGCGGATATAGCCGTAACCGCCCTCGATGAGTCGGGCTTTGACACTGCGGATGGGGATAATATCCCGGACAATGGAAAAGTCTTTGGGCTTGGTAAATCCCTGGCGGTTGATGGTCAGGGTGACCCGGGAGCCTTTGGGTCCGCGAATCTTCCGCACCGCGTCGGTGAGGGAAATATTCTTGGTGGAGGTGCCATCCACCTTAACAATCTGGTCGCCGGCTTTCAGGCCAGCCCGGAAAGCCGGGGTACCCTCGATGGGGGAAACTACCGTCAGAATCCGGTGTTGTAAAGTAATTTCAATGCCAATGCCGCTGAACTTGCCCTTGGTTTCGACTTGAAGCTCCTTAAATTCTTCCGGAGTCATAAAGGAAGAATGGGGATCAAGGGAGCTCACGGCCCCCTGGATGGCGCCGTAAACCAAGTCCTTGGTGGTTTTGGGTTCCACATATTGCTGCCCCACCACGTCCAGGGCCTGGGCAAAGACCTTTAATTGGTCGTCTGTGATGGAAAGCGGCGGTTTGGTAAGCAGATTGCTTTTGGCCTCCCCGGGGGTGGGTGCTGCCGCAGCGGTGATGAGACCGGGCACCGTGAACAGACCCCAGAAAAACAGGGCCACCAGGGCGAGCACCGCCAGATTCCTTATTCTCCAGGGCGCTCCCAGAATACTTTTTTGGGCTACATGATGACGCTTGGACATAATTTTCAACTCACTGGCCCCCGGGCCCTAACCCGGGGTTGGCTATTAGTAAGGTAAAAGGCCCGACATATTCTTTTTTGAGCCCGATTTTTTCACAAAAACGAGTTTCAGGACGCGGGACTTCGTTTGACTAAACGGGGAAAATCTCCCTTTTTCAGGACCTCCACGGCTTGCTGCACCCAGGGGTCCTTCTCCGGCTCAGGCGCCGGGGAAGTCAGATGCTCGATGGTCTCGGGTGGTTTTTTACCCTCGACGTCCGGTTTGAGTCCTTCGCCAGAAATTTTTCGACCGTCGGGGGTATAACAGTTAGCCACGGTCATCAACAAGGCGGAGCCATCTTGCAAGGGCAACACCTGGGTGAGACCGCAGAGGCCGAAGGTTTTATCGCCCAGCAGGATGCCCCGGGACTGGTCATGCAAAGCCCCGGCGAGAATCTCCGCGGCTCGGGCCGTACTCTCGTCCACCAGCACCACCATGGGGATGGGCGTCTTGAGCACCTGCTCCCGCCCAGAACCCTGGTAAGCCTGTTCGGAACCTTGCCGCCGGCCCCGGGTGCTGACCACTTTCTGGTCCCCGATAAACAGGGAAGCGGTGCGTACCGCATTTTCCAGAGTGCCCCGGGCGTTGTTGCGCAAATCCAAAATTATCCCTTTGACCGGGGGAGTTTGTTTACTGAGCTGGGTTAACTCCCGGGCGAGGTCCTTGGGGAGATCATTGGTGAAATAAGGCAGGCGCAAGTAAACGTAGCCGTCCGGCAACGTCTTCATCTTGATTTTGGCCGGACCTAAGGGTTCGAGGGTGACACTCAGGTCCAAAGGCTTGACCAAACCGCTGCGTAAAACCTGCAATTTCAAGGTCTTGCCGGCCGGACCCCGAAAATACCGTACCCCCTCCTGGGTGGTGATGTTACGGATAAGCTGGCCGTCGATTTTGAGAATATGATCTCCAGCCTTCAGGCCGGCACGGTCCGCGGGTCCGCCGTCCAGGACCGACACCGCGGTGAGCAGGTTGTCTTTGAAAACCAGCTCCATACCAGCTTCCGCCTCAGACCCCTGGTCGCCTTTTTGATAACGGAGAAATTCCTTGGGGGTGAGGTAGGAGGAATCAGGGTCCAAGGAGTTCATCATCCCCCGCAGGGACCCTTCGAAAATCTCCCGGTCGTTGGTTTCGGTTACGGCTTTCTGGGAAATTTCATCCAGGGCCTCGGTAAACAGGCGCAAGGCCTCATAATCAGAGGTGGAGTCCGCCGCCAGCCAGGCTGTCAGGCAACCCACCACAATGAGGATTACGCCCAGCCCCACACCGAGTCGTTTATAAATTTTATGCTGAAAAAGATTCAATGCTTTGCCACTCCATGCTCTTTTGGTTAGACTTGAAAAGGCCCCCAGATGTTAAGGCCTGGTTTTTTTAGAAATGACGGCCAGGGCCGCCTTGCTGATATCTTCGGGTGTTAGACCGAAATGCTTAAGCAGATCATCGGGCTTGCCCGACAGGCCGAAGGTGTCCCGGATGCCTATCCGGCGCAAGGGCGTCGGGCAAAATTCCGACAAGACCTCACTGACCGCGCTCCCCAGACCACCGGTGGCCACATGTTCTTCTGCGGTGACCAGACAGCCGGTGCGCCGGGCCGAGTCCACCAGCAGTTCCCAATCCAGGGGCTTGAGGCAAGAGATATTGAGGACCCGGGCGGAAATCCCCTGTTTGGCCAGAAGGTCGGCGGCGGCCAGACATTGGTGCACCATAATGCCGAGGCCCACCAGGGTGACGTCGTCCCCTTCCCGCAGGATATGGCCCCGCCCCAATTCAAAGGCATAGCCGTTATCATGAATCACAGGAAAGGGGATACGGGAGGTGCGGATATACACCGGTCCTTCGTAGGTGACGGCCCAACGCACCATGGCCCGGGTCTCGGGTCCGTCGGCCGGCACCATCACCGCCATGTTGGGCAGGACCCGCATGAGGGCCAGGTCCTCAATGGCCTGATGGGAGCCGCCGTCTTCGCCCACGGTAATCCCCCCATGGCTGGCTACAATTTTGACGTTCAGGTTGCCGTAGGCGATGGTTTGGCGAATCTGTTCCCAGGCCCGGCCGGTGGCGAAGATGGCAAAGGTGCTGGCAAAGGGGACCATACCCCCGAGGGCCAGCCCCGCGGCGGTGCCCATCATGTCCTGCTCGGCGATGCCGACGTTAAAAAAGCGGTCCTGAAAAACTTTGGCGAAGCGGGCGGTCTGGGTTGACCCGGAGAGATCGGCGTCCAACACCACGATTTCCGGATGTTCCTCGCCCAACTCGGCCAAAACCTTACCGTATTCGACCCTGGTGCTTTCTTTGGCGGGAAAGGGCACAGTTTCAGGAAAGGAGCCCAATTATCATATCCTCACGCTGACTGAAGTTCTTTCACGGCTTGGTGGTATTCCTCGGTGGTGGGGGTGACGCCGTGAAATTTGACCTGATCTTCAAAAATAGACACCCCTTTGCCTTTGGTGGTATGGGCGATGATGATGCTGGGGGAGCCCTTCACCGAGCCGCAGGCCTGCAAGGCGTCCAGGACGTCGGGAATGGAATGGCCGTCCACTTCGGTTGTGTGCCAACCGAAGGCCTCCCACTTGGCAGCCAGGGGCTCCACGCTCATGACCTCCTTGGTGTGGCCGTCGATCTGCAGGCGGTTGCGGTCCAGGATGGCGGTCAGATTATCCAGGGAATAGTGGGATGCGGTCATGGCCGCTTCCCAGATCTGTCCTTCCTGGATTTCCCCATCACCCAGGAGGGCATAAACCCGCTGGCGGCTGTTTTTCAGCTTCAGGGCCAGGGCCAGGCCATTGGCCACGGACAGGCCCTGTCCCAGGGAGCCCGTGGGCACTTCCACCCCGGGGGTGCACTTGGAGTCGGGGTGGCCCTGGAGGTTGCTGCCGAACTGGCGCAGAGTATAGAGCTCCTCCCGGGGAAAAAAATCCAGGCGGGCCAGGATGGCGTACAGCGCCGGGGCCGCGTGCCCCTTGGAAAGGACAAAGAAATCCCGGTCCGGATAGCAGGCGTTGCCGGGTTCCAGGTGCATGTGGCCGAAAAACAAGGCCACCAGGGCATCCGTGGCGGACAAGGACCCGCCCACATGGCCGGAGCCGGCTTGGTAGAGCATCTCCACGATGTCCAGGCGGATTTCCCTGGCAATTTCCTTAAGTTGGTTTGGATCGCGCATAGGAATTATGTTTATCAATCAAGTCTTCTTTTTAAGATAGTATAACCAGGAATTCAATATATTTTCAATCATCTCCGCAAATTCAGTTAACTACTGGAATAAATCCGGGAAACCCCGGGGCCATGGCCAATGATAAGTAATCGATTCAAGGTTCAAAGTTAATGAAGGGGGCGCACCGCGCCCCTGCAATACCCGGTGCCAAAAGATTAGGGATGCACATGTGAGGACACCAGTAGTATCCCATAGAGGCGGGTTTCAAACCCGCCCTTATCCTGGTTGGGCCAGATTCCGCATACACTTTACATGTCGGCCCGTGGCCGCCGCCACCCGGGATCGGGTTCCTTTTACAGCTGGGGAACGAAAATTTTGAGCCCCAGCTCTGCTCGGGAACCTTGGACTAATCGGGTTCGGCTTCTGGATTTCTCTTGTATTCCCTGGCGACTGGCAGGTATATAATAACAGGTTAGGACGCCCGGACGAGGATTTTGGAGAAGGAAAGAGAGGAAGCATGGCCCTAAATCGAGATGAAGTGCTTCACGTGGCGAAGCTGGCCCGCCTAACCCTCAACCCGGAGGAAGTGGACCTCTTCACCCGCCAACTCAACGACATATTGACCTACGTGCAGAAGTTGCAGGAAGTGGATACCACGGGTGTGGCTCCTCTGGCCCACCCCGTGCCGATTTTTAATGTGTTCCGGGAAGACGGGACCACACCGGGCTTGTCCCGGGATGAAGGTTTGGCCAACGCTCCGGCCCCGGAGGAGGGGAGCTTCTCGGTGCCGAGGGTCATTTAGGGGGCGGGGATGGCAGGAGACTTGTGCAGCTTGAGCATCAGTGG
>Ga0316577_10000742_pt1 | contig 13980 bp, 9 predicted proteins | sample S5NA_FD_203073 | JGI IMG/M metagenome (GOLD analysis project Ga0316577, IMG submission 203073) | Rhizosphere microbial communities from salt marsh grasses in Alabama, United States - S5-7_050615r2r1 | ecosystem: Host-associated > Plants > Roots > Rhizosphere | place: USA: Alabama | collected... | reverse complement strand
TCTCCAGGTTGGAGCGTTGCCGCCACCCGGTCTGGGCGTCGTACTGCACCATCTCGGCGTGCTGGTAGGGGCACACGTGGCACCAGGAACCGGGCCTGGAGTGCCCCCTGGGAAAGACGATCATGACATTCTTCCCCTGCAAGCTCGACAGGGTAATCTCCCCTCCCTGGTACACAGGCAGAGTGAAGTCGGGCATGGGAGAGCCCACGGTGACGGGGCGGAGGGGTTGGGTCTGGGCCGCCGCGTCGGAGGTCGAGAGAAGCATGGGGAAGAGAAGCAGGACGGCGGCCAGAGACGGGGCCAGACGGCGCATGGAAGCCTCCCGTGAAAGGGTGGTGGTATGGGAGGAGAATAGCGGTGGGGACCTCCCTCGGAAACGGCCACGGTCAAGGATCGGCAAATCAAGGACCGTATGAGCCCCTGTACCCCTGATCCTACGGGGGAGATGTGGGCTCACCGATATGAGCGAGGGTCTATGTGATGGGCTCAGGGTCGGGGTGGCCAGGGCGTTGTCCTCCTGGGCCCGAGCTGTGACCAGGGGCCCCTCCGGGCTTAGCGCGACTCCCGAATCACGACGGCCGTTCCCGCGTAGTCTGCCGGGTTGACGCCGTCCACAGTTTGCGTCTTCCGGCCGTCACGGCCCATGAACGTCACCTCCACGCGTACGGGCGCCATGGACTTCAGGCCGAAGTGCACGGGTGCCGCCATCTGGGAGTTGTAGCCGCCGCCGGTGACCACCGGCCGGGTGGCCAGGATGCGACCCGACGCACCGTACAGCCGGACCTCCGCGCCGAACCGCGTGTGATGGCCCTCGGCGTCGAGCACGAGCACACTCAGACTCCTCTGTTTCGCCTCTTGGGAGAGCGTGTTCCGGAATAAGAAGTGACCGCCGACGGGCCCGTACCCGTCCGTCACAGAGAGGTCCAGCCCGCCATCGGCGTCATAGTCCACGAACTGCACCGAGTGATCGGCGGCGTTGAGCGGATTCTCCTGAGTGAGAACGTCGGTGAAGTGGCCATCCCCGTCGTTGCTGAAGATTGCGTTGGCCGGTTGCTGGTCCGGGGTGCTCCCGACGTATGAGGCGACGAAGAGATCGAGGTCACCGTCGTTGTCGTAGTCGCCCCAGTCTGCGGAGACGGCGTGGTTCTCGACGTCGATGCCGACCGCCTGAGCGACTTCGGTGAACGTGCCGCCGCCGTGGTTGCGGTAGAGTTGATTGTGTCCATAGTTAGCCACGAACACGTCGAGGTTCCCGTCGTTGTCGTAGTCGCCGATGGCGCAACCCACACCCCCCTCCGCGGTGGTGCGTGCGGGGCCCGCCATGCCTAGCGCGGAGGCCACGTCGGTGAACTCCGAGCCGTCGTTGCGCCACATGGCGTCGGCCGCGCCCGACTGGTTGGCGAGAAACACATCCAGGTCGCCGTCGTTGTCCATGTCGAACCAGCAGGCCCCCACAGTGGGACGCGGGTCGTCGGGACCACCAGCCACCCGCGTGAACGTGCCGTCGGCGTTTCGGTAGAGCGAGTTCGGGCCAACGCGGTTGGTAGCGTATACGTCGAGATGCCCATCGTTGTCGAAATCCACCCAGTTGGTTGGGCGAGACGAACGGCCGGGGATCGTGAGGCCCAGAGCGGGCGCGACGTCGGTGAAGTGGTTACCGCCCTCGTTGTGCATCACCACGGTCACCTGATCGTTCTGGAATGCGCCGCCGACCAGGTCGATGAAGCCGTCCTCGTCGTAGTCGCCCCAGCCGACGCCCCGGAGCTGCTGGTGGCCGGCCTGCGGCATGCCCATCTCCGGGCCCACGCTCACGAACACGCCCTGACCGTTGCGATACAGCCGCACTTCGCCGGTGGCGAGCGACACGGCCAGATCGAGGTCGCCGTCGTCGTCGAAGTCGCCCCAGGCGTTGGCGTAGGAGTTGGGAACGGCAAACAGCTCGTGCTGCACCTCTACGAACGGCAGCATCTCTTGTGGCGGTTCGTGGACAAGTGCCGTAGGGCGGGTCGGGGCCACGGCCCAGCCGGTCAGCGCAACGAGGACGCCGCCTGCAGCGTACGCCGTCGCCGTCGCCAGGGGAAAGCGGATCATCGTTGAACCTCCGACGGGTCAGAATGCCACGGTTTCCACCGTATTTGCCTCAACCTCGGCTCGTGACAGGAACAACGGGCGGAACTGGTCATTCGCGAGCAACTCCAGCTGGTCGTTGTAGTGTGAGGTGCCCGCCTGCCGGGAATTGCCATAGCTCATCAGGCCCCAGGCCCTGACCGGCTCGGAAAACTCGATCATGGCCACCCAGGTTTCTCCGTGAAGCGGAGTCCGCTGTTGCTGCGCGTTCAGAGGAGACCAGGTGATCACTCGGAACACCCCCAGATTGCCGAACCCACCATGGCCGGCAATGTTCAACCCGTCCAGCTCAAAACGTGAGACATCCCCGAATCTCGGGTCCAACCTGCCGTATTTTGCCCGAGTATTGACCACGGCTTGCTTCAACATGGCGACGGCCTGCACCGGGTCTTTCAGTCCCGAGGGTGTCGTCAGAGGCTCATCCAGAGACCACGGTCGGGCATAATTCTGTTGTCCGGAAAAACTCTCTCCGGCAAACAGAGCGGCCCATTCCTCGAACAAGAGGCCGGCCCGGTTGTCCTCATCGTAATAGCGGTTCCAGCCGGCCAGCAGGGAGGCGCCGGCGGCGACGTCCGGGTCGTCACTGGTGGATGCTGCTCGCAGGAGTTTATCAAGGACTCGTTCCGTCAACAGAGCATATGTCGAGAGTTTCAGATCCACGAAGGTCTCGAACGTGATGTCGTCGTGTTCCGCCAGCATCCTGGCAGAATTCTGCGCACGCAGGGACATAGGGCCGCGGGGGGCGACATATGCTGGGAAGTCGTCCGGGGCGTAGGTAGGGGGATAGGTGGCCAGCCACGGTGGGCGTTCCGCCAGGCTTTCGCCCTGAACCCGAACTACGCTTTCGCCCACGACCAGTTCTCCATGCTCCTGGCGTTGACCGGGCGTTTCCCGGAGGCCTGGGCCTCGTTCCGACGGGCCGCACAGCTCGATCCCCTCTCTCCCCAGGTGCTGGTGGACGGTGCCGTTGGCCCGGTGTTCCAGGGGAACATCGAGCGGGTCGAAGAGTTGATGCAGACCGCGATGGAGCTCGACCCCACGCACTTCTTCCCCGTGATGGTGAGGGGGTGGGTGAGGTTGGAGGTGGGACGGTTCCAGGAAGCGATCCCCTCCGCTCGGACCCGCGGTTCGTGGCCCTCCTGAGGGAACTCCGCTTCGTGGACTGAGGGAGCGCCCCGCCAGAACCCATGAGGCTCTGGCCCTTCCTCTCCGTCCGGGGCCCTTCGTCGTGAGAGGGGAACAGCGGAGCGTCAGACTCCGATTCCTTTTTCCGCGCTGAGGGCCATGAGGCGAGGTTCCCGATACCCCTGGGACGCCAGGGTCTCCATTTCTCGGGCTGCCTCGGGGAGCCGGTCGAGAGAGAGGAGGGCTTCGGCGAGGGCCGGCCGGAATTCGTCGCCTCCGGGGTCCTCCACGAGCTGTTCAAGAAGGCTCACCGCTTCCTCTCGGGCATCGGTGGCGGCGGAGGCTCGACGGAGGGCCTCCAGCGCGTCCCCCAACACGAGCAGGGTCCTGGCGCGGTCGGCGTGGACCGAACGATCCTCCGGATCCATGTCTTCGAGAATGGACCGGGCGGCCTCGGCTTCCCCCAGGGCCGTGCCTGGATCCCCTGTCCGCAGGAGGACCCGCGCATAGACCTCGTGGGCCGAGGCGAGAGACATCCGCATGGAAACGCGGGTGGAATCCTGCCCGACCTGCTCTTCCAGGTCCGGGATGGCCTCGCGAACCATTGCTCGGGCTTCTTCGTTCCGTCCCAGGAGGGAGAGTGTACCGGCCAGGTGTGTCTGGAAGACCGCCTGACTCCGCCTCAGGGTGAGGTTGGAGGGATCTCGTTCGATCAAGGGGGCTACGGTGGCGAGCGCGTCCTCGAAGCTGCCTTCCGCCAACGCCAGATCTCCCAGAATCAGCTCGATCCGGCCCATGTAGTGTTCTGCCCACGCGAGTCGGCGAGTCCAGTAGGCGTGGGTGGGACTGAGGCGCAGGACCCTCCGTTTGAGCTCCATTTCCCGGGTGTGCTCCCGGAGCGCCTCCGCGTAGTGTCCCTGCTTCCGGTGCACCACCGCCAGCTTGTTGTGGGATTCCGAGAGTTCCCCGATCCAGGAGACATTGGTGGAGTCACCCTGCACCGCCGCCTGCTCGGCCTCGAGGGCGCGGGAATAGGACTCCACCGCGTCGGCAAGCTCCCCCCGGGCTTCCTGCAGTGACCCGATGTTGCTATGGGCGAACCCGAGCTCCATACGATACTCCGGGTTCTCCGGATCGCGCTGGACCAGGGTCTCCGCCACGGTCAGGTAGGCCTGAAAGTCTTCTTCGGCCGCATCCAGGTTCCCGCTCAGCCAGGCGGCGTACCCGACATAGAAATGGCTCTGGCAGAGCCCGAAGAGCCGTTCGTTGTTTTCCGGGTCCCGGGCCGCGAGAGCTTTGGCGAGGCGAAGCGATTCCTCCAACGCCACCTGGGCCTCCTCCGAGTGTCCCTGGTCGAGGCGAACGCTCCCGATCTGGTAGAGGGCCTGGGAGCGGCTCTGGAGCTCGTCGTCGGTGAAGAGTTCCTCGGGGAGGGACGAGAAGTAGCCGACGGCCTGTTGACCCACGCCAGCCAGGATGTCCAGACGACCGATGGGCTCCAGCTGTGCCCGGAGGTCGCCCAGCATGAAATCGATGAGGCTCTCCGCCTGGTTCCGGCGGGCGTCGGCTTCATCCCGGGCACGGGCGATTCGATCGGCCTGAACGGTCATGGCACCGGCGAAGGCCACAAGCCCTGCGGCCACCGTGGCCCCGAATCCCACGGCTACCCGATGCCTTCTAACGAACTTCCGGGCCCGGTATCCGGCACCGGCGCCACGGGCCCGAACCGGCTCGTTCCGGAGGAACCGTTCGAGGTCGAGCGCCAGGCCGTTGGCGGTCTCGTAGCGCGCGTCCTTCTCCCTTTCCATGGCCTGGGACACGATCCACTGGAGGTCCCCGGCCAGCTCTCTCCGGAGGTGGGCCGGGGTCGTGGCGCGCTGCGATGCCACGGCGCCCTGGAGCTCGCCCAACGCTGCCAGTCGCTCCTGTAGCCGGGGAGGATCACGGTGCAGGTTCGCCGCGACGGACGCCCACCCCCGGTAGGAAGCCGGGTCGTAGGGCAGGGACCCCACCAGAAGCTCGTAGAGGAGGACGCCCAGCGAGAATACGTCGCTCCGGGTGTCCATGTCCCCGGAGTGGAGTACCTGCTCGGGGCTCATGTAGGCGGGGGTTCCTATGACCTGATCGTCCCTGGTGAGCCGGGTACCTTCGAAGTCGTCGGCTTCCACGGCCTTGGCGATGCCGAAGTCGATGACCCGAGGTACCGGCCTCCCGTCCACTTCCGAAACCAGGACGTTCGAGGGTTTGATATCCCGGTGGATGACCCCCTTCTGGTGGGCGTGTTGGACCGCCCTGCAGACATCGATGTAGAGGGTCACCCGCTCCCGGAGCCCGAGGGAGCGGGCGTCACAGTAGTCGACGATCTCGCTGCCCTCCACCACCTCCATCACAAAGTAGGGGCGCCCGTCGTCGGTGCTCCCGGCGTCGAAGACCTTGGCGATGGAAGGGTGGTCCATCACCGCCAGCGCCTGCCGTTCCGCCGCGAATCGATGGAGGATCTCGGCGGACGCGCTCCGTTCGGACAGGACCTTGAGCGCTACCGTCCTCCGCACAGGCTCGGTTTGCTCGGCCAGGTATACGATGCCGATCCCTCCCTTGCCCAGGAGGCCGCGGATGGTGAAATCGCCGATTCGATGAGGGAGGGGGTCTTGGCTGGACATGGGCGTGGGCTAGTCGTCCTCGTTGTGAATCGTGGGATCGCACCCGAAGGTGGTGTTGGCCGACGTGTCCAGGATGGTGATGCTGTAATAGACGCTGTAGCTCTTGTCTGCGTCGTTGTCCGTGAAAGTCACGTTGCGCGTCGTATGGGATTCCGTGATGTCACCATCGGGATCCGTGAGCGATACCTTGTCGACGTGGTAGCGCTGATCGCAGATGAGGTCCACCTCGATCACCTGGTTCGGTATGGAAACGGTGGCGTTCCCTCTGCCGTCGCTTCCCCCAGAGTACTTGTAGGAGTACTCGGCCCCGTTGGCAGCGGTGACATTCGTCCAGCCTGAATTCGGGGGCATGCTGAAGTTCCGGATGTCCAGCTTCACGTCGATCTTCGCCATTCTCTTTCCTCCTGTGGTGGGATGACGGCGCAGTCGTAGTCAGCCCCGAGTGCAATACGGCAGTTCAAGCCGGCGAGTCCCCGTGCCTCTGGAAGACTCGATGGCTCGCATGGGCCCTCAGGATTGACGACTGTGTCCTTGGGGGGGCACGACATCTATGCCACGGCCGGCGGGGGGATGTCAATCTATTTCTTTCGCGAGAAGGTTTCGATCGGAAGATTGTGCGGGTCCCGAAGGAGATTCTTTCCCGGCTTCACCTTTGAGCGCATCTTCGTGGGAGTCATGGTGCTCAGCTTCGTCTAGGGGAAGGGGGACGCTCCATGTCCGAGAAGAGCCAGGGGGAGGGAGAGCGGGTCCTCGGGGAGGCGGAGGTCGCGGAGATTCTCGAGAGAGCCATCAGACTGGACGGTGCCAGAGACACTCGCGTGACGGTCGAGCAGCTCCGGGAGGCCGCCCTGGAGGTCGGCGTGTCTCCAGCAGCCTTCTCGGAGGCTCTGGCCGAGTTCGGCCGGGAGCATGCCCCCACGGAAACGGGCGGGCCCGTCGACTCACCGGTGTCCCGGTTCCGGTCGGCGCTCCGAACCGGGCTGGGCGTCGCCTTCGGAGCGACCCTGGGGGCCACGGCGGGGATCATGGACGGCCCGTACCTCAGCGAGGAGACCTGGGCCCTATCCGCGATCCTGCTGGCTGGCGCTTCCCTTCGCCTCGTGCTCTCCCACAAGAAGGAGAAGGCGCTGCTCCCTTACCTCGTCGACGTGATCTGGCTCTGGTCCAGCTTCGCGGTGACGGTGGCACTGGTCACCAACGCCCTGGGGGAGGAGTCCATCATCGCTACGCTAGCCGGGATCATCATATCGTCGGTGGTGGGAGGCTGGATCATCAGGACGACGGAGAAGACGGAACGGAGCGAGCCGCCACCGACGCTGCGCCTGGAGCTCACGGCACCCAGGGAGAGTCGGACCGACCAAGAAGCACCCTGAGGGTGGAGTGCTCGGCTCATGGTCAGGGGGTGGGTTCCCCGGAACATGGTGGTCCCGGGCCGAGCGGCCCCACCTACCCGACGGGTAGCCGCTTCAGCGCCTCCTTCGCATAGAGCCTTACTTCGAAGTCCTCGTCGGCCGTTGCCCCTTCCAGAGCCTGACGTGCCGCGGGAGAACCGATCCGAAGCAGCGCGATCACGGCATCCCTGCGCACTCCTTCGTTCTCGTCGGAGAGGCAGTCTTCCACCGAGGGGAGGGCAACGCTCGAGCCCAGGGTACCGAGAGCCCCCAGGGCCCCGCTCCGGTTCCAGTGCTCCTCGGCCATCAGAAACTCCTGCGCCGTCTCCAAAACCCCCTCGTTTCCCAGGGCGGCCAGGCCATTCAGCGCCTCCATTCGGATATGGTCCTCCGGATCCTCCAGGAGTACCAGGAGAGCCTCCTCCCCCTCCGGGGCACCGATGGCATTCAACGCGATGGCCGACCGGTACCGGACGTTCACCACGGAGTCGGAGAGGGCCGTGCACAGGGCGGGCACGGAGCGGGGGGACCGAAGCGCCTCCAGGGCTTCTGCGGCGACTACCCTCAGATTCACATCTTCCCCAGTGAGGAAAGCCACCAGGGGTTCCACCGCTCCGTCTCCGAAGGAAGCGAGCTGGAGGGCGAGGTGGTACTGCTGACGGGAATTCTCTTCCGCTGCCAGCTCCGCGGCGAGGCCATGGATGCCTCCTGCCGAGGCTTCGGCGGGCAGAATGCGGGCCATCGTTCCTCTCAAGCCCCCGGCATAGAAGAGGGCCGACACCGCCATCAACAGCACCGTCCAGAGCCCCACCACCGTCGCGACCTCCCGCTTCCGATCCGGCTGTTCCTTGTTGAACAGGATCCGGAACGGTGCGGCGAAGAATCGCTCCACAAGGCGGGGCAATGGGAGGAGGAACGGCGCGCTTCTTCGGTAGGCCTCGTAGGCCTCCCCGTGGCGCTTCCGCATGTTCAACTCTTCCATCAGAGCGACCCCGATGATGACCATGGTGGAAAGGAGCCAGGGCAGGCTCGCGCCAATCCCCCAGGAGCGTCTGGGGTACCGGAGAAGCTGGATGAGGAGGAAGGCTCCGTACGTCCAGAGGATCCACCCTAGGTATTGGGGGTGCCGGCTGATCCGATACACCCAGAAGTCCGCGACTCCCTTTCCCCTGGCTCGGGCCGTGAGCCAGGCGTAGACACCCAGGAGGAAGACGAGAATCCCGGCCCCCGTGAAGAAGACGATGGTGGGCCACGGCGAGTGGACGCCGAAGAAGCCCAGAATCCAACGGATCAGGTCGTTCGGCGCCCGGATCACCAATCCCCAGTTCTGCAACTCATAGGAGACATCCAGGACCGGGAGCCAGATGGCATTCAGAATACCCAAGCCCGCCAGGAAGAACATCACCCCGGCAAACTGCGCAAAGGCAGGAAGCATGACCCCGAAAGCTCCCAGGGCCGCCAACCCCGTCCGCCTGGTGGAGAAGCCCGCCACGATCAGGCCCACGAGAAGAAGAAAGCCAACATATCCCAGGGCTCTCACATGGTAGTGGGCCATGAAGAGCTCCGTCTTCAGGCGGGCGACGGCGTCGGCGTGGGAGTCCCCACCCGGAGTATGGATGACCCTCTGAAGAACCCCGTCCACGTAAGAGGGCAGCTCCAGGGTCGCGAAGGTGAGGCCCGCTGTGAAGACCACGGCCAGGAAGAGAAGGAAACCGACCCGAAGGTACCTGCGGTCCATGCTGCACGCTCCCATGATTCCGGCGTGCCGTGCCCCCCCGTTCCCAGGGCCTGCCGTCATCCCGTCTATTCTGGCTCGGCTACCCTGCATGACGTGCAAGATCGGTACCCATGCACACACACCCGTTGAGCCGTCGGAGATCAGCGTTTCGTCTGGGACGGCAGGCGCACCGGCTCTCCGTTGCCGTACCTCACGATCCATCGCTCCTCGCCTGGAGGCCCGGCCCCGTTTTCTTTCCACTCTCATCGTCCGGGCCTACCTTGACCTCGACCCTGCGGCACCCTTGCCTCCGGATCTCTCCAGCGGACGACCGTCCGAGGAACAAGATGGCCCACCGAACGAGGCACACCGTTCCTGGAGTCCCCTTCAAGAGCATCCCCGTGGCTGCCCTTCTTGCCGGCCTTCTCATCACGTCCCTCGCCGCCTGCGGGAAGACCCCCGGAAGCGGCTCCGGGGAAGTGGCGGGTCTGGAAGGGGTTCTCGAGACCTCGTTGGACCGGGCGGTCCTCCAGTACGCGGCCATGGACGAGGCGCTTCCCGATACCCTCTTCCCCAGGACCACCGGTCCCGGCGGCACCCTCCTCACCAACCGGTCGGGGTGGTGGACCAGCGGCTTCTTTCCCGGGAGCCTCTGGCTGCTCTACGAGTACACGGGAGATCCGGAGGTCCGGGCTCGTGCGTTGGCCAGGACCTGGGCCGTGGAGAGGGAGAAGCTGAACGCCGGGGACCACGACATCGGCTTCAAGATCTTCACCAGCTTCGGGCAGGCCTGGCGCCTCACCGGGGACACCGCGCTGGTCCCCGTTCTCCTGACGGCGGCCCGGACCCTCACGACCCGGTTCGATCCACGGGTTGGAGCGATCCGCTCCTGGGGTGCCCATCCGGACACCACTGCCCCCTATCTGGTGATCATCGACAACATGATGAACCTGGAGCTCCTTTTCTGGGCGGCCAGGGAGAGCGGGGACGCGTCGTTCTTCGACATCGCCGTCAGCCACGCGGACAAGACGCTGGAGCATCACTTCCGGCCGGATGGGAGCAGTTACCACGTCCTGGAGTACGATCCCATCACCGGGGAGGTGTTGAGAAAACGGACCCAGCAGGGGTTCTCCGACGGGTCCGCCTGGGCGAGGGGACAGGCGTGGGGGCTCTACGGCTTCACCGTGGCCTACCGGGAGACGGGGTACGGGAGGTACCTGGAACAGGCCAGGGCCATTGCCCACTTCATCCTCGAGCACCCGAAGCTCCCCATCGACGGCGTTCCGTGCTGGGATTTCGATGCCCCGGACATCCCCGACACCTACCGGGACTCGTCCGCCGGGGCGATCATGGCGTCGGCGTTGCTCCGGCTCGCCGGCTTCGTCGAGGACTCCCTTCGGGCGGTGTACCAGGACCATGCAGCGACGATCCTTCGCTCCCTGAGCGGGCCGCCGTACCGGACGGAGCTCGGGGGGGATTCCCACTTCATCCTCCGCCATGGAGTGGGAAGCCTTCCCCAGGAAAGCGAGGTGGACGTCCCCCTCAGCTATGGCGACTACTACTACCTGGAGGCGTCCCTACGGTTGCGGGCGCTTCTGGACGGCAGCACTCCGTCGGTTCGCCTTGTCCCCCTGGGAACGGGATGGGCCCGGTCCTCCGTCAACGCCGCCATCTTTCGCCAGCATGGCCTGCTAAGCCGGGACAGCACGCAGTACGCGGCGTACTACGACCCCGACGGGCGCATGGTGCTGGCCCGACGCACCCTCGGCGATGCGCACTGGGACCTTCACCCGACCCGATATTTCGGTGACGTTCGGGACGCCCACAACGCCATCAGCATCGGGTTGGACGGGAGTGAAGTGCTGCACGTCTCCTGGGACCAGCACGGAGAGGCCCTGCGGTATGCCCGGAGCCTGACGGGGGGCGGTCTGGTGCTCTCCGACCCCCTTCCCATGACCGGCTTGGACGAGGAGGAGGTGACCTACCCTCAGTTCTACGAGCTCCCGGGCGGGGATCTCCTCTTCCTGTATCGGGACGGCGCCTCAGGGGACGGTGACGTCATGTTGAATCGTTACAGCGTGACCGACGGAAACTGGAGGCCGCTTCACCACCCCTTGATCGACGGAGAGGGTCGGCGGAACGCGTACGTGAACCAGCTGGCCATGGACGAAGCGGGCGGATGGCATCTGTCCTGGACGTGGCGGGAGAGCTGGGACGTCGCCTCGAACCACGACATCCTTTATGCCTGCTCTCGCGACGAAGGCGAGAGCTGGCAGCGGTCCACCGGCGAGCCCTACGACCTCCCCATCACGGAGTCCAACGCCGAGGTCGCGGTTGCAGTTCCCCAGGGCCGGGGGCTGATCAACCAGACGACCACGGCGGTGGACGACCTGCAACGGCCCCTCATCGCCACCTACTGGGAGCCTGACGGAGCCGTCACACCTCAGTACCACCTTGTCTGGAACGACGGATCCGGCTGGCGCGCCAATTCCGTGGGTCATCGGACCGGAGTGTTCGATCTGGCGGGGGGCGGGACCCGTAGGATCCCCCTCTCCAGGCCCCTGGTGCTGGCGGGGCCCGGCGGCGCTGTCTACGTGGTGTTCCGGGACCTCCGGCGCGGGGGTGGGATCTCCCTGGCTGTTTCCACCGAGCCCACCAGGGACGAGTGGAGGATCAGCGAGCTCTACGCCCCAGCCGTGGGCTTCTGGGAGCCGGTCTGGGACCCGGGGGTCTGGGCGCGATACGGACGGCTCCATCTCCTGGTGCAGCGGGTGGGTCAGGGAGAAGCCGAAGGCCTGGAGACGATTCCGCCGCAGCCCGTCTGGATCCTCGAGTGGGAGCCGGACCTCGCCCCGAAGGGTTGACGGGCGCCGCTCTCCCTCCTCACATCCACCGGGACGCGCGCACCTCGGACAGGTCCCGGCGGCCAGGGACCGCCGGCACGTGGCGGAGCCCCTGTCGTATGTGGGTCCCGGGCTGTAATCTTGACCCGGTTACCTAATCCGGCGCTGTGACTGATTCCGAACGGTCGCATCCGGTGGACCGAACCCGACGGCGGGGAGGGTTGTACCCTTCTTCCTCCCGAGTCCGTTCGGGGGGACGCTATCGAAAGGACTCGATCAAAGGCATGTCTCCCACAGACCGCCCTCCCCCCTCCGCCACTGATGGCGAGACGGGGCCGACGGAATGGAGCGGCGACGATGCCCAACGGGCCCAGCAGGCCCTTCTGGAACGCCCGGAGATCAGCATCCGAACCCGGGTCGTTGCGGTATTCTTGATCCTATTCGTCCTCTGTTCCGGGATGACGGTGGCCGCCGTGGCCCTCCTCTCATCCTTCGAGTCCCGGATCCTGTTCCTGGAGCACGGGGGGAGCTACTCGTTCGAGATCGAAGAGGCCCGGAGGAACGAGAAGAACTTCTTCCTCTACGGCACCGGACTCCCGGAGGCCTCCGCTAGCGCCAACCTGGCACTCAACTACCTGGAGAGGGATTCCTCTCGCGTGCGGGAGGTGGTGGGAGATGCCGCCTTCGAAGAGATGTCCCGGGGGCTGGAGCGGTACATCAACCTGCTTCGACAGCTCATGGCCGTGACGGACGTGGAGATGGAAGTGGGGCGCCAGGAGATCGAGGTGGCGCTGCGGACGGAAGGAGCCCAGCTTCTCCAGTCCGCTCAGGAGATGATCGAGCAGGAGCGGAGCTCTGTCAGCTCGATGCTTCAAACCGGGCGGCTCGTGGCTTTCGGGTTCCTGGCTTTAATGCTCCTCACGGTGGTTCTCTTTGGAAGCTACGTCATCCAGGCTGTCTTGAGGCCCCTTGCCCGGTTCACGGAGTACGTGGGGCGCATCGGCGCCGGAAACTTCCAGCCTATCAAGCCCGCCCGCCGGTACCGAGACGAATTCAGCCGTCTGGCCATCGCCTTCAACCAGACCATCCTGGAGCTGCAATACCGGCAGGAACAGCTTCTGCAGTCGGGGAAGATGGCGGCGGTGGGAACCCTCACCTCCGGGATCGCCCACGAGCTCAACAACCCCCTGAACAACATCGGTCTTACCGTCGAAGCCCTGATGGACGACTTCGACGATCTCCCCGACGACGCCAAGCGCCGGATGCTGTCCCAGGCCTACACACAGGTGGAGAGGGCCGGGGCCACGGTGAGGAACCTCCTGGATTTCACCCGGAAGGGACGAGCTATCTTCGCTCACTTCCAGGTGGGGACTGCGGTGGGGACGGCCAAGCGACTGGTGGCGAACGAGGCGAAACTGGCCAACGTGACCTGGCAGGTCCGGCTTCCAGAGAATCTGCCCGAGGTCCGCGGACATCCCCACGACCTGCAGCAGGTCTTCCTGAATCTCTTCCTCAACGCCATTCAGGCCATGCCCGAGGGGGGGAAGCTGGAGGTGGGGGCGGACGTCGTCGACCACAAGTGGGTGCGGGTGCAGGTGGTCGATACCGGCTCAGGAATCCCGCAGGAGCACCTATCACAGATCTTCGATCCCTTCTTCACCACCAAGGACCCCGGGATGGGTACCGGTCTCGGCCTCGCCGTCAGCCACGGCATCATCGAGGAACACGGCGGGCGGATCGAGGTCAGCAGCGACCCGGGCCGGGGGACCACCTTTTCCGTCTTTCTTCCTGTGGCGGAAGAGGCCTGACGGTTGGGCCGACAATGAATCTTCCCATCTACCTTCCCGTGGCCGGAAACGCGGTCAGCATTCCCCTCCTCCTGGGTCTGGGGGGGACTGTGGGCTTTCTCTCCGGCCTCTTCGGCGTGGGGGGAGGGTTTCTCCTCACCCCCCTTCTCATCATGATCGGTATCCCGCCGACCATAGCGGCGGCGTCCGACTCGAATCAAATCGTCGCGGCATCTTCCTCAGGGACCTACGCCCATGCCAGGGCGGGCACCGTGGACTTCAAGATGGGCTTCCTCCTTCTCCTGGGCGGGATCGGGGGGGGGTCAGTGG
>Ga0316577_10000740_pt1 | contig 13983 bp, 13 predicted proteins | sample S5NA_FD_203073 | JGI IMG/M metagenome (GOLD analysis project Ga0316577, IMG submission 203073) | Rhizosphere microbial communities from salt marsh grasses in Alabama, United States - S5-7_050615r2r1 | ecosystem: Host-associated > Plants > Roots > Rhizosphere | place: USA: Alabama | collected... | reverse complement strand
CGCGTGATCCGCGAGAAGATCTACATTCTCCCGGGCGACGTGTACAGCATGCAGCGCCTCATCTCCTCCTGGCAGAGCATTGGTTCCCTGGGGTTCTTCGAAACGCCCCTCCCCGAACCGGAGATCGTTCCGGATGAGGCCACAGGTGATGTGGACGTCACTTTCAAGGTCCAGGAGCGCCAGACCGGCTCTGTCAACTTCGGCACTGCTGTGGGAGGTGGGACCGGAGTCTCGGGATTCCTGGGGTACGACCAGCCCAACCTCTTCGGACAGGCGAAAGAAGGGCATCTGCGCTGGGACTTCGGGAAGTACATCAACTCCTTCACCCTCACCTACACGGACCCCTCCCTGTGGGAGTCGCTGGTCAGCGGCACGATATCCGTCTTCAGTACGCGAGATCGCTTTTTCCAGTTCAGGACCGGGCGCAGGAAGCGAACGGGATTCTCCCTCCGCTTCGGGTTCCCGATCCCCTGGTCCCTCCGGACCCGGGTCTTTGCCGGGTACTCCCTGTCCAAGACGGACTATCGTCTGTATCAGGACGTGGACGACACCTCACTCTTCGGTCTCCCCCCGGGAACCCAGAGCACGTTCTCGGTCGGGATCACGCGGAACACGCTGAACCACCCCCTCTTCCCCACCTCCGGGTCCAGGCAGAGCCTGAACACAGACTTCAACGGGGGAATCCTGGGAGGGGATGGACAATTCACGAAACACACGGCCGAGGCCGTGTGGTTTGTGCCCGCGGGACAGCTGGGCGGGCATGATCCAGGGTCTCGCCCCATCCAGCTGGCGCTGGGCCTCACCGTCAGGGCCGGGGCCATCTTCGGGAACGTGGACCGGTTTCCCTTCGACCGGTTCTGGATGGGTGGTGTGCAGTTCGGCCAGCAGCTGAGAGGGTACGACGAGACCTCCATCACGCCGTACGGCTATTATCCGGAGCGGTCCGGAGACCTGTCCGACATTCAGCGGTTGGGAAATGCTTTCGTCAGCGTCTCTTCCGAGTACGCGATCCGGTTCAACGACAACCTCTCCCTCTCGACGTTCTTCGAAGCCGGTAATCTGTGGTCCGACCCCCGTGACGCGTATATTGCCAAGCTCTACCGCGGAGCCGGAATCGGTGTACAATTGGTGACCCCCTTTGGGCCCATCGGCCTGGATTATGCCTACGGTTTCGACAAGACCGAGCCGGGATGGCAGCTCCATTTCCGAATGGGACAGGGATATTGAATACAGTCCGGGACCGGGGGTGGATGTCAACCTCGATCCCGTCTGAAACGTGGAGAACTCCAATGCGTTCGATGAAGTACCTTCTGCCCGCTCTGACCATCCTGGCCCTGGCGCCGTCAGCCCGGGCGCAGACGACGCTTCGGATCGGCTACATCGATTCTCAGCAGATCCTCAACGAGGATCCGGCGGCCCAGCAGGCGCAGGCGCAGTTCGAGGCCGATCTGGCCAACTACCGAGCGGAGGTCGACCAGATCGGTCAGGAGTTGCAGGGCCTCATCGACCGGTACGACCAACAGCAGTCCATGCTCTCGGAAGAGGCGAAGTCCAATCGACAGGAGGAGATCCGGCTCAAGCAGACCGAGTATCAGCAGCGGATCTCGGAGCTCGAGCAGCAGGCCGGCGCGCGGCAGGCCGAGTTGGTTCAGCCGGTGATGGAGCGGATCAACGCGGTCATCGAGGACATTCGGGCCGACGGTGGATACTCCGTGATCTTCGACGTGGCGGCCCAGGGGATCATCGCCGCGGACCCTGCGCTGGATCTTACCGCAGAAGTGGTCAGGAGGCTTCAGGCCGGGGCGGCCACCGCCGGAAACCCAGGTGGAGGCCCCCGGCGCTGAAACCGGCAGTCCCGCTGGACTTTCCGAACGGGCCTGCAGATCCTCTCCTCAGGGGGTCTGCTGGCCCGTTCCTTCGTATTCAACCGAGGAGAGTGCTGCGCCATGGAGCCGTCCACGGATCATCCGGGGGATCCCGGTCATCGAGGGCCGGAGCTATCTGTTGAAGAGATTGCAGTACTCGTAGGTGGCCGGGTGGAGGGAGACCCCACCGTCAAGGTCTCCGGAATCGCGCCTCTGGATCAGGCGGGACCTCGCGAGCTGGGCTTCCTCGCTCAGCGGCGGTACCTTCGGTACCTGGAAGGAACCCGGGCTGCTGCGGTCCTCGTCAGCGAGCCCCTCGCCAAGGAAGCCCGGCAGCTGCCGGCCCGGATCGTCGTCGAGGAAGCCCACGCGGCGCTTCCGCCCCTTCTCTCCGTCCTCTACCCCCAATCCCAGCCCGAAAGCGGGATCCATCCCACCGCGGTCCTGGGCAGGGGGGTGGAGCTGGGTGAGGGTGTGGACGTCGGGCCGTACGCCGTCCTCGGTGACGGTGTCAGGGTGGGCGACGACGCCAGGGTCGGGCCCCACGTGGTGGTGGGGGATGGATCCATCATTGGGCCCGGATCGGTCCTCCATCCCCATGTGGTCCTCTACCCCGGGACGGAGTTGGGAGCCAGGGTCGTTCTCCACGCCGGCGTGCGTCTGGGGGTGGATGGCTTCGGGTTCGTGCCCGTGGAGAGTGAGCACAGGAAGGTGCCCCAGGTGGGTGCCTGCGTGGTGGAGGACGACGTCGAGATCGGGGCCAACACCTGCATCGATCGAGGGTCCATCGGGCGAACGCTCTTGGGGAAGGGAAGCAAACTGGACAACCTCGTGCACCTCGGCCACAACGTGCAGGTGGGTCAGGGCGTGCTGATGGCGGCCATGGTGGGGATTGCCGGATCGACGAGAGTCGGGGACGGGGCCATATTCGGAGGCCAATCCGGGATGGTGGGGCACATCGAGATCGGCAAAGGGGCCCGAATCGGTGCCCAGGCTGGTGTCATCGGTGACATTCCAGCGGGGGAAACGGTCTCAGGGTACCCGGCCCGCAACAACCGGGAGTTCCTTCGGGCCATGGGAATGGCCTTCAAGCTTCCAGACACACTCCGCCGGATCGAAGAGCTCGAGGCCCGGATCGCTTCCCTGGAAGGGGGAGGGAACGGGGAAGGGGGCACAGGTCCCCAATAACCTCCATCGTTATTACATTTACCAGGCTATACCCTGAGGTTTCGCGGTTCATCTCAGGCACGCATACGCGGGTTTTGAGGGCTGTGGGGGTGAGTGCACCCCCGCCTCGGTCCCCCAAACCGACGACACGGCAAGAAATGGGGCTTTGGCCGATGAGCCACGGCAGTCAGAGGACTATATCGAAGGCGGTGTCGGTGGAGGGGATCGGGGTGCATTCCGGGGCTCCCGCCAGGCTCACCTTCCTTCCTGGAGAGGTGGACACCGGAGTCCTTTTCCGACGAACCGACCTCGAGGGAAGCCCGGAGATCCCGGTGGACCTGGACCACGTCTGTGGCACGGAGCTGGGCACGAGTCTGGGAGAGGGTGAAGCCAAGGTCATGACGGTGGAGCACGTCATGGCAGCCCTGGCGGCCCGGGGGATCGACAACGTCGTGCTGGAGCTCTCCGGGCCGGAGCCACCCATTCTTGACGGGAGCTTCCAGGGATACCTGCGGGTTCTGGACGAGGTGGGAACGACGGATCAGGGTGCGCCCCGGCACCACCTTAAGATCACCGAGACGGTGACCGTCAGGCTTCCCTCCGGAGAGTTCTACGTTGCGGCGCCCGGAGACGGGTTGAGGGTGTCGGCAACCATCGAATTCGAACACGGGGCCATCGGCCGCCAGTTCGGAACGTTCTTCTTCGGAGAAGAGTCTTTCAACCGGGAGATCGCTCCGGCTCGAACCTTCGGTTTCAAGGCGGATGCCGATGCGCTCCACGCCAGAGGGTTGGCCAGAGGCGCGTCCCTCGAGAACACCGTGGTCCTCGATGAGGGCGGCGTCATGAACGGGGAACTCCGGTTCCCGGACGAGTTCCTCCGGCACAAGGTGGGGGACATGGTAGGGGACCTGGCCCTCCTGGGCGCGTCCCTGGACCTCCATATCGTTGCCGAGCGCCCCAGCCATAGAGGAAACGTGGAGTTGGCGAAAGCCCTCAAGCGAGCTGCAGGCCGGGCCAACGGAGAAGCGATCGTCAACGCCGAACAGATCATGCAGTACCTCCCCCACCGTTTCCCGATGCTTCTCGTAGACCGAATCGTGGAGGTAGAGTCCGGGAAGCGAATCGTGGGGATCAAGAACGTCACTATCAACGAGCCGTTCTTTCAGGGGCACTTTCCCGGACACCCCATCATGCCGGGGGTCCTCATCATCGAGGCCATGGGTCAGGTCGGGGGGCTCCTCCTCATGGACGCGGTGGAGAAGCCCGAGGACTACGTGGTCTATTTCATGGCTCTGGACAACGTGAAATGGCGCCGGCCGGTTGTCCCCGGAGATCAGATCGTCTTCGAACTGGAGATGGTCCAGTTCCGGCGGCACGTGTGCAAGATGAAGGGAAGGGGAACTGTGGACGGACAAGTCGTGGCAGAGGCCGATCTCATGGCCCGGATCGTGGAGCGATGAACGACCCAACGGTGGGGACAGAAAAGGATCTGGAGACCCGCATCCATCCGTCGGCGATTGTTGATGACGATGCGGAGCTCGGACAGGGAGTGGTGGTGGGTCCGTGGTCGATCATCGGTCCCAGGGTGCGAATCGGCGATGGAACGGAGATCCGGTCCCACGTTCTCGTCGATCGGGACACGACCATCGGAGCCGACTGCCAGATCCACCAGGGTGCCGTCCTGGGCACAGACCCCCAGGACCTCAAGTACCGTGGAGAGGATACGACCCTGGTGGTGGGCGACCGCACCGTCATTCGGGAATACGCCACCTTGAACAGGGGCACGGCTGACCTGGAGCAGACCACCGTGGGAGACGACTGTCTCCTCATGGCCTACTCCCACGTAGCTCACGACTGCCAGATCGGAAACAACGTCGTCCTGGCAAACGCCGTAAACATGGCCGGGCACGTCTTCATCGAGGACTGGGCCATCGTCGGGGGATTGACGGCCATCCATCAGTTCGTCCGCATCGGGGCCCATGCCTTCGTGGGGGGGGCCTCCCGGACCTCCCAGGATGTTCCCCCGTACACCAAGGCCGCCGGCAGCCCAATCAAGCTCTACGGGCTCAACAGTGTCGGTCTCGATCGGAGGGGATTCTCCCAGGAGGTGCGGCGCTCCTTGAAGCGAGCGTACCGCATCATCTTCCAGTCGAACCTCCCTCTAAGTCAGGCTCTCGACCAGGCCCTCGCCGAGTGCGAGGACCTTCCGGAAGTGCTCCACTTCATCTCTTTCATCAGGGAGAGCGAACGCGGAGTCACGACTTGATGAAAGGCGGCGACGGGCTCCTCCGAACCGGCGTGGTCGGGACGGGAAGTCTGGGCTTCCATCATGCCCGGATCCTCCGGGACGTGCCGGAGGTCCAGATGGCGGGGATCTTCGACGTCAGGCCGGAGCGGTCCCTGGAGGTGTCCCGTGAGCTGGAGGTGAGGGCGTTCGACGACCTCGACGCCCTGCTGGACCACGTCGATGCGGTGGTGGTGGCGGTCCCGACAGCCGACCATGAGTCGGTGGCGACAGCGGCCCTCGGCCGAGGGATCCACGTCATGGTGGAGAAGCCCATGGCGCCGGATCTGGATGCAGCGGACCGAATCCTGGCCGCGGCCGCCAGCAGCGGTGCGGTCCTTCAGATCGGCCACGTGGAGCGGTTCAACGCCGCGCTTCAGGCCGCCGAGGAGTATCTAGAGCGTCCCCTCTTCATCGAATCCCACCGGATCGCGCCCTTTGTGCCCAGGAGTACTGATGTGGCCGTGGTCCTGGACCTCATGATCCACGATGTCGACCTGGTGCAGGCCCTGGTCCGGGAGCCAATCCGAGAAATCGCCGCGGCGGGCCTCCCCGTGCTGACCGCGAATGTGGACATCGCCAACGCTCGACTCACCTTCCAGGGGGGAGCGGTAGCGAATCTGACCGCAAGCCGCGTCTCCATCGAGCGTATGAGAAAGCTCCGGATCTTCCAGCGGTCGGGGTACCTCAGCCTCAACCTCGCGGAGGGAACCGGGGAGTTCTTGCGCCTCAAACAGGAGTTGCCCATCGCCGTTCAGGGCTCCGGGACTGCACCCACCATACCCGAAGGAGGGATGGACGCCCTCGTGGAGCGGATCCCGCTGTCCGGAGGGCTGGTGGAGCCATTGAGGCGGGAACTGGAGAATTTCAGGGAGGCTTGTCTCGGTCGGGGGAGCCCCGCCGTTTCAGGGAGAGACGGCAGAGAGGCCCTTGCCGTCACTCTTTCCATTGAGGAAAGGATCCGATCCCATGTCTCTCATTCGCGTCCGGCGTAAGCGGAAGCGGGAGTGGATCGACACCCAGAAAGGGAAGTCACCCAGGGTCCTGCTTCTACTTCTGGCACTGGTGATTCTGATCATCTGGTACCTGGGCTACCGCTTCTGATTGGGAGGTGAGCATGCCGGGGCGACCGGTCATCCTGATGCTGGCCGGGGAGGCCTCCGGAGACCTCCATGGAGCAGGAGTAGCAAGAGGCCTGCGGCGCCGGTGGCCCGATGCCAGGTTGGTGGGCCTTGGGGGAGATCGCATGGCCAGGGAAGGTGTGGATCTCCTGGCCGGGCTGGATCAGCTGGCGGTGATGGGCTTCGCCGAGGTCGTTCGGCACCTCCCCTTCTTCTGGAAGCTGGAGAGACGAATCAAGGCCCTCCTGAGGAACGAGGGAGTGGATCTGCTCATCCCCATCGACTACCCGGGCTTCAACCTCCGCATCACCCGCATGGCCCGTGATCTGGGCGTTCCCACACTCTACTACATTGCTCCCCAGGTGTGGGCCTGGAAGGCGCACCGGGCGGAACGACTTGCGCGGGACGCCCATCGCATCGCGGTGATCCTGCCCTTCGAGGAAGAGATCTTCCGGAACGCCGGAGGCAAAGTGACCTTCGTGGGCCACCCGCTCCTGGAGGACACTCTCCCCATTCCCGACATCGAGGAGTTCGCCCGGCGCCACGGCCTGGATCCTCAGCGGCCTGTCCTGGGGCTCTTCCCCGGGTCCAGGCGCCAGGAGATCCGTCGCCACCTGAGGCTATTCCTCGACGCGGGAAGGCGGGTATCCGAGGTCCGACCGGACCTTCAGCTGGCTCTGGCTCGGGCCCCCTCGGTCCCCGAGGAGACGCTGGAGGGTTCAGGGGTCCCCGTGGTGGACGATTCCCGAGTCCTCCTGCACCATGCCAGGGCCGCTCTCGTCAAGTCCGGGACGACGACGCTGCAGGCGGCGCTGGCCGGTACCCCTTTCGTGACCGTCTACCGGACGCACCCCATCACGTTTCTCCTGGCCAGACGGATGATTCGCGTTCCCCACGTGGCTCTGGCCAATCTGGTGGCCGGCGGACGGGTGGTGCCGGAGGTGCTCCAGGGCCAGGCCACCCCGGAGACACTCTCCCGCCTGCTTCTTCCACTCCTGGAGCCGGAATCGGAACAACGCAGGAAGATGGAGGTGGGTCTGGCCCGGGTCAGATCGGCCCTCGGGTCCCCCGGGGCAGGGGAGAGAGTGGCGGCACTGGCGGCGGAGCTCCTGAGAGGTGTCCCGGGGGTCCCTGAACCCCAGGAGACGGAGAACCGGTATGGATAGCAGGGAGTGGAGATTCCGGGCCGCAGGGCTGCTCGGCTGGGGGGGCCTGGGTGCCTACTTTCCTCTGGTTCGATGCACACGGGTGGGAACGGAGCACTTCCAGCATTTCCGGCGCAGGGGTGAACCGGTGGTATTCGTCTTCTGGCACGGGCAACTCCTTCCCCTCGTGCACTATCACAGGAACGAAGGCATCGTGGTCCTGGTGAGTGATCACACCGATGGGGAGTACATCACTCGAGTCATCCTGCGCCACGGGTTCGGGGTGGCCCGGGGTTCGAGCACCCGGGGCGGCGTCAAAGGGCTCAAGGGGGTTCTCCGAGCCGTCAAGGCCGGGAAGGACCTGGCTTTCACCCCGGACGGACCCAAGGGTCCGCGACATGTATTCAAGTCGGGAGCCCTCACGGCTGCGCAGCTCTCCGGTGCACCCGTGATCTCCGTTGGCGTGGGGGCCGACAGAGCATGGTACCTGAACAGCTGGGACCGTTTTATGATTCCCAAACCTCTGTCTTCGCTCCAGATTCGCTACGGGGCGCCCCGATGGGTGCCCAGGGAGGCCTCGGAGGACGAAGTAAGGGGCATTGCGCTTGACCTTGAAGAGGAGCTGAAAAGCTTCACCCTGGAATTGAATCCTGCTGAGGCTCAGATCCGGAAGGAGCTCCATGCCCAAAGCTGATCATCCTGCGCGCCTCTCCGGCATGAAGTCGCCAACCCCTGCGAAGGGGAAGGCGCCCCTTCCGGGATCGCGTGGGGTTCGTGAATGGGTGGTGGGATGGTGGGCGGGGGAGGGAGGTACCCTGGGAAGCCTTCTGCGGATGGCTGCCGCGCCGTTGGAGCTGGGGTTCAGAATGGTCTCCGGCGTCTGGGGCCGGATGTACGACAGCGGGATGCTCCCACTTCAGAGAGCACCGGTCCCGGTCATCTCCGTGGGGAATCTCACCGTGGGGGGGAGCGGAAAGACCCCATTGGCCGCATGGCTTCTGAGAGGCCTGCGGGACCGGGGGGAAAGGCCGGCCCTCGTGGCCAGCGGATACGGGCAGGACGAGATCCTGCTCCACCGCCGGTGGAATCCCCAAATCCCGGTAATCGCCGAGGAAGATCGGGCCTACGGTGCTTGGAAGGCCGCCCGGAAGGGGGCGACCGTCGTGGTCCTGGACGACGGGTTCCAGCACCGACGCCTGGCCCGTGAGTTGGATATCGTCCTCGTGGCAGCCAGGACTCCCGGGAAGGTGCGCCTCCTTCCCAGGGGACCTTTCAGAGAGCCCTTCGGCAGCCTGGGTCGCGCGGGTGTCGTGATCCTGACGCAGAAGGGAAGAGAAGAGAGCTCCCTGGACGTGGAGGGCCGGATCGACCCCTTCCTCCGGGAATCCCCGGTGAAGGTGGCCTTCGTTCCCTCGGGCTGGACGGACCTGACCGGAAGCCCCGCGGACGGGCCCCGAGAGGAGTTCCTGGCGGTGACGGGAATCGGAGATCCTGGTGGTTTCTTCAGCGTGCTGAGGGAGACGGGGGGGCTGGTGGGGGAGCGCCTCACCTTCCCCGACCACCACGATTACGGCTGGGGCGATGTCCAGAACATCCTGGACCGGGCCCGAGGCCGACCCATCGTCACCACGGAGAAGGATGCGGTGAAGCTAGCCGCCTTCCAATCCCAGCTGAAAGACCTCCGAGTCCTCTGCCTGAAGGTGGAGGTGTTGGAGGGGGAGGAGCGGCTCTGGCGCCATGTGGAGGGCGTCCTCCAGGCAAGGGCCACGGAGAGGGGAAGGGGGGCGTGAAGGTCACCATCCTCTGCGTGGGGGGCTTGAAGGGACCGTTGGAAGGGGCCGTCAAGGATTACGAGGAGCGGGCCGCCCGTTACTGGCGACTTCAAACCGTGGAGGTGGACTCCGGGCTTGGAAAGGGCGCCCGGGCTAACCCTATGGGGGTCAAGAAGGCAGAGGCCTCCAGGCTGCTGTCCCACCTCCCGGAGAGCGGCGATATCGTGGCCGTGACGCGAGGGGGCACGACCATGGGCTCCCGGGAGCTGGCCGCCTTTCTGGAGGAACGGGCTCTCCGTTCCATCCCGCACGTGGTCTTCATCCTTGGTGGCGCCTTCGGCCTCGCTGAAGAGGTCTTGAACCGATCCACGACCCGGCTATGCCTCTCGGCGCTGACCTTCCCCCATGAGATTGCCCGGCTACTTCTGGTGGAGCAACTATACCGAGCGGGGACCATCTCGAGGAACGAGCCGTATCACAAGGGACCCTGACGGAAAGGAAGAAGACCCTGAATCTCAAGATTCTCACCGGCTTCCCCCGGGGCTCGGGCCTGGTCCGGGAATACGTCCTGGGGGAGAGGCACCTGGCCCGGTTCTTCGAGGGGGACTTTCGCGATCCGGCCTCCTACCGGGACAAGGCCATGGAAGTGGATGAACGGTTCCACCGGGAGGGCCGGGAGCGAGCTGCGTCTCTGGTAATCGCCCCTTCGGCGAAAGCCGAGACGGCTCTGCAACGGTATCTGGAAGAGGGAGGGTACTTCGTCACCACCGGTCAGCAACCGGGGCTGTTCTCCGGGCCGCTCTACAGCATCTACAAGGCCCTGACCGCCGTAACCCTGGCAGAAGCGCTGGAGCGTCATCTGCGTCGCCCCGTCCTCCCCCTCTTCTGGGTGGCGTCGGAAGATCACGATTGGGAAGAAGCCGATCACACCCATATCCTGGACCAGACGAACGACCTGCTGACCTTCCGACTTCCAGAACAGGACGGCCCTCCATCCCGTCCCCTTCATCGGATTCGGGTCGAGCGGGGCCTGGCGGAGACGGTTTCGTCATTTCTACAAGTACTTCCAGAAAATGACTTTAGTGATACTTATATCAAGTTAGTTCGAGATGCATACCCTCCGGGTGTGACACTCCCGGACGGCTTCCGCACGATCCTGGAAGGTCTCCTGTCGGACACGCCGCTCCTCTTTGTGGATGCTGCGAACCCCGAACTCAAGGAGGCGTCTCTCCCCATCCTCTTCAGGGAGCTTGAGGAGGCCGAGGAGCACGAGGCCCTCCTGAACCGGGTGTCTTCCCACCTGAAGATGAACGGGTTCGGGGCCCAGGTTCCCATCCTCGAGGGAGGAGTGAACCTCTTCCTGGAAGGCCCCGCCGGGAGAGATCGACTCTACCGAGAGGGCACTGGGTTCCGGCTGCACCGGGCAGACGTCACCCTCTCGGCCTCGGAGATCCAGGATCGGAGTCGGGATGATCCCTCGGTTCTCAGCCCCAACGTGGTCCTCAGGCCCGTCCTGGAGAGCGCAATCTTTCCCACGGTGAGCTACGTAGCGGGACCCGGGGAGATGGCCTACTTCGCCCAGCTGAGGGAGTACTTCCGGTCCTACGGGATTCGGATGCCGGTGATCTTCCCCCGGCACTCGGTCACCTTCGTGGAGGGGAAGGTCGAAAAGGTCCTGGAGAAGTTCCACCTGGGAGTCGAGGCCCTGAACCGGCCTCACCACGAGCTGGCGGCGGAGATCGCCAGGGCGGATATGCCGCCCGCCATCAGACTGTCCCTGGGAGAGATACGGGGAGCCATCGGGAGTGGGGCCGGGTACTTGGCCAAGGCCACTAGAGAGATCGATCCCACCCTGAAGGGTCCCGTGACCCATGCCCGAAACGCGGCGTTCTCAGCCTTCGATCATGCGGAACGGAAGATCCTCCAGGCGGTGAAGCGCCAGAACGAGATCGCCCTCGGCCAACTCGAGAAGGCTCAGCAGAACCTCTTTCCCCTGGGGCAGCCCCAGGAGAGGGTACTGAATCCGTTCTACTACCTCACTCGATACGGCCCCGACCTCATTCCGAGGCTCCTGGAAGAGTTCCAGGTGGCTCTTGGCACCGATTCTGCATAAGTTGGCGCCATGTTCTGGCAGATCCTGTTCGTCCTGGTGCTCCTGATCCCCATCCTGGCCATCGTGCTGGATTCACAGGTGGGGCGGGCGCTGGCCTCTCGCCTCGAAAGAAGGAGCCTGGGTCAGCCCGAAGACCTGCTCCAGGAGCGCCTGATGTACCTGGAAGGGGAGGTGGAGCGTCTCTCCAAGGAGGTCGGCAGGCTGGACGACGAGAGCCAATTCCTTCAGAAGCTTCTCGAGAAACGGCCCGGAGGGGCCGCGGCGTTACCCCCAGGTGACGACGATACCTGAGCCCAGCCCTGGAACCGGCCGGCGAGCCCGCGCTGCCTTCTGGGTGGGCGCGGGCATTTTCTTGAGCCGGATATCGGGATTCCTCCGGGACGTCGCCCTGGCCTACTACTTCGGCAACTCCCGCGAGGCAGACGTGTGGGGTGCGGCGATCCGCACTCCGAACGTAATCCAGAACCTCCTGGGGGAGGGAACGCTCAGCGCCTCCTTCATCCCGGTCTACGCGAGCTTTCTCGAAGAGGGAAGGGAGGAGGAGGCAGGACGTTTTGCGGGAGCCGCACTGGGTCTCCTCCTGGTGGTGGCCTTCGGGGTAGCAGTCCTGGGAATCCTCCTGGCTCCACTGTACGTGGGGATCATCTTTCATAGCTGGGACCCGGAGAAGCAAGCGCTGACCGTCCATCTGGTCCGGATCATCTTCCCCATGACGGCCGTCATGGTGGTCTCGGCATGGGCCCTGGGGATCCTGAACAGCCACAGAAGATTCTTCGTCTCCTACGTTGCGCCGGTGGCCTGGAATGCCTCCATGATTGCGGCTCTCGTGGCATGCGGGACCTTCCTGGGGTGGGAGGCCGCCGGCCGGCACCCGGACCTGGTGACGGCAATGGCGTGGGGGGCCCTGGTGGGAGGGTTCCTCCAGCTCGGGGTCCAGATGCCCTGGGTGATCCCCGTCCTGAAGCACTTCCGTCTTTCCCTCAGCCGGCGAATCGCCGGCGTCCGAGAGGCGATCAGGAACCTCGCTCCGGTGGTGGCGGCCCGGGGAGTCGTAAACGTGAGCAGCCTGGTGGACCTCTGGTTGGCTTCCTTCCTGGTAGAGGGGGCAGTCGCCATGATGGGCAGAGCCCAAACGCTCTATTTCCTGCCCATCTCCCTCTTCGGGATGGCCATTGCGGCGTCGGAGCTTCCCGAGCTCTCCAGGAACCGCCTCGCCGTGAGAGAAGTCCTCGTGCCGCGAGTCAGGGGAGCCCTGGACCGTCTCGCCTTCCTCCTCATCCCCTCGGCCCTGGCCTATGTCTTCCTGGGAGACGTCCTCGTGGCGGCGCTCTTCCAGCGTGGGGAATTCGGGCCGGTGGACACGGCTGCGGTGCATCTCGTCCTGGCAGCCTACGCCGTGGGGCTCCCGGCCTCGGCTTCCTCCAGAGCCCTTTCCTCCGCCTTCTACGCCGTCAGGAACACCCGAACCCCGGCCCTCATCGCCACGGGTCGGGTTGTCCTCTCCACGGCCATCGGAGCGAGTCTGATGTTTCCCCTGGACCGGCTCGGGGTAGGTCAGCTCCGCTTCGGGGTGGTCGGTCTGGCTGCGGGTTCGGCCGTCGGGGCATGGGTGGAGTTCGTGCTTTTGAGGCGGTACCTGAAAGGTGTGCTGGGATCTCACGGGCCGGGAATGGGGCGGGTGGCCCGCATGGTGGTTGCCGGCGGAACGGCTCTCCTGGCAGGGATAGGGGTGAGAGGGTTCCTCGGTTTCTCTGCCGCTGCAGGTTTCCTGCCCGGGCTCCTTGGAGACGGATCTCCCCTCCTGAACCCCCTGGCTGCCATGGGAACGGCCGGGGCCTTCGGGGTAGTCTATCTAGGGGTTGCCGCAGCCCTGGGTGTGGGTATCCCCCTCCGAAACAGGGGGGGAGCGCAACGGTAGGCTCCGCCCCCGATCCGTTCATCCGAAAGCTCTCTCCATGACCTCTCCTTCCCCCATCTCCACGGAGCTCCTGAAGGGCCTGCCGACGGCCCCTGGAGTCTATCTGTTCCGGAACGAGAAGGGGGAAATCCTCTACGTGGGGAAGGCGAAGTCTCTGCGGCCTCGAGTCCGGAGCTACTTCCGGCAGGATGCCGGACATGCCATCAAGACCCTCGAGCTGATGAAGCGAGTCGTCGCCCTGGACACCATCGTGGTGGGGTCCGAGGCAGAGGCACTGATCCTGGAGGCCAACCTGATCAAGGAGCACCAGCCCCGCTTCAATATCCATCTGAAGGATGACAAGAAATACCCCTATATCAAGGTGACCTCCCAGGAGGATTTTCCCAGAGTGTTCGTGACTCGGGACGTGAAGAACGACGGGAGTCGGTACTTCGGTCCTTACACCTCCGTCGGGCCTCTCCGGCAGGCCCTGGAGGTGATCAAACGCCTCTATACCGTGCGTTCGTGTCGGTATGACCTCCTCCGGGAGGCTCCTGATCGTCCCTGCCTGGACTACCACATCGGACGATGCCTGGCGCCATGTGTCGGCCTGCAGACC
>Ga0316577_10000739_pt1 | contig 13983 bp, 10 predicted proteins | sample S5NA_FD_203073 | JGI IMG/M metagenome (GOLD analysis project Ga0316577, IMG submission 203073) | Rhizosphere microbial communities from salt marsh grasses in Alabama, United States - S5-7_050615r2r1 | ecosystem: Host-associated > Plants > Roots > Rhizosphere | place: USA: Alabama | collected... | reverse complement strand
GCCAAGGGAGCCGTCGTGAACCCCACCCGGGCCATGGCCCTGGACCACGCCGGCGATGGGATCAGGGTGAACTGCGTCGCCCCTGGGAGTGTCGAGACCCCCATGCTACGCCAGGAGCGGGAGGAGATGGGAGGCGAGGCCCTCGTTCGGCACCTCTTCGAGGAAAAGCACCCCATGGGCCGAATCAGCCAGCCGGAAGAGATCGCCAGGGTCATCCTCTTCCTCGCCTCACCCGAGGCCTCCTTCATCAACGGGGCGTGCATCCCCGTGGACGCGGGGATCACCGCGGGGTAGGCCACCTCGTCTTCCCCACCTTGGCGCTCGGGGCAGGGCAGACTCCCCTGAACATCCACCGAGACCTGCCTCAGAGCCCCCCCATCTTTCCCAGAGACCGACCTCAATATATGTTTTCGAATATTCTGAACATTTCTTGTGATGGGTGGTGACATGGACGCCAAAGCTCGCACCGATTTCGTGGAGTCCTGGGGTTCCATGGGGGCCCTATGGGGGATCAACCGGTCCATGGCAAGAATCCACGCGCTCCTCCTGGCCACCCGGGAGCCCCTGGGTCTGGAGGAGATCACGGAGGAGCTGGAGATCAGCCGGGGGAACGCATCGGTGTGTCTGAAGGAGCTCCGCCACTGGGGCGTGATTCGCCGGATCCACCTCACCGGGGAACGCCGTGACTACTACATCGCGGAGACCGACATCTGGTCCATGCTCTTCCGCATCGCCTCCGAGCGGAAGAAACGGGAGTTCGATCCGGCGCTCTCAGCCCTTCGGCAGGCCATGGGATCCACGGAAGAAGGGGATGACCTCGTGCGGGAGCGTCTGGGGGAGCTGGAGGAGATCCTCCGGGCCATCGAGCGCCTTCTCCAGCGGTTCCTGGCCAGCGAGGACGCCAGCCGGGCCATGCTCAAGTTCTTTTCCACACAGGTCCCGTACCCGGAGAAGTGAGGGGTTCCCGGGGGTGGATCGGCTCGTCGCTCATCCGCCCGGCCTCGGCTCGCCTCGGTCACGCAACCCTCTCCCCCGTCTCCGGGTGGAAGAACAAGAGCCTGTCCGGATCGAGGCCCAGGTGAAGAGACTCTCCCTCCACGACAGGGCTCGCCCCCGCCACCCGAGCACTGAGACGCCGCTTTCCGCCCCCTGAATCACTCAGTCCCAGCTCCTGCATGAGGCCGCGGAGCTTTTCCGAGGCCGAGGCCATCCGGGGCGCGGAGCCTGCATCCACTTCGAGGTACAAGTAGACGTCAGCACCCATCCATTCCACCAACTCCACCTCGGCCCTGAATGTGGGTCCGAGGTCCGTCCCCGCCTCTTCGGACCCCACCTTCACCACCCCGAGGTCCTCCGGGCGGATTCCTGCGATCAGCTCTCCCGGGTCGAGATCGGGGCGATTCCTAAGTCCCTGGGGCAGGGGCAACTCTACCATGGGGAGTCGGAGGACCTCCCCCTCTACCACCGCGGGCAGGAAGTTGGTGGGCGGTGATCCAATGAACCCGGCAACGAACAGATTCTCGGGCTCGGCATAGAGCTTCCTGGGGGTCCCCACCTGCTGGAGGGACCCTCCGCGGAGAACGGCGATGTGGTCCCCCAGCGTCATGGCCTCTGCCTGGTCGTGGGTCACGTAGACCATGGTGGTCCCGAGGCGTCGCTGGAGCCGGACGATTTCCGTTCGCATCTGAGCTCTGAGCTTGGCGTCCAGATTGGAGAGGGGCTCGTCCAGAAGGAAAGCCACCGGCTCCCGGACGATGGCGCGACCCATGGCCACCCTCTGACGCTGACCGCCGGAGAGCTCACCGGGCCTCCGGTCCAGAAGCCCGCCAAGCTCGAGAATCGCGGCGGCACGCTCCACCTTCTCCCGGATCTTGTCTCTCTCCACTCCGGCCAGGCGGAGGGGAAAGGCCATGTTCTCCCGGACGGTCATGTGCGGGTAAAGAGCGTAGCTCTGGAAGACCATGGCCATGTTCCGGTCCTTCGGATCCAGATTCGTAACGGGCTGCCCGTCCACCCGGATCTCCCCCTCGCTGGGCTGCTCGAGCCCAACGATCATGTTCAGGATCGTGGACTTCCCACACCCCGACGGCCCAACCAGGATGAAGATCTCCCCATCCCGAATCGTGAGATCCAACTCGCGGACGGCGGTGGCGTCTCCGGAAAAGCGCTTCGTGACTGCGTGAAGGGTGATGCCCGCCATTCGATGCTCAGCCTTTCACCGCCCCCGCCGTAAGCCCTGCGATGATACGGCGCTGGAAAAGGAGGATGACGATCACCAGGGGAACGGTGACCACAACCGACGCGGCAGAGATGGAGCCTGTGGGGAGCTCGAACCGGGAGCTGCCGGTGAAGAACGCAACGGCCGCTGGAACGGTCCGGGCGTCGTTGGTGGATGTGAGGGCCGCCGCGAAAAGGAAATCGTTCCAGGCGAAGATGAACACCAGGATGGCGGCCGTGAACACTCCCGGTGCCGCCAGGGGCACAATGACGTGGCGGAATGCCTGAAAAGGCGTTGCTCCATCAACCCGGGCCGCCCTCTCCAGCTCCCAGGGAATCTCTCGGAAGTAGGCTGTCAGCGTCCAAATGGCCAGAGGAAGGGTGAAGGTCATATAGGGAAGCACGAGGCCCATCCAGGTGTCGAAGAGACCGACGGTCCGCCACAGGTTGAAGAGGGGACCGATGACGGCGATGGGCGGGAACATCGCGATGGAGAGGGCTCCACCCAGGATCACCCTCCGTCCGCGAAATCGGAGTCGGACGATGGCGTAGGCCGCGAACATGGCCAGGGCCACAGAGAACACGGTGGAGAGCGACGCAATGCCGATGGAGTTCCGAAGGGCTGCGGGAAATTGAACATCCTGAAAGATGCGTCTGTAGTGTTCCAGGCTCACTTCCCTGGGGATGAACCGGCCATCGTTGAGATGGGCGGCGGGTTTCAGGGAAAGAGAGGCGATCCACGCCACAGGGAGGAGAGCGTAGAAGATCACGAACACGCTCCCCACCTTCCAGAGGAGCGTTTCCAGGAGGTGTCGCCTTGGTCCGCCGCCTTCCTTCGTTGTCAACGCGCTTCCTCCCCACCCCTCGGCCGTGCTCGTCCCATCATGTCTCCTCTCCCTCACGGGCCAGCCGGGCTCCGAATCCCTTGATGTAGAGGACAGCGATTCCAAGGACGCAGAGGAAGATCAGAACTGACACGGCCGAGCCCAGTCCGAGGTTCAAGCGGGTGATGAGGGCGCTGTAGCCCACCACGGACACGGTCTCGGTACCCTGAGCCCCGCGGGTCTGTATGAAGACGGTATCGAAGATCCGGAAGGCGTCCAGGGTCCGGAAAAGAAGCGCCACCAGGATGGCCGGCTTCATCAGCGGAAGGGTGATCCGAAGAAAGCGCTGGGAGTTGGAGGCCCCGTCGACCCTGGCGGCATCCAGAAGGTCTCTGGGAACCAGGGTCAGGCCCGCCAGGAGGAGGAGAGCCATGAACGGGGTGGTCTTCCAGATCTCCGTGAGAATGATCACGGCGAAGGCCGACCAGCGGTGGCTGAGCCAGGCCTGGTCCACTCGCAGGAGGGGGTTGACGAACCCCGTCACGGGATCAAAGGCGAACTTCCAGGCCAGAGCCGCCACGACCGTGATGATCCCGTAGGGGACAAGGACCGAGGCTCGGACGGTCCGGCGGGCGAAGACGGCCCGGTGCATCAACAGGGCCAGGCCCATACCCAGGACCAGCTCCACGGATACCGATCCCACGGTGATGATCAGCGTGTTGAGGACCGACTCCCACCAGATCCCTGAAGTGAGGATACTGGCGTAGTTGCGGAGTCCCACGAAGGCCCGCCGTTCCGGGAACCTCAGGTCATAGCGGAAGAGGGAAAGCCAAAGGGCGTTCATGACCGGGTAGGCCGTGACGACGAGCATGGCCAGGACCGCCGGCGCGGACAGGAGCCAGCCGAGGCGCTCTTCAGCGGAGCGCCCCGGGCGCCAGGGTCTGCTCAGGCTACTCCGCTTCACAACAACCCCTCCGACCGCAGTGCCCGGATCACTGCCTCCCGGAGCCGCTGAAGGTCTTCATTCGGCCGGATCGCCGACATGGGGTGAAGAGTGTGGCTGATGGCAAGAGAGACGTCGCTGTACAGGGGCGTCTTGGGTCGCTGCACCGCATCCTGGAGGGTCTCCCGGAGGAGGTCGGCGAAAGGGAAGGTCTTCCGGACCTCCTCCTCGTCGTAGAGGGATGCCCACGTCGGGGGCAGGCCGCCCCGGGCTGCAGCCAATCGCTGGTTCTCCACCGAGGCGAGGCACTCGGCAGCCCGGAAGGCCAACGCGGCGTGTGTGGAGAACGCCCCCACGCCGAGGTTGATCCCCCCCACAGTCACCCGACTGGGCCGATCCGTCGCGACACCGGGCCACCGGGCCCACCCCATGTGCTCTGCCACCCCCGGAGCATTCTCCCTGGCGCTGGGCCAAACGTAGGTGTAGTTCACCATGAAGCTGGCCCCGCCGGCCTCGAACGCGAGTCGGGCCTGGTCTTCACGAGCCCGGTCCAGGCTCGGCTCCGAGGCGGGAGAGGTGGCCAGGCGGTGCATGATTCGCAGCGCCTCACGGACGGGATCCGGGGGCAGGGCCACCCCCTGCCCGAATCGTTCCTCGGCGGACGCGACTCCCCCGGGCTGAGGGCTTCCTTGCTCCAACACGGACCCTCCCGCGGAAGCCAGGAGGGAGGTGAAAAACACCGTCAATCCCTCGTACCGTTCCCCCTGGGCTTCGATGGTCCCGGTGTCTCCCAGGGCCTCGGCCATATCCATCATCTCGTCCCAGGTGGTGGGTGGATGGGTTACCCGATCGGTTCGGTACCAGAGAAGCTGGGCGTTGGTGGTGAAGGGGACGCCCCAGAGGCGACCCCCGTAACTGGCGCTCTCCACCGGGGCAGCCAACCTTCCCTCGGTCACCCCTCTCGCCGTCTCCACGGACCACGGCAGGATCCACCCGGCTTCTGCGAACTCCGCAGTCCAGATCACGTCCATTCCGATGATGTCGATACCGTTGTCTTCGGCGGCCAGGCGTCTCACGAGCTGTTCGCGCTGCTGATCGGCATCCGTCGGAAGGGGGTTCATCTCGATCCGGTACGCCCCCCCGGCCCCCTCGGTGCAAACCTGGGCTGCAGCCCGGAAGGCTCCAGACGGCTCGTCGAAGACATACCAGTGAAGTGTCGGCGTTGTCGCCTCATTTTCAGAGCAAGCAGCGCCCAGAAGAATGCCAAGGGCAAGACCGGAACGGAGCACCGCGGTACGTGCCCGGCGGTGAGCGAGCCGGAAGAAGGGGCTGTCAGATGGAACGGAGGACACAGGTTCTCGACTCCGGTCACTCCCCCCCGTCATGCCGAAGGAAGACTGCACCGAGGGGTGGAAGCACCAGGGTCACGGCCCAGTCGCGCCCGTGTTGCCCCGGCGTATCCGCCACGACCCCACCCAGGTTCCCCTGGCCACTTCCGCCATAGAGATCGGCATCGCTGTTGGCCACTTCCACCCAGCGCCCACCGTGAGGGACTCCCACGAGGTAGCTGTGACGGGGGACAGGAGTGAAGTTGAAGACGGCCAGGAGATCGGAATCCCCGGGATGGCCTCTCCGCAGGAGACTCACCACGCTGTTCTCCACGTCGGTGCAATCCACCCACTCGAAACCGTCGTAGTCGAAGTCCCTTCGATGGAGCGCCGGCTCCTCCCGGTAGAGACGATTCAGGTCCGCCGTCCACCTCCGGACCCCTTCGTGGAGGGGGTGCTGAAGCAGATGCCAGTCCAGGCTCTGGTCGTGGTCCCACTCCCGCCTCTGCCCGAACTCGCCCCCCATGAAGAGGAGCTTCTTCCCCTGCTGGGCGAACATCCAGGCGAAGAGGAGCCGGAGGTTGGCGAACCGCTGCCAATCGTCCCCCGGCATCTTTCCCAGAAGTGAGCCCTTTCCGTGCACGACCTCGTCGTGGCTGAGGGAGAGAACGAAGTTCTCCGTGCTTGCGTAGAGCTGCCTGAAGGTCAGGTACTCCTGATGGTATTTCCGGTGGACAGGGTCCAGGCGGAAGAACTCCAGGGTGTCGTGCATCCACCCCATGTCCCACTTCTTCCCGAATCCGAGCCCCCCCAGGTACGTGGGGCGTGAGACCATGGGCCAGGAGGTGGACTCTTCCGCGACTGTCTCCGCCCCCGGATGCTCCCGGTAGACGGTCTCGTTCAGCTGACGGAGGAATCGGATGGCCCCCAGGTTCTCCCGGCCGCCGTATTCATTGGGAATCCACTCCCCTTCCTCCCTGGAGTAGTCCAGGTAGAGCATGGAGGCCACGCCGTCCACGCGGAGACCATCCACGTGGTACCGGTCCAGCCAGAAGACGGCGCTGCTCAGGAGAAAGCTCCGGACCTCATGCCGATCGTAGTTGAAGATGAAGCTGTTCCAGTCCGGGTGGAAACCCTTCCTGGGATCCTGGTGCTCGTAGAGATGGCTTCCGTCGAAGAACCCCAGTCCGTGCTCGTCGGAGGGGAAGTGGGAGGGGACCCAGTCCAGGATTACGCCGATCTCGTGCTGATGCAGCACGTCGATGAGGAACATGAGGTCCTGGGGGGTGCCGTACCGGCCCGTAGGGGCAAAGTAGGAGGTGACCTGATAGCCCCAGGAACCGTAGAAGGGATGCTCCATAACGGGCATGAGCTCCACGTGGGTGAAGCCCATTTCCCGGACGTACTCCGCAAGGACCGGAGCGAGATCCCGATACGAGAGGAACCCTTGGGGATCATCCGGGGAGCGGCGCCATGAGCCGAGGTGAACCTCATAGACCGAGACGGGAGCCACCGCCGGCCGAATCTCGGCTCGCCTTTCCATCCACTCCCGGTCCTTCCACTCGTAGTCGAGCTTCCAGACGACGGAGGTGTTCTCCGGCGCCGTTCGGGAGAAGAAGGCGAAGGGGTCCGCCTTGTCCACACGGTAGTCCCGGAGATTGGAGTGGATATGGTATTTGTAGGACTCTCCCCTGCCCACCCCGGGAATGAAACCCGTCCAGATGCCCGATACGCCCCGGGGCGCGAGGGGATGATCTCCCTTGCTCCACCCGTTGAAGTCGCCCATGACGTGGACGCTCCGGGCCTCCGGAGCCCACACGGCGAAACGAACCCCATCCACTTCCCCGTCCCGGTCCGGGTGGGCTCCCATCTTCTGGTAGAGCCGATAGTGGTTCCCCTCCCCGAACCAGTAGAGATCGTCGTCGGTCAGGCTGAGGTTCGAGACACTCCGGGGAGGGCCTGCGGGGATCTCCCGCCCTGGTGACAAGCCCCCGCCTTCTCTCTCGGAGCGGGAGGAAACACGGTGTCCTGATTCCGTCATTGCTCTCCTTCTTCCGGACCCTTGAGAAGAGGTCGGGTCGCCTGAGTGCCGTTGAATGATCGAAACACGTGTCGAGGTGTACCCGGAAACGGCGGCAATGTCCCGCCGCCACTCAACTGCAAACGCGAGAGGTTACACACCGGGAGGAAGACCACGCATGAGAATCAGAACCCTGACGCTCCAGATAGCCACATGGACCATGATGGCCGGCGCCTTCGGCTGCGCCCCATCGGGAGAGACGGCAGAGAACGAGGGCGCCCTGAACGCACCCACGGCCGCAGAGCAGATGGAGCCCGTGACCGAAGCCGTAGCCGTGCTGCACCCCACGGAAGGCAGCGAGGCTTCCGGGATCGCCCACTTCGTCGACTCCGGGATGGGCATCCGGGTCATCGTGGACATGGAAGGACTCTCGCCCGGAGACCACGGATTCCACGTCCACGAGTACGGGGACTGCTCCGCTCCCGATGGGACGTCTGCCGGGGGTCACTTCAACCCCGACGACCAGCCACACGGTGCCCCCACCGATACGGAGCGCCACGTGGGAGACCTGGGAAACATCTCGGCGGACGAGATGGGGATGGCGCACCTGGAGTGGACCGACACCTTCCTCTCCTTCTCGGGGCCGCATTCCATCCTCGGACGCGGGGTCATCGTCCACGCCGGCGCCGACGACCTCACCTCCCAGCCCACGGGAAATGCCGGGGCGAGAGTCGCCTGCGGGGTCATCGGGATCGCACGGGGAGATATGTGAGCGGGTAACGCCGGAGTCAGGGCTCCCACCCTGGCCTCATCCCCGGGCGCTTACGCCCCGATCCACCTCTCCCGCGGAGTCTTTCACGACGAAGAGGGTTTGGGTGGGATAGGCGAACTCGATGCCCTCCTCCTCGAACCGTTGATGGATGGTGAGGTTGATGGCCTGCTGGCAGTCCATGTAGATGTTATAGTCGGGCCCCAGAACGTAGTAGACGATCTCGAAGGTGAGGGCGAAGTCGCCGTACGCCTGAAAATGGGCACGATCGAACCGAACCTGGTCCCCGAGGTCCTCCACGGCCTCTCGGAGGATCACGGGGATCTTCTTCAGTGCCTCGCGAGGCGTCTGATAGGTCACTCCGATCTTGAACGCGACCCGACGCTCGAACATCCGTCCGTAGTTCCGGATCCGACTGCTCAAGAGATCCGCATTGGAGAACACGAGCTGTTCTCCGGAGAGGCTTCGGACCCTCGTGGTCTTCAGCCCGATCTCTTCGACGGCGCCAAGGTGGTCTCCCACGATGAGGAAATCCCCCAGAACAAAGGGCTTGTCCAGGACGATGGACAGGGAGGCGAAGAGATCCCCGAGAATGTTCTGAGCCGCCAGGGCCACGGCCACGCCCCCGATCCCCAGGCCTGCAACCAACGCCGTGACGTCGATCCCCACGTTGTCCAGTGAAAGCAGCAGCACCAGGGACCAGAGCCCCAAACGTGCGAAAATGGAGAGCACCTTCATGGACATCACGCCGGCGGCGTCCTCCGCAGCCCGTCGATCCCGATAGGCCTTGATCCACCGGGCGATCCCTCCACTCAACCAGAACCCCACCTGGAAGAACAGGGCGATGGTGGCCACACTCGTGAGGACACTCCTCACGCGGGGGGGGAGGGAGAGAGGACTGGCGCCGATGTAGAAGGCGAAGAGGAGGAGAATGAGGCCCTTGGTGCGGTTGAGGGCCGCGTCGATGATGTCGTCCCACTCGGTCTCCGTTTTCGCTGCCAAACGCGCGATTCTGGCCAGGACTACCCTGGTGGCCAGACGGAGCACCAGGAAAGAGACGATGGTGAGGCCCAGTGAGAGGGCCCACTTCTCGAGATCGTTTCCGAGGAATGTGGTCTGGAGAAAGTCCATGAGATCAAGGGGTTCGGAGAACAGGGCGTTCCCTCGTACCCTCACCCGCGGGTTCCGGTCCGCCCCTACCGGTGACCTGACCTCCAGACACCCACGCTATCCCATCTCTGCCGGGGCACAGTCTCAGGCCGCGCTGAACCCATCCAGTGCCCCCGGCTCCGTCTGGAAGAAGAACCTCTCCCGGAAAGCCGGACGCAACTGGTCCAGCCAGGTGGCCCGTGGATCGAATTTGGCGAAAAAGGGCCGCCGCACCCACTCGCTCTTTCGTCCCTGAAGCATGTCCAATACGAAGACCTTCTCCCCCCGGATCTCGCTGATCCCCAGGATTCGGACCTTTCCAGGGAAGGCGGACATGGATGGGCCCCTGACGGTCCGGGCGAGACCCGATACCTGGCGATACGCATCTCTGAAGATCTCGTAGACCCGGACCAGCGGTACCTCGAAATAGTTCCGGGCTCCCGTATCCCGTTCCACGAACATGTAATACGGCACGATGCCGAGGCTCACGGCATCCCGCCACAACGTCGCCCACACGTCGGGGTCGTCGTTCACGTGGCGGATGCAGGGAGCCTGCGCCCGGACCTCGGCACCGGTGCTCCGGATCCGCCTGACCGCCTCCCGTGCAACAGGGGTCGAGAGCTCCATCGGGTGACTGTAGTGACCCATGATGGACATGTGACGCCCGGCGGCCACCACTCTCTCCAGGAGCCGGAGGAGCTCGTCGGAGTCGGGATCGGTGACGAACCGGTGGGGCCAGTAGGCCAGAGACTTGGTTCCGATGCGGATGTTCCGGACGTGATCCAGATCCGGGGAAAGAAGGGGCTCGATGTATCGCGCCAGGACCTTCGTCTTCATGATGAGGGGATCACCCCCTGTGACGAGGACGTCGCTGACCTCGGGGTGTGCCCGGAGATACGCGGTGAGGTCCTCCGATTCCCTGGCCTCGAACTGCATCTCCGGCAGGTCCACGAACTGGGCCCAGCGGAAGCAGTAGGAGCAATATGCATGGCAGGTTTGCCCCTGGGAGGGGAAGAAGAGGACGGTCTCGTCGTACTTGTGCTGGAGACCCGGGAGTGGCTTCCCGTCCAGCATGGGGACGTTGTGCGTGAGCTGTCCGGCCGGATGGGGGTTCAGGGACAAGCGGACTTCCCGGACCGTCGCCTGCAGCGCTTCCCCCTCTCCCCGCCGGAGGTGCCCTCGGACCCTCCGGAAAACCTCAGGGTGCAGCATGCCCCTCTGCGGAAAGGTGAGCTGGAAGATGGGGTCCTCCGGAACCTGCTCCCAGTCGATGAGCTCCTCCACCACATAGTCGTTCGACCGAAACGGAAGGATCCGGGACACGACGCTGATGGCTTCCCGGATCTCCGAGTCCAGGGAGTGCCAGAATGGGGCTTTTTCCAGGTTTCGGGCGGTGATGGGGCGGAACCGACCGGCTCCGCCTCCCCGCTGGTTGGGGGGTCGCATGGCGTACCTCCGGGATCGAGTTGTCTGCCTCGCCTCGATGCCGGGAGGCCTCAGCCTGCTACCGGATTCGGCGGGGCGGGTGCTTGGCGAACATCTGCGGGCGCCTGCTCTCCTGTGCGGAAAAGGGCCCAACGGCTTGGACGGGTCTCATGACCCGTCCGGATACTCCGGCAATAGTTCGAAGCTGAAAATAACCCCATCCCTCCGGGAGGGCGAATCGATCCGGCGGACCCTGCCGCGCTGTCCTCAAGAGCCCAGCTCCTCGCGAGCGACCCGGTACCCCTCCCTCACCAGGGCGGGAATGTCCTCCATCTGACTTCTGCTCCAAGAGGTGGTGTCTGGAGTGATGAGGATATCCACATCTCTGGCCCTCTCCCGGGCCTGGTGGGCCAGGGCCATGTCCAGGGCATTGGAGAGGAGCTCCTGAAGGTTCCGGGGCCGGTGGAAGCGGCGTCCCATGTGGACGTCCACCGCCACGATCCTCTCCACACCCCAATCCCTCAGTGGCGAGACGGGGAGGTTCTCCAGAACCCCTCCATCCACCAGTAGCCGCCCCTCCCTTTCCACGGGGATGAAGAGGCCGGGAACACAGGCGCTGGCGGTGGCTGCCGTCGCCAGATCCCCCTCCCGGAGGACCACCTTCTCACCGGTTGCGATGTCTGCAGAAATCAGAGCCAGAGGGGCACGGAGATCTTCCATCCGGACGTCTCCAAGGTAACGACGGAGGGTGGCCTCCATGCGATCCATGGAGAGAAGGCCCAGCTTCGAGGGGACGAACCCGGTGATATCGGGCCACCTCAGCTCCCCGGCCACGGACTCGATCTCCTTGCCGGAGAGGCCGCAGGCGTAGAGGGACGCCACCAGGGCTCCCATGCTGGTTCCGGACAGGTGTGTGATCTCCACACCTGCTTCGTCCAAGGCCTGCAGGACGCCGATGTGAGCGGCGCCCAGGACGGCGCCCCCTCCCAGCGCCAATCCGAATGTGGACCCCGGGGTCATCTTGATCCTCCCGGCCGCTTCAGCGGCGGCTCCTTTGTTGGGCGGCAATATCCACCAGGCGTCGGAGCTCGGCGATGGGCTCCGGAGCGTCGTCCACCTGCAACCGAAGGACCACATCGTTGTTGAGCCACACACCGCCGTCCTCCTTCACGATGAGCATAGCCGCGGACTGCATTCCCCTGGTGTCTCCACCCGCAGCTTGCCCGGCCTCCAGAGCCGCCAGGAGCCTGTAGGAGAGATGTCCCGGGGTCTCCTGGAAAGCCTTCACCATGCCGTCCACGACGGCAGGCCCCGCCAGGATATTCCCCTGGGCGGAGCAGTAGTCCCCGATGCGGTGGCCAGCCCATTCGCTGGCCAGGGGCCCGGTATAGGTGGCCACATTCCCCCGGGCGTCCATCACCGAGAACTGCCGACCCTCCTTGGGCCAACGCTCACCCAACGGATCGGGATCCTCCTCCAGGATCCGGTCCACTGCCTCCTGAGGGGAAAGCCCCTGGCGGAGGAGCTCGATTCCTTTGGGCCCGTAGCTGACGTCTACCCAGGCCTGGGTCGCTACCACCCCGACCCCGGCCTCTCCCCAGATGACGCCGTTACCCACGGAGAACACCCTGGACTGGACGGCCACACCGATCTCGCCGGTGGCCGGGTCGAACCCCACGATGGAGAAAGTAGCTACCGGGTCTCTCCGGTCCTGGAGATCCTGTCTGGGCACGCGTTCCAACTCCACCCAGCCCACCTCTTCCAGGATCTCCAGGTAGTCTGCCACCTGGCCAGTGGAGAGCGCTTCACCGGTCCAGGCTGCAACCCCGTTCCGAATGGCCAGCACCGATCGCTCCCCGTCCACGAAGTTGAGGATCTGCGTGGTCTGATTGCGGCTCAGCCCCAGCTCCTGGATCGCCTGGGGCTCCTCCTCCAGGAAGGCCACCATGGGGCCGTAGCGCCCGAGGTTGAACTCCTGGCCTCGGATGCCCGGGGCGAGCCTCGGGACCACGCGGTCATACTCCAGGTCCTCCTCGGTGGGGGCAGGCGCCATCGCGGGGCCGCCGACCCCGGGGGACGCGGAGGCCAGGATGAAGTCCTTGAGGGACTCGCCGTACTCCGTCCAACGGGCCGCCTCCCGGGAGACCATCTCCTCCGCCGCCGGCGTGCCGGTATAGATGCCCCGGATGGACAGGACGGCGTCCTGCTCCCGTTTCACGGCGGCAGCCACCATGTTCAGGGATCGGGCCAGCCCGGCGTCGTTTCCGCTCCCACTCCCATCGGCTTCCAGGAGGCCCAGGGCCCGGGGAATCCCCCGATCCGCCACGCGTGCGTAGCCGAAGTCCGACACCGCCTTCAGAAGACCGGGGAGCATCTCGTCGCTCAGGTTCGCCGAGGCCCACCCCGTCGCAGCACCGAGGAAGGCTACTCTCCGCATCTCGGTAGGGTCACCGTTCTCCGGAGTGTCCTTGTCGGCGTGATACCACTGGTCGGGCCAGGTGAAGAACTCGATTCCGGGGACCCCCACCGAGGGATTGTTGAACACGATGTGATCGCTCCCCCCCGTGGCCTCGTGAATGAAGAAACGGAATGCGTCCCGGGTCCCGTTCTTCTCCCAGAGTGGTCGGGGAAAGTACTGCCCCCCTGGCCGACCGCGGGGAGAATCCGGGAGGTATACGATGTCGTTGGTCCGCCAGATGTAATTCAGAACGGAGTGTGCCAGGCCATCATAGAAGGAGGCGAGCTGCGGAGGGGTCTCGCTCATGGTGAACACCCCATTGTTCTTCCTGAGGGCCTCGCTCACCATGTCCATGTTGATGTTGATGGCCAGGCGATCCAGCATCTCCGGGTTCCGCTTCAGGAACTCGTAGGTGCCGCTGATCTCGTTGGGCCAGATGAAGTGGAGCGTTCTGCGGGGTTGGGGGAGCTTCCCTTCCTGAATGAGATCGTGCAGGGCCCGGAGGATTTCCAGCTGGATGGCGGGGCCGCCCATATCGTCGTTGGCTCCCCGCTTGGTGTACCCCTCGAAGAGGTGTCCGGTGTAGACGACTCCCGGAAGGTCCGGTTCGGTCCCGGGGATCCAGGCATACACCGTCTCGAACCGGTCCGGATACTCCTCCACCACGGCGGTGACCTTGGCAGTGTGCTGGGCCCCGCTTTGAACCTCCTCCAGGAGCTCGGACCACTGCCGCCACGATATGGTCATTCCCATCCGAAGGTTCTCCCCTTCGGCGTAACTCCCCCGGGAGTAGACCACCTGATTTGGATCCAGATAGCGCTCCCGGGAGCTGAAGCTGACAACCGCGCTG
>Ga0316577_10000737_pt1 | contig 13991 bp, 13 predicted proteins | sample S5NA_FD_203073 | JGI IMG/M metagenome (GOLD analysis project Ga0316577, IMG submission 203073) | Rhizosphere microbial communities from salt marsh grasses in Alabama, United States - S5-7_050615r2r1 | ecosystem: Host-associated > Plants > Roots > Rhizosphere | place: USA: Alabama | collected... | reverse complement strand
TACATGGAGAAGTTCTCCGTGAGTCGCCTCATCGGCGCCCCTCCCGGGTACGTCGGGTACGAGGACAGCGGGGCGCTCACGAAGGCCGTCCGTCGCCGGCCCTACAGCGTCGTCCTGCTCGACGAGATCGAGAAGGCCCACCCGGACGTCTTCAACATCCTGCTCCAGGTCCTCGACGAGGGCCGGCTGACGGACAACTACGGGCGGGTCATCGACTTCAAGAACACCGTGCTGATCATGACGTCGAACGTCGGGGCGCGGGACATCGCGAACAGCAAGTCCCTGGGATTCTCCCCCGTGGAGGGGGGCGCAGGGATCGACTACGAGAAGATGGCGGAGCGGATCCGGGACGAGATCCAGCGGGTGTTCACTCCGGAGTTCCTGAACCGGATCGACGAGACGATCGTCTTCCATCCGCTGTCGAAGGCGGAGATCGGCCAGATCGTGCACATCCTGCTCCGGGAGGTGCAGAGGCGTCTGTCCGACGAGGAGCTCACGCTCTCCCTGAGCCCTGCCGCCGTGGACTTCCTCGTAGAGCGCGGATATGATACCAAGTTCGGCGCGCGCCCCCTGAAGCGAACGATCCAGCGCTACGTGGAGGACGCGCTCTCGGAGAAGATCCTCATGGGAGAGTTCGCCCGGGGCGACGAGATCGCCGTCGACGTGGCGGAGGACGGCGAGTCTCTGGTGTTCCGGGCGGTATCGCACAGTTCGGCAAATTGAACTCGGGTCAGCTCGGTCGCCTCGGCCTGGCCCTCGTCATGGTCTCGATGGCGAGGGTTTCGCCGTTATGGGCTCAGGATGAGACGCTCTACCAGGTCCGCGTCGACAGCGTCGTGGTTCTGGGGGCGGAGCGTTTCTCGGAGGAGAGCGTCCGCCGGATCGCGGACCTCCGGGTCGGCGACGTCATCAACGGGCCCGACGTCCAGGACGCGATCCGACGCCTGTTCGCCACGGGCGAGTACTCCGACGTGGCCGTGCGCGTGACTCCTTCCGAGCCGAACATCTTCTTCATCGACGTCACGGAGCGTCCTCTCGTCGGAGAGTATCGGTTCGAGGGACTCGATCACGTGGACGCCAAGACGGTGCGTGACTCCATCGGGCTGATCGGGGGCGAGGCACTGGATCCCTCCAAGGTGGCGCGGACCCGGGTGCTCACGCGCTCCCTCCTGGCGGAGGCGGGGTTCCCGCAGGCCGCGGTCGACACGAGCCTGGTGGCGGACGCCCGGGGGCTCGACCAGGTCGACCTCGTGTTCCGGGTGAAGGAGGGCCCCCGGCTCGCGCTCGCCCGGATCGACTTCGTCGGAAACCGCGCCTTCACCGACTCGGAGCTCCGCGGGGCGATGAAGACCTCGGAGGAGGGGTTCTTCTGGTTCCGACCCGGTGAACTCCAGCGGCAGGAATACCAGCAGGACCTCGCCGCCCGGATCCCGGACTACTACGCCTCCAGCGGATACATCGACCTCCGCGTCCTCGGCGACACGATCGTCGTCGACACGCTGACGGGGAAGGGAAGGATCGAGATCCGCGTCGAGGAGGGACCGCAGTACCGACTCCGGTCCTTCAACGTCGAGCGGAACACGCGCTTCCCGACGGCGCAGCTCGCCCAGTACTTCCCGGACGTCCGGGATGGTCGGATTCCCGTCGGCACGGCCGCCGAGCGCCCCGGAACGCTGCCCCCGTTCAACCGGGCCGCCCTCGACGAGGCGGCGTCGAAGATCCAGGAGCTCTACGCGAACGCCGGATACCTGCGGGTGCAGGTGGTGCCGGACGTCGTCAGGAACCCTCCCGAGGACGGAGGGCCTCCCACCGTCGACGCGCGGCTGGTGGTGGTGGAGGGACCCCCCTCCTACATCCGCACCGTCTCCATCGTCGGCAACGACTACACCCACGACCGGGTGATCCGAAAGCAGCTCCTCACGCTCCCGGGCGACATCTACTCGCAGCAGCTGCTGATCGGGAGCATCCGGAACATCCAGAGCCTCGGCTTCTTCGAGACGCTTCCGCCGGATCAGGCGATCGAGATGAAGCAGAGGCAGGACGGAAGCGCGGACATCGACCTCGTCTTCCGCGTGAAGGAAAAGCAGACCGGGAACGTGAACTTCGGCGTCTCGGCGGCGGCCGCCACCGGCTTCGCCGGCTTCATCGGATACGATCAGCCGAACCTGTTCGGACAGGCGAAGGTGGGGCACTTCCGCTGGCTGTTCGGTCGGCGGTCGCAGGACATCGAGATCAGCTACACGGACCCCGAGATCTTCGGCTCCAAGAACAGCCTGTCGGTCGGACTCCAGAGCGCCCGCGACCGGTTCCAGACCTTCAGCCTCGGAACGCGTCGGCAGACAGGCGGATTCATCGACTACGGAATCCCGCTGCCTCGCTCGATCCCGCGCACGAGGCTCATCGTCGGCTACTCCCTGTTCAAGGACGAGGTGACCGACCTCGAGTCCTTCGGCGTCGCTCCCGAGCAGGAGGACCTGATCACGCAGGGGACCCGGAGCACGGTCAGCCTGCGGCTGGTGCGGAGCACGACGAACCACCCGCTGTTCCCGACGTCGGGCAGCATCAACCAGATCTCGGCCCGGCTCACGGGCGGAATCCTCGGGGGCGACGGCAACTACCAGAAGTACGAGCTGCAGAGCAGCTGGTACGCGCCCGTCGGCCAGATCGGGGGGGGCGTGGGGAGCGTCCCCGTCGAGCTCGTTCTCGGCCTCTCCCTCAAGGGAGGATTCATCGCCGGCGACAACCCGTTCTTCGTGGAGCGGTACTACGGGGGCGGGACTCAGGTCGGGCAGCAGATCCGCGGATACGAGGAGGCCACGGTCACGCCGGACGGGCACATCCCCCGCAACGCGCCCGTGAGCAGCCTCGACCGGGTCGGAGAGTCCTTCTTCACCGCCTCCGCGCAGTTCGGGGTGAAGCTCACGGACAACATCTTCGCCAGCTCCTTCGTGGACGCGGGGAACGTCTGGAAGACCGCGTCGGAGTTCAACCCCGCGGACCTTCTGGTGGGAGCGGGGTTAGGAGTATCGCTCGTCACGCCGTTCGGGCCGATCGGGATCGACTACGCGTACGGGTTCGACCGTCGCGACGTGATCGGCCGGCCGGACCCGGGCTGGCAGCTGCACTTCCGTTTCGGCCGCCTGTTCTGACGGGCGGAGCTAGAGGCGCCCCGCGGCATCCGCAGGGGCCGGAGTCACGCACCGAACCCAATCCGGAGAAACACGCGATGTCCCTGGTTCGAATCACCGCGGTGGCCCTCGCGGCCCTCGTCCTCGGATCCGTTGGAACGGCGGCGGCGCAGGGCGGTCCGCCCGCGGGCACGCCCGTCGTCTACATCAATTCCCAGGCGATCCTCCAGGCCGCCCCGGGCGCCGCCGAGGCCCAGCGGACCTTTCAGCGCGAGCTCGACGAGTGGCAGGCCGACCTCCAGAAGGACGCGGCCGTCATCGATTCCCTGCAGCAGGACTACCTTCGTCAGGAGGTCATGCTGAGCCCGCAGGCGAGGGAACAGAAGCAGGAGGCGATCCGCTCCCGACAGCAGGAGGCCGTGACGAAGCAGCGGGAGCTCGAGAACCGGGCCCGGCAGCGCCAGGGCGAGCTCCTGCAGCCGATCCTCGACCGCGTCACGAGCACGATCGATGCGCTGCGCGCGGAGCGCAATTACTCCATCGTGCTCGACGTCACGAGCCAGGGGGTGGTCGCGGCGGATCCCGCACTGGACGTCACGGACCTCGTGGTCCAGCGTCTCGGCGGCGCGGCGCCCGCGCCCGAGGGCACGCCCTGATTTCGTCCCACCAGGGACACTTCCGGGGGCCCGGTCCGGCCGGGTCCCCAGGAGAACGCGAGTGAGATCCACGTTCACGGTCCAGGAGCTGGCGGAGCGCGTGGCGGGCCGGGTCGAGGGAGACCCGGCCCGGCGCGTGGCCGGCGTGGCCCCCGCCGCCGCCGCGGGGCCGGAGCACCTCACCTTCGTGGTCAACGAGCGGTACGCGCGCCACGTGACCGAGCGTCTGCCGGGGGCCGCGCTCGTCCCCGAGGACCTCACGATCGAGGCCGACGGGTGCAGCCTGATCCGGGTGCAGAATCCCGAGCTGGCGTTCAGTCAGCTCGTCGCCCTGTTCGCTCCCGAGCCCGAGCCCGAGCCCGGCGTGCATCCGACGGCCGTGCTGGCCCGGGGCGTCTCGCTCGGGGAAGGGGTCACCATCGCGCCCCACGTCGTGCTCGAAGTGGACGCGAGGATCGGGGACCGCACGCGGATCGGTCCGGGGACCTTCGTCGGGCCCGGTGTCGTGGTCGGACGAGACTGCCGTGTCGGGCCGGGCTGCAGTCTCATGGCGGGCACCGTGCTGGGGGACCGCGTATGCCTTCACACGGGCGCCCGGATCGCGGTGGACGGGTTCGGGTACGCCGCCGGTCCCGCCGGTCCGGTGAAGATCCCCCAGGTCGGCCGCTGCGTGATCGGGGACGACGTCGAGATCGGCGCGAACACCACGATCGATCGGGGCTCCCTCGGGGACACGACGGTCGGCGCGGGGACGAAGATCGACAATCTCGTGCACATCGGGCACAACTGCCGGATCGGACGGAACTGCTTCATCGTCGCCCAGGTGGGGATCGCCGGAAGCAGCGTGGTCGAGGACGGCGCCCGGCTCGCGGGCCAGGTCGGGCTCGCCGGACACCTGACCGTGGGCTCGGGCGCCTCGGTCGGTGCGCAGTCCGGTGTGATGACCGACATTCCCCCGGGCGAGACATGGTCCGGCTATCCGGCCCGCCCGCATCGGTCCTGGCTCCGGTCGACCTCGATCTTCTACCGGCTTCCGGAGCTGGCCCGTCGACTCGAGGCGCTGGAGCGGCACACGGAGGACGACGAATGACGACCGGCGATGGCGTGGCCCCGCCCGCCCAGCGGACCCTGGCCGGCCGATTCGAGGTCGAGGGGAAGGGCCTGCACAGCGGGGGGGCGGCGCGGTGCGAGGTCCGGCCGGCGGCGGTCGACACGGGGATCCGCTTCCGGCGCCTCGACGTCGAGGGGTCGCCGCCCATCGCCGCCGACGTGGATCTCGTGTCCGGCGTCGAGTGGGAGACGGTTCTCGGGACCGATCGGGTCGTGGTGCGCACGGTCGAGCACCTGCTGGCCGCGCTCGCCGTGCACGAGGTGGACAACGCGGAGATCCTGCTCTCCGGCCCCGAGCCCCCGGCCCTCGACGGCAGCACGGCCGGGTGGTGCGCGGAGATCGGCCGCGTGGGCTCCGAGGAACAGACCGCTCCGGCCCGGATCGCGGAGGTGCGCGAGACGTTCAGCGTCGAGGAAGGGGCGTCCCGCTACACCGTCACGCCTTACGACGGCTACAGGGTCAGCGCCGGCATCGTGTTCGACCATCCCGTGATCGGGCGCCAGTTCGCCTCGGCCGAGGCCCGCCTCGGCGACTTCTGCCGGGAGGTCGCCCCGGCGCGCACCTTCGGGCTCGAGAGCTGGGCCCAGGCCCTGCACGCCCGCGGACTCGCGCTCGGCGCCAGCCTCGAGAACACGATCGTTCTCACGGAGGATGGGATCGCCGAGGGCGCCTCGCTCCGCTTCCCGGACGAGTTCGTCCGGCACAAGATCATCGACGTGGTGGGGGACCTCGCCCTGGTCGGCGCCCGGATCCGCGCCCACGTGATCGCGGAGCGTCCGAGTCACCGCGGAAACGTGGCGGTCGCGCGGCGTCTCCGGCGGCTGCTGTCGCGGCCGGCCGACGGGAGCCCGGTGCTCGAGGCCGAGCGGATCTTCGACTTCCTCCCGCACCGGTATCCGTTCCTGCTCGTGGACCGGATCCTGGAATTCGAGCCGGCGAAGCGGATCGTGGGCCTCAAGAACGTCACCATCAACGAACCGTTCTTCAACGGGCACTTCCCGGGCCACCCGATCATGCCCGGCGTTCTCATCGTCGAGGGGATGGCCCAGACCGGCGGGCTGCTGCTGATGAACGACGTCGAGGACCCGTCGGCGAAGGTCGTTTATTTCATGTCGTTGAACGACGTGAAATTCCGACGCCCCGTCCGACCCGGGGACCAGCTCCTGTTCGAGATGGAGATGCTGCAGTACCGGGGTCGGGTGTGCCGGATTCGCGGCGTCGGAACGGTGAAGGGACAGGTCGTCGCCGAGGCCACCATGATGGCCCAGGTGGTCGACCGGTGAGCGAGATCGCCGGGGCCGGAGTCCATCCGACCGCTCTGGTCGACCCGTCGGCGCGCGTGGACCCGACGGCACATGTCGGGCCCGGCGCGATCCTCGGTCCGGGCGTGGAAGTCGGGAAGGACGCGCGGATCGGCCCCCGCGTCCTGGTCGAGCGCGACACGGTCGTCGGGGACGGGTGCCGGGTCCACTTCGGGGCCGTGCTGGGAAGTGATCCCCAGGACCTCAAGTACGCGGGCGAGCCCACGCGGCTGGAGGTCGGGCCGCGCACGGTGATCCGGGAGTTCTGCACGCTGAACCGGGCGACGACGGCGACGGGCGTCACCCGCGTCGGGTCGGACTGCCTCCTCATGGCCTACACGCACGTCGCCCACGACTGCCGGGTCGGCGACCACGTGATCCTCGCGAACGCGGTCACGATGGGCGGACACTGCGAGATCGGCGACTGGGTGATCCTCGGCGGGCTCGTCGGGATCCACCAGTTCACGCGGATCGGACCGCACGCCTTCGTGGGCGGCTGCTCGCGGGTCGTGCAGGACGTGCCCCCGTTCCTGATGGCCGTCGGCAACCCGTGCGAGCCGCGCGGGATCAACGTCGTCGGCCTGCGGCGGCGCGGCTTCGTCCCGTCGGACGTCGAAGCGCTCCGCCGGGCCTATCGAGCCCTGTTCATGAGCCGCACCCGGAACCTGGGGCAGTCGCTGGCCGAGCTGGAGGCGGAGGGCGGGGTCACCGCCCCCGTGGCGGATCTCCTCGCGTTCATCCGCGCCAGCGAGCGAGGCGTCATCACGTGACCGGTCTCCGTTTCGGAGTCGCCGGAACGGGTCGTCTCGGGGCGGCTCACGCCCGGATCCTCTCCGAGTTGCCCGAGCTGACGCTGGTCGGCGTGCACGATGCGGTGGCCTCCCGCGGCGAGGAGGTCGCGCGGACGCTCGGCACCCGGCACGTCCCCGATCTCGCCGACCTGGTGCGCGAGGTCGACGCGGTCGTCGTTGCCGTGACGACCCGCGCGCACCACGCGGTCGCCGGGTCGGCGATCGACGCCGGCTGCCACGTTCTCGTGGAGAAGCCGCTCACGCCGACGCTGGAGGAAGCCGACGACCTCGTCGGGCGGGCGGCGGGAGCCGGTGTCCATCTCTGCGTGGGCCACGTGGAGCGCTTCAACCCCGCGATCCGGGCGTGCCGGCCGTACCTGTCCGACCCCCGGTTCCTCGCGTGCCAGCGACTCGCGCCGTTTCAGCCGCGCGGCACGGACGTCCCGGTGATGCTGGATCTGATGATCCACGACATCGACCTCGTCCTCGGACTCGTCGACAGCGAGGTCGCCTCGGTTCACGCCGTGGGGGTGCCCCTGTTCACCGACTCGGTCGACATGGCCAACGCCAGGATCGTGTTCCGGAACGGGGCCGTCGCGGACATCAGCGCGAGTCGCGCCTCGGCCGAGCGGACCCGGGAGTTGCGTCTGTTCCAGCCATCGGGCTACTTCAGCCTGGATCTCGCCGCGGGACGCGGCGAGTTCCTGCGGCGCAGGCCGGAGGTGGACCCCGCGTCGCTCTTTCGGGCGGGCGCCGCTTCCGAGCTCTCGCTCGGGGCGATCGTGGAGCGCGTTCCGCTCGAGGGCGAGGCGACCGAACCGCTCCGCCTCGAGCTCGAGGCGTTCCGGGACGCGATCCTCGGGCGTCCGAGCGACGCGGCCTCGGCGCGGGACGGGCGGGCCGCCCTCGAGGTGGCCCTCAGGATCGGACACGAGATCGGGCGGTCGGGCGATGACTCTGCACGACATTCGTGAGCAGCGGAAAAAGCTCGGATTCGGGGCGAAGCGCGGACCCCGCACGGTCACCCTGATCCTCCTTCTCGGACTCGTCCTGCTTCTCATCTACTATCTCGGCCGTGTCGGCTGAGCCGACCGTCTTCCTCTCCGCCGGCGAGGCCTCCGGGGACCAGCACGGGGCGGAGCTGGCGCGCGCGCTCCGTGCGCGCCTCCCGGGCGTCCGCCTGGCCGGCCTGGGAGGGAGCGCGATGGCGGGGGAGGGTGTCGAGCTCCTCGCCGGCCTCGACCGTCTGGCCGTCCTCGGATTCGCGGAGGTCGTCCGGCACCTGCCGGACCTGCTCGCCCTCCGGAAGGAGGTCCGTTCCTTTCTCCGGCGCGAGGGCGTCGATCTCCTGATCCCGATCGACTACCCCGGCTTCAATCTTCCGCTCGCCTCCTGGGCGCACGCGCGTGGCCTGGCCGTGCTCTACTACATCGCCCCGCAGGTCTGGGCCTGGCACGAGTCCCGGGCGAAGAGGCTCGCGCGCGTGGCCGACGAGGTGTGCGTGGTGCTCCCGTTCGAGGAGGCGTTCCTCCGTGGCTACGGGGCCCGGGCGCGGTTCGTGGGCCACCCGCTGCTCGATCGTGCGCCCGGCGCCGCGGCCGCGGGCCGCGGGACGGGGCGCAGCGCGACCAGCGGTCCCCTGCTCGGCCTGTTTCCGGGCTCCCGCCGGCAGGAGGTCAAGCGGATGCTGCCGGTCTTTCTGGAGGCGGGGCGGCGCCTGCAGGTCGAAACGCCCGGACTCACCCTCGCGGTGGCCCGCTCGGCCGACCTTCCCGCGTCGCTGTTCTCCGACGTGGGTCCGGTCCGTGTGCTCGATCCGGACGTCGTGGCGGCGGAGTCGACGGCCGCGATCACGAAGTCGGGGACGATCACGCTCCAGCTCGCCCTCGCCGACGTGCCGATGGTCGTCGGCTATCGGGTGAACCCCCTGACCTTCGCCTTCGCCCGTCGTCTGGTGCGGGTGCCGCACATCGCCCTCGTGAACCTCGTGGCGGGGCGGGAGATCGTTCCGGAGAGGATCCAGGGCGAGATGACGTCCCGGGCCCTCACCGCCGCGGTCCGCCCGCTTCTCGACCCGGACTCCGACGAGCGGCGAGGCGTCCGGGACGGCCTCGCGGACGTCCGTGCGCGGCTCGGCGAGCGGGGGGCCGCGGGGCGCGTGGCCGAGGTGGCGGCCGGTCTCCTGGAGCGACGAGGGCAGGCGTGAGCGGGGGCGGCGCCGTGTTGGCGGGCGCCCTCGGCCCTCGGGCGCTGCGCGCGCTGGCCCGCACCTGGCGTTTCCGGGAGGTCGCGCCGGACGGCACGGTCGTTCCGCCCCGCTACCGTTCGGGCCGGGCGCTCTACGCGCTCTGGCACCGGCAGCTCCTGATGCTGACCCTCCGTCACAGGGACGAGGGGATCGCGGTCATGGTGAGCCGGAGCCGCGACGGGGAGATCGCGGCCCGGATCGCGGCCGGTCTCGGCTATCTCCCGGTCCGGGGCTCGAGCTCGCGCGGCGGGAGCTCCGCGCTGCGCGAGATGGTCGCCGCGGCCGAGCGCGGGATCTCGCTCGCTCTCACCGTGGACGGCCCGCGCGGTCCGGCAGGGACGTGCAAGCCCGGAGCGGCCGTGATCGCCGCCCGGTGGGGCGGACCGGTCGTCGCGACGGCGGCCCACGCGACGCGCGCGTGGGTCCTCGCGAGCTGGGACCGGTTCGTGGTTCCCCGACCCGGCGCCGAGATCTTCGTCGCCTACGGTGAGCCCATCGAGGTGGCGACGGACGGGTCCGCCGGGGACGCCAGCCGCTGGCAGGCCAGGATCGGCGCGGAGATCGACGAAGCGACGCGGCGGTGCGAGCGGGCGGCCGCGGAACGGGGAGGCCGAGGATGAGCGCGCGATCGAGGGACGCGAGCGCGACGGCCCCGACGCGCGTCGCCGTCCGGCTTCGCGCGCGCTGGCGGGACCGACCGGGAGCCGGCCTGCGCGCCGCGGCCGCTCTCTACGGCCTCGGCCACGACCTGCGGGACTTCCTCTACGACGCCGGCGTCCTGCCCGCGCGCCGGGCGCCCGTCCCGGTGATCTCCGTGGGCGGACTGACCGCCGGCGGCAGCGGGAAGACGCCGATCGCCGCCGAGGTGGCGCGCTGGCTTCGCGAGGCAGCCTGGCGTCCCGCGCTCGTCACGGCAGGACTCGCGGACGAGATGGACGTCCTCGATCTCCTCGCTCCCGGCGTTCCCGTCGAGGGCGGCCGCGACCGGCGGGCGGCCACGCGTCGGGCCGCCGGCGGAGGAGCCGACGTCGCGGTGCTCGACTCCGGATTCCAGCATCGCGGCCTCGCTCGTGCGCTCGACCTCGTCTGCGTCGACCGAACGAGCTGGAGCCTGCCCGGGCGTCACAGGCTCCCCGCGGGTCCCTTCCGCGAGCGGGCCGGCGCCCTGGCGCGCGCCGACGCCGTCGTGCTGGTGGAGCGAGGAAAGCCGGGCACCGCCGCCGCGCACGAAGTCCGGGCCGCGGTGCGCCGGCGGGCGCCCGGCGGGCGCCTCGCGATCTGCCGTCTCCAGCCCGTCGGATTCCGTGCCGCCAACGAGCGCGCCACCTCGATGCCGCCGGGACCGCGGAGCGTCGTCGCCGCGGGGGTGATGTGGCCGGAGGGCCTGTTCGAGGCCGCGCGGGCTCTCGGACTGACCGCCGAGGCCGAGCTCGCCTTCGCCGACCACGAGGCGTTCGGCCCGGCCCGTCTCGCCGAGCTGGCCGAGGCGGGGGCGGCCGGCGGAGTGGTCTGCTCCCTGAAGGACGCGGTGAAGCTCGGGCCTCTCCTCGCGGACCGGCTCGCCGTATGGTACGTGGAGGAGAGACCGGTGTGGGTGCGGGGCGGGGACGCCCTGCGGCGCGCCGTCCTTCGCCGGGCCGCAGGGGCCGCCGGACGCCCCCCGTCGATTGCGCGCGCCGAAAGGAGATGACGACGGTGGACCGCGCCGGGACCGATGTGCTGGTCGTGGGAAGCGGCATCGCCGGGCTGAGCTTCGCGCTCAAGGCCGCGGCGTACGCCGACGTCCTCGTGGTCACCAAGAAGGAGCGCGTCGAGTCGAACACGAACTACGCGCAGGGAGGGGTCGCCGCGGTGTTCGATCCATCGGACTCGCCGGAGCTCCACCTCGCGGACACCCTCGTCGCCGGGGCGGGGCTGTGTCACCTCCGCTCCGTGCAGGAGCTCGTCCGGGAAGGACCGGATCGGGTCCGGGAGCTCATCGACTGGGGCGTACGCTTCTCGCGGGAGGGCGGGAGCTTCGCGCTCGGCCGGGAGGCCGGCCACAGCCGGCGTCGCATCCTGCACGCGGCGGACCTCACCGGCCGCGAGATCGAGCGGGCGCTGGTCGCGGCGGTCTCGGAGCATCCCCGCATCCGGGTCCTGGAGGATCACGTCGCCTGGACCCTCCGCACGGCCCTCGACCCGGTGTCGCTGCGGACCCGGTGCTCGGGCGCGCTCGTGCTCGACGTCCGGGGCGGCAGCTGGCTCGAGGTCGAGTCGCGGGCCGTGCTTCTCGCCGCGGGCGGTTGCGCGTACCTGTACCGGCACACCACGAACCCCGACATCGCGACGGGCGACGGCATCGCACTCGGGTACGCCGCGGGGGCGGCGGTCGCGAACCTCGAGTTCGTGCAATTCCATCCGACGGCGCTCTACCCCGCGGAGTCGAGGGCCCAGCTCATCTCCGAGGCCGTCCGCGGCGAGGGCGCCGTGCTCCGGCGCATCGACGGAACCCCGTTCATGGACCGATATCACCCCGCCGCGTCGCTCGCGCCGCGCGACATCGTGGCGCGCGCGATCGACGCCGAGCTGAAGGCGACCGGCGACCCCTACGTGCATCTCGACCTCACCCCGATCCCGGCGGACCGGGTTGCCGCGCGGTTCCCGCACATCGTCGGGACCTGCGCCGAGCAGGGGATCGCGCTTCCCGCGGACCCGATCCCCGTCGTCCCGGCCGCCCACTACCAGTGCGGCGGCCTGCTCACCGACTGGGACGGTCGCACCTCCCTCACCGGCCTCTACGCGGCGGGCGAGATCGGCTGCACGGGCGTGCACGGCGCGAACCGCCTCGCGTCCAACTCGCTGCTCGAGGCCGTCGTGTTCTCGCACCGGGCGGCGAATCGGCTCGCGCGCGACCTCGCGGACCTCCCGCCGGCGATCGCCCGTGACCGATCCGAGCTCCCGGAGCTCTCCGCCGACGGCCGCGATGCCGCCACGGTCGAGACGGAGATTCGCGAGCTGATGTGGGAGCGGGTGGGCATCGTGCGCTCGGACGCCCGGCTCGACGAGGCCCGGCAGGCACTGGACGACCTGGCCGCCACTCCGATCGCCCGGGACGGGACCGGCCCGGGCGCACTCCGCGCCCGGCAGGTGGAGTTCATGCGCGAAGTCGCGACGCTCATCGTCCGCTGCGCGCAGCGCCGCCGCGAGAGCCGCGGTCTCCACTTCACGGAGAGCCACCCGGCGCGGGACAACGAACGGTACCTGCGGGACACGGTGCTGGCCCGATGACGCGCGCGCGCCGGGGGCTTCCGTGCGGCTCGTGACGCTCGCGGTCGGGACGCCGAGGCACCCGGGACTCGCGGACGCGATCCGCGACTTCGAGGACCGGGCCGCTCGCTACTTCGCGTTCGAGACGATCGAGGTCCCCTCGGGGTCGGGTCGCGGCCGGGGGCCGGATCGGGTGCGGGAAGACGAGGCCGATGCCCTGATCCGGCGTCTCCCCGCGGACCTGACGACATGTGCCCTGACGCGCGAGGGACGCACCCTCGACTCCCGTGCTCTCGCCGACTGGCTCGGGGAGATGTCGACGTACGGGCTCCCGGGCGCCGCGTTCCTGATCGGAGGCGCCTTCGGGCTCCACGATCGTGCGCTGGCCCGCTGCGAGCGGCGAGTCTCTCTCTCGCGCCTGACGCTCCCCCACGAGATGGCCCGCCTCGTCCTCGCCGAGCAGATCTACCGGGCGGGGACGATCCTGCGCGGCGAGCCCTATCACAAGGGACCTGGGGCGTGAGCCGCGCGCGCGAGGCGGTCTCGCGGGACTGGTTCCGGGACTGGTTCGGCGAGGAGTATCTCTCGATCTACCCGCACCGGGACGAGCGCGAGGCAGAGGAGGCGGTGCGCCTGTTCCTCGCCGCGGCGCCGCCCCCATCCGCCGCTCCCGTGCTCGACCTCGCCTGCGGGGCGGGACGGCACCTCCGCGAACTCCTCGCGGCCGGCGTGCCGGCCGTGGGACTCGACCTCTCGCTCGAGCTCCTGCAGCGGTCCCGCCGGGCGAGTCCCCGGGGTCACCTCGTCCGGGCGGACATGCGACGGCTCCCGGTGGCCGACGCCGTGCTGGGCGGTGTCACGAGCTTCTTCACGTCGTTCGGGTACTTCGCGACCCGCGAGGAAGACGCCGAGGTCGCGCGGGAGATGCGTCGCGTCCTGCGACCCGATGGCGCGTTCCTGCTCGACTTCCTCAACGCCGGCCGTGTGCGCGAGGAGCTGGTCGCCGAGGACGTGCGGGAGGTCCGCGGGGTCCGCGTGCGGCAGAGCCGCGAGATCCTGGGCGACACGGTCGTGAAGCGAATCCGGATCGAGAGCGGATCCGACGACGGGGGTCCGCGGGAGTTCGAGGAGCGGGTCCGTCTCTACGAGCCCCGGGATCTCGAGCGACTCCTCGGGGCGAGCGGCCTCGCGACGACCGCGCGGTTCGGAGACTACGGCGGAACTCCGTTCACCCCCGGGTCGCCCCGGCTCATTCTGGCGGGACGGGCCTCGTGAACGCCGGCTCGGGCCTCCCGAGATTCGAGCCGCGTCCCCTGGCCGATCCGGGCTCCCTCGCCGGGTCGATCCTCTCGGGCGCCCCCCCGACCCGGGGTCTCCTCATCGGGCCCGGCCCGGACGGCGCGGCGTCGGCCGGCGGTCGGAGCGGCCGCCTTCCGGCCTCCGCGTTCCGCGTCACGACTTCGGCCGCGGCCGAGCGACTGGACCGGGTCCTCGCCGGCGAGGGCGT
>Ga0316577_10000735_pt1 | contig 13995 bp, 9 predicted proteins | sample S5NA_FD_203073 | JGI IMG/M metagenome (GOLD analysis project Ga0316577, IMG submission 203073) | Rhizosphere microbial communities from salt marsh grasses in Alabama, United States - S5-7_050615r2r1 | ecosystem: Host-associated > Plants > Roots > Rhizosphere | place: USA: Alabama | collected... | reverse complement strand
GGGGTCTACATCGAAAGTCAGTTGATTGGCATTCTCTTTTTGAAGGTTGGTCTTTTCAGTGATCAGCGGTCGCTTGATGATATCGTACTGGATCATGAGAGCAACCTCCCTTCGATGCCTTTGATGCTCGATTCAAGAAGTACGAGCTTATTGAATTTGATGATATCGTAGACATTCAACCCCTCTGTCCGCAAGACCTTGACCCCCGGAACATTACGCGAAGAGAGCTCCAACTTGTCGTTCTTGTCGGAGATCACAATCAAGGCATTTTGGGCGTTGAGCGTTTCCATGATGGCCACAAAATCTTTGGTTTTAATCCGCTCCAGTTGAAATTCATCGAGCACCATCAATTCATTTTCACGGAGCTTGTTACTCAGTGCCATCTTCAGGGCCAGTTTCTTTACCTTTTTGGGAAGCCGCTGGGCATACGATCTCGGATAGGGACCGAAAATAACGCCTCCTCCTCGCAGCAGAGGTGAGCGGATATCCCCCCTGCGGGCGCGCCCAGTACCTTTCTGACGGTATAATTTTCGAGTGCTGCCGCGCACTTCGGACCGTCTCTTGACCTTCGCAGTACCTGCCCTTCGGGCAGCGAGCTGGGCGGTTACCACCTGGTGAAGCACACTGGTTTTTATTGGCACATTAAAGATATCATCGGTAAGTTCTGCTTGTGATACTTTTTCCCCGGCAGTGTTGATTACATCTATGGCAGCCATATTCTCCTCGTCCAACGTTGCAAATCCCGTTCATTTTCGGGTGGGCACTACTTCGCAAACTTTAGCTTTTTAATCGACACCAAGCCGGTAGCGTGCCCCGGTACGGCACCCTTGACCATGATCACGTTATCTTCGGGGCGAATATCCACGATTTCCAAATTCGAGATGGTTTTTCGAGTGTTCCCGTACTGTCCGGGCATCTTTTTGCCTTTGGCAACCTTGGAGGGCCAGGCGCTGCACCCGATGGACCCCGGTGGACGGATATTCTTGCAGCCGTGGGTCTTGGGACCGCGGTGAAACCCGTGGCGCTTAATGGTCCCGGAAAACCCGCGCCCCTTTGTGGTACCGACCACATCGACATGCTCGCCAACAGAGAAAAGCTCCGCTCCAATGGTCTGGCCCACGCTGAATTCACTGGGATCATCCACCGCCATCTCCCGCAGGTAGGCGTAGCAATTGCCCCCGCTCTTGGTGAAATGACCTTTCAAAGGCCTATTGCTGCGCGAGTCCTTTTGGGTTTCAAACCCCAACTGCAGGGCGTTATATCCGTCGCTGGCCTTGGTCTTGATCTGGGTCACCACACACGGACCGGCCTGGATCACCGTGACCGGCACATAGTTACCGGCGGGTGAAAAGATACCGCTCATGCCCAATTTCTTTCCGATCAATCCTCTACACATGGTTGTAACTTCCTAGGCTACAGTTTGATTTCCACATCCACGCCCGGCGACAGATCCAGCTTCATCAGGGCATCTACCGTTTGCTGGGTCGGCTCGAGAATATCAAGCAGTCGTTTATGGGTCCGCATCTCAAACTGCTCTCTGGACTTTTTGTCGATATGCGGCGAACGCAGCACACAGTATTTATTGATCCGGGTCGGCAAAGGGATCGGCCCCACAACCTTGGCACCGGTTTTGCGGGCGGTATCCAAAATATCAACGGCTGATTGATCCAAGAGTTTATGGTCGTACGCCTTGAGTCTGATCCTGATCTTCGAATTCATTATCATGGCTGAACTCTCTTTTTTTACCCCACTTTAGGCGATGATTTCACTGACGACGCCGGCGCCCACCGTTCTTCCGCCTTCGCGGATGGCAAAGCGCAGCTCCTTCTCCATGGCGATGGGGGTGATCAACTCGGCGCTGATGGTCACATTGTCGCCCGGCATCACCATCTCAACCCCCTCGGGCAGCGTCAATATGCCCGTCACGTCCGTCGTCCGAAAATAAAACTGCGGCCGATACCCGCTGAAAAACGGCGTGTGACGCCCCCCCTCCTCCTTGCTCAATATGTACACCTCGGCCTTGAACTTGGTATGCGGTGTGATCGATCCCGGAGCCGCCACCACCTGCCCCCGCTCCACTTCGTCGCGCTTGGTCCCCCGCAGCAATACGCCAATGTTGTCCCCCGCCTGACCCTCGTCCAAAAGCTTGCGGAACATCTCAACGCCCGTGCACACCGTCTTGGTCGTCGGACGAATCCCCACGATCTCAACGTTCTCGCCCACCTTGATCTTGCCTCGCTCCACACGGCCGGTTACCACCGTCCCCCGTCCCGATATGCTGAACACATCCTCGATGGGCATTAAAAACGGCTTGTCCACATCCCGCTGCGGCTCGGGGATGAAATCGTCGATGGCCTCCATCAACTCAAATACACACTTGGCCTCTTCACTGTCCGGATTGTCGCTCTCCAAGGCCTTTAACGCACTGCCCCGGATGATCGGCGTATCGTCCCCGGGAAACTCATACTTGTCCAACAGCTCCCGCAGCTCCAACTCCACCAGCTCGATCAACTCCTCGTCGTCCACCATGTCGCACTTGTTCAAAAATACCACGATCCGCGGTACACCCACCTGACGCGCCAACAATATGTGCTCCCGCGTCTGCGGCATCGGTCCGTCATCGGCTCCCACCACCAATATCGCCCCGTCCATCTGCGCCGCGCCGGTGATCATGTTCTTGATGTAGTCCGCATGCCCCGGACAGTCCACATGCGCATAGTGCCGCTTGGCCGTCTCGTACTCCACGTGTGCTGTGGCAATCGTGATCCCCCGCTCCCGCTCCTCAGGGGCTTTGTCGATCTTGTCAAAGGGCACAAACTCGGCCATCCCCTTTAACCCGTTGTGCTTGGTGATCGCCGCGGTCAAGGTCGTCTTGCCGTGGTCTATGTGACCAATCGTGCCTACGTTAACGTGCGGCTTCTTCCTCTCAAACTTTTCCTTCGCCATCGTCTCGTCCTCCCCTGGCAGCGGGTTGTCGAAAATTTATCGATAGATATATGGGTTCAACAGATATTATTCCAAATGTCTCCATTCGGGTGTTGTCACCGGGTAACATCAACAATCGTCACAAAACGTCCCAGCGGTTTGTCCCCCGGGCCAGCCCGGCAGACTCAAGGTCTCCAAGGGTTGATGATCCAGCTTGTCTGGTTCTCAGGTCAGCCTGCCGCGAGAGCCGTCGTTGGTTCTCCGGCGCCTACCATCGATAATGGGCAAAGGCCTTGTTGGCTTCGGCCATCCGATGGGTATCTTCGCGCTTTTTGACCGAGGCCCCACGCCCGTTGGCGGCATCCAGAAGCTCAGCCGCCAGCTTGGCCGAAAAGCCCTTCTCGCTGCGGCTGCGGGCATAGCTAATCAACCAGCGAATGCCCAGAGCTGTTCGGCGGGATGGCCTAATTTCAGTGGGCACCTGGTATGTGGAGCCACCGACGCGACGCGACTTGACCTCGATAATCGGCTTGACGTTGTCCAACGCCTTTTCAAAGATTTTCAAGGGCGCCTCTTTACTCTTTTTTTCGATGATTGAGAATGCATCGTAAAAAAGCCGCTCGGCCACGCCTTTTTTGCCGTCATGCATCACCGAGGCAATGAATTTGGCCACGAGCTTGCTGTTGTATCTTGCGTCGGGGATGATTTCCCGCACCGGAACTTCTCTTCTTCTCGGCATCTTTCCACCACTCGATATGAACTACTGATTGATTGTCGGTCGAGGCTTAAAAACTCATTATTTACTTGGGCCTCTTGGCTCCGTATTTGGAACGGCCCTGCTTGCGATCTTCCACCCCCAGCGTATCCAAAGTTCCACGCACGATGTGGTAACGGACACCCGGCAGGTCCTTGACACGCCCCCCACGGACCAGTACGACCGAGTGTTCCTGTAGATTGTGCCCAATTCCCGGAATGTAAGCCGTCACTTCGATGCCAGTGGTCAGGCGCACCCTGGCGACCTTACGCAAGGCGGAATTGGGTTTTTTGGGCGTTGAAGTATAGACACGCGTGCAAACGCCACGCTTCTGGGCAGCGCTTCGAAGGGCCGGTGTATTGGTCTTTTTCTTGATCTGTTTCCTGCCTTTGCGGACTAATTGATTAATGGTCGGCATAGTCTCCTCTTCCGATAACCCGGCGTTAGCGATTGTTGCCTCTATCTGCAGCCATTGCCTTCACAGCTAAGTTGCGAAAAATACTATCCATCCCTACGGCGTTGCCCCCGGTCAGCGCCGTGTTTCTCCCTAGGTAGCGAAGGTGCCTCTTCCTTAAAAATTGCCTATATGGGGTGGATTGAAATCGCAATTTTGGAGGACGCGAAAACTGGATTTGTATAGTTGAATCCTACTTGTGTCAAGCTTTTTTTCCTCTCAAACCCTTCCCTCGCTGCATCCGCCGGGGAATTGGTTTGTCTAAATAAGATCCACCTCCATCTTGACATATTCCGGCATACCCGTGCCGGCAGGGATCAGACGCCCCATGATGACATTTTCCTTGAGTCCCCGCAGGTAGTCTTTGGCGCCGGAAATCGCGGCATCGGTCAACACCTTGGTGGTTTCCTGGAACGACGCGGCCGAAATAAAGCTGTCGGTACTCAGCGATGCCTTGGTGATTCCAAGGATCAGCGGTTCGGCCACAGCCGGTTTGCCGCCCTTTTCCATGACGGCGTTATTGTTCTCCTCAAAAACGACCTTGTCGACTTGTTCTTCTAAGATAAAATCGGTGTCACCCACCTCAACGACCTTTACCCGACGCATCATTTGGCGCACAATCACTTCAATATGTTTATCGTTGATGCGTACACCCTGGAGACGGTAGACCTCTTGAACCTCGTCTACCAGATAGCGGGCCAGGGCCACCTCACCTTTGATGTTCAGCAGATCCTGAGGTATGGCGGCACCGCCGATCAAGGGCTCTCCGGCTCGGATGTAGTCGCCTTCGTAGACGTTGATATGCTTGCCGCGCGGGATCAAATACTCTTTCTTTTCACCCACATCGACGGGTGTCACGGTCACTTTCTGTTTGCCCTTCTTGGTCGCCTTGGAAATGCTAACATAACCGTCAATTTCACTGAGCAAGGCGATCTCTTTGGGTTTACGAACTTCAAAGAGCTCTGCCACGCGCGGCAGACCACCGGTGATATCCTTGGTCTTCGTGGTTGCCCGGGGCAACTTGGCCACAACGTCTCCCGCCTTGACCTTGTCGCCCTCGTCCACCATTAAAATGGCGTCCATGGGTAAGACATAGCGTGCCATGCCCGATGAGTGGGGCAGTTTTGCCGTTTTACCGTCTGGCCCCTTTATAGAAATACGCGGACGTTCTTCTCCGGTTTTGGATTCGGTAACGGTCCGGCTCGATTTGCCCGTCACTGGATCGACCTTCTCCTGAAGGGTCTTACCTGGAATCAGGTCGCCAAACTTGACGATGCCCTCGACCTCGGTCAGGATTGGCGTGGTGAACGGATCCCAGGTGGCCAACAGATCACCGGCTTTTACTTTCTGTCCGTCATGTACCAGCAGATGGGCGCCGTAGATGACCGGACAACGCTCACGTTCACGACCGGTTTCGCTGATGATGACGAACTCGCCCCCGCGGCGATTCATGACCACCAGCTCCTTTACGGCATTTTCCACCACGTTCAGTTCTTCGAATTTAACGCTGCCCTCCACCCTGGCGCGGATATCAGCCTGCTCCACGCGCCGGCTGGCGGTCCCACCGATGTGGAAAGTTCTCATGGTCAGCTGAGTCCCCGGCTCACCGATGGATTGGGCTGACAGGATCCCCACCGCCTGACCGATCTCCACTTTGCTGCCGTGGGAAAGATCCCGGCCGTAACATGTGGCGCATACGCCGTGCTTGCTGCGACAGGTAAGTACGGATCGGATTCTGACCGAGGTGATGCCGCTGTCTTCAATGCGCGCCACCACGTCTTCATCCACCTCCTCACCGGCCTTGGCCAGAATGGTGTCGGTGAATGGATCGACGATGTCTTCGAGGGTGTAGCGTCCCAATATCCGTTCACCCAACCGCTGGATCACCTCTCCACCTTCCATCAGCGGTTCAACCTCGACACCCAGGATTGTTCCGCAGTCATTCTCGACGATGGTACAATCCTGAGCCACATCGGCCAAGCGTCGCGTCAGGTATCCGGAGTTTGCAGTTTTCAGGGCTGTGTCCGCCAACCCCTTGCGGGCGCCATGGGTGGAGATGAAGTACTGCAAAACCGATAATCCCTCACGGAAGTTGGCCTGAATGGGCGTTTCGATAATCTCTCCAGAAGGCTTGGCCATCAGGCCACGCATGCCGGCCAACTGGCGCATCTGGTCCTTGCTGCCCCGGGCTCCCGAGTCAGCCATCATATAGATGGGATTCAGCGATTCGGTTACCACCGGATTGCCTTCCTCATCGGTGATGGGATTACCGTCCGAATCGGTCACCGGAGCCGTGCGCATGGCCTCCATCATTTCATTGGCCACATCATCGGTGGCCTTGGCCCAGATGTCTACGACTTTGTTGTATTTTTCGCCCTGGGTGATCAAACCCTCCGTGTACTGGCGTCCAATTTCGGCCACCTGGTTTTCGGCGCCTTTAAGGATGCGCCACTTCCCCTCGGGGATGATCATGGCATCGATGGAGATGGAAAGGCCCCCTTTGGTGGAGTACTTGTAGCCGATGTCTTTGAGCCTATCCGACAAAATGACTGTGGCCTTGGGCCCCAGGTTGCGGTAGGCAAAATCGACCAGTTTGCGCAGGCTGCCCTTGTCCATGACGCGGTTGACTGCCTCAAAGGGTATTTCAGGTCGCTTGTCGCTCACCAGAAAAATATGGTAACCCTCCTGGGAAGGAATGATCTGGCTGATCTGCCCCCTTTCCAGTTCAAACAATGCAACGGTATCCTCGGGATCCGTATCGAACACGCGCTGAAACTCATCCTTTCGCAATCTGCCGATCTTGCCGGCGTTGTCCTTATCGGGGGCCTGGGAGTATTCGGCCACCATCTCGCCGAATTCAACACCTTTGTTGATTTTTTCCAGTATCTCTTCGGCCTGCCCCTGATCGTCAACGAGAATATGCTCCAATATCAACAGGAGCTCCTTGGGCATCGCCTCCCAGAGCAAAACCCGACCGACAGTGGAATCGACGCGCTTTCCAGCGATGCGCACCTTGATTTCAGTATGCAACTCCACCACCTTGTTGTCATAGGCGGCCCGCACCTCCTCGGTGTTGGCGAAAATCTTTCCGTGACCTTTGCAGCCCGGGATCCCGCGGGTCATGTAGTAGATGCCCAAAACGATGTCCTGGCTGGGAACAATGATGGGACTGCCATTGGCCGGCGAAAGGATATTGTTGCTGGAAAGCATCAACACCCGGGCTTCGATTTGGGATTCCACCGAGAGGGGCACGTGCACAGCCATCTGATCGCCGTCAAAGTCGGCGTTGAAAGCCGTGCAGACCAGCGGGTGCAATTGGATGGCCTTGCCTTCAATCAAGGTGGGCTCAAATGCCTGAATTCCTAATCGGTGCAGTGTCGGCGCCCGGTTGAGCATCACGGGATACTCTTTGACCACTTCATCGAGGGTATCCCACACCTCCGGGACCTCGCGCTCCACCATCTTTTTGGCACTCTTGACGGTGGAGACCAGTCCCTTTTGCTCCAAACGATAGTAAACGAAAGGCTTGAACAGCTCCAGTGCCATTTTCTTCGGTAGGCCGCACTGATGCAGTCGCAGGTTGGGACCCACTGTGATCACCGTTCGTCCGGAATAGTCCACCCGCTTGCCCAGCAGATTCTGGCGGAATCGACCCTGCTTGCCCTTAAGCGTGTCGCTGAGGGATTTCAACGGCCGTTTGTTGGTGCCTGTGATCACGCGGCCATGACGACCATTGTCAAAGAGAACATCCACCGATTCTTGCAGCATCCGCTTTTCGTTACGCACAATAATATCAGGAGCTTTCAGATCCACCAGCCGCTTGAGGCGGTTGTTGCGGTTGATCACCCGGCGGTAAAGGTCGTTGAGGTCCGATGTGGCGAAACGCCCTCCCTCCAGGGGCACCAATGGGCGCAAATCGGGTGGCAGGACGGGGATTACGTCCATGATCATCCAGACAGGGTCCAGTCCCGACCTGCGGAATGCATCGACAATTTTCAACCGTTTGGAGAGTTTTTGCCGTTTGGCCACGGAATTGGTGGCGCGAATATCGGTGCGCAACTCTTTATAAAGGGAATCCAGATCAAGACGTTCGAGCAGTTCTTGAACCGCTTCGGCGCCAATCCCGGCTTCAAATTTGCCGTCAAAGGTTTCCATCGCCTCGCGGTACTTCTCTTCGCTGAGCAGCTGACAACGGGTCAGCGACGTATCCTTGGGATCGATGACGATGTAGGAGTCAAAATAGAGGACCTTCTCCATGTTTTTCAGGGTCAGATCCAGCAGATTGCCGATTTTGCTGGGTAGGCTTTTCAGAAACCAGATATGCGAAACGGGCGTGGCCAGTTCGATGTGCCCCATGCGCTCGCGACGAACCTTGGACTGAATAACCTCAACACCGCACTTTTCACAGATCACGCCGCGGTGTTTCATGCGCTTGTATTTTCCGCAGTTACACTCGTAATCTTTTGTCGGACCAAAAATCTTGGCACAAAACAGGCCTTCGCGTTCGGGCTTGAAGGTTCTGTAGTTGATGGTTTCCGGTTTCTTGATTTCACCGTGTGACCATTGGCGGATCTGTTCTGAAGAGGCGAGGGCGACCTGAACACCTGAATATTGACGAGGATCCGTCGGCTTGGCAAAAAAATCGTATAATGTTTCCATATTTATTTCCTAGCAGATCGAGAATTATTCGTTCTCTAGTAGTTTTACGTCCAGGCCGAGCGCCTGAAGCTCTTTGGTCAACACCTTAAAGGACTCGGGAAGGCCAGGCTCCAAAACGTTCTGTCCCTTAACGATTTTTTCATACATACGGGTACGGCCGGCCATGTCATCGCTTTTTACAGTTAAAAACTCCTGCAGGGCATGGGCGGCTCCGTAGGCCTCCATGGCCCACACCTCCATTTCACCCAGGCGTTGGCCGCCGAATTGCGCCTTGCCGCCCAACGGCTGCTGGGTCACCAGGGAGTAGGGACCGATGGAACGCGCATGAATCTTGTCATCCACCAAGTGGTGGAGTTTCAACATATACATGGTTCCGACGGTGATCTTCTCCTTGAAGGGCTCGCCGGTATGACCATCAAATAAGGTGGTTTGACCGGTGGGACTCACCCCAGCCTCGCCGAGCAACGCCTTGACCTCCTGCTCTTTGGCGCCATCGAAAACCGGTGTGGCCATATGCACGCCTTCGCGGTAAAACGAGGCCAACTCCTTGAGCCCTTCGCCGTCAAGATTCTCAATCAGCGCTTGATCGGCCGGTAAATCAAAAATGGCCTCCAGTTTCTGTCTCAGCAGGTCTATATTGTTCTGCTCCAGGATGGCATTGATCTGCTCCCCCAGGCTGCGGGCGGCCAATCCCAGATGGATTTCCAAAATTTGGCCGACATTCATACGCGAGGGGACGCCCAGCGGATTCAGGACCATGTCCACTGGTGTGCCGTCGGCAAAGTAAGGCATGTCCTCAATGGGTAGAATCCGCGAAACAACACCTTTGTTGCCATGTCGCCCGGCCATCTTGTCGCCCACAGATAGCTTGCGCTTCATGGCGACATAAACTTTTACCATTTTAATCACACCCGGCGGCAGCTCATCGCCCTTGTCGAGACGCCCCACATGCTGTTCGAAATCATCGCGGCAGCGCTGGCAGCGTTGATGAAAAAGCTCGATTTTACGATGGACCTGCTCGGTCACTTCGGCACTCTCTAAAACGATGCCCTCCAGGTGCGCCACGGAGATATCCTTTAAATTCTCCGCGGAAATCACATCGCCCTTGCCGAGCAGGTTTTTTTTGCCGTGTTTTAGAGCGACGCTGACGCTCTGTCCCTCCAGCAACTTAACCAAATTGGATTTGACCACCTCTGCGGTAATTTTCAGCTCTTCATCACGGTTTTTTTCCAGAATGGCGATCTCTTCGCTTTCGATCTGCTGACTGCGTTCGTCTTTCTCTACCCCTCTTCTTGAAAAGACCTTGGCGTCGATGACAATCCCTTCGACACCTGGCGGTACCCGCAAGGAGGTGTCTTTAACGTCACCGGCTTTCTCTCCGAATATGGCCCGCAGAAGCTTTTCCTCCGGAGAGAGTTGCGTCTCACCCTTGGGGGTGATCTTGCCCACGAGGATATCTCCCTGTAGCACTTCGGCCCCCAGACGGATGATACCGCTGTCGTCCAGATTCTTGAGCGCCTCTTCACCGACATTGGGGATATCACGCGTGATCTCTTCTTTGCCGAGCTTGGTATCCCGGGAAACCACCTCGAACTCTTCAATATGCACCGATGTGTAGGTGCCGTCCCTGACGAGACGTTCGCTCACCAAAATGGAGTCTTCGAAGTTGTACCCACCCCAGGGCATAAAGGCCACGGTGACATTTTTTCCAAGGGCCAGTTCACCGGCCTCGGTGGCCGGGCCGTCCGCGATAATATCGCCGGCCTTGACCACCTGCCCAACCTTTACAATGGGGCGCTGGTTAAAGCAGGTATTTTGATTGGAGCGCACAAACTTGGCCAGATTGTAGATAGAGACCGGCTTTTCCAGCGATTCGTCGTCCATTGCATCGTGAAGCAGGACGATGCGCGAAGCTTCCACATCCACCACGGTTCCATCACGGCGGGCCACCACGGTAACACCAGAATCCTTGGCCACCACCCCTTCGATACCGGTTCCCACCAGGGGTGCTTCGCTCTTCATCAGCGGAACCGCCTGACGCTGCATATTGGAACCCATCAACGCCCGGTTGGCATCATCATTTTCCAGAAATGGGATCAGCGAAGCCGATACGCTAACCAATTGATTGGGGGAGATGTCCATCAGCTCGATATTTTCGCGTTCGACCATCATAAATTCGCCTTCCACCCGCGAGGTAACCAACTTATTGATATATTCGTTGTTTTCGTCGAGTGGCGCGTTGGCCTGGGCGATGGGGTGCGTCTTCTCTTCGAAGGCGCTGAGGAACTTGACCTCCTCGGATACCTTGCCGGCTTTGACAACCCGGTAGGGGGTCTCGATAAAACCGAAATCGTTCACTCGGGCGTAGGTACTCAGGGACACGATCAGGCCGATATTGGGCCCCTCGGGGGTTTCGATGGGACAGATCCGACCATAATGGGAAGGATGTACGTCACGCACTTCAAATCCCGCCCGTTCCCGGGTCAACCCCCCTGGGCCGAGAGCGCTCAGGCGGCGTTTATGGGTGGTTTCGGACAAGGGATTGGTCTGGTCCATAAACTGGCTCAACTGACTGGTCCCGAAAAACTCCTTGACCACGGCGGAGACGGGTTTGGGATTCACCAGATCGTGAGGCATGAGGGCGTCGACCTCCTGGAGACTCATGCGCTCCTTGATGGCCCGTTCCATGCGCACAAGACCGATCCGATATTGATTTTCCAACAATTCTCCCACAGCTCGCACGCGCCGGTTGCCCAGGTGATCGATATCATCCACCATGCCCTGTGTGTCCTTTAGTTCCACCAGGGTTTTGGCGGTGAGCAGAATATCCTCCTTGCGAAGGGTCGTCAGATGAACCGGTGTGTTGATTCCCAGACGCAGATTGATTTTCAAGCGCCCGACGCCGGACAAGTCGTAGAAGGCCGATTTAAAAAACAGATGATCGAGAAATTCCTGGGCGACTTCGGCAGTGGCGGGATTGCCGGGACGCAGGAGGCGGTAAATCTCGATGAGGGCTTCCTCCTTGGTTTCGACTTTGTCCAATAGAAGTGTTTTGCGAATCGAATCGCTGCTGGTCATGCCATCGATGTACAGCAGGTCGAACTCCTTGATGCCGGCTTCCCGGAGCAAATCCAACGATTTTTCATCAACATCTTCATTGGCCCGAAAAAGCGGCTCATCGCTTGCGTCACCAGTGATCCGATGCGCAAAGACCCTGCCGATAATGTCTTCAGCGTTGATGGGTATCAATTTAAAGTCGGCGGCCGCCATCTGTTTAATGGCGCGGGCGGTGAACATGCGCCCTTTTTTAACGAAAACCTCACCGCCGGCCGGGTCTTTGACGTCCTTGGTGGCACGCTGTCCTTTTAGAAAGGCGGGATTGAACACCTTGTAAATGCTCTTGCCCTTGATGATGATCTTTTCCGATTGATAAAAATAACTGAGCAGGTCGGCTGCGGTATAGCCAAAAGCCTTGAACAGGATCGTCACCGGGAATTTGCGCCGACGGTCGATGCGGATGTAGACAATATCTTTGGGGTCGATCTCCATGTCGATCCAGGATCCGCGCACCGGGATGATCCGAGAACTGTAAATGATCTTGCCGCTCGAATGGGTCTTGCCCTTGTCGTGGTCAAAAAAGACACCGGAGGAGCGATGCAGCTGGCTGACCACCACCCTTTCGGTACCGTTAATAATAAAGGTGCCCTTCTGGGTCATCAAGGGAATCGTTCCGAAATAGATCTCTTGTTCCTTGATGTCACGGATATTGGACACACCGGTCTCTTTGTCCACGTCATAGACAACCAGCCGAACGGTGATGCGCACGGGCAACTCGTAGGTCATCCCGCGGTGAATACACTCCTCCTCGCTATGTTTGACCTCCCCGAAGCGGTAGGAAACGAATTCAAGCGAAGCACTTCCGGTAAAGTCTTTGATGGGAAAAACCGACTTGAAAACCGCTTGCAGACCGATATCCTGACGTTGCTCAGGCGGTGTATCGATCTGCAAAAAGCGCCTGAATGATTCGCGCTGCATGCCGATCAAGTCCGGGATCTCGACGATCTTCTTGATTTTTCCAAAATTTTTGCGAATACGCTTACCCACCGAAAGCATTTCCGACATGGCATCTCCGAGTGTTCACATAATGGACAACGCGCAAATGGGAAAGGAGGGGTCTCCTTCCCATTTACGCTTAGATATTGCTACTATTTCTTCTCAGGTTGAATCTCCGACTACCCCAGTTACTTGAGCTCAACCTGTGCGCCGGCCCCTTCCAACTGTTCTTTAATTTTTTCAGCCTCCTCTTTGGGAACAGCTTCCTTGACAGGTTTAGGAGCTTCATCAACCAAAGCCTTGGCGTCTTTGAGACCCAGCCCGGTAATGGCTCGCACTTCTTTGATCACGCCGATTTTTTTATCACCGGCTGCGATCAGTATAACGTCAAACTCCGTCTTTTCCTCCGCGGCCGCTTCAGCTTCCCCTGCCGGCATGGCGCCGGCCATCATGGCCACCGGGGCAGCTGCTGAGACGCCAAACTTTTCTTCCAGTTCTTTCACCATCTCGGACAGATCCAGAACCGACATGTTGGCAATAAATTCGATTACGTCAGCCTTAGTAATATCCGCCATTTGTAATGATCCTCCACTTGTTACCCATTGAAGTCGAAATCGGTTGAAATACAATTACCTCCCGGCACCCCAATGCCCTTCGCACCTGCAAATAGACTCGTAGGGCTCCATCAAGCAGCTTCTTTCTGTTCCTTGATGGCATTGAGAACATTGAGCATCCGCCGGGGGACATCGCTAAGCGCGGTTACCAGTGCCCTGGGCACACCGTTCATTGTGCTGAGCAGCTTGGCCAGCAGCTCCTCACGCGACGGCATGCTGGCAAGCGCCTTGATGGCTTCCACATCGAGCACTTTGCTGTTCATCACGCCGAGCTTGATCTCTAGCTTGGCGTTCTGCTTGGCAAAATCTGTCAGCACTTTGGCGGGAGCAACCGGATCTTCATAGCTTAGCGCAACAGCGCTGGGGCCTTTAAAACCCTCGACGATCAGCGCCGCTTCGGTTTCTTCAGCCGCCCTTCGCAACAATGTGTTCTTGACTACCTGGTAGTCCACTTGCACTTCTTTGAGCTTTTTTCGCAGATCGGTGATGGCGGCTACATTGAGCCCTTTGTAATCGGTCACGATCACGACCACCGA
>Ga0316577_10000734_pt1 | contig 13997 bp, 8 predicted proteins | sample S5NA_FD_203073 | JGI IMG/M metagenome (GOLD analysis project Ga0316577, IMG submission 203073) | Rhizosphere microbial communities from salt marsh grasses in Alabama, United States - S5-7_050615r2r1 | ecosystem: Host-associated > Plants > Roots > Rhizosphere | place: USA: Alabama | collected... | reverse complement strand
TGATCCTTCCACGGATACGGTTCGGCTAGGGAGTCTTTCTGTCCCGCCAATTCGGTTCCTCTTGTCTTCGGCTCCGGCTCCGCCGATGGTTCGGTGATGTCAGAAGTCACCACCATGCGAAGGGGCACCATACCTTCCCCATAGCTGCCAGAGTATTGGCTCCGGATGAAACGCCTGCTCCCATCCTTTCTCATCGCCCAAAACTCGAGTCTCCGAGGAGGAAGCCCTCTCTGGTGCGCATCGCTCATTAGCTGTCGCAGTCGCTCTTTCTCCTCAGGAGCCGCGAGATCGAGTTCCGTCAGCCCCGCCATCTCCGCGCGCGAGTATCCGAAAATCTCGCACAGGCGGTCACTGACACAAAGAACCTTTCCACCTTCGAGGATCGTGATGCCATCCTCTCGACACATAATGATTGAGCGAAACCTGCTCACTGAACCTCCTACGGCTGCCGGTTCCCAACTCTCTCTCATGAATCGTACCTCGCGTGCCCTCTCCCAATCCTAGACACCGGACGTATAGAGACCATCGCTCGCCAGTAGAGTAACGCCCGAAGCCATCAATCGATGGCCAGACCTGTACCCTCGGCGCACTGCTTCATCCTCCCGCTTCGGAGGGAACAGGCTCCGGCTTTTCTACATGCTCTCTTGCATCGTGCTGTCCGTCGTCCGCTGCCAGCGTGTTCCCTGCCAGAAGACCAGCCTCAGTACCCAGGCGAACATAGGCCCGGGGGGCACCCATGGCTCTGGCCAGTTCTGCTACTGCGTTCCGCAGAATCTCCTCAACATCTACAGCACTTCGCACTTGCTCGGTAACCTGGCGGATGGCCTGCTCACGTGCGGCACGCCGCTGGGTGTCTCCGAACAACCGGGCACTCTCCAGTGCTGCCCCTAGTTGGTCGACCAGTCGCTGCAACACTTCGACCTGCTGGCCTGTCCAGATCTCGCCTTCCGCCTCTTTCGAGACACTCAGCACCCCGATCACGTCACCCCGCACCCGAAGGGGGAGAGCCAGCGCGGCTCCCTCTCTATGGGCGATGCCGTCGCCTGCCACAGAACTATCTGTCTTGACCGATTGAGGGTTTTGGACAACCGGCTGCCCAGATTGTAGAGCGCTCCGCATCTCCGGAGTCCAGTCTCCGTCTGCCCGCACCACAGACCCCTGGACATAGCGATAACCCCACTCAGGCCGGCTATGCAGCAAATCGGCCCAAGCCTGGCGACTTAGTTGACCATAAGCACGGCGGCTCGTCTCCAGGGCTTGTTGAACCTCCGCGAACAGGCGGGCGTTGTCGAGCGCCACCGCAACCTGATCCGCCATTGTCTGCAATGCCGCCATAGTGGCATCGTCGAACGTGCCTGTCTCGCTGCTCTGAACACTGATCGCCGCTAGGACCTGACCGCGCACGGTGAGAGGCACAGCTGCCTCCGATCGCGTCTTGGCTACCAAGTTGTGCTCGAACCGCATCGGCTCTCGTTCCACATCCTGGGCAATACGCACCTGATTATGTGCTGTGCACCAACCGACCATCGACTCCCCTCCCACTCTGAGGCGAAACCCCTGCTGGCTCAGCTCATGCCCTGCTTCACCCGCGCCAGCACGGTAGGTGGCCCATTCGCCCATCTCATCCAGAACAAACAAGCCAACGTGATACAGGCCAAACCGCTCTTGGATTAGCTGGACCACCCGCCACATGAGCCTATCAGCATCAAGGATGGAGGTTGCAGCCCGGCCCACCTCCGTCGCCGCCCGAAGCTGCTGCGATCGACGCTCGAGTTCACCGGTGCGCTCGGCCACCCGCTGCTCCAACGACTCGCGCAGAAATTCCAGCTCGCGGTTGGCTTCAATCTGAGCCAGCTCATTCCTACGTGCTCGCTCAATCGCTCGAGAGATACTTGTCATGGCGTAGCGCAGCAGAACGCCGGTCAAGAGGAGGGGGATGCCTACAAACAGCACATCTGCAAAGCCAACAGGCCGATCAGCCACGACCAACCAACCACTCACTTCGGCCCAGTACGCGCCTGCAACGGCAACCACACTTGCCACGGTCACCACCATCGCCGCTCGACCCCCGAGGAGCAAGCCAGCCAGGACGACCAGGAGAGCATAGACCAGTGTGCTACTGTCACTGCTTATGCCCGACACAGTAAAGATCCAGACGGAAGTGAGCACCCAAGTGATGGACAGAAGCAGCATACTGGCAAGGTGCAAATAGCCGTGGCGAGCAAGGAACAGCAGCCCTGCGAAACAGAGCGTCATAACGACGCCACTCAGCAAAGTAAATATGGTCTCAGGGTCAGGCTGAAAGAGGTAGAAGATGGCAGCCGTTAAGGTGATGAGGAGCGATCCTGCTAAGAAGAATAGCAGAAAGGTATTGAGCAACCAGGCGACACGCGCCTGTTCCTCATCGTCGGCAAGCTGGTAGCCCAGTAGCTGTCTAATCGATGCCGACATATTCCTTCTCCTTGTCCAGAACCGATTCCCTGTCCTTCTCCGGCCCGATTCCCTCACCGTCTCCCGCCAGGTCCCCACCCAATCGGATCTCCACGCTGGCGACCCCGAGAGCCTGTCCGATTTCCCGGATGGCAGTTTGCAGCACTGCATCGGCGTCGAGTGTTTGACGCATTCGGGCGGTGATTTCTCCAACAAGGCGGTCCTCGAAGGCGCGACGTTGCATATCCTGGTATAGCCTGGCGCCATCGAGGGCTATCCCCAACTGTTCGACCAGTGTCTGCAGGAGTTCCGCCTCTTCTGGAGTCCAATCACCGCCCCCTGCCGGCTTGCGAGCATCCAGGACTCCGATGACACGCTCTCGCACCTTGAGCGGGATGGCCATCGTCGCTGCCACCCCATCCCGTCCCACGACCGGTTGCCCTTCGCGCACGGCCTGGCGCATCTCAGGCCGCCATCGCCCATCGGCTGGCAACAAGCCCAGGGGATCGTACCGTTGCTCCAGAGTGGGTTGGGCGTAAATCAGCTCTCGCCAGCCCTCAAGGCTCAGCTCCCCATAAGCCCGGCGCTCCGCGACCAGACTCTCCTGTACCTGTTGGAAAAGCCGTGCGTTGCTAATTGCCACAGCCACTTGGTCAGCAAGCGTCTGCAACGCCGCCACGTCCTCCTCTGCAAAGGCTCCCAGCTCTGTGCTCTGCACATCCAGAGCACCGATCACCTCGCCTCTGGCCCGAAGGGGAAGCGCTGCTTCAGACCGTGTCTCAGGCAGGTCAGGATTGTCGAAATACACCGCATCTTCCCCCACGTCGAGGGAAGTACGCGGTTCACCTTCACCTGTCACATAGCCCACGATACCAACTTGGCCCACCCGGAGCCGGTGACCACGAGCCAGCATCCGTCGTCCTCCTTCCGACGAAGCTGCACGCAGCACGGCATATTCACCTGTCTGGTCGAGCAAAAAAACGCCAGTGTGATAGAATCCAAAGCGTTCGGAGACCAGGTGTACTGTCTCCTCCAGTAGGCGCTGCACGTCTTGAATGACAGCCGAGTGTCGAGCTACGTCAGCGGCCGCCTGCAACTGGGCACTGCGCCGGACCAGATCCGCCGTACGCTCCGCAACAGCATCCTCCAGGCCGGCCTGCTGGATTTCCAGTTGCCGAGCCAGGTCTCGGCTGCGTGTCAAAGCGTCGACCAGTCGCTGGAACAAAAAGTTCTGGGGAATCATCAAAAGTAATACTAGCATGACAAAGACGGGGATACGGCTCAGCCACGATCCCAATTCAGTCACCTGGGGTACTTCCTGCGGCGGAACCACGAGAATGCCGGACACAAACGCCCAGCCGAAGGCGATCAGGGTACCAGTCGCAACCAGGAGAGAGACTATCCCCATGCGGCGACCGAAGAGAAGTGCTGCCAGTACAGGGAGGGCCAACAGAAACGGAAATCCATCCCCCAACTGCCCGGAGATGAAAAGGTTAAAGACCCCCAACCCATATACTAGAAACAGCAGGACCCCGGCCTGCACAGCGTAAGGAACGCGCCGCCACAGCATCAATAGCAAGAGCACGTACGCACCGAGTATGATCGGGATCTGCCATAGAACCTGTCCTACATAGGCATCATATGCAGCTCCGACGACCGCGATGCCTCCGAGGACGACCATGGCGACGAGGATTCCCTGGATCACCTGTTTTCGCCAGGCCTGCACCGTTTCTGGCCTGCCAACGCCCTGAGCAGACGCATCCCCGGGCTGTACGCGACTTGTTTCGCTCATATCTCAAGTTCCTCTCAACAATGCGGCTGTCCGCACCTGGCTCTCACTGCCACAAGGTCCAGCAGCGAATGATCATCGTTGCCGAGTCTCAGGGCGGGCCTAACCATCCTCTCCCCGATCCTTCTGGATGCCCAGTCGCACATCCAGGGCTGCTAACCCCACAGCCCTGCTAATCTCCTCTGTGGCGGTCCTTAGCACCATTTCGACATCCAAGGTTTCGCGCATCTGAGCCGAAACCCTGGAAACGAGCCGCTCGCGCTCGGCACGCTCTTGGGCTTGATCGAGCAGGCGTGCACGCTCCATGGCAACTGCCGCTTGGTCGGCAAGCGTTTCGTAGAGACGCGCCGATACCGGGGAGAACGAACCGACTCCCGTACGATACAATCCCACAAAGCCCAGAAATCGATTCTCCACCTGCAAAGGTACATTGACAAAGCTTCGGCCACCGTACCCAGCCAGGAACATGCGCAAGCTCTGCGGTGCCTGGTCGCCGTGGGCCACATCTCCCACACTCCACGAGGTCGTGACCACGCTCAGAGGCAGCGGGGAAGCAGCCACGGGGAATGTGGTACCAGCGGCAAAGCGGGAAGCCCAGTGGCGATTCCAATCTGCGAGCAAGGTGACGGTCTCCATCTCACCGTCTGGCCCATAGTTCAGGCGGCCCACCACACATCCATCAGCCTCCGTCTGGCTCACGGCCTCCACAATCACGTCAACAATTTCGTCGGTTTCAACGGCCGAGACGAGTTGGCGGCTCAGGCGGAAGAGCGGACTCGTGGCCTCCAGCAACTCGGCTTCCTCAGAGAACTTGCGCGCGTTGTCCACGGCCACCGAGATCTGGTCTGCCACCAATTGGAGAACGGCGATATCAGCCTCGCCAAAGGCATCAGGCTTGTTGGATTGCACATCCAGGGCGCCAAGGATACGCTCGCCTACGATCAGAGGTAGTGCGATTTCCGATCTGGTATCAGGCAAGAGAGGATTGTCAAACCGGATCGGCTCTTCCCCCACATCGACGGCAACACGAGGTTGTCGCTGGGCACAGGCCGCTCCCACCATGGACACGCCGCCAACCAGCAGCCGGTGTCCTCGATCCTTCATAATGCGGCCCTCTTCTCCGGTACCAGCCTGCAGCACAGCGTACTCACCCACCTCGTCCAGCAAAAAGAGTCCAACGTAATGGAACTGAAAACGCCCCCGTATCAGTTCTACCACCTGCCGGGCCAGCGCATCAATCTCCAGTACGGAAGCCGCGGCTCGGCCTACATCGGCCACCGTCGCCAACTGGACGGCCCGCTGCTCGAGGCCATCCGTCCGCTCTGCCACCACCTCTTCGAGATGGGCTCTCTGATCAGCTAGCTCTGCCGTCGCCAGACGCGCACGCTGGAGAGCCTCAGAGACACCGCGGGCGTTGAGGTACAGCATGGCAACCGTGGCAATCAGATTCGCCGACAAATTGATCCAGGCAGGGCCAGGGGCAGTGGACAAGACAGGCTCCCCGAGAAGACCGCGCGACTGCGCATAGAACATGCCCAACGCTGCTATCAGGCTGGCCTCAGCCACTCCAATCCCCGCCCGCGCCCCAAGGAGCAGGCCAGCGATCGCGGTGGTGGTGACATAGCCGACGGCAAACACGCTGCTCACACCACCCGACAGCGCCATGAGGATCGTAAACGAGCTCCATAGTCCGAACAAGATCAGCAAGCTCGCCATTTGTACGCGACCGAACCGCATCAGGACAAAGCCGAGTGCAGCCAGAGCAAAGATCAGAATGCTGGTCCACAGGGCAGTCGTCTGACGGGCAAATGCGACCGGTGTAAGGATCGCCGAGATCAGGGATGCCGCCATGATTGCCAGCAAGAGAAGGTTGAGCATACCTGCGACGCGCGTCTTTTCGTCGTCGCCCTCGAAAACCGGTGCCGCCAGTAGCCGTCTACGCATAGCAGTTACCTCAGCTCGTTCCTTGATCCCCGGGCCGTCCGATCGGCAACGTGAACGAGAATGTCGAGCCAGAGCCCTCCACGCTATCCACCCATATCCGTCCGCCCAGCCTCTCAACCACCCGCTTGCTGATCGCCAACCCAAAACCCGGTCTGGTCTGCCCGGACTCTGCCTCATCAGGAAGCACATCTGCCAAGATCCGCTCCCGTTCTTCCCTGGGCATGCCCACTCCGGTGTCTCGCACGCTGATGGTTACCTGCCCATCGTCGACCGCAACCCGCAAGTAGATGCTGCCATCGGCAGTGAACTTCACCGCATTTGTCAACAGCGCTAGAATCACCTGCCGGACCCGTTGTCCATCGGTGTAGACTGCCGGCAGATCTGAAGGCACCTCCTCGTACAACTGGACCGCCTTGCCACGGGCCAGTGCCCGCGCCGTGGCCATTACTCCGCTGATAGTCTCGGCCAGATCCACATCACTCGGCGCGAACGGTGCTACCCCCAGCTCAAGATGTGACAATTCCAGCATATCGTTGATCAACCCGAGCAGTTGCCGCCCGCTATCGTAGATTGCGTCCAGATCATCGCGCTGCACCTCATTCAACGGCCCATCAAGTTCCTTTAACAACACCCTCGAGAACCCGATGATCGTGTTCAATGGTGTGCGGAGGGCATGGGACATGTTCGTCAAGAACTGTGACTGGATCCGGTCCAGCTCTCGAAGCCTTTCCACCGTTTCCCGCTCTGCAGTATAGGCCCGAGCATTCTCGATGGCGATACTAATCTGATCGGACAGGGATTGGTAGACAACCTGTTGGCCATCGTAAAAGTCGTCCACGCGGCCACTCTGCAATAGCAGGACCCCTAGGACCCGATCCTTCACCTTGAGCGGAACAGCCATCTCGCACACCACCGCCGGCTGCAATTGCTTTTCCTGCTCGCTACCGCCTTGCCCATTTGAGTGTGGGACGGCTCGCACCACTCGACGCCGGCCATCGGTCACCACACGATCGATCACCGCCCGTCCCTCTCCCTTCACTCGATCGGGAACTGGGACGGAGCGAGAGTCTTCCCCCCCCGACTGATCCCGTGAAGCTACCACGGTGGCCCACTCGCCCCCCTCATTCAAGAGGTAGATGGAAGTGTGGAGCAGCTCAAAAGACTGGTCGATCAACGTGACTACCGTGGCCAACAGCACGTCAAGATCACGGATAGAGGTGGCTACGCGCGCCACCTCAGCACTGGTCGCTAGCTGAATCAGGTAAACCTGCGTCTGCTCGTTCGCCGCCTCCAGCTGCTGGGTGCGCTCAGCGACCTTTGCCTCTAGGTTGTCATACAGAACCCTCAGTTCGGCAGCCATACGGTTAAAGGCTCGGGCCAGCACGCCGATTTCATCGGTACGGCTGATCATAACCCGCTGATCGAGATCACCACGAGCCATCCAGGCAGCCTTCTCTGTAAGCTGCACAATGGGGCGCGTAACACGCCGGGTGACCACCGCGGCCAGTGCCGACGTGACCAAGGCTACAGCCAAGGTCATGCCGACGATCAAGGCTGTGAGAGCGTTACCTGCAGCCTGCGCCCGCGACTGCGACTCCTCGGCAAGGATGCCCACTCCGAGCTCGGGATTCCAGCGATAGGCGCCGTACACAGGAACCCCCACCTGGTTCACGTAGGCTCCGGAGCCGATCTCCCCTTGAAGTAGGTGGGCAATGCCTTCAGAATCGGCCTCCTCGCCACCTGGCGATAGGAGATTCAACCCCTCGGTCGAGAGCACCCACCCTCCTTCAAGCACAAGAGAGGTAGCGCCCCCATCAGGAAGGTCATGATCTACAATGATCTCTCGCAGCGCATCCCAGCCGACCAGGCCAACCAACTGCCGGTCATCCCAACTGTGCCTGACAGCCAGCATCGGCCTGTCTCCTGCCATCATCACCAGCCCTTGACCGGCCGTGCCCAACGACTCAAAGACCCGCGACTCCTGCCCAGATATGCCTGATCTTGCGAGCACCGCGCCAGTCTTGCCATCCACAAGCACGAGCTCTGTCAGCGCCGGATCGAGCCCGAGCAGTGTCTCCAGCTCGGCAGTGAGGTTGCCGCTCTCCTCGAGCTTACTCGCCAAGAGAGTCAATTCCCGCTCATAGCCCTCGATCCGATCGACCAGGTATGCTTCTTTCAGAGCAGCCATCGCCTCCAGAGAAGCCACCAGCTTCCTACCTGTGTCTTGCTGGATCTGGTTATAGGTTAGAAAGGCCAACAAACTCAGCGGGACGATGGTCAGCAGAAGGAAGGCGACCAGCAGTGTCTTGCCCAATCCCCCCCGCATGCCAAGGCTATGCACAGGGTGAGGTGTGATCTGAGGAGGGTTATTTGCGCTACTGGATTCTACGGCTTGTTGTGCCATGGGCGCCCTAGCCTAGATCCCACACTACCTCTCCATCAAGGATGCGGCGGATCTGATCCGGAAACAGGTCCACATCGATCGGTTTAGCCAGGAAACCATCAAAGCCTGCGGTTTGAGCACGGGTCAGGTTCTGACCGGTGATGTCAGCCGTGACCGCCACAATCTTTGTGCCCTGAAACCGCTCATCCTTCCGGAGACGGGTGAGTACTTCGTACCCATCTTCTTCGGGGAGATGGATGTCCAGCAAAATCAGGTCCACCTGGGGCATGGCTTCTCGCGCGAACTCTAATACATGCCAACCCGATCGTTTCCACTCAGTCTGCTTGACCCCCATGAAGGAAAGGAGGCGGGCTAGCAGAGCATAGTTGCGCACATTGTCTTCAACAATCAGGACACGGAGGTTTCGCAGGTCGCGGGCCATCGCATCGCTCACCCCTTCCCCTGGTAGCATTCCGGCCGGATAGGCTCGCCCGGCATTCTGTCTCACTGTCGCAAGAAGGCAGCCAGCTGCACCGGCAGGAGATCCACATCGATCGGCTTCTCGATGTAGCCTGAGCACCCCGCTGCCAGCGTCTTTTCCCGGTCGCCCTTCATCACATTGGCAGTGACGGCGATAATCGGCACCGTGCCAAGCTCGGGCATCGCTCGCAATCGAGCAGTCACCTCAAAGCCGTCCATCTCGGGCAGATTGATGTCTACCAGGATCAAGGCTGGCCGCTCGGCCTGCGCGATCTGAAGGCCCTCGCTGCCGCTCTCGGCCTCTCTGACCTCATAGCCCTCGGCCTCGAGCACCCGCTTGATCAAGACGCGGTTTGGCAAGTCGTCTTCGATGTACAGAATCGTCGCTGAACTGTCATTCCCCATCATTTCAAGTGCTTTCCGAATTGTTACAGGCAGTAATGTCCGTGCCCCCAGCATGGATGAAAAGATTATAGCAGAAAACATGTGACTTGTCCATAGGACAGCGTCTCTGATTGGGACCCTGCCAACACTCCGCGCCCATGCCTCCGTCCGCAAATCTACCCGCAGAGCGCCACTCAGCTACAACATGTTGTGCTTCGTCAGGCTCGCACCACAAGATGCGTACCTCCCTGGGGTATATGCCCTCGTCACTCCCCAATTCAGCCGTACCGCCCTCCGGCTGGCTCTGCGACCGGCAGCCCAGTGAGGGTGCCGGCGAATTGGTCCCACTCCGCCTCAGGCCCGCCCAATCTTGGCGTTTCCTGCCCCGCCCCCATGTCTGCACTGCTTGCCTGCGGACCGCAGCTCAGTAGCCAGGGGAATGTCCCGGTGTCTCACTGCCTGGCGATCGCAGTTTGTTAAAGTCTCACACGGGCGCAGAGGTCGCTGGCACCATCCTGTCAGCGAGGCCCGCTCGCCATACCGGCCGCCGGCTGCCACACGGCAGGGAACCTTTCGTCGTGGCCTAGCGTCCTCTACATACAGAAGGTCTCGCCACTGGCGGACCAGACTCTACCCGTCGCGAGGGGACCAGCAAATGGCCCGTCGGCCGGGGTTCGGGAGGGAACTCAGTACGTGAATCGAACGCACAGCAAGCCATCGACCTGGGCCGGACTCGCCGCCCTGATCTTGATCCTGACCACAGTCGCCTGCCAGCCAGCGGCACAGCCGGAGGACACGCCTCTGCCCATGGTCACCCCAGCCACCCCAGACACGCCGCAGCCGCTGGCCGCCACACCGACAAACGCCCCGGCGCCCGAGCCCACTCCCACCGGGCCTCGCCCCGAGGCAGAGCAGGTGGTCGCGCTCACCCGGGAAGACCTGGCCCAGCGGCTGGACATTGCTGAAGAGGCGATCTTCGTTCGATCGGTCGAGCCGGTCACCTGGCCCGACGCCAGCCTGGGTTGCCCGCAGCCGGGCATGGCCTATGCCCAGGTGCTCATGCCGGGTTTTCGGGTGATCCTGGAGGCAGCCGGGCAGGCGTACGAATACCACACGGGCACGCCCCAGCCGGTCGTGCTATGCGAGGAGGATGCCCTCATGCAGGATGCTGCGCCAGCCGGCAGCATTGAACCGGGCATGGAGGCTCTGGTGGAGCAGGCCAGGGAGGACCTGGCGCAGCGGCTTTCGGTCCCCGTCGAGCAGATCGCCGTCCTGGAAGCGAAGGCCGTCGTGTGGCCCGACGCCAGCCTGGGCTGCCCGCAGCCGGGTATGGAGTACATCCAGGTGCCCCAAGATGGGTTCCTGATCCGCCTGTTGGTGGCAGGGACCGTCTACGAGTACCATGGTGGCGGACGCGAGATGTTCCTGTGCGAGCAACCGCTCAAACTGGAGAAAGAAAGCCCACCGCAGCTAGAACTGCCCCTGCCGACTCCGGAGGACACGAACCAGTAGAGACGAACGCCCGATAGAGAACAGCCCGCAGGATTCGTCCTGCGGGCTGCCTTGTTGTCTGGAACAGACGGCAGAACCAGGCTCGACTAGCGGTTGTCTAGCTCAACCAGCGTCAGGCCCATGAGGCCAGCATCGCCCGTGTGGGAGACGGCACCGAGGTGCCACTGGCCAGCCGTGGCACCGGTCCAGCTCAGGTCGATGGCCTCGGTGGCACCGATGGTTGCCGAGGCTGGCGCCGAGTCGATGATCAGATTGCCGCCAGGCGTGGCGGAGATGGCCCAGGTGTACAGGTCATAGTCCGAGTCGCCGCCGGGTGCTGACCAGCCGTGGACGAACACGTACCACGTGCCATCCATGGGCAGCAGGATTTCGACCAGCTCATTGGTGCCACCACTGGTACTGGAAGCAGCCAACTGACCGTTCGGGTTGTAGACAAAGATATCCAGGTCGGCATCGGCTTCGGTGGCGTCGGGCGGCATAGCGATGCGGAAGAAGGCCGCGCCGGAGAGGTCGAACGTGTGCAGGTTGCTGTAGCCGTCGTTCGGGTCGAAGGTCTGGTCCGGATCCTGCAGCACATTGTCCGAGGTAACCGTGGCTGGCTCGAGGCCGTGCGCCGCGGCCGAGTAGGAGCCGGTGTAGCCAAAGCTTACATTGAAGCTGGCGGAGCCAGAATCGCCACTGCCGGTGACCGCGGCCGGGGCGCTGAACAGCGCTCCCTTAACAGCGATGGGGCTATACACGTGGTAGAGGCTGTTCTTGTCCTTGTCGTGCCAGGTCAGCGAGCCGAAGCGCCATTCGCCGGCAGGTGCACTCACGTTGGTGATGGTCACATAGTAGGTGGCCGAATCGCCGCTCTTGAGGCGCAGGGCTGACGGCTCAACAGTGACGCTGTAGCCCTCGGGCGCATCAACCGAGACGTCGTACTCGCGCCAACCACTCTCCTTGGCCACGCTAGTCACCGTTCGCTGGACGGTCAGGCTGCCGGGCAGCTCGGCAATGCCGATAGACGGGTAGTTGAGGTTATAGGGCTCAATGGGTACGCCAATCGACTCGAGGAAGGCGCAGCTTCCCGGGGTAAAGACGCCCCATTCCATGCCACAGGTAAAGGCCGCGTATTCGAACAGGCCAGCATCGTAGGCCAGGCCCGGCTCAAAGGCAGAGCCCTTGATCGCCTTGCCGCCGACGTTGAGGTGGCCAGCGCCCATATCGAAGGGGTCGGCCGGGGCCATGCCCCCTTCCTTCATCACGTCCTGGTAGGCCGTGGTCATGATGGCCGATTTGGCCATGGCCGCCGTCCAGTCGGGATGAGCCTGCTTGAGCAAGGCAAAGGCGCCGGCGATATGCGGGCTGGACATCGAGGTGCCGCCGATGGCCTGGAACAGCTCGCCCGGTACGAACCCGGCATCGGGGAAGGGAGACGCGCCAGCCAGGATGTTCACGCCGGGGGCGGTGATGTCGGGCTTGATGATGTCCCCTGCGACCGGGTTGGGCCCGCGAGAGGAGAAGGAGGCCATCCAGGGGGCCGGGATCTCGGTAAACGTGCCGCCGTTGATCTTGGCAACCGGCGCACCGGTGCTGGCGATGTAGGCCTTGATCGTCAGGCCGTCGGTGTTGTTGATATGCACGGCGGGGGTCCAATGGGTATCGGTGTTGAGATCCTGGGCGTCGCTGGTGTTGTACAGAATGGTTCCCGCCCCGCCACCTAGATGGACCGCGAGGCTCTTTTCGACACGGGCATACGTGCCGCGCTTGCAGAGCACGATCTTGCCGGCGACATCACCGTCGAACACGCTTGGGGTTCGATAGGGATTGCAGAGCTCGTTGCCGTAATCCGCGGCGTCTACCAAGGGCAGTTCCTCGGTGCTGGCGGTGATCGAGGCGCCGTAGAACTCCCAGCCGTCGCTGGAGAAGACCGAGCCCTGGAAGGTGCGGTTCTGGGTGCTGGCGCCCACGGTGGTCAGCCAGGGCTTGGTGCCCGGGTCACCCAGAGTGGCGGCTCCAGGTCCTGAGTTGCCAGCCGAGGTGGCCACAAACACGCCCGCATCGGCCGCAAAGAGGAAGGCGACCTCGTCCGCGCTGACCGCGCCAGCGCCGCCGCCGATAGAGTAGTTGATCACGTCCACGCCGTCCGCCACGGCCTGGTCAATGGCTGCGGCCAGGTCGGAGGTGTAGCCACCCAGGTTGCCCAGTGCTTTGTAGGCGATGACGCGAGCGCGGGGGGCGATGCCCGAGACAGTCCCAAACGAGACGCCCTGGATGCTCGCCTCCACGCCAGCGTTGCCGGCGGCCGTGGAGGCGGTGTGCGTGCCGTGCCCGTCATCGTCGCGGGCCGAGTCAAACTCGTCCGGATCGGCACCGATGTAGTAGCGGTAGGTCTCCAGCATCTGCCGGGCGCCGAGCAACTTGTCGTTGCAGGTAAAGGGGGCGTCGTTGGGATTCGCTGCCGTATTGCCGAATTCGCAGGGCAAGCCCGCGTACCCGGGTAGCGGCGCGTAGCTGCCATCGTCGGAAAAGCTGGGGTGCTCGGGCCAGATGCCGGTGTCGATGATGCCGACGACCACACCCTCACCGTTGTATCCCTTGGCCCACGGGCCGGCGGGATCGGTCAGCCCCAAGAAGCTCGGGCTGTTGTCGGTAGTTTTGTAGCGCATCTCATCGGGCAGCACCATGGCCACGCCGGGCTGCTTGGCCATTTCCTCAGCCTGGGCCGCCGTCATGGGGGCGGCAAAGCCGTTGAGCGAGATCGTATAGCTGTGGATCTTGTCGCTTGGGCTGGCACCGACGGCCTCTAGCGCCTTGTTCTGTTCCTTCTCCAGGAACTTTTCATACTTTTGGACGTGGGCGCTATTGGGGTTGATCTTGCCACCCTTGCCAGGTTTGGTGGGCTGCAGGCCTTGGACACCGCCCTCGTAGGCGATGACCGGATCGGCGGCCATGATGACAACGTACACGCTCTTGTCCGCTTGGGGGGCTTTGGCAGCCACCGGCACGACCATGGTGACAACCATGATCAACACGAGTAAGATTGCCAACTTCTTCATTGTCTCTCCCTCTCTCTTAGAATGTCTTGCTGAA
>Ga0316577_10000732_pt1 | contig 14003 bp, 10 predicted proteins | sample S5NA_FD_203073 | JGI IMG/M metagenome (GOLD analysis project Ga0316577, IMG submission 203073) | Rhizosphere microbial communities from salt marsh grasses in Alabama, United States - S5-7_050615r2r1 | ecosystem: Host-associated > Plants > Roots > Rhizosphere | place: USA: Alabama | collected... | reverse complement strand
CCAGGCGATTAACGGCGAAAAAACCTCAGGAATGCCGTCCGGTATAGGAAAATGGAGGCAGGCGCCTCCCAACTGGCTGCCAAATCCCTGGGGCATGACCAGAGCCACATGCCTGCCGATACCAATCCCGGCATGGGCTATTTCAAGTGCTCTTGAACGATCGCGCTCTCCTGCGCTGATGATAAAAGTTGGGGTGGTTTCATGGCGGGCAAAATACTGGAGGTGAGCCCATTCTTCGAGGTCCACAGCGGAAACGAAATCCCCGCTGGCTTCCAGCATCTTCGCCGCGGAATAGGAAGCGGTCCCGAAGTTTGGGCCTGCTCCGGTGTACACAAAGAAATTTTCTTCCCGCCAATCTGGGAGAATATGATTTGCAGCCTCCAGATTTATTGTGACAGCGCTTTCAGCAGCGTCAGAAAGGGAGAGCAGTTCGCCGCGCAGGGAATCAGCCCGGGTAGATGTCAGCTCCCCTCGCCTCTCGCCTATAAGGATCGCTGAGAGGTACAGCGCCAACAAATTGACCACATAGGACCGGATTCCTGGAACGGCAAGATCTGGAGGACTGTGAACTGGCGGAGCGCAGGCTGGAAGGATTTTGTTGGCTGTCCCTGCAAGACGGCTTGAGGGATTGGCTGTGAGGGCGATTGTATAGGCGCTGCAGGTATTGCTGAGCCGCAGAGCTTCTATTGTCCGAGCAACCTCCCCGGACACGGAGATCCCGATCACCAGGTTGGATGATGCCTCAGTGGGTAAAAAACCGACAGAATATCGGGCGAACTGCAGTGCGGTTTGCGGTTCCGTCGCTATTCCGGCAAGCGACTCGAATGCGAGTTCGCTGGAGAGGGCCGCGTGGTGCGAATCTCCGCACCCGCATAGATGGATATGCTCAATCGACCGACATAAGCCTGGGCTGAAAACCTGCCCTACGGTATCCTCCAGGTTGTAAAATTGATGGCGGATGAGGTCAGGAATGCTCTTAATCTCTAAAAGCATTGGATTAGACTGCACTGTTATACCTCCCTCAGCACGTTTAGGATACTTGCGAATAAAGCCTGCGACCCGGGATATGGAAAAGAATCAGCGTTTTGTTCAATGAATCGAATCACAGCAGCGGAGTGGGGAAAAAACCACCCACCCCCCAGGACGGTGGTGGCCAGGCCGCCAAGGGCATTTGCTAAGATCCCGGCACAGGGTAAAGGAAGCGATTTAAGCTGGGAGTAAATCATTCCGGCGCTGAACGCATCGCCAGCTCCGGTTGTATCAATTACCTGTACGGGGAAGGGTGGGACATGGATTTCGCCGTCCGAGTTTGCAATAAGGCAGCCTTCGCTTCCCAGCTTGAGACCGACTAGGTTTACCCCCGATTCGATCAGCGCCTGTACTGCACCATCTTTCGTTTCGGCGCCTGTCAGCGATTTCGCTTCGGTTACCCCCAGGATCAGCGTGCTTAAGAGCGGCAACAGTTTGACCAATTCGGGATGCGCCTGATTGACTGGTGCAATTCCGCTGTCAAGGGAAATCCTAGCTCCAGTTTGTTGAGCCATTTCAACCAACCGCCAGGCTGCCTCCCGCTGAGGTGAGCGCAAGAAAGTGTAGCCTGATAAATGCAGAAAATGTTCCGCTTTAATTGCTTCAGATTTGATGTTTTCGGGGGTTATGCTGGCATTTGCCCCGCGAAAAGAGAACAGAGTGCGTTCGCCGTTTTCAGTTACGGGAATAAAAATCAAACCGGTCGAGAGTTTAGGATCGCGAGAAACCGCACGCAAGTCAATCCCACAATCCTGCAGCGATTGGCGCGCAATTTTTCCCCAATAGTCACTCCCGGTGCGCCCGATCATCTGGACGGATACCCCCAATTTAGAAAGCACGATGGAGGTATTGGCTCCGGAACCGCCCTGGCAAACGGTAATGCTTGAAGCCATGGCATCTTCTCCGGAAACCGGGAAGGAGGAGATAGGCATCAGTACATCGACATTAATATCCCCGAAAACAACCACCTCAGGCATGACAATGATTTTACCTTAGGAAGGAAGCCCCGGGCATGGACCCAGGCAGATTGGGAAAAACCAGTTGTGGAAGAAAGAGTTACTGGGCCTTCAATTCCCCGACTTCGACAACATCCACAGGTATTCCTTCAATCTCCGTTGGGATCAAATCTTCGGAGGCAAGCAGAACCCGGGGAACTTTCTGTTTAACTGAAACGATAATTGCCACGGTTGAGGTGGGCTGACCATCTATCTGGCGAAAGCCAACCCCCACACCGACCACATTGGCTTTAGCCAGCAGGGTGTCCTGGTAATCTGCTTTGACAGCGCGGGCTTTTTCAAATTCCATTTGCAAATCAAGCTTTTTGCTGATCTGTTTCTGGCTGACAAAATCGATGTTCAACCCTTCCATTACAGCCCGAATAGGGTTATGGAGAGTCGCCTGGCTGGAGCCTGCAAACAACAGCCCTACCGCAAGATTTGAGTCGGCTGTCACCAGCAAGGAACCAGAATCGCCGCCTTGGGAGATCGGGCTGGTGAGTATCTGATCTTCAAATATCGCAGTGCGGCCCGCCCCATACTCGATCTGGACAGTGGTATCCAGCACCCGGACTTCTCCGCTGAGTATACCGGTGGTGCGGCCGGACTTGCGCACCAGCAACGAGAGGGAAGCCTCCTGGACACCGCTGATTTCGCCTATACCCAGAATTTCGTCGCTGATCAGGCTGTTTTCAACCGGTCTGGCAATGGCGGCGTCAATTAGGTTAACCGCCTCGGGATTTGATTTGATTAGTTCAAGCTTATGCGATGAGCCTGCTATCCGGGCGATCCTGTTGCCGAAATCCGCGTAAATCTGGGCTAAATTGCAGGTGGGAGGAGAAAGTCCAAAATCCAACGGGTAAAATCGTTCTAGGCGGGCGATTGTATCATTTTCAACACGGCCGCCGTCAACAGGACCCGGCTGTAAAATCGGATCCCCGGTTTTAGCGGCGTTGCTGTTTGCCAGGACATGGTTATTGGAAAGGATCAGGCGCCGTCCGGAGGATTTATCGCGCACCACCGCGCCGAACGTCCCGGCTGTTATTTGAAAATGGCCGATGCTGACCCCGGGAGGCGCTGGCCGCCAGCGGTCTGTACGCAATTGGAGCGGTCTCAGTTCGCCAACTTCCATCACATCTGTCTTTATGCCATCCAGGTGGCTGGGCACGAGGGTTTCGGGGAGTAATCCGGCAAGCGGGACCTTTTCCCGCACTAGTGCGACAACACTCAACTCATCCGTTCTCTCATTCTGGATGGTTTTATAGCCAACGCCGACGCCGACCACATTCGGTTTGGCAAGGATAGCCGTTTTGTGGAATGATTTGGCGAATAAAGTTTCCTGGTACTGCGGCATGAATACTCTCTATTTTTAATACTTCTTTTGAGGTGCAAATATCGTACCGTTTTGTTCAGCAGCCACTTGTGCAGTTTCAGTTTTTTCTTTGATCTGGTTAAGAGGAAGAATTACTGGCGCACGGCGCGCATCTGGCGAACGAGGAAGCGAATATTTGGCGCGAGTTCACTTACAGTAGGTGATGGCATGGCTAGTTCCTAGCCCGCTAACAAAACCCTGACTTTCGAGTTTCTGGAACCGGCGAATCGTAAGGAGTACATTCAGGTCGGTTTCAGCAAAGCGGGTATTAACATGCAGGTGGCTGACTCCCAATTGCTCCTGGGAAATGTTGGAAGGGATTATTCTGAAAGTTGGATCGCCCCAGGTGGGTTCCAGCCTCTCGCGAGCGAGATCGAAGGGCGGTTTGTGGTGTTTATGATATAAACCGCCTGTGGTAACCAGACCGAATTTGCGTTCCGAGACCGTCCGGGGAAGAGGTGTCCAGGGAATTGGCAACAGCAGTTCCGGTTCCTGAAGTTGGTAAATCAGACCAATTAACCTCGGTAAAAATTTGAAACTATCAACCGCCATCCAGCGCTCCAAATCTTTTTTTCTGCATATCTATTCCAAAATTTTGTCCACAGCATCAATCCGGCGGTGTAACATCTTCAGACAAATGGGGTTTGCGTACCTATGCGTTTAACCTGATTAATTCTCTTTCAGTCCAATTACCAGGTAATATATATCGTGAAAATTCTATCTTTAATGTTATGACTATAATTAAAACCGGTTTGAAAATCAATATATTTCCAGTTGTTCTTGGGCTCAAAATTCCAGCTGTCTGGATTCTGCTTGCTCCTGTGTTGGTTTCCGGCTTGATCTCGAGCTGCAGCGGCGCTACTGGAAAACAAACTGCTTTGGGGGAAGCAAATGCTACTCTGCACACAGTGGAAGAAGAAATGGTGGCGGATAAAACTGGCGTCTCTACAACAGAAATTATTTCATCTGAGCTTAATTCTGGAGGTAATGCATCAGTGAAGGATTACTCTTTTGGATATACATATCACCGGCAGGACGGGAACCGCTATGTATCCGGCCGCGGCTCGCTGCCGGAAGCAATGGTTCTGGATATCCCCCTTGGTGGAAGACCAGAGTGGTTGGTCGCTGCACCTGACAGGGAAACCAGCGTTTGGGTTGTCGCGCTGGAAGACGGGCGGATCCAGGCATTCGCGGTGTTGGAGACCGGTTATCGCAAGATAGAGGTTACCCCCAACAGCATTCAGCCAGGCCAACCGCCAGCGCTGATAATTGAGGAAGGGGAGCCGACGATTCTAACCGCTCCCGGAACACGGGCTTCCCCATACAGTCACCCGGTGATGGTGGATCCACAGAGCGGCAAACTGGCTTTTATCGAAACCAACGGCGACCTTGTCTTCTGGGAAGGCGGTAAGGAGACAGCCCGGCTTGAGGTGAATGCGCTGCCGGATGGGCGCCTGATCATGGACGGGAACGGGAATATTGTTTTATTAAGTGATCCCACCGGTCGTTACGATCACGGTGTTTTGGGCGATGAACTGGAAGCGGAAAGCGTCACTCTGGTCACAATCGATCCAGCGCCGCATATTTTAAAGAAGATCTCCGCTGGGGAGTCCGCTGTTTTTGAAGGAATCGCCCCAATCTGGGTGGATTTCAAAGGTGATGGGGAGCGAGAAATCATCCTAACACAAAGCGACCGCAAAATTGGAGCGAGGCTTGTTGTTTACAACCGATCGGGGGAACAACTTGCCACTGGACCAGCAATCGGGTTGGGTTACCGTTGGCGCAACCAGCTTGGAGCAGCTCCGACCGGCATTGAAGGTGAGCTGGAGGTGGTGGATGTTAGAACGCCCCATCTAACAGGGGTTGTTGAATTCTTCCGTTGGGAGAGAGACAGGCTGGTTCTTTCTGGTGAAATAGAAGGATATACATCCCATGTAATTGGCAGCCGCAATCTGGATCTGGGAATGCTGGGGGATTTTGACGGTGAGGGAAATATTGAAGCCCTGCTTCCAAACCATGAACGGAGCGAATTGGGGGCAGTCCGCAGGTCTCCGGAAGGCGCATGGGTCGTTTGGAAGGTTCCGGTTGGAGGGGTCGTGAGCACCAATCTAGCGGCTGCGACTCTGGAAGAGGGTGGGATTGTGGTGGGTGTTGGGCGCCAGGATGGTGTTCTCCGTATCTGGAAGGCTCCAGGTGAAAATTAATATTCAGTGCAACTGATTTAGCGATTTTTTTTCTTGATTTTTTCCCCGGGGTGGAAGCAGGAACAAACCCATTAACGCAGTGAAAGCGAATAAAGCTCCGGTGAAGGAGAATACAGAGCGCAGGCTGAAAGCAGCCGCAACAACGGCTCCGAGTAAGGGGGCAAGGGTGCGGCTCGCGGCTGTTATGGAATTATCCAGCCCGTAAACTGCGCCTTCTTCACCGGATTGTGTAAGGTGAGCCAGCAGCGAACTGATCGCAGGGATGATGCCTCCCAGCGCGACGCCTATGAGCGCCTGTAATACGATCAGCTGCCAGCCAGCAGTGACCAGACTCTGCAGGAAGTAGAGCAAAGACGCTGCACACGCGCTAAGAACTACGATTCGGCGGTGGCCGGTGCGGTCGCCCAGAGGTCCCAGAAATACTGCGCTTACTATTGTTGTGGCAGAGGATATTCCAATCACAAGACCGGTAAAGGTGTTCAATCGGTTGGGATTGACTGCAAGGGTCTGGATAAAAAGAGGTGCGATTGGCAGGATGATCAAGCGGCCCAACTGGCTGAGGAAACGCATCCCGTATGTAGATTTGATTCCCTGAGCAGAAAGAATACGTCTCCATTTGGAGAAAAGGCTCTGGATGCCTAAGTTTTTGCTAATTTCGGGAGGGGTAAAATCCTCCTTGATACCGAAGAAAACCAGGACTCCGGCGAGGAAAAGCAGACCGGCGGTGACATAAAACGTGGCACTGTAACCGACCGTATCAGCGATTACGCCGCCGATCAGCGGTCCAAGAGCCACACCAGCTCCCAGCCCAACCTGCATGAGGCCCATCGCATAACCTGTCCTTTCGCGAGGCGCAGCGGAGGCGATGAGGGCATTGCCAGCGGCGATTGTACCTGTGATCAAACCCTGAATTGTACGCAGCAGGACAAGCTGTTCTGCGTTGGTGACAAAAGCCATCATTAATAAAATAAGCGAACCGCCGAACATGGCTCGTTCAACCATTAATTTGCGTCCATAGCGATCAGCGACAGCGCCCCAGAAGGGAGATGCGATCATCATGGCGAATGCATGTGCGGAGTAAACCAACCCAGCCAGCACCTCGATGCTTAGATTTGTTTCCGTCCCGAGAGATTCAACGTAAAGAGGCAGAAACGGGAACATGCTGGAAAAACCAACCGCGGTGATAACCTGGGCGAACAGCATGATATAAAGCGTCCTTTGCCAGGGTGTGGAAAAGGTCTTAAGCATTCTTTTGTGCAGCATCATATTTAGAAAAAAGACCTTCTTAAAAAATTCTACTGAACAAGCCGGTTGACCGCTGGATCGAGCGGGTTCTGCTGGGAAGAATGCTGGCTCTTTATCCACTCGATTAGAGGCTCACGCCAACCCGTGGATGTAAAAACTGCGTCCGGGTCGAATTCAGCTAGTTCTTCATAACCGTCCCCGCCGGCATACATGAAATCATTGACCAGAACTGTGTAAATTTTATCCCCGACTACCGGCTCGCCTGTTATGGTCATGAACCAGCCTCTTTCGGCGGACTCGACGCCGCTGTATGCCGGGTTCTTGCCTCGTTCCAGGACATGGATTAGTTGATCTCCGGTCAATTCAACAGCGACAAGTGTGTCATCAAATGGCAGAACGCTTATGATATGCTCCCGGGTTATCTCACCCGAGGGCAATCCATCCCGGATGCCGCCCCGGTTTGTAATAGAAGCATCTGCGGCTGGGTAGCACTCAAGCCAGGTATTGGTGATCAAACCTTCCATCAAGCGACTCCGGCGGGGGATTTCTTCTTCCAGGTAACCAATCGCTTCTCCAAGTTCTGCTTTCGTTTTTGATTCCCAGCGGTTGACGATGCTTGCGATATCCTTTTTTGGGTGGCCGTTGGTATTTATTTGGATGGCGTAGTCGATGGGCCGGGTCTGTCCAGTTTTTGGGTTATATTCGAACCTGGCTAGTCCATAACCTTCCAGTTTTGAGCCGGCAGACATAAGGACCGCACCGGCTATTCTGCGGGTGAAGAATTCATGGCAGTGACCTCCCCCCATAAAAATGATATCCTGGCTTTTTAACTGCCAGGCAAGCCGGGTTAGTTCGTCGGAGCAGATATGGGCGATAACAAGGATAGCCCCAGCTCCTTCCTGGCGCATAAGTGGGATGAACTCTTCCAGCGTTTCCCGGTACGGAAGAAATTCGAAATCGGAGATATATTCTGGATTGGTGACTGCTGGGGTCTGTACAGTTGTAAGACCGATTATCCCGATATTCAGGTCATCTAACTTGATGATGGTATAGGGCAGGATGCCCAGATCGACCGGCACCTGCCCGGTTGACCTGTAGCGCATATTCGCGCTTAAGTAGGGAAATTCTGCCTGGGCGATACGGTCCCCAAACACTTCCATCCCGAAGTCAAACTCATGGTTGCCGACAGCCACGGCGTCATAGCCAATGGCGTTCATGACCTCCACCGTACTCTCTCCCTTGTGCCAGGTAGAGACCGCGGGGCCCACCCAGTTGTCGCCTCCGCTCAGGATAAGCAGCTTTTCGTCATCGTAATAGCCCTCTTCGGACCAGAGCCCAGCAAGATTGGCTGCGCCTTTATCCTCTTGAACGCCAGAAATCCAGCCATGCTCATCATTGGTATACAGGACTGTGAAAGTATTTTGAGCTGGCGTAGCCTGAACTTCGTTGCATCCAGACAGGAGAGTAAAAACCGCAAACAGCAGGAAAACGATTGTTCTGGGCTTCATTCTTGGAGTAGTGGAAAAATTACCCGGATCCGTGACCCGTTTCAGGATAGATTAGCCCTGTCCTGATTCGCGGATCGAATTCGGGCTGATCTGGAAGCCGCATTTCTGGAGCTGATCCACAAAGTTTTCCGAGAAGCTCCATTGTCCCCATTTGCGGCAGATGTGCTCCGTCCAGCTGTAGCTTTTCAGCGTAAAGGCCTCCTCACGGTCAATTTTGATCGGAATCATGGCTTTGTTCAACCGGTAATAGTCCTGGGCAAGGTAGCCTTCATCCATCTGTGCCATGGCAGATCTGATTTCGGAATGTGTAAATTCAGGATAGGAACCTTCAAAGAGCACGAATTCCATCGGGTAGCGCGGCCTGGGAGGTGGACTTTCAGCAGGGTAACCCATGGTAAGCTGGACCATTGGAAAAACTCTTGGCGGCAGATTGTATTCGGCGATGATTTCTTCCGATTTGTAGGGAGCGTTTCCCAGAAAACAACTTCCCAATCCGAGACTCTCCCCGGCGATCACCATGTTTTCGGCCATCAGGGCGGCGTCCTGCATTCCCAGCAGGATTAACTGGGAATCATCAGCCATCATCTGCCAGTTGCGCTGCTCCATAATCAGTCCCCATTTATAGGCATCTATGCATACAGTAAAAAGCAGAGGCGCGTTGAATTTATTGCGCTCAGGATCGCGGCGCAGCAAAAGGCTGGCGAGCTGGGATGCAAAGGGCGCTTGCTGTCCGGCGCGCACAATGGTCGCGACAACCTCCTGGGAGGGCATCATTTCCTCATAACGGCGGATTGATTTACGGTTGAGCATTATGTTTATGGTTTCATTTTTTATCATTTCAACTTCCGGTGTTTGTGTAGATTTGTGAATTGACATCTAACCAGCTCACTGCGTGATTTTTTTTAAATGTGAGTCATAGACGATTATATTTCGAATACCAACTGTTTCTCCCCAGGGCATCATTATACGACAGGTCTTAGGAGTGGATAGCTTTCCGCATTGGAAAGAGTGGAATGATTATTTTGTTCCGTTGTCAGCGGTTTTTCTGTAACCTTTTTGTTTGAGTATCATCTAATATTTGACGAGTAAGATATTGGTTTATAATAAGCATTAAATATTATTGACGGGAGATTTTTCCCAGGAGTAAAAATGCCGATATTTGAGTATGTTTGTGAAACCTGCGGACAGGAATTTGAAGAACTGGTTTTTGGCTCAAACGGCGCTGGTAATGTGACCTGCCCGGGATGCAGCAGCGTAGAAGTAAAGAAGAAAATCTCATTGTTTGCATCCAGAGGGGAAGGAAACAGTTCCGCATCTTTTAGCAGCGCAGCCTCCTGCAGTACAGGGAGCACCTGAGGAATTCCTCTCTAGCGAGCCGTGCGCCGCTGACTGAACAACCTCCAGCTTTCTTTCTCAGGCTGGAGGTTGTTTTCTTAATTGGTGTGTAAGGTTTTCGTAATTATTGAACGTTACAATGCCATCTCTGAAATTACTAAACATAAATATCAAAAAGGTATAGGCGGATAGTGCGGTTTTTACTCTTAATCTTATTGGTTATTCTTGCGAGCGGTTGTGCTGTAATGGAAAACACTGTTTCTACACTGCAACCAACCCCCCTTTCCATGGCTCCTGAGAACACACAGGAAAGCGTATCGGAAATGGTTGAGGAGAACCCAACCCAGAATGCGACATCAGCACCTGCCAACCAGGCTATCAAATCCGACCTGGAAGACTTAGGCCCTGCACCGGAGATTAAAAACGATGTCTGGCTGAATATCGACAGCCCGCTGCGCCTGGCGGAACTAGCAGGTAAGGTTGTGCTGCTGGAAATGTGGACTTTCGGTTGAATAAACTGCCGCAACGTGATTCCCTCGTTGAGGGAATGGCATCAAAAATATACTCCGGAAGGTCTTGTGGTTATTGGCAACCATTATCCTGAGTTTGCGTACGAGGAGGACTTTGATAGCCTTAAGAATGCAGTTAACGAATTGCAGATATCTTATGCAGTTGTGCAGGATAACGACGGAGAGAATTGGCGGGCATATCACAATCGTTATTGGCCAACCCTGTACCTGATTGACAAGCGCGGGCATATCCGCTATGTCCACATCGGCGAAGGGGCATACGTTAAGACTGAAGCGGCGATACAGAAGCTGCTGGCAGAAACCTATCCCTAATTTAGGAAAATCCAGCAGCAGCGGGGATTGAAAAAATGCGGGGGAAAGAATGAAACTGTATAATTGGCAGTTGACAAGCGCACACAATATTTTTTACCATTTTACCTCGAACAAGAAAAATTTTATCCAAAAAAATTTATCCTTTCCAGTTTTTTAGCGGTAAGCTTCCTCAGTATGGGATTCCAGGAAATGACTTGTTGATTTTGTGCTTGAGATAAGAATAATAGGTGAGTATGGGTGATTGGATACAAGAATTGTTCGGAGTAAAAAGAACCGCAAGTATAAGAACAATATGAGTGGCCGCTTTGTTACCTGATGAGCGTGATATAATCGCAAGATCGAATCAGAGAAGATTCGTCGTGTTTATCCAAAAAAGGAGATATGTTAAATAGTGACAACGGAAGACAGCTTTACATTTAAACGCTCCCATTTTTTCCTGGCATTGCTTCCCATCGCATTTGTGCTTGGCTTGGCATCGGGGTATGTATTCTGGGGTTTGAATCCATTCAGGGATGCCAACCCGGCAGAAACCGCCGCAGTAGTAACTGAATCTGCAGAAGAGCAGGTCGCACAGGCGGAAAGTCAACAAGATGAAGGCGATACCGGTCAGCAGGAATACAGGCGTTACGATGTTCCGGAGGATGACGATCCGGTTCTCGGGTCCGAGGATGCAGACATCACCCTGATCGAGTTCAGTGATTTCGAATGCCCGTACTGTAAAAGATGGCATGTGGAAGTGTTTAACAAGATCCGGGAGGAATACCCTGATCAGGTCCGTTTTGTTTACCGGGATTTTCCGCTGAAGTCGCTTCATCCAAACGCGGTTCCAGCGGCTGAAGCAGCCAACTGCGCCAATGAACAGGGCGCCTTCTGGGAATTCAGCGAGAAACTTTTCGGTGGAGAACTGGAGTTGAGCGAGGACACTTATCTCGAATATGCAAGCCAGCTGGATTTGGATGTCGATGAGTTCAAGAAGTGCTTCGAGGAAGGTCGTTACAGCCAGGAAGTGGAAGACGACTACCAGTATGCTTCCCAGCTGGGAGTGCAGTCCACCCCGACTTTCTTTATAAACGGAATTCCTTTGATAGGAGCGCAGCCATACGAAGTCTTTAAAGATGTGATTGATAGAGAACTTGCCGGGGAACTCCCGTAGTTCATCGAATTTTTTCTTAAATTATCCTAAATCCGACAGAAGAAGAGGACAGGGAATTTCGACACCAAGACCCGAAATTTCCTGTTTTTTATTCCTGAAACAGGACAAGCCTTGGGTATAATGTCTGGCGTTCGAAAGATTATTGAGGAAATATATTATGAAAAAGCCTATCAATTTTCAGACTATCAGTATGAAACTGCAGTCTTTCTGGGCGGAGAGAGGCTGCCTGATCTGGCAGCCATATTATACCCAGGTCGGGGCAGGCACAATGAACCCAGCCACCTACCTGCGGGTACTAGGCCCGGAACCTTGGAACGTTGCGTACGTCGAGCCTTCCATCCGGCCGGACGACGGGCGCTATGGCGAAAATCCCAACCGGATGCAGATGCATTACCAGTTTCAGGTAATTCTGAAGCCCGATCCGGGGAATCCACAGGACCAGTACCTAGAGTCCCTGCAGGTGTTGGGAATCGACCCGCACCGGCACGATATCCGTTTTGTGGAGGATAACTGGGAGCAGCCGATGCTGGGAGCATGGGGTCTGGGATGGGAGGTTTGGCTGGATGGCCAGGAGATCACCCAGTTCACTTATTTCCAGCAGGCAGGCGGGATCAACCTGGACCCGGTCGCTGTAGAGCTGACCTACGGGTTAGAAAGGATTGCGATTGCACTGCAGAAAGTGGCGGGGTTCACCGAGATCGATTGGAACGGGGAATTAACTGACGGGGATGTCAATCTGCAGGCTGAGCAGGAACACAGCCGTTATTATTTTGATACGGCGGATATCGAAAAGCTGCGCCAGATGTTTGAAAATTTCTACGCCGAAGCGGAGCTGTGCCTGGACCAAGGACTAGTGCTGCCAGCTTATGATTACATATTGAAATGCTCGCATACGTTCAATGTCCTAGACACGCGCGGCGCGGTAGGTGTGACCGAGAGACAGGCGGTGTTTGGGCGTATTCGCGAACTTGCCCGGCGGGTCTCCGGGGCGTACATAAACCAGCGCGAGGAATTGGGCTTCCCATTCTTGGAGAAGATATCTCCACTCGTTGCGGTTGAGCAAGAGAAGGTTGTTGAGAGCGCAACCCCGATGGTGAAAGAAAACGCCCCGTTGTTGATCGAGATCGGAACAGAAGAGCTTCCGTCAGCCGATCTAGAAGGCGCCCTGAGCCAACTGGAGAAAGCCGTTCCCGGATGGCTGTCCAAACTGCGCCTGGAGCATGGGAATATCAGGTTTCTGGGCACACCCCGCCGCATCGTTGTTTACGTCGAGGATCTCGCTGCCAAGCAGCATGACCTTGAGCAGGTAGCAAAGGGACCTCCGGCAGAGCGAGCATTTGATCCTGACGGGAAACCGACCAAGGCGGCGATTGGCTTTGCCAGGAGCAAAGGAATTCCGGTGGAGGATCTGCAGATTTTGGAGATGGATGGAGGCAGGTACGCAGCCGCACCGGTTAAACAGATCGGACATCCCGCATGGGATGTGCTCAGCAAAGCGATTCCTGACCTTATTGAAGCGCTTCGATTTGATAAATCAATGCGGTGGAACCGCACTAATGTGGCGTTTTCGCGCCCGGTTCGCTGGCTGGTTGGGCTGCATGGGAGCAGTGTGGTGCCTTTTGAATACGCTGGTCTGCGTTCGGACCGTGTGACACGCGGGCTGCGGTTCAATAATCCAGAGCTGATACGCCTGGAGGACACGGAAAAATACTTTAAAGAACTGGCAGATCAGGGAATTATCCTGGATCCGGATGAGAGGAAGCAGGAAATAGGAAAACAGGTGGAACGGCTGGCGGCTGAGGTGGGCTGCGCTGCCCAGGATGACCCGGCTCTGCTGGATGAAGTGACCAACCTTGTTGAGGCGCCTTCAGCATTGAGAGGCGAATTTGAGCGCGCTCACCTGGCGCTTCCGCGGCGGGTATTGACAGCGGTGATGAAAAAGCACCAGCGCTATTTCCCGCTGTTTGAATCCGGCGTTGAAATTGATGACGCGGAGGGCGAAGCGCCCCTGGCACCGTATTTCATCGCGGTCCGGAACGGCGGCTTAGAGGGCATGGAAGAAGTTATTGAAGGCAACGAGCACGTTATCCGGGCCCGCTTCGCAGATGCGGACTTCTTCGTGAGGGATGATTTAAAACAGTCCCTGGAAGCTTATTTGCCAAAACTCGATAGCCTGACTTTCCAGGTGAAACTAGGATCCATGCTGGATAAGACCGCCAGAATCACCTCCCTGGTGGCTGAAATCTCTGAAGAGCTCAATTTGGAAGAATCCGTTTTGAAAACCGCGAAGCGGGCTGCCCAGCTGTGCAAGGCGGACTTG
>Ga0316577_10000730_pt1 | contig 14009 bp, 13 predicted proteins | sample S5NA_FD_203073 | JGI IMG/M metagenome (GOLD analysis project Ga0316577, IMG submission 203073) | Rhizosphere microbial communities from salt marsh grasses in Alabama, United States - S5-7_050615r2r1 | ecosystem: Host-associated > Plants > Roots > Rhizosphere | place: USA: Alabama | collected... | reverse complement strand
CCAGTTTTTCTATGGAGACTTCCAGGCGCTCAAGGGCATCTCGCTCCTGATCAAGGAGCGGCAGATTACAGCGCTCATCGGTCCTTCTGGCTGTGGCAAGAGCACGTTCCTGCGCTGTCTAAACCGCATGAATGACACCATTCCTAGCGTTCGCATCTCGGGACGGGTCTTGCTGGACGGCCAGGATGTTTACGCCCCCACCTTCGACGTCGTCGGCCTCCGCCAGCGCGTCGGCATGGTCTTCCAGCGGCCCAATCCCTTCCCCCAGTCTGTCTATGACAATGTCGCCTTCGGACCCCGCGTCCTGGGCATGCATAAAGAGCGCAGCCTGGACGACATGGTCCGGCTTAGCCTGGAGGGTGCAGCCCTATGGGATGAGGTCAGGGGAAATCTTAAGGAATCGGCGCTGGAGCTGAATGCCGGTCAACAGCAGCGGCTTTGTATCGCCCGCGTCCTGGCGGTCGAGCCAGAGGTGATCCTCATGGACGAACCCTGCTCCGCCCTGGATCCGGAGGCCACCCTGGCCATCGAGGACCTCATGCGCCGCCTTGAGCAGGAATATACGATCGTGATTGTGACCCACAATATGCAGCAGGCAGCCCGCGCCTCTGACTGGACCGGCTTCTTCTGGCTCGGCGAGCTCATCGAATACGGCGCGACCAGCCAGATATTCACCACCCCGACACAGAAGCTCACCGAAGACTATATCACCGGCCGCGCAGGGTAACCCAAGACCACTCCGGAAGTCGTTACAACTCCAAGTCCGGCCAGTCCCCCGCCAGCCAGCGTCGGGCTGCCTCCGGCAGCTTGGTCAAGGAGTTACGAATTCTCTTGGATTCGGGCAGCGAATTCAGAAACAGGGGGCCATAGCCCTTGGTCAAGACCCGTTTGTCGAGGATCACCACTACACCCCGATCGGTCTTGGTCCGGATCAGCCGCCCGAAACCCTGTCGAAAGCGGAGGATGGCTTCCGGCACGGCGAACTCGCCGAACGGATCGTCAAAGGTCTCGGCGCGCGCGGCAAAGACCGGATCGTCCGGCACAGAGAAGGGAAGCCGGGCGATCACCAGCACACTAAGTGCTGGGCCGACGACGTCCACACCCTCCCAGAAGCTCCGTGTCCCCATTAGCACCGCCTTGGGCGTCGTCCGAAAGTTCTCCAGGAGCTGGACCCGAGAGGTGCCGCCCCCTTGCTGATAGACCACGATGCCGGCATCGGCCAGGGGCCTGCTGATCGCCCGGGCACTGGTCCGCAACTGATGGTAGGAGGTGAACAGGACGAGCACCCTGCCCTCGGTCGCCCGGCAAAGGCCAACGAGTGCCTCTTCCACAGTCCGTTGGTAGTAAGGCTGGTTCGGCTCGGGAATGTCTGTCGGCAGATACAGGAGCGTCGAGTTCTCATAGTCGAACGGCGAGCCAACGGTCAGCTCATCCGCATCCCAGGCATGGAGCCGCTCCCGCAGAAACTGGAAATGGCCATCGGTCGTCAGCGTCGCGGAGGTGAGGATGACTGATTCCTTTGTGTGAAACAGGTGTTCCTGCACCAAGTTTCCGACGTGCAACGGCGCTGCGTGGAGTGTGACTTTGTCCTCTCTGCTCGAAACCATAGCCCAGTAGATGTCCAGGCCTGAAGGCTCGACGATGCAGGCGCCGATCTGCTCCCGAAACTCGCGCAGGCGGGCCACATAGCCCGCGCAATCCTGGGACAGACCCTCCAGGTTCTGGACATCATAGCCTTCCAGCTCAGAGAGCCCGCCACACAAGCGCTCGAGGTCGTTCACGATCTGGTAGAGCTGTGAAGAAAGATTGTCCCAGGTGATCTCCACCTCACCCCAGGCTGGCTGAACGCGCAGGCCGCTCGTCAGCCGCAGCCGCTGGTCGTATTCTCCCCGCCGGGGCGCATGATCCTGTAGGAACTCACTCAGCACATTGAAAAAGCTGGACAGCGAGTCGAGCGCAGACTCTATCTGCCGCTGCAGCCTACGCACGTGATCCTCAAGCACGGCCCAGTCTTCCGGTGGGATGGTACCTCGGCAGCGCAGCAGCACATCGCTCAGATGCCCGGCAAAGCGTCCCGCCCCCAAAGGCCGAGCCAATTCATTCAGCAGCCGCTCCACTGCCCTCTGGTCGGCTTGGAAGCTCAGCTGGCGGGTCACATTGTCTTCGAGGTGATGGGCTTCGTCGATGATGAGGTAGCGATAGTCCGGCAGGACGCGCCCGCCCCGGCGGTCTACCGCGACGTCTGAGAGGAGGAGCGCGTGGTTCACAATGACCAGGTGGGCTCGTTCCGCGGCGCGGCGCGCCCGGTAGAAGAAACAGCGGCCCCGTTCTCGGAAACGGCACGTCTCCAAGCTACATGTGTCGCTGTCAGCCGAGATCTTGCTCCACAGCGACTGCTCCACCCAGCTGGGCATGAACAGCTCACCCCGTTCGCCTGTCTGGGTGCTGGGCACCCAGACTAGAACCTTGGCCAGCATGCGCATCTCGTCCACCGTGCTGACCCCAGCCTGGCGCAACGCCGCGAGCCGGCGCTGGCACAAGTAGTTGGCCCGGCCCTTGAGCACGACGGCCCGGAACTCGAAAGGCAGCAGCTTTTGCAGATCGGGCACGTCCTTCAGGAAGAGCTGGTCCTGCAGGTTGATGGTGTTTGTGGAGACGACCACCCGCTCCCCGTTCATATGGCCCCAGACGACCGCGGGCAGCAGGTAGGCAATGCTCTTGCCCGTGCCTGTGCCGGCTTCGACCATCAAGTGCTGCCGCAGGTTCAGCGCCTGGGCTACGGCCCGCAGCATCTCCACCTGCTGAGCACGATGCTCAAATCCGGGGAAACGCTGGGCGAAAAGCCCTCCTGCTTCCAGCATGGCCGCCAATTCGTCCACATCCAGTGCCCGTGGCTGAGCGGCAGGCCGCAGTTCCTCCTCGTCCTCGTCCAGGGTGGCAAAGAGCGGCCCCAGGACATCGTCGGCAGCACCAAGCTGCGCCGCCAATTGCTGGCCGATGGCGCCACGGAAAGCCACCCTGGCCTGACCACGCTCGATATCGCGGAACAGCTCTTTCAGAGGCCAGTCAACCTGCGACGAGAGGCGTGTGATCTCCTGCAAGATGGGTCTGGGCAGCTGAGAGGCATGTTCCAGAAGGGCCACAAACAGGTCTTTGGTTGCCAGCGCGTCTTCCAGGGCCCGGTGGGAACAGAGATTGGGCAGCCCAAACGTCTCTCCCAGCTGGTTGAGACTGTAGCGGGAGGCGTGGGGCACCAATACGCTTGCCAACTCAAATGTGTCAAAAGCAGGATTGGACAGTGGGAGTCGATGGCTCTCCAAGAAACTCAAGTCGAAATGAATGCTATGGCCGACGATGGGTGAATTCCCGACAAACCGGCGCAGCTCATGGGCCACCTGGGCAAAGTGGGGTGCGGCGTCCACATCCCGCTGGGTGATGCCGGTCAGCTGTTGGACCTGGATCGGGATCGGTCGCGCGGGGTTGACAAATGTCGACCATCGGTCCAGTACTTTGGCGTGGACGGCGCCGCTCTCGAGGGAGGTCCGGAAGCGCGCCGCGCCAACCTCCATAATCGCGTCGCGCTCGGGGTCCAGACCTGTCGTCTCCAGGTCCAGGGCGACGTAGGTTCGGTTCATGGGACTCCGTTCTAGGGGAGCAGACTCCTTCTCCTCCCATCCAGCGTGATTATACATGAGGCCCACACAAAAGGCAAAAAGCTGTGTTCGCCTACCCCGGTCTGGATCATCCTTGCTCACGTCAAGGAGGAGTGGTATAATGGCTTGCCGTCACCTCAGATATACTGTGGAGGAACCAGTCATGAAGTGCCCGGAATGCGGTGCCCAGAATGAACTGTCGGCGCGCTTTTGCACAAGTTGTGGATCGCCACTCTCGGCAGCAGGACCCATCGCGGACTCTGACCTCCAACCATTGGACACGGAGGTAGATCACGCGCCGCGGGAATTCTCCGGTGGCCACGGCCGTATCAGCTATCGGATCGATGGCACGACCTTGCCGGTCGTCACCATCGAACTAGAGACGGGGGAGGTCATTTACTCGGAATCAGGTGGTATGTCCTGGATGAGCGGTAATGTGGAGATGAAGACCCACTCAGGTGGCGGGTTAGGTCGCGTCGTCAGGCGCGCCCTCTCCGGCGAAGCGCTCTTCATCACCGACTTTTACGTCAACCGCGGCCGCGGGACGATCGCCTTTGCCTCCGAATTCCCCGGCAAGATCGTCCCCTTCGATCTGCAAGCCGGCGAGAGCATCATCGTCCAGAAGGATGCCTTCATGTGCGCCGAAAAGAGCGTGGACATGGACCTGCACTTTCGTAAGAAGCTGGGCACGGGGTTCTTTGGCGGTGAGGGCTTCATCATGCAGCGCATCACCGGCCCCGGCCTGGCCTTTATCGAAGTGGACGGCGAGGTCGTCGAGTACGATCTACAACCCGGGCAGCAACTGAAGGTCGACACCGGACATCTGGCCGCCATGGAGGCTACGGTCGACTTTGACGTGACGATGCTCAAGGGCTTCCGCAACATCTTGCTGGGGGGCGAGGGTCTATTCCTGGCCAGCGTGCGCGGGCCCGGCAAGGTCTGGCTGCAGACGATGCCTATGTCCAAACTGGCCCAGAAAGTAGCCCAGTTCCTGCCCAAGACCCAGGGCGGGAGCTCGGGGAGCGGTGGTGTCAAGCTCGACATCGGCGACCTTCTGGGTGGTGACTGAGCATGGAGTCGATCTGTTTTTCCGTCGCCGTCGTCGCGCTGGGGCTAGGCCTGTTGGCCGGTGTCGGCGTGCTCATCCTGGTCCTCATCAAGCTGGGCGTGGTCGCCCAGTACGCAACCCGCGAGGAGCCGACGGATACAGCCAGCTACAGCCTGGACGAAAGCAGGGAAGCGGGCAAGGCTGGCCCCGGCAGTAGCCAGCCGGACCGATAGACACGATCCAGAGGCGACTAGGTCGACAACCTGGTCAGTATGTATAGGGAGCAAGAACAATGGACAAACGAGAAGAGTTCCTGAAAGAGATCACCGAAGCGAGCGGGGTTCCCGGCTATGAGAGCGAGGTGCGGGGCATCATGGGCCGCCACCTCGAGGACGTGGCCGAGATCGAGCAGGACAAGATGGGCAGCTTTATTGGAAAACATGTGGGCGATGCGCAGGGCCCGCGTGTGATGCTCGCCGGGCACATGGACGAGATTGGATTTATGGTCCGGCACGTGACCAAGGAAGGTTTTGTCAAGTTCGTTCAGCTCGGGGGTTGGTGGGACCAGGTTCTCCTGGGCCATCGTGTCATCGTCAAGACTTCGAAGGGGGATCTAGTCGGCGTGCTGGGCGCCAAGCCGCCACACCTCCTGGACGCTGACGAGCGGAAGAAGGTCGTCGAGAAGAAGGATATGTACATTGACGTCGGCGCCTCCTCAGAGGAAGAGGCCCGCGAGATGGGCATACGCCCGGGCGATCCCATCATCCCCGTCAGCAGCTTCGAGATCATGGCCAAACCCAGCTGCTATCTCTCCAAAGCCTTTGACAATCGCGTCGGCTGCGCATTGGCCGTGGAGGCCGTCCGCACTCTGGCCAGCGAAGGCCATCCCAACGTGGCTTACGCCGTCGGGACCGTACAGGAGGAGGTCGGTACCCGCGGCGCCAAGACTTCGGCCTTTGCCATCAATCCAGACGTGGGCATCGTCCTGGAGGTTGACATCGCCGGCGACGTGCCAGGCATCAAGCCCGAGGAATCCGCGGTCAAGCTTGGCGGCGGCCCTACGCTACTCGTCTATGACGCACGGATGATTCCGAATCTCAAGCTGCGCGACTTGGTCATCGCCACAGCCGAGGAACTGGGCATCGACCTTCAGTTCTCGGCCATGCCCGGAGGGGCGACCGATGGCGCACAGATCCATCTGCACAATGAGGGCGTGCCGACCGTCGTGATCGGGGTCCCGACACGCCACATCCACAGCCATAACGCCATCTTGTGCCGCGAGGACTATGACCAGGCTCTCAAGCTCATCGTGGCCTTGGTGAAGAAGCTCGATGCCAAGACGGTAGCAGGGCTCGCACCCTAGGGCAGTGGGACCGCGCCAGCCTGCTCCAACAAGCCCGGGGTCCCGTTCTGTTCCCGGGCTTGTTTCTTGCCGGATCTGCAGCTCACAGCTGCGAAAGACCGCCAGATGGATGGCACTTGTGCCAGCTTCATTTTGCAATTTGCGCAAGCTTGTGCTAGAATGCTGCATCGGGCCGCCCAGTGGCCCTCGAATGTGCTCTTTGCTGATCGCATGCCACCCTAGTCTCGAATACATCGTGCCGCGGGCTGCACGGTAGCGCACTTCAGCCCTACATTTCCAGGAGGTTGGGTGAACAAACGAGAGGCATTCAGCCTGGCGGTGAATCTGGGCTGGACCATGCTCTTCTCGCTGCTGATCCCTCTCCTGATCGGGCTCTGGGTGGATCGAAAGCTGGGCACCACGCCGCTTTTTACCTTGATCGGTGCCGTGCTCGGCATCTTGGCCGCAACGGTTGGCGTCGCACGCATGGCCATCCGTAGCTTTGGAGCCGCTGCCGGCGAGGAATCTAAGCAGCCAGAAGAAGCAAACGGCGAGGAGGAACCAAAGTAGTGTCAAAGCTTCTATCTCCCAAAGTCTTGGTCCCGGTAGCCATTGTCGTCGTAGCTGTGATCCTCCAAAGCATCTTCCACATCCCGGGCGTGATCCTTCCCGAAATCTCTATCCCGGCAGAACCGGTCTTTGACCTATTTGGTTTCACCGTCACCAATAGTCTGCTGGCTGCCTGGCTCACCATGCTGCTCCTCATCGTCGGTTCCTGGCTGATCACACGCAAGATGAGCCTTATCCCTGGACGATGGCAAGGCATTCTGGAGATGATCATCGAGGGCTTCTACAACATGGTCGAGGGTGCGGCCGGACCGAAGTGGACGCCTCGTTTCTTTCCCATTGTAATGACCATCTTTCTGTTCGTCATCGCCGCCAACTGGCTGGGGCTAACACCCTTGTTTGGCAGTTGGGGTGTGCTTCACCACGCAGAAGCCGGTCACGAAGCTCACGACGTCGAGTGGCTGAATGACTCCCACACGTTCGGCATCCTGATCAAAGACGAGGAAGGGGCTCATGCCGAGAGTGAAGCGGAGGCCGAGGCTCAAGCGGAGGCAGGGGCCGAACAGTATATCCTGGCCCCCATGCTCCGCGCCTCGAGCACAGACATGAACTTCACCCTGGCCCTGGCGCTTATCTCTGTGGCCCTCACACAATACTTTGGCATCACGTCCCTTGGCCTGGGATACCTGAGTAAGTTCATCGCTGTAGGAGGCATCGTCAAAGCCTTCACCCAGCGGGGCGTGGGCTGCGCTGGGAGAATCGGCGGCTTCTTCCTGGGCATCATCGACCTCTTTATCGGCATTGTGGAGTCAATTAGCGAGATTGGCAAGGTCGTTTCTTTCTCTTTCCGTTTGTTTGGCAACATCTTTGCCGGCGAAGTGCTGCTCGGCGTGATGGCCTTCCTAATCCCCTATATCGTCAGCCTACCCTTTTTTGGGCTGGAGCTATTCGTCGGCCTAGTGCAGGCCCTCGTGTTCATGATGCTAACCGTGGCGTTCTTTGTTGTCGCCGTGAGCGGACACGGCGAGGGACACTAGCGCCCATACTCTCTAATCCAGATCATATTCAAGGAGGATGACTCATGGATCCTGAAACCGCCCGCCAGATAGCTGCCGCTGTCGCAATCGCCCTCGGTGCCCTCGGCCCCGGCCTCGGCCTGGGTATGATTGGCTCGAAGGCCATGGAGGCGCTTGGCCGAAACCCAGAAGCGAGCGACCAGATCTTTGTGCCGCTCATTCTGAGCCTGGCCTTCACCGAAGCCATCGGCATCTATGCCCTGGTCACGGCTCTCATCATCAAGTTCGTCTAGCCGATTTCGGACGTGTGGTACACCGGCTTGGGACGAGCCAAGTGCACACAGGACGTCCCCCAGCCGGGATCCGGGATCTGAAATCAGAGGAGGTTGAGGATTGGAAGCACTAGGCATCAATCTGGGCTATCTACTCTCCCAGATCGTCAATTTCACGCTGCTGGCGCTACTCCTCTACTTTGTGGCCTACAAGCCAATCCTGCGCATGCTGGACGAACGCTCGGCCCGCATCAAAAAGGGCCTTGAGGACGCCGAGGTTGCTTCGAAGCGAGCGGCCGAGATGGAGCAGGAGTTCGAGCGCAGCGTCGCTGAGGCGCGGCGCGAGGGGCAAGAGATCATCGCCCAGGCCACGCAGGTTAGCGAAAAGGCCCGCCAGGAGATCTTGGACCGGGCTCGCGAAGAGGCCCAGGCACAGATTTCCAAGGCCCGAGAAGACATCGCGCGCGAGCGGGACCAGGCAATGGCCGAGCTGCGGCAGCAGGTGGCCGATCTTTCCGTGACGATCTCTGAAAAGGTGCTCGGTGCCACGCTGGATGACCAGAGACAACGCCAGCTCATCGCCGAGTTCCTGCAGGAGACAGAGGAACTGAAGTGAGTGTACAGGCGAATCCCAGAGAGTACGCTGCTGCGATCTATGAGCTCGCCTTTGAGCACTGGATGCGCCAACTCGCGGACGTAGACACGGCACTCAAGAAGGACCCTGCGTTGCGTGCGGCGATGCAGGATCCCACCACACCGGCCAAGGATAAGCTGCAGCGCCTGGGTCAGTCGGTATCCGGGGGCTTGGACCCGGATGTACGCAGGTTCCTGGGTACCCTCCTGGAGACCGGTCAGGTTGGCCAGCTGAGCGCCATCCTAGCCGAGTTCGAAGATATGGTCCGCCGCCGTCCCGAGCGCGTTGCCGCCCGGGTGGTCAGTGCAGTACCATTATCTGCACAGGAGAAAGACAGCCTGCGGGTCAAGCTGGAGCGCCGTTTCGGGCCAGATCTTGACTTCCAGTTCGAGGTGGACTCCTCGCTCATTGGGGGGATCTACCTGCGCGTCGGCGACCGAGTCATCGATGGCACCGTCGCTGGGAAGCTGTCTGCGCTGCGGGATCACCTGGAAACATAAGACTGCCTGGGACAGAAGCGTCGTAACGCAGGGCGTGGCCTGTCGGCGCCTGCGTTTGTGTCTGCGCTTCTGATTTGCGCATAGGAGGCATGAATGGCCTTACAGGCACAGGATATCACTGCCAGACTTAAGGAACAGATCAGGGCTTTCGAGGCACCCATCAGGGCCGTCGATGTAGGGTCCGTCATCGAAGTCGGGGACGGGATTGCCCGCGCCGACGGGCTGGCCGATGTGATGGCCATGGAGATGGTAGAGTTCCCGCCCAAGCCCGGTCGCAGTGAAAGCATCATGGGCCTCGCCTTCAACCTGGAGGCGGACAACGTCGGCATCATCATCATTGGCGACTATACCGAGATTGAGGAGGGCGACACGGTTCAGAGCACGGGCCGCATCGTGTCGGTCCCCGTGGGTGACGGCCTCATCGGCCGCGTGGTCAACGCCCTCGGCGAGCCAGTCGATGGCAAAGGCCCCATCCCATCCCAGAGATTCCGGCCTATCGAGCGTATCGCGCCCAACGTGGTCACTCGCATGAGCGTCGACACGCCGGTGCAGACGGGTATCAAGGCCGTCGATGCCATGATCCCCATCGGCCGCGGACAGCGCGAGTTGATCATCGGTGACCGGCAGACCGGCAAGACCGCCATTGCCCTCGATACCATCATCAACCAGAAGGGCCAGGACTTGATCTGCATCTATGTGGCTATCGGTCAAAAGCTGGCCCAGGTCGCCCAGGTCGTCGCTACGTTGGAAGAGTTCGGGGCGATGGACCATACCATCGTCGTGGTCGCCTCAGCCTCAGAAGCATCGACCCTCCAATACATTGCGCCCTACGTCGGTTGCGCCATCGGCGAGGAGTTCATGGAGCAGGGCCGCGAAGCCCTCATCGTCTACGACGATCTGTCCAAGCACGCCTGGGCCTATCGTGAGGTCTCGCTGCTCCTGCGCCGGCCACCCGGTCGCGAGGCTTATCCTGGCGACGTCTTTTACCTGCACTCGCGCCTGCTGGAGCGGGCGGCCAAGCTCCATCCGGACTATGGCGGTGGCTCTCTGACCGCCCTGCCCATCATCGAAACCCAGGCAGGCGACGTCTCGGCCTATATTCCGACCAATGTCATCTCCATCACCGATGGACAGATCTATCTGGAGAGTGACCTCTTCTATGCCGGCATCCGGCCCGCCGTGAACGTTGGCCTTTCGGTTTCACGTGTCGGCGGCGCTGCCCAGGCGCCGGCCATGAAGCAGGTGGCCGGCAAGCTGCGGCTGGACATGGCCGCGTTCCGTGAACTGGCTGCTTTCGCCCAATTTGGCTCAGACCTAGACGAGGCGACCAAGCGCCAGCTAGATCGGGGCCTGCGCGTCCAGGAGGTTCTCAAGCAGGGGCAGTATGCTCCCGTGGCCATGGCCGACGAGGTAATCATCATCTACACGGTCACCAATGGCTTCCTGGACGATGTTGAGTTGCGCAAGGTACAGGATTTTCAGACGGCTTTCTTGCGCTATATCAGGGATACACATCCCGAGCTGAGGCAGCGCGTCGCCACTGGCAAGAAGCTGGACGAAGGTACCCAGGCGGCGCTCAATCAGGCCATCCGTGACTTTAAGGCAGCAGCGGCGTACTAGGATGGGAAGGCGCCTGGCACTCGTGCTGCTCGGCAGCGCTCTGGTCGCTGTCCTTGCCGCATGCAGCACGACACCTGAGCCGACGTCGCCACCGCCCACCCAGACCCCGTGGATCATCGTGGTCACTGCAACGCCGGGAGAAGAGGTGCTGGCAGAGGCACAGCCGACGCAGACTCCCTGGATCGTCGTCGCAACGCCAACGCCACACCAGGCGGTCTTGCCCACAGCCACAAAGGCAGCCACTGCAAGTACCGAGGGCAGCGGCGGCGGCTTAGAGGCCAGCACGGCAACGCCAACCGCCGCGCCAGCACCGACACGTACACGCGCCGCGGCAGAGCTCAAGTATCCACCGCCTAGCCTATTGGAGCCGCCGAATGAGCGGCCTGTGTCTTGGAAAAGCACCGTGCTGCTCGAGTGGTCCTCCGTGGGCCAGCTGGCCAGCGATGAATACTACCATCTGCACCTGGAGCGACGTCCCACAACTGCCCTAGAGCCATGGTACGGCGACTATGTCTTTACCAAGGACACCCAGTATGTCGTGGGCGGCACGTTTCTAGATCCCTTCCACCCATCGGCTGAACACGGGTTCGGGGAAGTCTATTGGTGGGTCCGCGTGGTGCGCAAGACAGGCGAGAGCCCGGAAGGCAAGCCCTTGGGCATCGATCTCAGCCCGCCCAGCGAGGAGCGAACGCTGATCCTGGAGCCGAAACCTAGAGACTCATAGTACGAGGAGCACCCATTGCCCAGCACACGAGAGATCCGGCGGCGAATCCGCAGCGTCAAGAACATATCACAGGTGACGCGGGCCATGCAGATGGTCGCGGCCTCCAAGATGCGTCGTGCCCAGGAGCAGGTGCTCGCCACGCGCCCGTATGCGGAAAAGGCCTGGGAGGTACTCAGCCATCTATCGGCCCAACATGGCATCGACGAAGGGGCCCACCCACTATTGCAGGTCCGGGATGTAGAGCTCATCGGCATGGTGCTGATCACAGCCGACAAGGGGCTGTGCGGCAGCTACAACCACAACATGGTCCAGGCAGCTCTACGCTACATTCGCGAGTTGCCCTATCCAGTGGAGCTGATCACCGTTGGCAAGCGCGGGCGCGACGCGATGTGGCGCCTCCGCCAGAACATCGTTGCGGAATACTCTGATCTGCCCCCGCAACCCCGACTTCTGGATATCACACCCATCGCCCGCACGGTGATGGACGGGTTCATATCGGGCCATTACGACGCCGTCTACCTGGCGCACACCGACTTTATCAACACCCTTGTCCAGCGGCCCGCGATCTGGCAGCTCCTGCCGATCCGCCCGCTGCAGCTGGGCGTCTCGCCCGTCTCAGAATATCGTGGACAGGAATCGTCGGCGCCGGGCGTGGAGTATCTCTACGAGCCCGATCCACAGACGATCCTGGGCACTGTGCTGCCTCGCTTCACTGAGTTGCAGATCTACCAGGCCGTGCTGGAGGCGCTGGCCAGCGAACACAGTGCCCGCATGGTGGCTATGCGCAACGCGACAGAGAACGCCAATGAACTGCTGGACGATCTGACCCTGACGTATAACCGCGCCCGTCAAGAGGCGATTACCAAAGAGATGTTGGACATCGCAGGCGGAGCTGAGGCGCTATCCAGGGCGCGGGCCTGAGAGAAGGCGGGTGAACCATGTCAGCCAAAGCGTATATTCTTCTGAGGACGGCGCCAGGCCTCACCAAGGCCATATATAGTGCCTTCAAGATCAGCCGTGCCGTCCGATCTGTCGAGATGATCACCGGTCCCTATGATCTGATCGTCTCCCTCGAGGCGGCCACGACCGAGGCCATCCTGAAAGCCGTCATGGAGGACATCCGTCCCGCAGCCGGCATACGGGACACAGTCACCTGCCTCGTAGTGCCCGAGGAGCATCTCGAACAGGACTAGATTCCAACCGGGGCGTAGGCATAGGTTGAGCCCGTTGGGTTCAGGACGCGAAAGGCGTCCAGCTCGACCACGGATCGATTCTTTGCCCCACTAGCAAAGGCAGCAGCATCTGAGGAGGACTGATGGCAAGAGAGAGCAGGGGCCGTGTTGTGCAAGTAATGGGCCCCGTCGTCGATATCGAGTTTCCGGACGGGGAGTTGCCCCAGATCTATGACGCCGTCGAGATCTTGTCCAACGGCGACAGGCTGGTCGTCGAAGTGCAACAGCACCTCGGACACGACTGGGTCCGTTGCGTGGCCATGGACGCCACCGAGGGCCTTCGCCGCGGCCTGGAGGCGGTCAGTACAGGACAACCGATCACGGTTCCCGTGGGAAAGGCAACCCTGGGCCGTATCTTTAACGTCCTCGGCCAGCCCATCGACGAAAAGGGTCCTGTAGAGGCAGACCAGTACTATCCCATCCACCGCCCTGCTCCCACCTTTGAGGAGCAAGTCACCCGCCCCGAGTTCCTGGAAACCGGGCTCAAGGTGATCGACCTGATCGCGCCCTTCACCCGGGGTGGCAAGACCGGCGTCTTTGGCGGCGCTGGTGTGGGCAAGACCGTCATCATCCAGGAGCTGATCCGCACATTTGCCACAGTTCACCGGGGCTATTCGGTCTTTTCCGGGGTTGGTGAGCGATCCCGTGAGGGAAACGACCTTTGGCACGAGATGCGCGAGTCGGGCGTCATCGACAGCGTGGCCATGGTCTTTGGACAGATGAACGAGCCACCTGGCGTGCGCTTGCGCGTGGGCCTCACCGGCCTCACCATGGCCGAGTATTTCCGCGACGAGGGTCGCGATGTGCTGCTGTTCATTGACAACATCTTCCGCTTTGTCATGTCCGGCTCCGAGGTATCGGCCCTGCTGGGCCGCATGCCCAGCGCCGTTGGCTACCAGCCCACCTTGGCGACTGAGATGGGGGATCTCCAGGAGCGCATCGTCAGTACGCGCAAAGGCTCTATCACGTCCATGCAAGCCGTCTATGTTCCTGCCGACGACTATACCGACCCCGCACCGGTCGCCACCTTTGCCCATCTGGACGCGACCATCGCCTTGGAGCGCGCCATCGCCGAACAGGCCCTCTACCCGGCTGTCGACCCGCTGTCTTCAACGTCCCGCATCCTGGATCCACGGGTCGTCGGTGACGAGCACTATGACACCGCCCGGGACGTGCAGCAGGTCCTGCAGCGCTACAAGGACCTCCAAGACATCATTGCCATCCTCGGCATCGACGAGCTGTCCGAGGAGGACAAGATGGTGGTCGCCCGCGCACGCCGGATCCAACGCTTCCTGAGCCAGCCGATGTTCGTGGCAGAGCAGTTCACAGGGCGTGAGGGCCGCTACGTATCCATCGAAGAGACGGTGCGCGGCTTTAGGGAGATCCTGGATGGGAACCATG
>Ga0316577_10000729_pt1 | contig 14012 bp, 10 predicted proteins | sample S5NA_FD_203073 | JGI IMG/M metagenome (GOLD analysis project Ga0316577, IMG submission 203073) | Rhizosphere microbial communities from salt marsh grasses in Alabama, United States - S5-7_050615r2r1 | ecosystem: Host-associated > Plants > Roots > Rhizosphere | place: USA: Alabama | collected... | reverse complement strand
CGGTCAACTTGTACAAACTGGTGATGGCGGCGCTGTCCCTGCGACCCAGGCGGGATCGGGTGGTCAGCGACGTGTTGAATTTCCCGTCCGACCTCTATGTTCTGCAGGGATGCATAGACCTGCTGGGAAACCGCCATCGCCTGCACCTGGTCCCTTCGGCAGACGGAATGACCGTCGACCTCCCGGCCCTGCTGGACGCCATCGATGAACGCACGGCGCTCGTAACCCTGTCTCACGTCACCTTCAAGAGCGGGTTCCTGCACGACGCGGCGGCAGTGACGGAAAAGGCTCGCCGGGCAGGAGCCCTGGTCCTGTGGGACCTCAGCCATTCCGTCGGCGTGGTGCCCATCGATCTGGATGGCTGGGGCGTGGACCTGGCCGTGGGGTGCACCTACAAGTACCTCAACGGCGGGCCCGGCGCGCCTGCCTTCCTGTACGTCTCGCGCGACCTGCAGGAACGCGCCCGCTCGCCCATCTGGGGCTGGTTTGGCCAGCGCGCGCCCTTTGCCTTCGACCTGGACTATGAGCCGGCGGCAGGGGTATCCCGGTTTCTGGCGGGCACGCCGCCTGTCCTGTCGCTGACGGCGCTGGAACCAGCCCTGGAGCTGACCCTGGAGGCCGGCATCGAGCGGATCCGCGGTAAGTCTGTCCGCTTGACCTCCTATCTCATCTACCTGGTGGACATGGTGCTGGCGCCGCTCGGGTTCCGGCTGGGCACGCCCCGCGATGCAGAGCGACGGGGCTCGCACGTCAGCGTCCGCCATGCCGAAGGGTACAGGATCGGCCAGGCACTGATCGAGGAGATGCAGGTTCTGCCCGACTTTCGGGAGCCGGACAATATCCGGCTGGGCCTGGCCCCGCTCTACACGTCGTTTGCCGAGGTGTGGGAAGCGGTGGATCGGATGCGACGCGTGGTGACCGAGGAGCGGTACCGGAACTATGCGCACGAGCGCCATCAGGTGACGTGAGGCCGCGCCCTGACCCGGCCATGCCCTCCGTTGCGCAAGGACGCCCGGATCTGATTTGCCCTTTTCTCTATTCCCTGGTACAATCGCTTTATCATGCAAGACCAGCATCCATTGCCGCCGCCCATTTGGGTCGATACAGAGCCGGGCTTTCGAGCCATGCTGGCCCACCTTCGTGGTGAACCCGCGCTTGCTGTTGACACCGAGTCGAATAGTCTCTACGTCTACCAGGAGCAGGTCTGCCTGATCCAGATCTCTGTGCCGGGAGCCGATTACCTGATCGACTCCCTGGCGCTGAGCGACCTTTCAGAGTTGGGCCCTCTGCTAGCCGATCCCGATGTGCTCAAGGTGTTCCACGGTGCCGAATACGACGCGAGCGTCCTGCACCGGGATTTCGGCTTTACCATTTCGTCGCTGTTCGATACCATGTGGGCCAGCCGCATCCTGGGTTGGCCGGCCCATGGCCTGGCGGCGCTGCTGGAAGCGCGCTTTGGCGTGCATTTGAACAAGAAATATCAACGCGCCAACTGGGGCGTGCGCCCGCTGCCGGCGGCACAGCTCGACTATGCCCGCCTGGACACGCACTACCTTCTGCGGCTGCACGACATCCAGGCGCGAGAGCTACAGGCCCGCCAACGCTGGCCCCAGGCGCGGCACCGGTTCGCCAAGGTGGCCGCTGCCCGCGGCGAGCCAAAAAAGTTCGACCCCCACGGCTTCTGGAGGATGTCCGGTGTCCGCGACCTGGATGACCAAGGCCGCGGCGTCCTGCAAAAGCTGTATCTATATCGCGATCAGCTCGCCCGCTCAGAGAACCGCCCGCCGTTCAGGGTGATCTCGAACCAGGCGCTGCTCGCGCTGAGCGGACAGCGACCGCAGAGCCGGCAGGAGCTGCAGCGGGTAAAGGGCATCTCAGCGCGGATGGCGGGCCGGTATGGGCGGGGCTTGCTGGCGGCGATCCGCCACGGAGAAGGTCAGCCCCTTGCTTGGAGCGATCGGGTCCGTCCCTCCAATGGCTCGAACCGCAGGCAAAACGGCAAGCCCTCGGCTGCCTGCCAGGCCCGCTTTGAGGCCTTGCGGGCGTGGCGGAATGCTGCTGCCGAAAAGCGGGGTGTTGAGCCCGACATTGTGCTCACCAACAGCACGCTGTGGGCCGTAGCCTGCCGGAACCCCAGGCGCCGCGACGATTTGTCTGGCGACGACTTGCTGGCCCCCTGGCAGATCCACGACTTTGGCGACGATCTCTTGGCCGTGATACGAAGGACGCGTTAGCCGCGCCCTGCGCTCCGTCGCGGGCGCGGATGGGCACCACAGCCCCTCTGGACGAGTCCGCCTCCCCTCTGATGCGATCCCTACCATGCTGCCTCTGAAAAAGCTGTTGCGCCGGGGCGTCTTGCCGGCCTCTACGACAATCCCCAGATCAAGGATAGTTGCGTGTTGGGGCGAAAGTAGGTATAATTGAATTGGACAAGGCTGACACAGGAGGGACCATGCCAAAATACGCATTCTTCAAGGGAAAGATTGTTCCCGTTGAGGAAGCCAAGATCAGCATCATGACCCACGGCTTTAATTACGGCACCGGCTGCTTTGAGGGCATCCGTGCCTATTGGAACGAGCAAGAGGAACAGCTCTACGTGTTCCGCATGAGGGAGCACTATGAGCGGATGCATCGATCGGCCCGCATCCTGCGCATCGGCCTGCCGTACGGCGAAGATGAACTGGGCGAGCACACGGTGGCTCTGCTGCGCCGTGAGGGGTACAGGGGAGACGTGTACATTCGTCCCCTTGCCTACAAGGCATCTGAGATCATTGGCGTGCGGCTGCACGACCTGGAGGATGGCTTTGCCATGTTCGCGGTGCCCTTTGGGCGCTATATCGAGAATGAAGAGGGCGCGCACGTGTGCATTTCTGCCTGGCGGAGAGTGGACGACAATGCCACCCCCGCGCGGGCCAAGATCACGGGCGCGTACGTGAATTCTGCTCTGTCCAAGACCGACGCGGTGCTCGGTGGCTACGATGAGGCATTGGTCCTTTGCGAATCAGGCCACGTCTCTGAGGGGAGCGCCGAGAACTTTTTCATGGTTCGAGATGGAACCCTGATCACGCCGTCTGTCACGTCCAACATCCTGGAGGGCATCACCCGCGAAACCATCATGACCCTGGCCCGCGAGGAGATGGGCATGGAGACCATCGAGCGGTCGATAGACCGCAGCGAGGTGTACGTCTGCGACGAGGCATTCCTGTGCGGCACAGGCGTCCAGGTGGCAGCCATCACCCAGATCGAGCATCGACCCGTCGGCAGCGGGGCCATCGGCCCGGTGGTGACGCGGTTGCGCGAGCTTTATTTCGACGCCGTACGCGGCAAGAACCCCAAGTATCAGCACTGGTGCACGCCGGTGTATGGCGGATGAGGGCCAGGCCCGCATCGTGTTGATCAGTCTCGACCCCGCCAGGTGTGGGAGGCGAGCGGTGTATTCGTGAGGAGGATCCATAGTTGACCTGGCGTGCCAAGTTTTCGATAGGAGGCCTGATCGGCTTCCTTGCCCTCGGAGTGATTGTAGGCCTCGATGCCTTGCTTCTGCATCTGTTGCTGGGTGAAAGCATTCCCGAGCAGCGGATCAGTTTTGTTACCTTTATGATGGCCGTGCTGGTGCTGTTGAGCGTGCCCGTTCTGCTCTTGGCAGTCTACTACACGGTGAGCCTGGTGACCTTGCACTACCGGCTGGACCGCAATGGCGTCTCGGTGGGCTGGTTTGGCTCCAGGCAAGTCATCCCCATCCGCGATATCCAGCGGATCATCGATGGCGGCGATCTGGGGGGTGTGGTCGTCCACAGGCGCGGGCTGCACTGGCCCGGGAACGAGCGAGGCGTGGGCATGGTGCCGGGCATCGGGCGGACTCGATTCTTGGCAAGCCAACCGCTGGCGGGGCAGTTGCTGCTGGTCACGCCTGGCAGCGCTTTCGGCATTTCTCCGCAGGACCCGGAGGGCTTCCTGCAGGCGTTCGAGGCCCGGCGGGACCTTGGCCCGAACCGGCTGCTGGAACAAGAGGTCTACCACGCTGGCTGGCTTACCTGGCCATTGTGGAAGGACTCTACCGCTTGGATGCTGCTGGGCGTGGCGGGGGTGATCAATCTGGGGCTGTTTGGCTACCTGGCGGCTCTCTTTCCGGGCCTGGATTTTCAGCTGCCGCTGCATTTCAACAGCCTGGGGCAGCCGGACCGCATCGGCACCAAGATGGAGCTATTCGCGCTGCCGATCATTGGTCTCATCATCCTGGGCACCAATCTGGCCTTGGGCATGATCCTCTACCGGCGGGAGCGAGCCGGGTCGTATCTGCTTTGGGGGGCGGCAGCGGCGGTGCAGGCGCTATTCTGGTTGGCTGCGGTTAGCATCATCCCATGAATGTGGCCTGGCTTGTTATGGGCCTGCTGCTCAGCGCGGCGATGGCTGTCCTGGGCTATTGGCGGCGAGCATTGAGCGCCTCGGGGGTGGCAGGCGCGATACTGGTCGGTACGCTGATCTTTGGACTGGGCGGATGGGTGTGGGGGCTGTTGCTCATCACCTTTTTTGTCTCCTCCAGTTGGCTGTCCCACTATCGCAAGGCCGACAAGGCGCTGGTTGCCGAGAAATTTGCCAAGGGCAGCCGCCGCGACCTGGGGCAGGCGCTGGCCAATGGCGGCCTGGGGGCGATCCTGGCGATGGTCTTTGCCCGCTATCCGGATCCGCTGCTCTTTGCGGCCTTTGTGGGGGTGATGGCAACCGTGAATGCCGACACCTGGGCGACCGAGTTGGGAGTCCTCAGCCGGGTGCCGCCGCGGCTGATCACGTCGGGCGCTGTGGTGGCGCCCGGAACGTCGGGCGGCGTGACGAGTTTGGGCATCTGGGCCTCTATCGCCGGGGCATTGCTCATCGGCACGGTGGCGACGGCCCTGGTGCAGATCGGATCGCTGCTGGGCGGTGCGGGATGGAGCCTTCGCGCAGCCTCATACCCGCTGTTGGCCGTGGCCGGCGGACTCGTCGGCGCTCTGTTCGATAGCCTGTTGGGTGCCACCGTCCAGGGCATCTATTACTGCGAGCGGTGCGCGAAGGAAACCGAGAGCCCTATCCATCACTGCGGCCAGCCCGCGCAGCCGCTGCGCGGCTGGGCCTGGCTGAACAACGACATGGTTAATTTCCTGGCTTCTCTCGTGGGTGGGTTGGTGGCTGCTTCGTTGGCTTGGATTCTGTGGAGGTAGGACCATGACGCGCAAACAAGTGGCGTTCATCATTGGCCTGAACGCAGCGATTTCCCTGGTGATCAGTGTGACTGTGGCTTTGATCTTTGTTCAGCCCCGCCAGCAAGTGCCGGCCAGCACGACGACTCTGCCCACCAGCCCACAAGAGACGGTGCAGGCGGCGAGCACAGTAACGCCGCTTGCTGAGGTCAAGGTGCATATCGTCGCGGCTGGCGACACGATCTCGGGCCTGGCTTTTCAATATGACGTGCCCGAAGAGGATATTGTAGCGGCCAACCAACTCGAGAACCCGAACTTTTTGCAGGTGGGCATGCAGATCATCATTCCTGTGGCTGGAGCGACACCGGCGACTGCCACCTTTACACCGGCGCCCACAGCAACCGACACACCCCTTCCCTTCGAACCTCCATCGGCTGACAAGACCGCCACCATGGCGGCAGAGCTGGGCGAGACAGCCACCCCCCTGCCTACTCCCTTGCCCTCGTCGGGCGAGCTCACCATCGAGATCACCGAGGTTCTGGCGGTAGGGCAGGCGGAGCAGGAGAGTGTGGTCATCACCAACGTCGGCGAGACACTGGCCGACATGCAGGATTGGACCTTGAGCGGGGCGGATGGGAACGTCTATACCTTTCCCAATTTCCGTCTCTGGGCAGGTGGCGCCGTGACGGTCCACACACGAGTCGGCCAAGACGGGAATCCACCCTCCAACTTTTACTGGGGAAAGCTCGAGGCGATCTGGTCGGTGGGCGACGTGGTGACACTCAAGGACGACCAGGGAGCTGTCGTCGCGACCTATGCCGTGGGCCGCTGAGGCAAGACACGGCTGGAGGGTTGGCGCATTCGTTGCCGGGTACGCGCCCAAGCTCGGCCTGAACGTTCCTGGGGGCAAACGGCACGTGGTGCGGCTTAACGCTGCGCTGTGCTCCAGTCCGAACCATCGGGTGGCAATCGCGGCGGGTGAGGCATGAGGTGGCGACATTGTCCGAACCAGAGACCGGTAAGGCGGAAGAGACAAAGCGACCCCGGGACTGGGAAAGCTGGGTGGATCAAGAGATCCGCGAGGCCCAGGAACGGGGCCAGTTTGACAACCTGCCCGGCAGGGGCAAGCCTCTCGATCTGACGCCGAATCCCTATGCGCAGGGACAGGAGCTGGCATTCAAGATCCTGAAGGATGCGGGCTATGCGCCTGAATGGATCGAGGTCGACAAGGCGATTCGCATGCACCTGGAGCAGGCGCGGGCGACGCTGGTGCGGAAGCGAACGTGGCGCGAGGCCCGCCTGCACGAGCTTGCGGGCAAGGCGGATAGCTGGTCCGAAGCCGAGCGGCGCCGGACCCTGGCGGGATGGCAGGATGCGGTTGCGGCTTTTGAGCTGGAGCTGGAGGCCATCAACCGGGAGATCGGTGAGCTGAATCTGAAGGTGCCGAGTGCGTGCTTTCAGCGCGCAAGAGTGGACGCTGCCCGCGAGCTGGCGCGCCTTGAGATCGAGGCGGGCCTCGAGACGGAGGCGTAGTGAGCGACGAACCGGCTGACACCATCTCTGAGGAAAAGCGAAGGCGGATGGCCGAAACGGTGCGCCTGGTGGTGACGCGCCGCGAACGGGCGCCGCGCTCGCCCCGGATGGAACGGGCGCTAAGGCGCCTGATCTTCCGGTACACCCAACCTCCGCAGGATCGCCAAGAGAGGAGCGCGGATGTTCAAGAATAAGGGCTGCCTTGTGGGCCTTGTACTGCTCGTCGTGGGGGCCGTACTCTTTTTCACCCTACTGGATTTCTATGCCGACCTGGCCTGGTTCGAGACCCTGGGCGTGACGTCGGTGCTGTGGAAGCGGATCGTTTCCGAGTGGGTGCTGTTCGTGGCCGCCTGGGTGGGGGCATCTGGCGTGATGGCGGGCAACTGGTGGCTGGCCCGCAGGTTGGCGGGGGTAGGGCAGATGACGCTACCCTGGCTGCGCCAGCGGCGCACACGGAACCAGGTCACGGCTGAGCCGACCACCCGGGTCGTAGCGGCCAAAGTCGCCGATGCGGTCCTGGCTGCGGCAGCGGTGGGCATGGGCTTTCTGTTCGCTTTGCCGGCGCGCGGCATGTGGATGACGGCGCTGCGCTTTCTGAACTCCACCCCCTTTGGCCAGGCCGAGCCTGTGTTGGGCCGGGATCTCGGCTACTATGTGTTCGATCTGCCGTGGCTGAGCTTTCTGCAGGGCTGGCTGCTGTGGTTGGTGCTGGTGTCTCTGGTGGGCGCCGCGCTGGTCTATCTCGCCAGCTACTCGGCCGAGCGGCTGATGGCCCGGGTGGAGATTGTGGGCGAGCGCCAGCCATGGCTGCGACTGACGCGGGCTGCGGAGAGGCATTTGCTGGTCCTCGGGGCCGTCGCGCTGGGACTGTTCGCCTGGGGCTACCGGCTCAACATGGCCCGGCTACTCTATTCCACCGCGGGAGCATCATACGGTGCCACCTACACCGACGTCCACGCGCGCTTGCCGGTGATGACCATTTTGACTGTGATTGCCGCCGCGGGAGCCGTGATCCTGTTGGTGAGCATGTTCGTGCGTGTGCGATGGCTTCCCTACGCGGTGGTGGGCGCGTGGCTGTTGGTGGCGTTGGTGGGCGGGGCTCTGTACCCCAGCCTGCTCCAGCGGCTGGCGGTGGTGCCGAACGAGTTGACGCGCGAGCGGGAGTATATCGAGCGCACGATTCAGTTTACGCAGGCGGCGTATGGTTTGGACCAGATCGCCGAGGCTGATTTCGACGTGGTGGAAGAGGCAGTCCCCCTCGACCTGGAGGCCAATTCCTCGACCATCAAGAATATCCGGTTGTGGGACTATCGCCCGCTGCTGCGGACCTACAGCCAGTTGCAGGAAATCCGGCTGTACTATGCCTTTACCGACGTGGACGTGGATCGGTACTGGGTGGCAGACGACTACCGCCAGGTGACCTTGGTGGCGAGGGAGATCGCCTCCGACGAGCTGCCCCAGACCGCGCAGACGTGGGTGAACCGCCACCTGATCTATACGCATGGTTCGGGGGTCGTTCTGAGTCCCGTAAATGAGGTGTTGGAGGAAGGTCTGCCCAACCTGTGGGTGCGCGACATCCCACCGGAGACCGTCCACCCAGAACTGGCAGTGACCCGCCCGGAGATCTATTTTGGCGAGCTGACCGACGACTATGTGATCGTCAAGACAGAGGAGCTTGAGCTGGACTATCCTTCGGGCGATAAGAACGTCTACGCCACGTACGAGGGGGCCGGCGGCGTGGTGTTGGATTCGTTCCTCAAGCGTCTGGCCTACGCGCTGCGGTTGGGCAGCAGCCAGATCCTGTTGAGCGACTCCCTCACGTCCGAAAGCCGCCTGCTCTGGCGCCGGGCGATTGACGAGCGGGTGCGGACTCTTGCACCCTTCCTGGCCTACGATCCCGACCCCTACATGGCTATTGTGGGCGGTCGACTGGTCTGGTTGCAAGATGCCTACACCATCACCGATCGATACCCCTACTCGGAGCCGATCGATACCTCCTTTGGCCGGATTAACTATATTCGCAATTCGGTCAAGATAGCCATGGACGCCTACGATGGGACGGTTAGCTTCTACTTGATTGACCCAGAAGATCCCATCGCCGCCACGTACGCCGCCATCTTTCCAGACCTCTTTCAGCCAGGCGAGGAGATGGATCCCGTGTTGGTGGAGCACTGGCGCTATCCAGAGGCGATGTTCCGCATCCAGGCGGCCAAATACCAGACCTTCCACATGGAGGACCCCCAGGTGTTCTACAACCAGGAGGACCTCTGGAACTGGGCCGAGGAGGTTGTGACGGGCGAGCGGATGCGCATCGAGCCGTACTATGTCATCATGCGCCTGCCGGGTGAGAGTGCCGAGGAGTTTGTGTTGATGATGCCGTACACGCCGTCGAGCAAGCAGAATATGGTGGCCTGGCTGTACGCCCGGAACGATGGCGAGCACTATGGCAAGCTGGGCGTGTACAAATTCCCCAAGCAAAGGCTGGTCTATGGGCCGATGCAGATCGAGTCGAGGATCGACCAGGACCCGGTCATCAGTCAGCAGCTGTCGCTCTGGAACCAGCGGGGCAGCCAGGTGATCCGGGGCAACCTGCTGGTCATTCCCATCGATCGGTCCATTCTGTACGTAGAGCCGATCTATCTGGAGGCCGAGGCCAGCCAGCTTCCCGAGCTGCGGCGGGTGATCGTCGCCTACGGGAATCACATCGCCATGGAAGAGACGCTGGGCGCTGCACTCGCCCGGGTTATGGGCGTTGGTCTTGCGGAAGAACGCCTGCCGGATGAGGGCGCAGAGGTTCCGTCAGACGGGCCTGTGTCTCCGCTAGGCGAGGACCTGGCTGCTCTGGTCCAACAGGCTGACAGTCACTACCAGGCGGCGCAGGAGTGCCTGCAGCTTGGCGATTGGACCTGCTATGGGCGGGAAATGGATGCCCTGGAACTGGTGTTGGAAGCTCTGGTAGCTGCCACCGAGGAGTAGGCTGGAGCCGCAAGAAGGAGGTTGTGATGAGCGAGCAGGAACGCGAAGAGTTGCCCGAGGCGCAGGAGCTGGAACAGGAGGAAGGCGCTGCTGACGAGGTGGAGTTGGCAGACATCGAAACGGAACCGGCAGACGTATATTTGGAGGACACAGACGCAGAGCCGCCCAAACTAGATCTCAATACCGCCACAGAGCAAGAACTGCGGCAGTTGCCGGGCATTGGAGATGCTCTTGCGGCGCGCATCGTGGCCCACCGTACGGAGGTCGGGGCTTTTGGCGACCCGGCAGAGATCACCGAGGTAACCGGTGTGGCAGAAGCCACGTATGCCAACTTGGCAGACCGGCTGACCGTGGCACCTGCCGAGCCCGCTGCCCTTCCCGAGACCGAGGTGCTGGAGGAGGTGCCGGTGCTCGAGGTAGGGCCGCAGATGGTGGAGGCAGGTGAAGCGATCGAACCTGAGCCAGAACCGGCAGACCTGTGGGATGAGGGGCCCGAACCCGCGTCTGTGTTTGTGAGCGAGCCGGACGTGTCCGAAGCCGGTCCGGTGGAAGCGCCCGAGCCGGAGTTTGAGCCTGCGGCAAAGGTGCCGCCGCGGGGACCGGAACCCCCTCTGGTCGAGGTGGTGGAGGCCCGCTATGGGTGCGCGCGGTTGCTCTTGGTCGGCCTGGCGAGCCTTCTCCTGGGCGCTGCGCTGGCCCTGGCAGTCATATTTCTGATCAACGGCACGCTGGACTTTCAGGGGGCGGCTGTCCGGGCAGCGCAGGACGAAGTGCTGCGGATGGAGGGGGTAGTCGGCGCTCTCGACATGAAGGTGGCGGGGCTGGAAGAGCGGATGGGGGCCATCGAGGAACTGGATGCGCGGCTGACGGAGACTCAGGCTGCGCTGCGCAGGCTGTCGGCGGACCTGGACGAGGTCAAGCAGCAGTTTGACTCGTTGGCCCAGACGCAGGACGCGCTGCGGCAAGAGTTCACCAACATGCGCGAAGACCTGGATGGGCTGTCTGTCCAGGTGAGCATGCTCGACACGCGTCTCAGCGAGGCCGAGACGCAGATCGCATACCTGGACCACAGAATCGACATGCTCGGCGAGTCGGTGCAGCGCTTTGACGGGTTCCTGACTGGCTTGCAGTTGCTGCTCAACCAGTCTCTGGATGAGCTGCCTCCCACGCCAACCCCGTGGATCACCCCGATGGACACGCCGGAGGCGGGGGTGACAGTCATCCCCCTGGCTACGCCCACGCCCACGCCGTGACCCGGCGGTGGAGTGGGAAAAGGCGGGTTGGTTTGGCTTCTTTCGAGTGAGTTAGGGAGGAGACGCGCGAGCTAAACGCTGCCGATGATCTGGCCTCTGCCGGCGAGCATCAGATCGAGCAGGCGGAGGCAATTGGCCTTGGCATCGTCGCCTGTCTCGGCCACGGGTCCCACACAGGATGGGCAGCCGTGCCGGCAGCGGCAGGCCCGCACAAGCTCCCGGGCGGCCGATACCAGGTCGTCGTAGAGTTTGTACAGGCTTTCGCTAAAGCCGAGCCCGCCAGGCGCATTGTCATAGATGGTGACCGTCGGCTGTTTGCTGAAAGCTGACTTGACCTCGCTGACCACGCCGATGTCGCGAGGGTCGCTCATCAAATAGAGGGGGGCGATGTGGCGCAGCACGTGGGCGAGGCCGCTTAGCGTCCCCCGGATCATCAAGTCCTCTTCGACGCGCCGGTGGCACGACGGGCAGAGCGTGACCAGGTTTGCCAGCTGGTTGGCTTCCAGGTACTGGTCGTTTTTCCCACGGATGTAGTTGAAGGTACGAAAAGGCTGGATGTGGTGCACGTCGTGGGCGCGGTTGGGACGCTCTGGAGCGCCGCAATGGCGACAGCGGTGCCCATCGCGCGCCCGCGCCCGGTTCCTCTGCTCTGCCCAGTTGGGACCTCGATCGCCGCGCGCCATGTTCAGCAGCCCTTCCTGCTCTAGTTGGGCCGACAGCTCGGGAACCAGGTTGAACCAGAAGGCGGTGGTCTCCATTTCTTGCTCGGGGATGCTGTCCTCGGCAATCTCGCCCCAGCCCAGAATTTCGTGGGTGTAGAGGCGGACCTTTTTGTACGATGTGGCCTTGGAGGTGATAAGCACCTCGCCGTGGGCTTTGCGGACTGTCGCGGTTTCGGATTCCTGGCCTACGCCGGTCACCTCGACGTTGGTGGACTGACTGGCCTGGGTATAGTACCCGGCGTCGACCGGCTCTACCTCGGCCCGGCGACCCTCCCAGTCCAGCTTGCGCACCTGGTATGACTCGCCACCGTGCAGGTAGATGGCGCCCTCGTGGATGAGCAAGGGCGCGCTCCGGCGGTCTACGATGCCGATGACACGGGTCCGGTCCCCCTGGGGCGCATTGTCGGGCGCTACGTACGTCACCACAAAATTATCCATCTCGGCCGTGCGGAGGCTGATAGCTTCTGATGGGTAGACCTGATCGGCGTAATGCCACTGGCGCCCGCTGAGCCGCAAGAGCCCTTCTTCCTCCAGAAAGGCCAGCACCTCCTGTGTATGGGGGAAGGAGCCGAAATCCTCGCCCGATTCGAACGGCAGCTCAAAGGCGGCGCAACGGATGTGGCTCACGGCAATCACCAGGTTGTCGGGGTTCAGCAGGGCGCGCTCCGGCGACCGCCCAAAGAAATAGTCCGGCTGTTTGATGATATACTGGTCCAGGGGCGAGGACCCGGCTACGAGCACGGCAATGGAGGTGTCTGCGCGCCGCCCGGCGCGTCCGGCTTGCTGCCAGGTGCTGGCAATGGTGCCCGGATAGCCGGTCATCACGCAGGCATCCAGGTGGCCGATGTTGATGCCCAGTTCGAGGGCGTTGGTCGCCACTACCCCCAAGACCTCCCGCTGGCGCAGGCCGCGCTCGATGTTGCGTCGCTCGGAGGAGAGATACCCACCGCGGTATCCCTGCACTCTTTCTGCCGGCAGGCCGTCACGCGCAGCCGAGTCGCGCAGGTAGGTGAGAAGCACCTCGGTCGTCAGGCGGGCGCGGGCAAAGACGATGGTCTGCACGCGCGCCTCCAGGAATCGCTCGGCCAGCAGGCGGGCATCGCTCACGGCGCTGCGGCGAATTCCCAGCTCGCGATCCACGATGGGCGGGTTGTAGAACAAAAAGTGCTTCTCGCCTTGCGGGGAGCCGTCCCGGTCAGCTCCAACGAGCGTGAACGGTTCCTCGACGAGGCGCTCGGCCAACTCCCGTGGATTGGCGATGGTCGCCGAAGCGCACACAAACTGGGGGCTGGCTCCGTAAAAGGCGCAGATTCGTTTCAGACGGCGGATCACGTTGGCGACGTGGCTGCCAAAGACGCCCCGGTAGGTATGGATCTCGTCGAGGATGACGTATTGCAGCCCCTGGAAGAACCGCGCCCAGCGCGTGTGATGCGGCAGGATGCCGGCGTGGAGCATGTCGGGGTTGGTGATGACCACGCGCGCCGACTTGCGGATGCGCGGGCGCGACGAGGCTGGGGTGTCTCCATCGTAGGTCTGCGCCTCAAAGCTGTGGCCCAGCGCTGCGTCTATTTCGCGCAATTCGGCCAGCTGATCCTGCGCCAGAGCCTTGGTGGGGAAGAGGTAGAGCGCCCGCGCCGCAGGGCCGGCGAGCATGGCCTGGAGGACCGGCAGGTTGTAACACAGCGTCTTGCCGCTGGCGGTGGGCGTGACGACGACGACATGTTCGCCACCAAACACCGCCTCGACCGCCTCAGCCTGGTGGGTGTAGAGGTGCTCGATGCCGCGCTGGCGCAGGGCCTCTACCAGACGCCGGTCAATGCCGAGCGGGTAGCCGGCATACCGTGGCGGGCGCGACGGCAGGTGCTGCCAGTGCGTGACACGCCGCGCCATCTCTGGATCTTGCTCCAGTTGTTCGAGCAGTGCCTTGAGACTCATCGGCGCGATTATAACCGAAAGGGCGACCGGCGGCAAGCGCGGAACCTGTGCCGCGCCGATTTTCGAAATCGAGCCAGTTGGTGTACAATGCAGCGGGCCGGCCCGAGGGTCGACACCTGGTTCCGTCAGGAGACTGGGCAACCGATGGTTGTGATTGAGCGGGCAACGCTGGCTGACGTCGAGGCTGTGCTGCCTTTGCTGGAGCGGTTCTTTGTGGAGGAAGGATTCGACACTCCGCCAGCGCAGATCGGCGCCGAGTTGGTCGAACTAATCGGCGCGCCGGGTAGTGCCGTATTCCTGGCTCGGCAGGGTGAGCGTCCCATGGGAGTCGCCACCGTCACCACGACGAGGGGCATCGAGCTGGGCATATCGGCAGAACTCGAGGACCTCTACGTAGTGCCCGAAGCGCGAGGCAC
>Ga0316577_10000728_pt1 | contig 14017 bp, 13 predicted proteins | sample S5NA_FD_203073 | JGI IMG/M metagenome (GOLD analysis project Ga0316577, IMG submission 203073) | Rhizosphere microbial communities from salt marsh grasses in Alabama, United States - S5-7_050615r2r1 | ecosystem: Host-associated > Plants > Roots > Rhizosphere | place: USA: Alabama | collected... | reverse complement strand
TGAAAACATTGTCACCCTTGACCTGTAACTGGCCCACTTCGTTGCCACTAACTGGTCTACTCTGCTCATCCACGATCCGTAGCGAGACGCCCGGCAGCGCCAGTCCCACCGTGCCGGCCTTGCGCGGTCCGTCGAGGGGGTTGGACGTATTCATACCGGTTTCAGTCATCCCGTACCGTTCCAGGATAGTGTGACCGCTGCGCGCGTGGAACTCATCAAACGTTTGCTTGAGGAGTGGCGCCGAACCGGAGACAAACAGACGCATGTTGCGGCATACCTCTGCAGTGAAGTCAGGACGCGAAAGGAGGCGGGTATAAAATGTTGGCACGCCCATGAACACCGTACTGTGTGGCAAGAGCCTGATCACGGCGTCTGGATCAAAATGCGGTAACCAGAGTAATTTACCGCCCCCCAGCAACACACTATGACAGGCCACAAACAGGCCGTGGATATGGAAGATCGGCAAGGCATGCAGCATCACGTCATCTGTTTGCCAGCCCCACGCCTTGTTCAGGGCCAGGGCATTGGCCGCCAGGTTGGCATGGCTGAGCATGGCGCCCTTGGGGAGACCGGTGGTGCCGGAGGTATAGAGGATTACGGCAATATCGTCGGGTTGACGGGTGACGTCCCCGAATTCAGCCGGCGTCTTGCGGCTGGCTTCGAGCAGACTGCCTCCGCCATCCCTGCCCAGAGTAAAGGTGTGGTTGACGCCATGCCGGCCGGATAGCGCAGCCATTCGCCGCTCCTGTTCCGGCTGTCCAACCATGACTGCAGGCCGGGCATCGTTGAGAAAATAATCCAGTTCATTTTCAGTATAGGCCGTGTTCAGGGGCAGATAGATGAATCCGGCCCGCAGGCAAGCCAGGTAGAGGAAGAGCACTTGCGGTGATTTGTCCACCTGTACAGCGACGCGGTCCCCCGGTGTAACCCCGAGCGCGCTGAGAAATCGGGCCAGACGCGCGCTTTCCGATTGGGCATCCCCATAGGACCAGGTTTCTCCCTGCGGTGTCTCCAGCAGAACAGTATCCGCCTGCGCCGGGAACCGGCTTTCGAAAACTGTATAAATATTATGGTTCATTTCGATCAGAATATAGGTTGCGAATCAACGACAGGCTCACTAGACTCATTTGATGCTGCTGACAGTTTATTATAACCAGTATGATCCAACATCGAGGATGCGCAAGCTTATTTTAATTGTGTAAATCCATGAATTTTATTGCGTCGTGAATTCAGAACACGGACAGTTCGTCAGAAGCGCATAACAAGAAATAACAACTAAAGACCACCTGCAGAGGAGTTCGTCCATGATACTCAGAAAAAAAATGTTTACATTGGTATTGTCCATCGCACTCGGAGTGGGATTCAGTTCTGTCTCAATGGCCGAGGTCCTGCTGAAGGCGTCACATCAATGGCCCGGCGGCAAAGGCGATATCCGCGATGAAATGGTACAGATGATCGCCACCCAGGTTGCCGCCGACAATGTGGGCGTGAAAATACAGGTATATCCTGGCAAGTCCCTCTATAAGCCAAAGGAGCAGTGGGGCGCAATCGTCAAGGGCAAGCTGGACATCACGGCTTTTCCTCTGGCCTACGCTGCTGGACGGCATCCGGAATTTAACCTGACCCTGATGCCGGGTCTGGTGAAGAACCATGAACATGCCCAGCGACTCGATAAATCAGCATTCATGGACCGCATCAAGGCGATTATGGACAAGGCGGGCGTGATTGTTCTGGCGGATACCTGGCTGGCCGGCGGGTTTGTTTCCAAGAAAAAATGCGTGCTCGATCCGTCCGATGTAAAAGGCCAGACATTTCGCGCCGCAGGCAAGGCATTTAATGAAATGGTCGCGGGTGCCGGGGCCTCCATTACCAGCATGCCCAGCTCAGAAATCTATTCGGGTTTGCAAACCGGCGTACTGGACGGGGCCAACACCAGTTCAGCCAGCCTGGTTTCCTATCGAATCTATGAGCAGGTTACCTGCCTGACCGCACCGGGAGAAAATGCGCTGTGGTTCATGTACGAGCCGATCCTGATGTCCAAGAAGAGTTTCAACCGGCTCAACAAGGCACAGCAGCAGGCGATTCTGGCAGCGGGCAAGAAAGCCGAGCAGTTTGCCTACGAGGGTGCCAAGAAGGCTGACGAGACACTGGTCAAGACCTACAAGGACCATGGTGTCAAGGTCGTGACGATGAATGCCGAGCAGTTCAAGGCCTGGCAGGAAATTGCCAAGCGGACTTCTTACAAGGATTTCGTTGAAAAGGTAAAGGACGGCCAGCAATTGCTGGATATGGCACTGTCTGTAAAATAATTCCTGAAATATGACGCAAGGCAAGACCGCCAGCTTCCGCTGGCGGTCGTCTTGATAATAGTCGCTCATGAGTACTTACATACGCCTGGTTGCAAGTTTGTCGAGACTATGCGGCATCGTCGCCGCAGTGATGATCCTGGCTTCAGTAATTGTGGTCTGCCAGATGGTGGTGATCCGTTACGTGCTTGAAGAGTCATCGATCTGGCAAACCGAGTTCGTAACCTATGCACTGATTGCGGCAACTTTTGTGGGCGCACCCTACGTGCTGTTAACCCGTGGCCATGTCAACGTTGACTTGTTACCCCTTTATCTTGGACACAAGGGGCGCATGGTCCTGGCTCTGATTGCCTCGCTGCTGTCATTGCTGTTTTGTCTGGTAATAACCTGGACCGGTTTAGAGTTATGGGTTGAAGCATGGGGCAATGGCTGGACGTCCGACACAATCTGGGCAGTACGTTTGTGGATACCGTATTTAGCCATGCCGATTGGTTTTGGCATTATGTCCCTGCAATATGCCGCTGATATTCTCAGCCTGTTGCGTGGGGAAGACCTGCCCTTCGGGATAAAACCGGAGGAAGGCCTGTGAGTCCCTTGCTGCTCGGTGTGCTGATTGCCGTGGTCCTGATCGTGTTGCTATTGCTGGGGACGCCGGTGGCTTTCGCACTGGGTTGCGTGTCAGTGATATTTATATTGCTGTTCGAAGGGATTGGCGGTCTGGATGTATTTGCCGAGACCCTGTTTGGCGGGCTGAACGAATTTGCCCTGCTGTCCATTCCGATGTTCATCCTGATGGGTGCTGCGATTGCCTCGTCGCGTGCCGGCAGCGATCTGTATGAAGCGCTGGAGCGCTGGTTATACCGGGTACCGGGTGGTTTGCTGATATCCAATCTGGGTGCCTGTTCGATCTTTGCCGCGCTGAGTGGTTCCTCGCCGGCAACCTGTGCCGCGATTGGCAAGATGGGCATTCCGGAGATGCAGAAGCGGGGTTACCCTGACGGACTTGCAACCGGAGCAATCGCCGCGGGCGGCACCCTGGGTATCCTGATTCCACCCAGCATCACCATGATCGTCTACGGCATCGCCACCCAGACTTCCATTGGTCGGTTGTTTATCGCCGGCATCCTGCCCGGACTGATGCTGACCTTGCTGTTCATGGCCTGGTCACTCTATTACGCCTGGCACAAAGGCTACCGGTTTAATATTGGCGGCGCCGGATATTCCTGGCGCGAAAAGCTGATCATCCTGCCCAAGATCCTGCCCTTTTTGATGATCATCGGCATGATCCTGTGGGCACTCTACGGCGGTGTTGCAACACCTTCCGAAGCGGCTGGCGTTGGAGCCATGATGAGCATACTGCTGGTGATTATCATCTATCGCATGATTCACCCGGGCGAGTTGTGGGAAGTTCTGCGTAGCGCCATGCGCGAGTCAGTGATGATCATGATGATTATCGGCACGGCCGCCTTGTTCAGTTACATGATGTCCAGTCTGTACATTACCCAGTCCCTGGCTGAATGGATTGCCGGCCTTGAGGTCAGCCCGATAATGTTATTACTGTTCGTAAACCTGTTCCTGTTGATCGCCGGACTGTTCCTGCCACCCGTAGCTGTGATCCTGATGGCTGCGCCTACACTGGTGCCGATTATCGAACAGGCAGGTTTTGATTCCATCTGGTTTGGCGTGGTTCTGACTATCAACATGGAAATCGGTTTAATCACTCCACCGGTTGGTTTGAATCTGTATGTGATTAACGGTATTGCCCCTGATGTAAAACTACCCACTATTCTGCTGGGCGCCTTGCCTTTCATGCTTTGCATGGTACTCGGGATAATCTTGCTCACCGTGTTCCCCGGTATTGCGACCTGGCTACCTGATGCCCTGATGGGTTCACTCCGCTAGGGCAAATTAATTTTATGGAATTATTCTACCTGCTGGGGATGGGTGCGCTCGCCGGTACGCTGGCCGGTCTGCTCGGGATCGGGGGCGGCATCATTATCGTTCCGGTACTGGCATGGGTTTTCAAACTACAGGGGGTCAGTGACGACGTCCTGATGCATGTCGCAATCGGGACTTCACTGGGCACGATTGTAATCACCTCCCTCTCGTCGATTCGGGCGCATCAGAAACGGGCGGCCATCGACTGGGTTATATTTCGAAACATTACCCCCGGCATATTGCTGGGCGGTCTGATTGGCGCGGCCATTGCCAGCGTCATTCCCGGCCGCGAGTTGCGCATCCTGTTTGGCATTTTCATGTTACTGGTGGCGGCCCAGATGATTCTCGGGGGGCAACCCAGGCCGTCCCGGACCCTGCCCGGGCGGATCGGTATGAATCTGGTTGGAACGGCAATTGGCACAGTGGCCGCGTTGATGGGCGTGGGCGGCGGCTCCATGAGTGTCCCGTATCTGGCCTGGAGTAATATTGACGTCCGCCGCGCTGTCGCCACTTCGGCTGCAATCGGTTTTCCCATTGCCGTGTCGGGGGCGATCGGGTTCCTGATCAGTGGCTGGGATGTTCCGCACCGTCCGCCCTGGAGCCTTGGCTATATCAACTTGCCTGCATTTATCGGAATCATTACTGCCAGCATTCTGTTCGCCCCACTGGGTGCCGGACTGGCCCATCGCATTCCACCGCGGCTATTGAAACGCGTGTTCGGTTTCTTTCTGCTGCTGGTAGGCCTGCGCATGCTAATCGGTCTTTCCTGAGTGATGGAGAGCCGATGCCGAGTGTTTCGGTCTGGGTCGGCCTTGGCGGTGATCGGTACGATTGAATTGTCCAGGCTCAGGCCGGTGCAGGATTGAGCATAGTGGATTTGGTTGTCAGCGCTTAATCAGACTGCGACACCGGGGTTTTTTCATTCTGGTTCCGGTTTTTATTGGAAATGATGATCCTGGTATAACCCAGCGCGACAAGGTCATTAATTTGCGCTGGTCCTGCGGCTGCAACATCCACATAGTCCGGAAAGTCTTCCTCGGCCAACCCGCGCCAGCCCGCATAGGTGCCGCAGACATAGACCGGGACATCTTGATCCCTGGTCAAAGATCTGACCGTCTGGTGCACAGCCTGATTCTGTTTTGTTGCCGTCTCTTGCATGGCGAACATTTCCCGACCGTGCGTTACAACGGCGATGGACAGTTCCGGAAATTTTTCGCGCAACTGTTTGATATAGGTTTGTACTTTGGGGATGGCCCAGCTCAGCCCATTGCTGTCGCCGGTGGCGATTTCAAATACGACGCCTTCCGGTGCGCTGTTAGTGGACAGGATTTGCTTGATGGTTTTGTCGCTGTCGGCATGTAGTGGGGTGAGCAATCCGAATACCAGGACAATGACCAGAAGGGGTATTGCCAGGTCGCTTCTCGTGTTGCGGGACATGTCCTTCGATCCTTGTGTTATCCGCCCGTCATGGACATGAAGCGCACCACGGTCGCGGGTTTGTCGTTGAATTCATGACGTTCCGGTTTTTGCTCAATGGCCCGGATGATGTGCTGTTTCAGTTCCTCGTCGCTAATACCGGCGCGCAGCAAGGGACGCAACTCGTACTTGTCGTTTTGCCCCAGGCACAGGTGCAGGGTGCCTTCCACCGACAATCGAACCCGGTTGCAGGTATCACAGAAATGCTGCGACAGAGGCGTAATGAAACCAATCCGCAGATCCGTGCCGGCTACCTGGACGTAACGGGCGGGGCCACCTCCGGTAACCATGCCAGGGATCAGGTCGTAGTCCTGCGCCAGGCGCGCCTTGATGTTCTGCAGGTTGATGTAGTGATTTGTGGCGGCCCGGCCAGTCTCGCCAATCGGCATGGTCTCGATGAAGCGCAGGGTAAAACCATGCCGGATACAGAATTCCACCATGTCGTTGACTTCATCGTCGTTGATACCGCGCATGACGACCATGTTGATCTTGATGGGCGCAAAACCGGCCTGGCGAGCAGCCTGCAGGCCGTCGAGAACTTTTTCAAGTTTGCCCTGGGTGATGGCCCGGAAGCGATCGGGACGCAGGGTATCGAGGCTGACATTGATGCGGGAGATGCCGGCCTGACGCAGGTCGACGGCATGTTTAGCCAGCCGGGTGGCGTTGGTGCTGAGCGACAGGTCTTCAATACCGGGCAGGGCGGCGAGGCGGCCTGCCAGCGCAGGCAGGTTGTGACGCACCAGCGGTTCACCCCCGGTTAGCCGTACCCGACGGGTCCCCAGTGCGCCAAATGCGCGAATAACCCGTTCGATCTCGGTAAAGCTGAGCCAGTCCTCCGGTTCCTCGAAATTCCGGAAGCCGGTTGGCATACAGTAGTGGCAGCGCAAATCACAGCGATCAGTGACCGACAGACGCACGTATTCAATGCGGCGGTCATAACGATCGATGAGCTGGCGAGTCATGAGGGGTTCGGGATACAGGCTTGGCCAGTAGCTTCAGGGAATTCCAGTATAGGTTAATTCGAGAGACACAACACCCGGTTAAATCAGGGGGTATCGGTCCCGGAAAACAATGTTACAAATATGGTTATGAGATGTCGGTATGGGTTTCAGACAGTTCGCTTAACAACTGTCTGGCGCTTTCCGGGGTGGGACTGCCCACCGCCACAACACGATCCTCAAGGATCAGGGCCGGAAACGTGTTGAGGTGCAGGTGCGCAATCAGCTCCCGGGTGGCGGGTAGTCGAGGGTCCAGGACCTCCAGGCTATGATTCGATTCGGTACAGGCATTGCGCCAGATATCCATGGCATTCCGCGCAGTTTTCTCGCCGAGAATCAGGCGCAGGTTCATAATTATCCTCCGGTCACCATTATCTGGCCCCCATTTTTACCGTAGGAACGCATTGCGGGTATCAATATCATGCTTCAGATATGTTAGGCTTTGACCCAGGTCAATCAGAAAAAAAACAGGCCGGCATCGAGCTCCATGACTGACGATCCTCTTACCCGCGAAGCGCTACGTCAGATTTACCTGTTTGCAGCGCTGAATGACGCGCAGCTAGACATTATGCTGGCATCCAGCCATCCAATTCAGCTCAAACAGAAGCAGATTTTGTTCGAGGCCGGTCAGCCGGCCGAGTCTTTCTATCTGTTACAAACAGGACAGGTCAAGCTCTATAGTCTGTCGGCCGACGGCGATGAAAAGGTCATCGAGATCATCCGCCCCGGCGAGACTTTTGCCGAAGCCATTGCTTTTATGGAGCAACATGCCTATCCGGTGAGCGCCGAAGCCATTATGGACAGCAGTTTGTGTAGTTTCGATTTGTTGGGGTTTCGCCGGTTGCTCGAAGACTCGCCCGCCACCTCGATGCGATTGATGGCCGATATGAGCCGTCGTTTACGCATGCGGATTAATGAAATCAACAACCTGACTCTGCACAATGCGACCTACCGGCTTGTCGTTTACCTGCTGGAACAGATTCCGGAAGGTGCGATGGAACTGGCAGAAATCCACCTGGGTACCCCCAAGAGCATCATTGCCTCGCGCCTGTCCATCAAGCCCGAAACCTTTTCCCGCATTCTGTCCAAACTGACCCAGCGCGGCCTGATCAGCGTTGAAGGCAATAACATTTCACTGCAGGATGTAAACGGCCTGCGCGCATTGCTGTAATCCACCCTCGGATCAAGAATATTTTTGTAGTCCCGGTTTTGCCCCCTTGACCAGGGTCAAGGAACCCGCTTACCGGTTATGGATAATTTCCTTACCAATAATGTCATTGGAGGGAGGGGTTACCCATGAGTGATAAATTCACCAAGTCCATGGCGCGTAACATTTTTTATGGTGGCGCTGTGTTTTTCTTCCTGCTGTTTCTGGCCTTGACCTATGACTCCAGTAGGGCCTTCCCGGACCGGGACCATCGGCAAAATATCACCGAAAAGGTTGCTCTGGGTAAAGCTATATGGGAACGCAATGACTGTATCGGTTGCCATACGATATTGGGTGAAGGTGCCTATTTTGCGCCGGAACTCGGTAATGTCTACAAACGATTCGGGAATAGCAAGGAAGCGATTATTGCCTTTATCAAGAGTCGACCGAAAGAAGGCGTACCAGGTCGGCGCAGCATGCCCCAGTTCAATCTTTCCGATGAAGAGCTCGATGCCGTTGCAGAGTTTCTCAAGTGGTCATCTGAAATTAATACTGCCAACTGGCCACCGAATATTCAGGGTTAAAGGGGATTAAGACAATGCAATATCAATCACAGTCTGTAGCTAAATTATATTTTATTGCGGCCATAGGGTTGTTCGTTGGACAGATTCTGTTCGGACTGGTCCTGGGCCTGCAATATGTCATTGGAGATTTCCTGTTTCCGGAAATTCCATTCAACGTCGCCCGTATGGTGCATACCAATCTACTGATCGTCTGGCTGTTGTTCGGTTTCATGGGGGCGGCCTATTACATGGTGCCGGAAGAAGCAGAGACCGAGCTGTTTAGCCCGAAGCTGGCAGTGTTGCTGTTCTGGATCTTCCTGGTGGCAGGTGCATTGACCGTATTGGGCTATTTGCTGGTCCCCTATGCCACCCTGGCCGAGATAACCGGTAATAAACTGCTGCCGACGATGGGACGTGAATTTCTGGAACAGCCCACCATTACCAAAATTGGAATTGTAATCGTGGCGCTTGGCTTTCTGTTCAATATCAGTATGACGATACTAAAGGGCCGCAAGACGGCGATTAGCATGGTCCTGCTGCTTGGCCTGTGGGGACTGGCGGTGTTCTTCCTGTTTTCCTTCTATAACCCCGACAACCTGGTGCTCGACAAGTACTACTGGTGGTGGGTGGTACACCTGTGGGTGGAAGGTGTGTGGGAGCTGATTCTCGGTGCGATCCTGGCTTTTGTTCTGATTAAGGTTACCGGCGTGGATCGCGAGGTCATTGAAAAGTGGCTGTATGTCATTATTGCTCTGACCTTGATCACCGGCATCATTGGCACTGGTCACCACTATTACTGGATCGGTACCCCCGAGTACTGGCAATGGTGGGGCTCGGTATTCTCTGCTCTGGAACCAATTCCGTTCTTCGCTATGGTGATCTTCGCTTTCAATATGGTGAACCGGCGGCGGCGCGAACATCCCAACAAGGCGGCCATTCTTTGGGCGCTGGGTACCTCGGTGATGGCCTTTCTGGGCGCGGGTGTATGGGGTTTCATGCATACTCTGGCGCCGGTGAATTACTATACTCACGGTACGCAAATAACGGCAGCACATGGTCATATGGCTTTCTATGGGGCTTATGTGATGGTCGTGTTGGCGATCATTTCCTATGCCATGCCTATACTTCGCGGTAGGGCAGCCGCCAACAGCAATAAATCGCAGGTGATGGAAATGTGGTCATTCTGGCTGATGACCGTGGCGATGGTGTTTATAACTCTGTTCCTGACAGGGGCGGGTGTATTGCAAACCTGGCTGCAGCGGGTCAGTGATAATCCGCAGCCCTTTATGGTTGTACAGGAACAGATTGCCATCTTCTACTGGATGCGTGAAATCGCCGGAGTGGTATTCCTTATCGGGCTGGTTTTGTATATCTGGAGTTTCTTCATCGGCGGTGAAGAACAGACTGTTAACGCCTGATATTCCAACTACCCCGGGGTCAGTGTCAGACCCCGGGCATGGATGGGTCTGGTGTTGTCGACGCATGGTGTGTTTTGCATTGGCAAGGCCGGAGCGGGTGTGGCTGGTATCGTGTCGTTGTCCTGAGGAGAATTTATGACGGAAACCGCATCCCAAACCGACGCGCGCGAGGAGGCACCGTTCTACCTGCCGGCAGGCAATGAAGTGGCGCTGTTCGAGCAGGCTTTCCATCATCGGTTACCGCTGTTGATCAAGGGTCCAACCGGTTGTGGTAAAACACGTTTCATTAGCCATATGGCAGCGAAGCTGGGGCGACCTCTTTATACGGTAGCCTGTCATGATGATTTGACCGCTGCAGACCTGGTAGGCCGGCACCTGATCGGTGACGGGGAAACCTACTGGGTGGATGGTCCACTGACCCGGGCGGTTCGCGAAGGCGGTATTTGTTACCTGGATGAAGTGGTGGAGGCCCGCAAGGACACCACCGTAGTTCTGCATCCCCTGTCGGATGATCGACGCATTCTGCCCATCGAGCGGACCGGTGAAGTTCTGCAGGCGCCGCCCGGTTTCATGCTGGTGGTGTCGTACAATCCCGGTTATCAAAATTTGCTAAAGGGCATGAAACCCAGCACTCGTCAGCGGTTTGTTTCCTTGCGCTTTGACTATCCGGCGCCGGCGCAGGAGGAAACCATTGTGCGGCAAGAGACGGGTATTGAGGCGCACCTGGCAAAGACGCTGGTATCCCTGGCACAAGCCCTGCGTGCGCTGAAAGACCACGATCTGGAAGAAAGCGCCAGCACCCGCCTGTTGGTGTACACGGCAACCCTGATCGCAGGCGGTTTTGATCCCGTGGAGGCCTGTCGCGCCGCGATGGTCGAACCGCTTTCGGATGATGAAGAAACCGTCGCGGCCCTGATGGAGGTCGTCTATGCCACCTTCGGACGCTAATCATAGTGACGGCTCGCCGCCGGGGCAGGGGGTCGCGGTGCTGGCCGAAGCACTGTATCTGACCAATCTTTTGCTGCTACCCGGCATTGCATTTCTGGGCCTGCTTGGCCTGTACCTGCGACACCACCGGAGTGCTCCGCCGCTGGCCCGTTGCCATCTGGCCCAGACCCTGACGGCAAGTCTGTGGGCCGGTTTGATCCTGGTCGTTGCCAATGGCCTGATTATCCTGTTGGGCGGTTATGACTCGCCTCATACCTGGATGGTGGTGATTATTTACTTCACCACAGTGCACGCCACCCTGGTGTTGCTCGGGACCCTGGGGCTTGCAAAGGCCATGGCAGGGCAAAGTTTTCGTTTTCCGTTGGTTGGCCGGCCCTGCCCGGAGTTGAATGATGGGTGAAGCCTGCCACACTTGCTCTGGCACGGGAAGTTGGGCAGGGGTCAGCCTGGGTACGGCGCGGCAACGCAAGCGGCGCTGGTTGCAGGCCGGGTTTTTTGTACTGTTTTTGCTGGCGCCGGTGCTGGATATTTTTCGTTACGATCTCACCCTTGATCACGCCATCTTCTTCGGTCAAGCCTGGACCCTGGGCCTGGATCCCCTTCTGGCCGGCAAGGCGACGCCACTGGAAGCGACTCTTAACATTATTCTGCGCGGCTTTTTACCACTGTTTGGCATAGTGTTGTTGTTTGGCTGGGTATCCTGGAAATATGGCCGTCTGTATTGTGGCTGGTTGTGCCCGCATTTTTCGGTGGTGGAAATGATCAATGGCCTGATGCGTCGCACGATTGGCAAGGCCAGTCTGTGGGACCGGGAGCGGCTGGCCACCCACCGGCCGGATGGCTCGCCTCTGCCAAAGAGTCGTGGTTACTGGCTACTGCTGGTGCCGGCAGTGCTGGGCTTTGCGTTTTTGTGGGCAGTGGTGTTGCTGACCTACCTGCTGCCGCCGGCGGAAATCTATAGCAACTTGTGGCACCTCAGCCTGACCCGTAACCAGTTGCTGTTTATTGTTGCCGGTACGGTTCTGTTATCGATTGAATTCATGTTTGCCCGGCACCTGTTTTGTCGTTTTGCCTGCGCGGTCGGAGTGTTCCAGAGTTATGTCTGGATGGCCAACCGCCATGCCCAGGTTGTAAGTTTTGATCGAGCTTATGCTGCGCGTTGCAAGGGCTGTAATAACAGTTGCGAGGATGAATGTCCCATGCGCCTCAAGCCCCGTTCAATCAAACGACGCATGTTTACCTGTACGGAATGTGGCCAATGCCTGAGCGCCTGCGAACAGGTACAACAACAACGGGGCCAGCCCTCATTGCTTAGCTGGCGGCGTGGTCAATCGGCCTTGCAGGAGAGCAATCGCTAAACACATTGATGACCATTATCAAGGCTGCAGAAAAAGCATGATCTTGATAAACAGAACGCCTGTTGGTTGAAAAGAACTCTCTTCTGACAGTTTAAAATTTGGCGAAGAGAATATAGCGATATGCGTAACCCATTTCACACCATTCATCGCATGGTCGAGTTCGAGGAGCATGTTGGTCTGCTCTGGCATCGTCTGATTACCCGTTCGGCCTGTCAGTGTTTTCCCAAGGCAGCGGTGCGACTTGAAGAAGTGCGGTTTACGGTCGGAATTTTGTTCCGGGCACTGGGCGGAGACGGGGGGCTGAAAATAGAGACGGCGATGGCAACCGAACACGGCGCACGACGATCCTGGTTGCAACGCGTAGCGGGCAGTCATCGGCAAGTGGAACTTGGCTGGCGCAATGATGAAGCACTGCATCTGCCTGCAGTGATAGATGTGTTTCCCGACATAGCGCTGAACCGCGATCTGTATCTGTGGCTGGCGGCGCTGGCATCAGGTGACACCCGTATTCCAAAGGACTGGTTCGTGTACAACCAGTGGTTGAGTTGTCGTGTACTCAAGCGCTTTCCGGGACTGGCAGACCGCTATATGCGACTGGTCAAGGCCCAGCTGGCTCTGCGCCCTGATCCCGATGCCCTGCCGGATGACGAGGCAGAGCAGGAACGGGCAATCCAGGCCGCTTTGTTGAAGCCCGGTTCAGTCAGTGAGTTGCCATCCGTCCGTTCGCCGCTGCAGCCGGTATATCTCTGGTTGCATCCGGCGCCACCCGCCTCGGGACAGGCGGCACCGATTACCGATGAAGATGCTACACCCGAAGCAGGCGGCGAGGTGGTGCAGCCGGAAGAAGTACGTCGTTACCGGGCCGAGCAGGTTGAGATGCCGGATGGCCAGAAGGGTCTGGTGCTGGATCGGTTTGAGAACATCTTCAGCTGGGCGGAGTACGTCAAGGTGGATCGCACCACTGACGAGGATGAGGACCTGGCGACTGCCGAGGACACGGCCCGTGATCTCGACAAGCTGAGCGTGGCGCGTGATAGCCGTACTACCGCCAAGCGAATCCGCTTTGATCTGGATCTGCCAGCGGCAGGCAATGATGACACGCCGCTGGGAGACGGTATCCTTTACCCAGAATGGGACTACCGCAAGTCAAGGCTGGTTACTGATTATTGCCGCATTCAACCGATGGTAGCGCTGGACGCCGAACCCGTTGAACTGCCTGTCAGCTTGCGTGCAACGGCGCGGCATCTGCGTGGCCAGTTCGAGGCACTGGTACCTCAACGGGTCTGGTATCGCGCCCAGCAGGAGGGCAGCGAAATTGATCTGGAGGCCTTGCTGATCCACACCACTGAGCGCCGGATCGGGCATGCCGTGGCAGAGCAGGGGTTGTACCGGGATTTTCGGGGCGGGCAACGGGACCTGGCCTGCCTGCTGCTGGCAGATCTTTCCCTTTCGACAGACGCCTGGGTCAATAATCATGCCCGCATCATCGACGTGATTCGTGACAGTCTGATGTTGTTCGCCGAGGCGATGTCCGCCACTGGTGATCAGTTTGCCATGTATGGTTTTTCTTCGCGGCGACGTGAGCATGTGCGCTTTCATACTCTGAAATCATTCAGCGAGACGCACACCGCACGCAGCCGTGGTCGTATACAGCAGATCAAGCCTGGTTTCTATACTCGCATGGGTGCCGCCATCCGGCATGCCAGTACCTTGCTGGCCAGTCAGCCGACCAGTCAGCGATTATTGCTGCTATTGACCGACGGTAAACCCAACGACCTGGATCTGTACGAGGGACGTTATGGCATCGAGGATACACGCATGGCGTTGATTGAAGCGCGGCGCCAGGGATTGCAACCCTTCTGTGT